>Ga0182004_10000085_pt1 | contig 37497 bp, 34 predicted proteins | sample Sormic07211540_1_FD_120479 | JGI IMG/M metagenome (GOLD analysis project Ga0182004, IMG submission 120479) | Endophyte microbial communities from Sorghum bicolor roots, Mead, Nebraska, USA - 072115-40_1 MetaG | ecosystem: Host-associated > Plants > Roots > Unclassified | place: USA: Nebraska...
CCTGCACCACCGTGCCGTGCCAGCCCGGGCCCAATGAACTTCGGGCCGGGCCGGGCTAGGGCCGGGCCAAAAGAACGGGCTTCGGGCCGTGCTAGCGGGCTCGGGCTGCATGCCCAGGTATAGCCCGGGCCAGGATCAAATACCTGCCGCGCCTGGCAGGGCGCGAAGCAAACATGCCCTAATTGTCATACTATTAGGATAGAACTATTTAGCCGACAGCAGATATTATATCAATATACAAGTTCAAGAGGGAGACTGGGAACGTGATTTTGGAGTAATTTATAGTTTATAACTTTATATCCTTGGGCAAGACAAAGTCTAGTTGTTTTTTTTATAATGAAGATTTTGTTAAAGTTTTTCAAGGACAATACATCAAAATGATACAAAGTCTTAGCAAAGACTTCTAGCGTAAGTCCAAATGATTTTGACTAGTGTGAAAGTGCATGAAGAAGCTGAATGTTACTGGATCGATCTTCCACCTAGAAATCAAAGTTACATAGGGGGTGTTTAGTTGCTCATAAAATGCAAAATTTTAAATGCCAACTACTTTGGAATGATAGAATGCAAAATGCCAAAATTTTTAAGATTATGTTTAGTTTCATCCAAAATGCAGAATTTGTTGCCCTCATGAAGACCTTTTGTGGCTCTTTTAGGTTTTTTTTTGTCTCTTTAGATCAAAATCCAAAATAGAGAATAACCGCTTTTTGTCAAAAATTTTATATGATGTTTAATTTCATTATGTAAAATGATAAATCAAAATCCAAAATTTTTTAGAACGAAAGGGTAACTAAACACCCCCATATTGACATGCTTGTCAGTTGATCAACAAATATTTTAGGCACGAAAAGTTTGCGTTGCTGGCAGATAATAAAGAAGAAAAGGTTTTCCCGTGGCAAATAAAGGCACTACTCTTTTTCCTTTCACCCTGGGCCCTGGCAGACTGGCATAGTGCTTTCCTCCTACAGTAAGGCTTTGTTTAGTTCCCAAAAATTTTACAAAATTTTTTAAATTCTCCATCACATCAAATCTTTAGACGCATGCATGGAGTATTAAATATAGACGAAAATAAAAATGAATTGTACAGTTTGATCAAAATTGACGAGACGATTTTTTAAGTCTAGTTAATCTATGATCGGACAATATTTATCAAATACAAACGAAATTACTACATACAGTGTTGATTTTCCAAAAAATTTCGAACTAGGTCTTGTTTAGTTCTCAAAATTTTTTGCAAAATTTTTCAGATTCCCTGTCACATCAAATCTTTAGACGTTTGCATGGAGTACTAAATATAAATGAAAACAAAAACTAATTGCACAGTTTGGTCGGAATTGACGAGACGAATCTTTTGAGTCTAGTTAATTTATAATGGATAATATTTATCAAATACAAACGAAAGTGCTACTATTACTATTTTACAAAATTTTTTAGAACTAAACAAGGCCTAAAAGGTCGTTGGCTCGCTGCTGCACGCCTGCACCCGAGGACCACGACACCCCAGCACGACGGATCGAATCGCAGCCCACTGGGCAGCAACCCGGTCCAAAAAACCGAAATGGAAACCACAACCGCGACGCGCACCGAACAAAACAACACGCTCCGAGAACGTATCGCCCACAATCCTCCACGTCTCCCGCAACCTGTCTGCCTGCCTAGCATACCCTGTCTGTCCCGCACCGATCCCCCGCACGCATTCGCATCCGGCATCCGCCACACCTCCTCCTCCTTTCTCTCCCCCCCCCCGTTAAACCCCACGCCACCGCCCACCGCCGACGCGCGATGGCCGCCGCCGCCATGCGGGTGGTGCGGGACCTGGACCTGGAGCGGTACGCGGGGCGGTGGTACGAGATCGCGTGCTTCCCGTCCACGTTCCAGCCCAAGACGGGCACCAACACGCGCGCCACCTACACGCTCAACCCCGACGACGGCACCGTGAAGGTGCTCAACGAGACGTGGACCGACGGCGGCGGGCGCCGCGGCCACATCGAGGGCACGGCCTGGCGCGCCGACCCGGCCAGCGACGAGGCCAAGCTCAAGGTCCGCTTCTACGTGCCGCCTTTCCTCCCCGTCTTCCCCGTCACCGGCGACTACTGGGTGCTCCACGTCGACGCCGACTACCAGTACGCGCTCGTCGGACAGCCCTCCAGGAAGTACCTCTGGGTGCGTGCGTGCGTGCTAATTCATTCCTCTCTGACCTCTCCGTTCAGCAGAAACCGTCCGTCCCTTTTCCGAAATCCTGCCTACGAATCTCACTCTCAGCGTTTCCCTTCACATGCATGATCTTGTCTTGTGCGTGCAGATCCTTTGCAGGCAGCCTCAGATGGACGAGTCCGTGTACAACGAGCTGGTGGAGCGTGCCAAGGAGGAAGGGTACGACGTGTCCAAGCTCCGCAAGACGGCGCACCCTGACCCGCCGCCGGAGAGCGAGCAGAGCCCCGGGGACCGCGGGGTGTGGTGGATCAAGTCCATCTTTGGCAAGTAGCCATGTACTGGGTGAGCGGGTGCTGGTGCCGCCGGCGGCTGTGCCGAGCAGGCGAGCACACACAAGAGAGAGATGGCTGTCACGGTCGGTGTCCGTCGGTGTCCAGGGCTCCGCTTCCACCCGCGTGTACATTCAGCAGTTCAGCACTAGTTGGCGGCGTCAAGTTCGTTCTTCGCTGTTGCTGCCGCGATCTGTAAAATGGCGAAAATGCTTTGTGTAGTTGGTGTTTCTTGCCCGTCTGTATCGAACTTTGAGTGAAGAATTTGCAGCAGCATATGTGGACTTGTGGTGATCGATGTGCTGAATTCCCTGCTTGACCGAGTTCTTAGGCAGTAATCCATGTCGATCAGTTGTAGTTAACGCGGGCCAGTCGATACTCAGTCGCGTGGAATCGCGCTCTCAAGTTTTACGGTGGACAGAATTGCGGGTTTTCTCCGGCGGCGCCCGCGGGGAAAGTCTGCGGTGCCGCTTCGTGGGTTCTGACCTCAGACGGCGTGATCCGTGGAGGTGTGGCGGCCGACGTGCGCCGTGCCCGTGGCGACAGCGGTCAGGGAGCGTGGCACGCGGGGGCACGGCGTGCTCAGCGCGAGCCGAGAAAAGCCGCGGCTGCGGCTACTAGGGCGCACGCGACGCGTGAGGCGTCTTGGGCGGTGCTACACCTTGCTACAATTTCTACACTTCTCCTATATTTCAGTGTCTCAATTTAAAGATAATTTTAAAGCAATGCTCCTGTATAACAAACTAGTAAAATAAAAAATGTTATTACTATCATAGTTTATTATTTATCTTTGTACCATAACATCACATGTGTGGTCTTTGTTTGACTATAGAAACAATTGTAAATTATTAACAGTCTTTGTATACATAGATCAAAATTTGTCAGGTTTATGGTTTATCTAATGGGGTTCTTATTCTCGGACCGCAAGTTATAAATTACAATGAATTAAAGCTTTAATTTTAATATAAAATACATGCAATAACCTTCGCCTCAAAAAAGTTAAAATTCAGACACATTTTAGCAAGTCCTAGTTTTCTAGTCTTTTATTTCAAATTGTAAAATTTTCTAGTTCTAGATAAGACTGAATGATTTACAATTTAGAAGAGATGGAGTTTTTAAAATTTAGAAGACATGCCATAAAAATTCAAAGAATTTATAATAATCTGACCACTCTTCCAAAGGGATTTGTAGAAAAATTTTCTATAGGATTTGAAGCTTGTAGGATTTTTTCATATTTTCTTTGTTCCAAAGGAGGCCTTAACGTGCATACGCTCGCTAATTTTTCACACTTCCGAATGTATGGGATGTGGAGGAATGTGATCCATGCATGTACTCTTGGCGTTCAATAATTATTTTTTTAGCTAAACTGCTAAGTTTTTCAATAAATTTAGTCAAAGTGAGAATTTTAATTTAGCACAAAACTAAACATCATATATTTTGGAACTGAGTACTAAACTGAACATCTTGTACTTTGTAACAAGGGAGTATCTACTAGTAAAACTGAGAGGCAAATAGTTTGAAATTCTTGTCAAATTCTGGTCACCTTGATTAATAGCACTAGAGACAAAACCTGTGCAATTTGTTTTTCCAGTGAAGTAGAGATAAAATGTCATATCCATAGATGCATATTAGTTGAATACTTGAAGTGGTCTGCGAGGATATGTGAATTTTATATCAAATTTATAGTATGAAAAATATAAAGAACTGTTAAACTGACCAGGAAGGATTTCTATTTTCTGATAGAAAAAATGTTTTCTATTTGTTGCAAATTTAAGAAGCTAGGTTTACAGTTTATAAACTCCTATATACATGAAAATAAACTACTCTCCGATTCAGACAATGCAATATCAGTTAAACTGAGAGGCATATCTACTGTGCAGTGTGCTTTTTGGTTTCATACCAGTTTTATTTTCCCCTACAATGGTACATCCATGCAAGTATGCTATGTTTGCTCAATTTTGTTGCAGGCAAACTCACCTTAGGCCTTGTTTAGTTCGCGAAAATTTTTGGATTTCGCTACTGTAGCACTTTCGGCTTTATTTGACAATTATTATTCAATTATAAACTAACTAACCTTAAAAGATTTGTCTCGCAAATTACAAGTAAACTATGCAATTACCAATTAGCATGCAGTAAAATCGTCCCTGTTAAATTAGACAATTATATTCGTGCTTAATCAGGTAAATTAGTTGCTATGGTTTCTAGCCATACTTTGTTAGAGGCTTAAGACACTCACAATGCAAAGACTTTATCATAGAGTCCAAGACAATTAATTATATATTATTTATGTTATTTTGCTGATGTGGCAGCATATTTATTGAAGAAAGATGTTAAAAAATAAGACTCTAAATTTTATTTAGACTCTAAATCTATATTATTCAAGATAATAAATAATTTTAGACTCTACAATCAATACCCTTAGAGCGGTGTGAAAGGTCAGCCGTCCAAATAGACCACCACAGTTGTGGGCTTGTGGCGAGATTCACTGCTCCAGTTCAACCAAACAACTGCTTTAATGAACGTGGCAGCCAAATCACTGTGGCACGCGGTGGCCGGCAACCAAAAGCCCCCTACATCTTTGCTTGAAGTTAAACAAATTTGCTCTTTGCATGTACATGCAAAATTTGTATACAAGCGTAGGAAAATTGTGCTGGCAACGATTGCCTGTTAGATTAGAATGAATCTTTGTAGATATGCAAGGGGAATGCCAGATTTGTATGCATACTTGTGCTTTTTTTTTTCTTAGTCAAACAGGCACCGACGTTCAGAGTTGATTGTTCCGTCTAGTGACAAACAAGTGATGTATTAGGTTTTCTGAAATCAACCATTTCAAACTTTGAAAAATGCATACTTTTATCAGTTAAAACAAATGTACACGTATCGCTTTCAGAAACCCAAGATTGAAAGAGTAACGTGTACATTTATAAAAAAAAGAGTCATGTGTATTCAAAATTGAGAAGTTGACTAACCTGAAAACAACACTTGTATGATGACCGAAGGGAGTACGAGGTAGTTTGCAAGAAATGGCAGGCTTCTAATCAACCAGCTTCCATAATTAGGTTGTGTTGCATGGCCATGCTTTACGGCATGTTTGGTACATGATTAATTACTAGTTGGAACTAAAAATTAGCTCAAATTTTGTAATTGGCTAATAATTAGTTGAAAACTTAACTAAAAAATAGAAAAAGTCTATGTAACCTCCTCAACTATACAAAATGAATTATTTCATCCCCCGAACAAGAAAACTGAATTTTCTACATCTAAACTTTTCATAATCAATCAAATAACTCTCTCAAGCAGTTTTGATGGTGGTTTTGCTATAGTGACGGTGGTTTTGTCTTTTTTTTATTCCCGCTGAATCTTTGAAAAATCATAAAAAAAATGATAAAATAAAAAATTTAATTTTGTTGAACTCCACATGAATAGATCTACACAATGAACATATAAGATGGTATGCTTCGGTACAAAATTTTTCTTATAGCTTTAGATCTATGCTTTTCTATAATTAATTAGAATAATTCATAGATATAAAGCTACGACAAAAAATGTATACTAAAGCATACCGTATTATATATTCACCGTGTAGTACTCGTGTGGAGTGTAACAAAATTAGTTTTTTCCATTTTATGTTTTTTCATTGATTTACTATAATTTTTTTAAAAAATAGCAAAAATAAATAAAAAAGAAAAACATAAAAACCACCACGCAAAACTGTCTAAGGGGTTATTTAACCAGTTTTAGAAAGTTTAAGGGGTAGAAAATTTGGTTTTATAGTTTAGGGATAAAGTAGTCCATACTATATAGTTGAGGGGGTTATATAGACTTTTTCCACTAAAAAAATAACCCACCTATTAGCCCTCTTATTTGGATGCACTAAAGCTAATTTGAGCTAAAAATTATCTCATGATATTAGTTGGTAAAAAAAAAATCATATGCACATGATAGGCTGAATATAGTTGTAACTCCCAGCCCATCAACATAGTTTGGTACAAGATTTAGCTGAGCCCAGCAAGCCCTAAATGCAGACTTCCATTACTTGAATCACTAACCAGTAAGGGCAACTAAAAACAGTGGTGAAATTTATTTCATTTCTAAGTCTCAAATGTTTCCCTTCACTTTCCAGACAGAGACATTAGATGAGCTTAATTGTGCCGGTTCAGCGCGTTCACTTGAGCTTATCTACTGAATCTGCCAGCCATTAAGTAATATTTTTCTGTCACAACAAATCAGCAAATAGTACTCTCAGCCATGACTTATCAGCCAATAATGATCATAGCAGATTCTTCTGGGCAAGTAATATGCCCACTGCAGTACAAACAACAACAGAGATCAGGCCATCTCTAGATCTCAAGCGTTCCTTCCATGTCAAGGGCTCCGAGACTTTCGTCAACACTTCTTGGAATTGCTGTTTGGTGTCATCCAAAGAACCAGAATTGTCAATCACTATGTCTGCTTCTGATTTCTTCCAGTCTAGTGCAAGCTGTGCATTGATCCTATTCCGAGCTTGTTCTTCAGAGCATCCATCTCTTGAAATGAGCCTCTCAATCTGGACTTTTGGATCAACCCAGACAACAATGACTGGATTTGTCCATCTATCCATCTTTGTCTCAAATAGCAGAGGGATGTCAAGGATGATAACCTTGCAGCCTTTCATCCACAGTTTTGCTATCTCCCAGACTATGCCAGAAGAAATATGTGGTGCCAGAAGACTGAAAGTGAACAATAAGTTGTCAAGGAAACTGTACACAAGTGCCAATACTGTAAATAAATGCCAACTATTGATAAAAGAAGAATAAATGATTCAGCCAACAATTATTCCAAATACAAAAGAATAGTATATAGTAAATATACCAGTATGAAGGAAGCATTGTGATATCAAGCGGCAGTCATGAGAAACTATACAAGGGGGTTAAACTTAGAAGAGGGCGGAGTAGTATCACAGTTTAGGCCTTGTTTGGATGTTGTCGGATCCACTTCAATCCATGTGTGTTGGCGTGGATTGAGGTGGAATTTAGTTCAAGTTCCACTCCAATCCACCTCAACACATGTGGATTGATGTGAATCCGACTACATCCAAACAAGGCCTTATTATAAGTCTTGTCACATAAGGGGGTGGTTGGTTTGAGGTGGTTCATCATGAGTCCGTCTCATGAATTTTGGCAGAATGACTCCATGGCTCATGCTTATACTAACTATTATTACCTTGTGAGAATTGTGGTGGTGGATAAACCTATTCCCTTCCCCAAACAAACCGAAAAGTGAGAAGAAACTAAATACCTACTTAAGGCCTTGTGAACCAATAAACATAGAGTTAAGTCCACTTTTAGCCCCTCAACTATTGGCCGAGTTTAATTTTAGCCCTCAACTACAAAACCGTCTGTTTTTCACCCTCAACTATCAAAACCGGTCACTTTTAGCACCCGGAGGGAGGACATGGCGGTTTAGAGCCACTTTGAGCGGTTTTTCCTTTTTTTTCTATGGTTAAACCTGTGAATTTCATAGTGAATTGTTTGAGCATGGTAAATTCATCAAATTTTTTGGGTAGCCTTGTCATGATGTTTTCTATGAAGGAAAATATGAAACTATAAAAATAAGTAGTGTTTTTATGCTAAAAAATTAGCTCTTTTAATTAATAAATGTATGTTTTGATTTTTGTAGGATAATATATATATATATATCCTATGATCATGAAACTTTTTGCATAACTGTTTTATACTAAGATAGACCTTCACAAAAAGTTTGAGATTAATTTGATGATGTTTGCTTACATCTCTAATTTATATGCTTTATTAATTACATATAAATTAGGGACATAAGCAAACATCATTAAATTAATCTTAAACTTTTTTGAAGGTCTATCTTAGTATAAATAGTTACACAAAAAGTTTCATGATCATAGGATATATATATTATCCTACAAAAATCATAGAACATGTATTTATTAATTAAAAGAGCTAATTTTTTAGCATCCAAAACATACTTACTTTCATAGTTTCACATTTTTTCTGCATAGAGAACATCATGACAAGGCTACCCAAAAAATTTAATGAATTTACCATGCTCAAACAATTCAATATGAAATTTACAGGTTTAACCATAGAAAAGAAAAAGGAAAAACCGCTCAAAGTGGCTCAAAATCGCCCTGTCCTCTCTCCGGGTGCTAAAAGTGACCGGTTTTGATAGTTGAGGGTGAAAAACAGACGGTTTTGTAGTTGAGGGCTAAAATTAAACTCAGCCAATAGTTGAGGGTCTAAAAGTGGACTTAATCCAATAAACATATAACCAAACAATCCCAAATTTTTTATAAACTAATAAACATATAACAAAACAATCCCAATTTTTTATCCTCTACAGAAAGGCTGATAGTCGCCCTTGATGCAAGCAAGGTAACTTCTTTTTTTAGCGATCAGTTTGCACTTGAACTAAGCATTGTGTCAGAGTATTAGACCATTGACTACTATAACTGCATTCATATAAAAGAGATCGGAAGATGACAAAATATTAGTGAAATCTGTACCGGTTTAGAAGTTGACGTTTTGATGGGTCAGAAAATACGATTTGTCCCAAGAGAGCTCTGTTAATTTCTCCATTTTCCAACAAAATATCATTCCCAAAGGCTTTTACGATCTTCTTCCAACCTCTGGTGCCTTTCTGCACTACATCCTATAAATGCACGGCTCCATAATCAGTAACAACTTTGTAACCAAACATAGTTATAACTTACAGCATCCAGTAAAATTTCAGAACACCAAAAACATTATTACCAATCTTGCTTTGCAGTCCATGTAATGTATCTAGGTCATGTATGTTAGTAACTATTTTTATGTATTTTTAGTACACTGGCTGTCAGGTCGTGCATAAAAGAGGAAAAATAACTTTGCTTCAGGCACTGTGGTAACAATGATTTTCTATTTCAATCTATATCGAAGATACAAACTAATACATGGAAATAAAAGGAACAATTATAAGATTATACAACTCACCATTCCCACAAAAATGAGTTGCAGATGGTGCCAATGCCAGTTGCAGCATGAAGGCCCCATTTGGCAGGCCTCCAGCTCCACTCGAGTTTGTATGCTATGTTCAAGAATCTTAAGCCTATTCTCTGTCTAGAACTACCAAACTTAGGTCAGCTCCAGCTCCACAGATTTCCGGAGCTAGATATGCACAGTTGTTTTCTTTGGAGCTGGGGCTCTGACAGATAGGGCCAATATTTGGTAAAAGAACCAGTTGCAATTGATCTCTCAGAGGAGATTAAAAAATGAGAAATACCTTAAGGAAACAAGTTCAGTAGCAATCTAAAATTTCATGAAGTTTAAGCTGAAGTGATGCACGTCTGTAAAGAACTAATTGAAAGACCAGAACTCTGATAAGTAAATACAGCTTTTTTAGAAAAAAGAATGTAAACAGTAGGAGAGCTTCCTTTTGATCTAATACACAGGCCTAAGTTCTAGATTTAGGTACATGTATGAAAAAATGCCACTAATGCAGACAAAAATACAAGGCTAAGAACAAAGTGGTGGAATCATATGAGGTTAATATTAGCCCTATTGGAAATATACGTGACAAGTGATCACGGTGGTGCGGATTGTTTCTCAAGTAATGTAGATATGGCTCCATATTTGTTGTTCCCTTGTATTGTAAGTACATTGATTGAATGATATCTTTCCTTCCATGTAAATCTTCCTTGTCTTGTACTCCAAGATGTAATGCCACACCAGGGGCTTTTTCTAGCTTATATAACAAGGAACCATGAGCCGGAGAAGGCATCACGTGACACCCATTTTCACATGGTAATCAGAGCTAGGTTCCTCCACGATCTAGTTCATGGCTTCTTGACTTCTTCCGCTCCTGGTGCCTCGGTCTCCATCAGGTATCCTGTCACCGAGAAGCTCGCTAAGAACAATTTCCCTCCATGGAGGGCGGAGGTCATGTCACCCTTGCCCGGAGCACAAGTGGCACATCTCATCAACGCTGATGCTCTAGTGCCGATGAAGAAAATCGCTAGGTCGGCAGACAAGCCGACGGAGATGATCCCCAACCCAGAGTATGACAACTGGGTCGCCAAAGATCAGCAGGTGCTTAATTACTTGTCGTCTTCCATCTTTCATGAGATCCTTGTTTAGGTGTCCACCACGTCCACTGCGGCGGAAGCCTGGAAGGTTGCATCATCAAAACTTGGATGGCGCTCGTCAAGGTGCAGAAGGGTGCATCCACCATTGCGGAGTACTTTAGGCGCATAAAGGGTCTCGCGGATGACATGGCATCTGATGCGAAGAAGCTAGAGGATGATCGCCTCCTACATCTTCGCTGGCCTCGACGGCGACTTCAACCCCATCGTATCTGCTATGCCGGTGCATGTGGAACCCCTATCTCTCAAGGAACACTACACCCAGCTCATCAGCTAGGAACAACACATGGATCTACTACGAGTGTGTTTGGTTGGCAGCCCAGCCTAGCCATGGCTTATTTGGGCCAGTTTTTGAGTGTTTGGTTGCCTGAAGTTGTCCTGGAGCCTGGCTGAGATGGGCCTGCTGTACAGCTGGAGCCTGGCCAGCTTCGAACGGCCAAATCGGCCGTTCAATCCTAGCCTGGCTTGGCCCGACTCATGGTAGCGTTGCTGTCACCTCCTCGACAGTGCACGCGAACAGCTCCGTCCCCATGTCCTCGGCAAGCGCGCGACCTCGGCCGCCACGAACCGCCATGCGGGCCACAACGACGCAGCGGTGGGTCGCGGACAGCTTCGTCCCCAGGTCCGCCATCTCCGTCCCCGGGTCCTTCCGCCGCCGAGAGAGAGCCCGACCCCAGGGGCCAAGGTGGCTGCGGGTGGCTCGACGGCGCCACTGCTGCTTCCGGCGCAGGAGGCGGGTGAAGGGGCAGCTGGGCTCCCGCTGGGAAGAGGAAGGCCTCTGCGGCGGAGGAAGGCCTCTGCTCCGACCTCGGTCACTGGAGCTGCAGTTCACTCTGCGTCTCGGCCGTGAAGCCGCTCAAGCCCAAGGACACGCAAGGTGCGTACCTACTGTCCTCGGATTGGATGCTCTGTTTCTCGCAAGGTGCGTGCCTACCCGGAGGTCTCCGTTTCCTTCCTCAGATCTGCCGCCATCCTGGAGAGAGCGGTCAAACGGGCTGTCCTGCCTGCTGCCTTCTCCCCAATGCGAGAACACGGAAGAAGATGAGTTGGGGCAGCGGGTGGAGTGAACTACGGCATGGATTATGGAGAAGGAACTCTGCCCATAACCTGTTCGAGGCAATGTCTGAGAGAGAGAGTGGGGGTAAACTCACCAGCGTGAGGAAAAGGTGACAGTATGCAAATCAAGTGAACCAACCAAACAAGAACCCATCTTAGCCTGACTCAACCGCGCAGGCAACCAAACAAACATATTTTGGCTTGCTAGGGGCAGGCTTGTGCTAGCCTAGTTTGGTTGGGCTAGCCAGGCTAATATAGGAATCAAACCAAACACACTCTACATGGCCCCGGGTCTTCAGCGAACTCGGCTACCCGGGGCGGTCATGATGGAGGAAACCATGGCGGCGGCAATAACAGTGGTTGCAGTCGCAGCAGTGGTGAAGGCATCAACAACACAACAACGCCAACATTGATTGCCCCACCTGCCAACTGTGTGGCAAGGAGGGCCACATGGTTTTGTGCTGCTACAAACGCTTCAACGCGTCCTTTACCGGGTCGCCAGAGAGCAGATCGGCATTGGCATCCTCCACTTCCTACGGTGTCCACCAACTGGTACATCGACACCAGCACCACCAAACCACATCATTGGCGAGATCGACAAGCTCACGGTGAGGGACAAGTACCACGACACCGAGGTGCACACCCCCAGCGGCATAGGTATGAGAATTAACCAAATTGGTTAGAGTTTTGTTCATACCCCAAATCATGATCTCGTCCTAATTAATGTTCTCTATGTTCTGGAAGCTAGTAAAAATCTTGCATGGACTTCCCACAATCATGCCTTAGAGGAAACTGCAAAGGTGGCCTTTATCTCTTTAAGTCTAGTTCGTCTCCAAATAAAGTGACATGTGGCGTCATCAAGTCCTCTTCGACTAGGTGACATAGCCAGCTTGGTCACCCTTCCTTTGCAGTTGTCGATCAAATCCTTAGCAAAAATAACATTCTTTTTATTATCGAATCAAATAAAGAAACAGTTTGTGATGCTTGTCAGAAAGGCAAGAGCCATTAGCTTTTGTATCCGAGGTCAACAAATGTCCCTTTGAGTTAAGCCTTGTTTAGATCCAAAAAGTTTTTGGATTTTGACACTATAACACTTTCGTTTTTATTTGACAAACATTGTCCAATCATGGAGTAACCAGGCTTAAAAGATTCGTCTCGCGATTTACAGGCAAACTGTGTAATTAGTTTTTGTTTTTATCTACATTTAATGCTCCATGCATGTGCCGCAAGATTCGATGTGACGGGAAATCTTGAAAAGTTTTTGGTTTTGGGGGTGAACTAAACAAGGCCTTAGTCTTTTTGATGTATGGGACCAGCTCCCAACTCTGTTGGCAAGAACAATTTTTATGTTAGTTTCATTGATGATTTTTATCTCAAAAACTTTAGATTTATGGCGCAAGTAGATCCAAGTAAACTGACTAAAATCATCAATGAAATTGACATAAAGTTGTTCTTGCCAACAGAGGTGGGAGCCAGTGCCTATACATCAAACAAGACTAATTGAAAGGGACCAAAATATTCGCTTGTTGATCAAGGATACAAAAGCTGATGACTCTTGCCTTTTTCATAGGCATCACAAATTGTTTCTTTATTGGACTCAGAAACAAAAGGAATGCTATTTTTGCTAAGCACCTAATCAACAACTGCAAAAGGAGGGGTGACCTAGCCGGCTATGCCACCTAGCCGAGGACGACTTGACGGTGCCACACGACACTTTATTTGGGGACAACCTAGACTTCAAGGGATAAAGACCACCTTCGCAAATTTCCCCTAAGAAGTATTTTCTTCATTATCTGATCCTTAACCAAAAAATAGTTTGGATGAAATTCAATGAAGGTAATTATAAGATGTGAGGCGATGAACCGATGCAAGATTCTTACTAGCTTCCGAACATAAAGAACATTGTTTAGAACAAGATCACGTTTAGGGGTATGAACAAAACTCTGATCAATCTGGTTAATTCTCATACATGCGCCGTTGGCGTTGTGCACTTGATCGGTCCCATAGTACTTGTCCCTCACAGTGAGCTTGTCTAGCTCGCTAGTGATGTGGTCGATGGTGCTGATATCAGTATACCAGTTAGTGTCGACGTAGTAGGAAGTGGACGCAGTTGAGGCAAATCTATTCTCCGGCAACCCAGTGAAGGAGGCGTCGAAGCATTTGTGGTAGCATAAAACTGTGTGGCCCTCCTTACCACATAGTTGACAGGTGGGGCGGTCACCAGTGGAGTTGTTGTGCTGTGGTGCGTCCTCCATTGTCGTGGCCAATGCCACGACCACGACTGTCGCCGCTGCCATGGTGGTTGTTCCCACCGCGACCACCACAAGTGGTGTTCACAGAAGACCCACCGCCATGTAGTAGGTCCATGCGCTGCTCCCAGCTGACTAGCTGGGTGTAGAGTTCCCAAAGCGACAGCGACTCGGTGCATGCTGCCATGGCGGAGACAATAGGGTTAAAGTCAGCGTCGAGGCTAGAGAGGATGTAGGAGGCAGTCTCCTCATCTAAAGAATTCCACGAGGGACTTCATGTCATCCACCAGGGACTTCATGCAGCCAAAGAATTCCACGATCATGGACGTGCCCTTCAGTGCCGTGGCGAGCGCCGTACGAGTGTTGATGATGCGACCACAGGATTGCAACATACACATGTCCTGGATAACTTTCCATACTTCCGCCGCGGTGGTGTAGGTCGCAACCTAGATGATCCTTGGCAACCCAAGTATCATACTCTGGATTGGGGATCATCTCCGTCGGTTTGTGCGCCGACTTGGCGATCTCCTTTGTTGGCACAGGGGCTTCGAGGTTGATGAAGTGCACCACCTATGCCATGCGCAGGGCTTACATCACCTGTGCCTTCCAGAGGGGAAGTTGTTCTTCACAAGCTTTTCGGTGATAGGATACCTAATGGAGACTGAAGCCATGAACTAGATCGTGGAGGAACCTAACTCTGATTACCATGTGAAATTGGGTGGAACGTCATGCCTTCTGAGGCTGATGGCTCCGTGTTATATAGGCTAGAAAAAGCCCCTAGCATTGCAGTACATCTTAGAGTACAAAACAAGAAAGATTTACATGGAAAGAGAGATACCAAGCAATCAATCTACTCACAATACAAGGAAACAACAAATATGGAGGCTTATCTAAATTGCCTTGAGAGAAACAACAATTCCCATTTAAGCATACGCACATAAATTTTCACGATACACCCATTTTCACAAGCCCCACTAAGTACCAAGCTCTACCTCTATCTTTGATTTTGACCAAAAGTGCTATCTGCACAGCCAGGAGAGATAATTAAAAACAATTAGGCAACATCTTACTATGATCGCACTATGAGAGGCCAGAAAGGCGTAAGATTGAATATGATTACCAATCCACACTTGGTACTCTATGTAAAAGCATTTTTCCAACTACATGATGCGATATTGATAAGATATCAAACTTAACAAAAAATAAAGACAAGCAATTTCATACCTAAAAACTAGCATCCTTTGCACAAACAACATCAGATAGCTTTATGTTTGGTCCGCTTGCTTACCCGAGCAACGACATCTGCGTCCACGATGGGGACACCAGAGTCCCTAAAGAGGTTGGAGATGGTGCTCTTCCCAGATGCGATGCCTCCTGTCAACCCCACCAGCCTCATCCTTCTCACTTGCCCCCTTATTGCTGTACAAAAAACAAAGTAAACCCTTAGGCCTTAGTGGCACATCTCCACTTTGGAGCCTGCTAAAAGCTTAAAAACTAGACCAAATCCGCAGCACACTGTTCTATTCATGCACAAAGACCAAATCAATCCTTCACACCAGTCTAGCTTCGAAAACCAAACAATCGCAACCACCAGCAGTTTCAAACCAAACAATCCAAACGACTATCCTGTAAATAGATTCAATGAATCCCTAGACTCTGGTTCTGAACAAATCCCACAACCTAGTTATGCCAACCCAGGCAACTAGGTCAGCAATTCAACACTTCATTGCCTTCACCTACTGTGCAATAGCACAAATAATTCAATACTACATGAAATTAACTACAAATAAGAACAAACTATTAAAAAATCACAAAAAAAAACTAGTCTCAAAGAATTAAAGTATACATTTAAAAAACAACAAAAATATTATGAATGCTGAGGCGTAAATCAAGAAAATTAAAAAAATGAATGTTGAGGTGAAAATCTTGGAAAAATCATGATAGATTTTTTTCAAAGACAACAGCAACTGCACTTACATTCGTTTATATTATTAGAATCAAAGTATATCAATCCTGAATATCCATGACATATAAAGTTGCGGATATAGAATTTTCCCGGTTTATTTAGCATCTTAGTCCTTAGTTCTTACATCACGATGCAAAAAGTAAAATCACAGCAGTCTGGGTAATATCAAAGCCGTTCTTAATGTAATATAATAAGCATCTCTACTCACTAGTCGAGAGAAAAAATCTAACTTAGTAGTTAGAATTAACTTAGTAGTCAGAATTATGTGACGGGAGGTGAACAGCTGGTAGACGAGAAGAGAACCTAAACATCAACCAGAGAATGGCTAGACGCCTAGACATGAAAGGCGAGATCAAATCGATCAAGAGACAACCATGAGAATAGCTCTATGGGTGCTGGATTTGGGAGGACGGACCTGGTTCTTGATGGGTCCAACGATGATGTGGTCCCACCAGTCGAAGTCGTCGGGGATCCCGTTGACGAGGAGCACCGATGCCTCGCGGGCGGCGGCGGCGTCGTCGAGGAACGGAGGGTAGGCGCGGTAGGTGTCCGGTAGTGAAGCTGAACAAGGGGCAGGAATTTTAACGAGGGACGACGGCTTTGCTTGCGATGGGCCCTATGAATCTACGGTGGGCAACAGCCCAACTCTTCCAGAGCAGCCCAACTTTGTGCGGCCCGCTACACCACTGGCTGGCATTCGGCTCGGCGACTCCGAAGTCCGAACGCAACGCCGACCGCGCGCCGCCGCATTGCCACCCCCTCGCCGCGCGCCGCCGCCGCTCCCACCCGTTCCTTTCAAACCGGTCGATCACCCCGCTAACCCCCCACCGTTTATCCTTGCTCTTTGTCCCTGGTTGTGCTCAGCGTCTGGTTCCGCCAGTAGCCCCATGGCTGCCCCGCGCGCCGCGGTGGCGTCGGCGAAGCAGGTGACGAGGCAGAACTTCGCGGAGGCCGTGCGGGAGCTGCGGGCCCACCTGGAGGCGTGCGACTACGTGGCCGTGGCGGCGCAGAAGACCGGCGCCCCGACGGGGTGGCGCCGCGCGCTGCCGGTGGACACTGCGGAAACGGCGTATCTCAAGGCCAAGCTCGCCGCAGAGTCCTTTCAGCCACTCCAGTTCGCCGTCTGTCCCTTCAGGCTGCGCAGCTCTTCCCCGTCTACCCTTGTGGCCTACCCGTAAGGACCTCTCTCTCACTCGTCGTCCACATGAAACATTAACAATTGGCAAGGTGGTTTTTGCTATTTGGTTGGGCGATGTGTGGTGCATAAACCTATTATTTGCAGGCTAAGCTTGAGGAATTTCGTCAAACAACCTTTGTATCCATAAATGGGTGCTGCTGCTTTTCAGATTGTAGTATGAAATGTGAATGTTGTAACATTGACATTTTCTGAAGTTTATTGTTCTGTACTCCCTCCATTCCAAATTACAAGTCGTTTTGACTTTTTGGGTACATAGAAATCACTATGTTTTCTAGATAAGCAGATATAACGTATGTCTAGATATGTAGCAAATTCTATGGACCCAAAAAGTCAAGGCGACTTATAATTTAGAACGAAGGGAGTAGCAATTAAGGATTACTCTCTGGTCACAAAAACACGTCGTTTAGGACAAGATTTCGGCAAAACTTAAAAACTACAAACATCAATAACTATTAAATTTTAGTTTTGAAACCTTTAGGTTAAATGAGTAAATTCATACTCAAAATACTTGCAAAATCTCTTAGAATTTCAAGGATTTTAAAACATTTTCTTAAAGAACTTAGTAGTCAAAGATACGCATCAAAGGCTGTGCAAAGTCAAATGTGTCAAGTATTTTTGACTGGAGGTAGTACATCCATGTTATGTCTGAAGAGGTTTAGCCAGAATTGCTATGTGAGAAACTGTATGCATGGGAGTTGACTTGAGACCACTAGATTTTGTGTTCTTTGCTTCTTCTTCTTCTTTGTACAATCATATTTTCCATGTTTGCTGAGAACAGTTTCCAGGATTTTTTTTTTTTGGTATATGTTCATTTGGTTTCGTATGGTTTGATGAATACATGATCAATCCACTTTTTTTCACTTGATAACGTTGCTGTATGTTTTTTTACTTCAGCCTTATCATTTTTATTTTATCATCACTGATGCTGAGTGCCTGTGGGTGCTTTGGTTATACAGGTACAATTTTCATTTATTTCCTAGAGATGAACTACAGCTCGGAATGCCTTCATACAGTTTCTCTTGTCAATCATCTTATTTATCAACTATGGCTAATGATGGTTTTGATTTCAATATGTGCATCTATGATGGTGAGTAGTAAGATATGGTGCGAAAACAACTACTCCCTCTGTTTGTAAATAGGATTCAATAAAGTCAAACTTCATACAGTTTGTGCAACAATTATTCGAAATATGTACATGGTTTTTAGATAAAATTTGTATCACTAGATTCACATCCCAAACATCTGTTAAAAAGAAAAATCTTTTGTAGCAATTGGTAATATATTGTAAGAATAATTGGTAGTCAAAGACGAGTACACTTATATTCTATAGACTCTTCAAATCCTAATGTGCCTTATAAAATAAACTGAGGTAGTAGTAAGGTTGTTTGCAGAGGACTAATTTTTTGTTGATTACATTGCCAGGTATTTCTTATCTATCAAGGGTTCAAGAATCTTTAGCAAGGCAAAAGATATTTACTTCTCGTCCTCAACAATTGTTGCCATCTCCAAGCACATCAGTTTCTGATTCAGTTTTTGTGAATAGAATAAAGTCTAAGATATTGCACTGGCGAAAAGGATATGCTGACCCAAGTAAAAAAGATGATGGTAGGTTACTTTTGAGTTTTGATAAATGGTTACAGCTCACCACTCTTGTCTTTCACTTTGATGGCTCCTAGTCTTCTTATTGTGCAGGTTCTTTGGTTAGTTCTCTTAGCAGATTAATTCTGGGTGGTGAAACATATGGTTCCAGGCCCAGTATGAGTATTGATGTCTGCAGTGATCGGCAAGTTCAACTGGTCTTGGAGGTGTGATTGTACAACATAAGTTTGATGTTTTCTCTAGAAAAGGAAGAAATGGTTTTGTACTTAAGGAAGCAAATTATGAGTCCCTAGTTCATGTTCTTTGGTTGCAGTTATCAATCCTGCAAAGAGTTGAATAATTTCATGCCATGCTTTTAATATGAAAGGTGTAGTTGAAATAAGCTGTTCTGTATGTAATTGTAGGAAATTGTGATTACTGAAAAATTGGTTGCTCCAAATGTCGCTTTTGAATTCCCTCTTCTTTACAGAGCCAAATGGCAACTCAACTGTACTGGAGCATTCTTTAACCATTTTGAGTTATTCTGCAGGCAGTAAACCAGATCTCTGATGACCTTGTATCTCTCGTTGTTCCGCACAAAGCTGGAGCTGCTAGGTTTGTGCGTGTGATCTTTACTAATTCGAAAGAGGATAAGAATCTTCTCCTGGTTTGAATCTCTGCTTCTCTAGAAATCAACAGCATTTTGTACAATGTATAAAAACATTAAGATATCAAAAACCACAACTTATTTAAAGCCCATTTTCTCCAACTCGCTTGCAGATGGATATCCAGAAACTAGAAGATGAACAAAACTTTAAATTCCGTGGATTTCGAGAAGTTATTGATCTACTATCATCTTCACAGAAGCCTATCATATCGTACAATTGCTTGAATGGTAGGTTGACACATAACTAACTCACACAATTATATCGCTTGTTAACCTCTTGATATGTTCACATGTCATTTTTTTTCTTTTTTCTCAGATATGACAATGCTGCACTCCAAATTCATTGCGCCTCTTCCGCCAAACATGCATGAATTTTTGTGTTCTCTAAAAATGGTCTTCTCTAATGTTGTTGATATCAGCCACCTGTGGAGGCAAATTGGCCCTTTGAGAAAAGCGAAGAATATACAAGCCGCTCTCAGTTACTTACAAAGGCAGTACTGTGTGCCAATTGAAATAGAAATACCACAGCAAGGTATAATTCCAGCTAACATTATTCATACATCTTGTTTCTTAGTAAACCATGCCTTATGGTCTCCCTCATACTTTACGAAATAGAATGTACAGTATGTTATTGGTAATTAGTAACATGAGCATCATTTATCTGTATATTCATAGTGCTTCCTCACTAGCATTTCAATTAAGCTCTCTTTTTTAACTTTTGCACAGATGGCACCAGCAGTGTAACAAAAAATGAGAAAAATGTTCTGAGAATAACAAAGTTATTTGCTAAACTAAGTAATTTACTGAAAATCAGTCCTGAGTGCCAACTGCAATCTCATGAGCAGTGCACCGCAGTAGAAGAATACTGTAACATCTTCTATCCAAGTTGTGTGGTCGAAGGTTCTGATGATGCTAACTTTGCTATTGAGTCAGACACCACGGAAATTGTGAGCACTGATAACATCATCTTCTTGTGGGGCTTTAGGGAAAAATCTGTCAAGGAGTTAAAACCTTACCTTATTGGCTTACATCAAGCCTTCTCAGAAGATTTTGAGGTCAAGTTGTTGGATAAGACATGCTCAGCTTTGATATTCCGTGATTCTAATACTGCAACGCAGTTACTAAAAGAAATAAACTCAGAAGGCCCCTCGCTAAATAGATTCTTATCAGAAGGTCTGAAAGCTGCAGGTTTTGAAGTGTACAGAAAGGTCTGCAGGTTAGGACTTTGGGATTCAGATTTAGCGGAGGTCCTCGAGGATGTTTCAACTGAGCTAGGTGTTCCAACGCTTCCTGCGTGCAGCACCTCTCGGACATACTGGAATAGTGCATTGATGCTGGATCTGAAGGAGTATCTGGAATACTAGAACATTATATAGACCCTGATATCTTTTACCAGGTTCTAAGATTAATGAGAGGTCCCCTCAAGATTCAAGAAACAGCAGCAGGCCACATCAGGTGAGTGAAACCAGAGGTGAAGCTTGCATTTTTCAGGACATTTGGTATTCAATTTGGGTCAAACTTGATTTTTGACATTGCAATTATACAAGATATCAGCAAGTTTTTCAGCATAATGGCTGGCCTATCTTTGAACTGCAGGCACCTTCATGTGCGGAGATAATTATTGCTTTATTATGATGTCATCATTGCGGAGTGTCTGAACTATGCTTCTCTTGCTTTATGCAAGCCTCAATAGCAGCATTGATATTCTGGTTTCCAGTTTAAGCTGGCCAATGTTTGACTTGATTACTGCATGCTGGCCACAATGGCATCTGTCCAGCATAAATGGGCAGTATGCAAGAGGCAGTGAGGTACCCTCCGTGTGGCTCCGTATGAAAAGTCAGTGCTGGAATGCTAAGTACCGACCTTGTTCTCGGCATCACGCATGGGATCCCCAATAGTTCAATGGAACCTGGAAGTTGGTTTCTCTAGCAGTCAGGCAGTTGTGAACAGAAGCTACTTTTTCTCCTGCCTAATTACCTTGTGTTTTTTTGTGCTTGGAATTTGAAAACACGAGATATAGATGGGGGCCTTGCAATTGTATGCCACGTAGCATATACAATATTAAAGTCGCCTTTTGATATCAAGGGCACGTTCAGGCAGTCAGCATGGCGAAAGTATGGTATAATCATGCCTACGCATCATCACGTCCTTTTCGCTCACTGGTTTTCCATGACATGTATTCGTTATATACACCTAAGTAGCCGGTTTAGAATTTTAGGTTGTTTCCATGAATGATTTGTCACTCAGATCCATCACAAAAAAAAAAATGGAACAAAGAATGGCATGTGCTGTGAGCAATATATCTAATGGTACTTAGTTGATATAAAAAATAGTACTTTTTATATAAAAATAATCAAAGTTATTGTTTGACTCCTTAGAAAGTAAGAATTGCATTTGTTTGGGATGAAGTTTGTATAGTCCAAATATATGAAGTGATTTCATATTTTCATATACTCACATTTGCCACATGTGTGCTTTAGGCCTTATTTAGATCCAATTTTTTTTGGATTTTGACACCGTAGCACTTCCGTTTGTATTTGGAATTATTGTTCAATCATAGACTAAGCTCAAAAGATTCATCTCATAAATTTCAGACAAACTGTATAATTAGTTATTTTTTATCTATATTTAATGTTTCATGCACGTGCCGTAAGATTCGATGTGATGGAAAATATTGAAAAGTTTTTGGATTTCAGTAACTAAACAAGACCTTAGATGAATTTGCCTTACGTGAGCAATCGCCAACCTTTTCTCATACTGGTTACCACACACAATGGGACTTGTGGAGTTTTGAATTCTGCTCTAAGAGAAGCAAATTGTGTGGCGCTTTCTTTGTTCAGCAGCAATCGGACAACTTTGCAAGTATGCCAACACGAGGCAATCTCAGGTCATGATTCAAATAGCCTCTATTCTTCACCGATCAAAAACCATAATAAAAGGGACAATCAAACCAACTTTTTATGGTGCCTTTTTATGCCTATACCAAGCATGAACAGATCAGAAAAATCACATTGGAACAGAATTAAAACTGCATATAATCACATGGTGTAATAATGTACTCATAAAAATCCATGTATGATAAACTTTTGCATAGAGACACAACTCAGTCTCTCCTCTCTCGGAGATGCTTATAATAATATAAAAAGTTTACATACAATTTTTTTTTCATGCGTTGATTGATGTGAGTATGCATATGTCTATGTTTGTATAATGTTTTTTTTCTTTAGAAGTGTTTATCGAGGATGTCTGTGCCATATTTCTTTAAAAAAATGTTCGTGCCAAGTTATACTCACACCAACTTGGTGAGTAAAAGCGAAATGAGGATATTCGTGCCATATTGAGTATAAAAGTAATAGGGAAAATGCATACAGAGGAAAATTTACTTCATCATAATCAATGTCAACAAGCATGATGAGTGAAATTAGGAACCAATCATGTAAAGAAATCTTTACACGGCTTAGCAAAAAGACTAAGGCCTTGTTTAGTTCCATCCAAAGACCCAAAATTTTTCAAGATTCTCCGTCACATCGTATCTTTAGACGCATGCATGGAGTATTAAATATAGACAAAAATAAAAACTAATTGCACAGTTTGGTCGAAATTAATGAGACGAATCTTTTGAACCAAGTTAGTCTATAGTTAGACAATAATTACCACAAACAAACGAAAGTGCTACAGTGTCACAGAATTTTTTCTTTCAGGAACTAAACAAGGCCTAATAAATAGATTTATAGCTAAACAATTGAACCAAAAAAAGTAAATGTCATAAATTGGGTGAACATGACTCCAACAAAAGATAGTTAGCCTATACGTCACGAACTGTAATCGTACAAATGCATAGACTATAAAGACAAACCTGTTACTAAAAGTTTAAAACTGCTAGCTCCACACCTACCCTGTAAGCATGATGTGGGGCCCATTCCCGTAGCCCTCATGACTTCCAGGCTTCCAGCAATGACCTAGGTGGACTAGATCGGCTCATGTTATAAGCAAGCCACACTCAAGACAAACCAAGGCTTGTGAGCCAAATAGGCGCACAAGATAAAAGCATGTTATGGCACATTTTTTAATTGTCACATGTAAACTTGGAACTCACTCCATTGAGTAAAAGTAATAGGAAAAAGACATAGATAAAGGAAAACTGACTCCATCATCATAGTCATTGATCAACATGAATAGTAAAATTAGAAAACACAAAGATGGTATCACATATAAAAATTTTTACTTGCCTTAGTAAAGATGCATATGAAAAGTATATTTATAAAACTAAACAATTCCATCAAAAAATAATATATCAACAGGTTCATAAAATGGATCAAGGTTACTCCAATAAAAGACATACAACCAAGAGGTCACTAACCACAATCACAACAACATATGGACTCCAAGGACCAACGTGTCATTAGCAATGTGAAGCTGCTAGCTCCACACCTAACCCCAACACATGATGTGTGTTACATTGAGAACAAAGATGACAACCAAACAACCCTAGGCATGTGAGATTGGCTTGGGTTGTAAACAAACTAAGATCTAGCTAGGATCAAGACGTGAGACTACAGTTTAACAAGCTAGAGCTCAATATGGCTTGTTCTCTTAATTCACACACCAACTTGGTTAGTGAGAACAAACTGAAAATGCTTAGCCATAGTCAATGGTCAATATGATGAGTGAAAGCATAGTCTTGTTGAGGAAAAGCATTAGGAAAAGTTTAGACAAAGGGAAACTTACTTCACCATGGTCGATAGTCAATATGATGAGTGAAACTTAAAAAATCTTAAGACCATAGTCAATTATCAACAGATGAGTAAAACTGTGGGAAACGTGAAGATGGCATCACACCAACTTGGTGAGTAAAAGGAAACCGAAAACGCTTCCACCATATTGAGTGAAAAGCAAGTGGAAAAGGCCTAAACAAAGGAAAACCTACGCAATCAGAGTTGTCGGTCGCTAACTGATTAGTGAAATTAGGAAACCGAACGAGAATATTGCATATAAAAAAACTCGGATTACCAAAAACACTTATAAAAAGATTTACATAAAAACAATATATGGCATACACTGGATCAACATGACTCCAACAAAAGATAGTTGGCTAAGACGTTACTAACCATAATTATCATATCAATAGCTGGACTCCAAAGACTAACCTATCGTTAGAAATGTGAACATGACAACTTTACACTTACGCACAACGCGTCACTAGGGTAAGGAAATTTGGGGTAAGCCGCGTGGTTGCTAGAAAAGCCTTTGGCATGCGAGCATGGCTCAAATAATATATAAGCTAAGCTTAAGCCAACACTAAGGCTTGTGAGCCCAACAAGCTAACGAGATACTTAGTTGATCTACCTTGTTTTTTTTTTTTAAAAAAAATATGAGCTTGGCTCGAATTGTAAACAAGTTAAGCTCGAACAGGGATCAAGGTTTGAAAGCCTAACACGCTAACAAGTTAGAGCTCGGTTTGGCATTTCTTTAAATATGGAATCATTATAAGGCCTTGTTTGGATGTAGTCGGATTCGCATCAATCCACATGTGTTAGGGTGGATTGGAGTGGAACTTGAACTAAATTCCACCCCAGTCCACTCCAACACATGTAGATTGAGGTGAATCCGACAACATCCAAACAAAGCCTAAGTTGGGATGGTTTATTATTTTTGTCGTTCTTATTATAGGTTGGTAGCTCATGGTTTATTTCTTTGAAATGTGCAAAAAGCATCTGCAATGCTGAATGCATGGAAGTGGAACGATGGAACCATGACCGACCTGAATCCAGACCTGACCTGACCGAGCCGACATGGAACCCACCTTGAAGCTTGGCTCGGGTTCGCGTTGGGCTCGAGCCTGGACGCCAGGGTGGCTCGAGCTCGGCTCGTTGACAGCCGTAGCCAGCCCCAAGCACGCCGCCTCCGCTTTCCTCTCGAGACTCGCCTTCTTCCCCAGGATTCCGACCCGCTAGATCTTTCCCCCCTCGCACTTCGGCACCCGCTTCCCCCCTCAGCACCCATGGGCTCTCGCCGCCGCTGAGACTGGGGCCCAACGCTCTCCACCGCGTCCGCGCCCGCCTCCGCCTCCTCCCCCTCCCCCTCCTCCTCCTCCTATTGCCTCCACTGACCCTACCCGACCGCCCCCGCCCGCCGACACCGGAAGCCCTAGCTGCTGTCGGAACCGCCCTGCCGGCCCGCCGCTCCTCCGCCCGAAGCGTCCCGGAGTTCTTGGATGCGCCGGCTGCTCCGATGGCTGCCTCTCCGCCCGCCGCCGAGGGCCCCGACGCCGTGGAGATCCGCGAAGTCTGGGCGGGGAACCTGGAGGAGGAGTTCGCGGTGATCCGCGCCGTCGTCGACGCGTACCCGTACGTCGCCATGGACACGGAGTTCCCCGGCTTCGTGGTCAAGCCCAGCGCCGAGTACCGGTTCACCTGCGACCGCAACTACGCCGCCCTCGAGGGCAACGTCAACGTGCTCAAGCTCATCCAGCTTGGCCTCACCCTCTCCAACGGGGCGGGTGCGCTCCCGCCGTGCGGCACGGGGGGGCGGGGCTGCATCTGGCAGTTCAACTTCCGGGGCTTCGACCCGCACACCGACCCTTCCAGCAACGACTCCATCGACCTGCTCCGCCGCAGTGGCATCGACTTCGACCGCTTTGCGGCCGAGGGGGTCGATTCCACCCGCTTCGCCGAGCTGATGATGTCGTCTGGTATCGTGCTGAACGACGATGTCCAGTGGGTCACCTTCCATAGTGGCCACGACTTCGGCTACCTCCTCAGGCTGCTCACCGGACGGGAAATGCCCAACACCTTGGATGAGTTCCTGAAGCTCACCAAGACCTTCTTCCCGGTGCTGTACGACATCAAGCATCTCATGAAGTTCTGTGGCGGTGGCCTGTATGGTGGGCTGAGCAAACTTGGGGAGCTGCTCAAGGTCGAGCGTGTTGGGATCGGCCACCAGGCTGGTTCTGATTCGCTGCTGACCCTGCAGTGCTTCATGAAGCTCAAGCAGTTGTACTTAAATGAGTCTGTCAAGTTGTATGATGGTGTGTTGTTTGGGCTTATTCCTGGGGAAGTGGAGATCAAACCTGCTGCTCCGCCCATTGAATGAGTAATGGTAGTTATTAAATAACAAGATTCTGAATGAGAAAAATGGAGAACAAAACCTATCATCAGTGAATATATGGCTGATCTGATGATTTCCTGTGCTTGTTATGATATGCCTTCTCTCCTGGCTATTCTTCCTATTAGTCACTTTAATGCGTGTTTCTTTGTGTTGTGTGCTGAGCTTGCTAGGTTTACCTAATAGTTAACATCAACATTTGTTTGAAATCAAGTAGCAAATGCTGCTGCATCAAGCCTCTGAAAGTTCCTACTTCATCTTCTGTATTTATCAGTGGGTTAGCTTGGTCATCTTCAATATTTATCAGTGTGATAACTTCTTTGTTTTGATACTAGTGATTGAAAGCTTGTGTAGGAACTATTAACTTTGTTATCTTGAATAACCTTGTCTGGTGAGCTATTGAGTAACTGCTTGTTTGGGCACCATTCCTGATAAAATGGGGGATTTCTATCTTGTCTTTCTTTTTCAGCTTTGTCACTTTTTGTGCAATCTGGTAACTTTAAGGATGTCAACATGTCATGTTCATTGTTGACATGTGTTAACTATTTCTATTCCATTCTTCAGTCATTCAGTAAGTGGTAAATTACTAAATTTTCATATTGCTGTACAGTAGTTTGGCTGGAAAACATGTTCTTTTCTGAATTCCAATTCTTTTGCTTGATGCTACTTAGGGCCTGTTTGGATGGTCTAGGACTAACAACTGTTCCTAGTAGCTTATATTTGTGGACTAGTGGACTAACAATTACTCAAAGTTTGTTTGTTTGGATCTCTAAGGACTAAATTAGTCAACTAGCTGTAGTCCTATGGATCCAAACAGTGCTTTTAGTCATACAATTTTGCCATGTGATGAGTTTTGCCCCACTTTGGTTTCACATATCTGATTCACAAGGGAGGGACCATTGCATTGCAAAGCCTTCTCTTGAACTTGCTGCACATAATACTTCAGCTTTCCTCTGTTGATGTGTCTTTATCTTTGAACTTGCTGCATTATACAAGCCATTTAAAGGTTTGCCAAGCAAATCATGGTAAACTTATTATGAGGAGCAGTGTGTTGTTTTTTAGCATTAACCTTTTTGCCCCCTGTAATTTTTCCTTTGATTATGAGTTTGTGACTGAACAAATGATGAATATAGAATTTTCATTCTCACCCGCTCAAACTCTGGGACAAGAAGTTATCAAAATTGCATCTATCCTGCACTGTTGATTGATATTTGTTCTGTTGCTTGAGTGAAAATTTTTGTCCAGTACTAAATGTTTCTAGCCTTGTGTTGCTTGTAAAAGAACTTGGATATTGTCCCATGGGTATGCAGTTGGGACTGTGAACAAATGATGAATACAGTAGTTTGACTGCAAGAACAGTGCTATACTGCTATGATGAGAATGCACTGCTGCTTTGATTTTAGTACATGTCCCACATTAAAAACTTGCTTATGGACATGTTTGAGTTCGCTCTAGGATTGAACTAACTGTTATGTACTGTTTGTGTGGTTTGATATTTGATTCTGACAGGCAGGATCTTGAGTACGTGAGGGCATCATATAGGCCTTTAGTTCGGGAATTTTTTTCGGTTTAGCTACTGGAACACTTACGTTTGTATTTGTCTTGCAAATTACAGTCAAACTGTATAATTAGTTATTTTTTTTATCTATATTTAATGATCTATGCATATCTCGGAACTAAACAAGGCTATATGATGACTCATTTGGTGTGACATGAAAGAATGAGCATACAACACTGTTCATGCTACCTTCTTCTGTTTCGTTCCAATTTTATCTAATCCCTCTAAAGAGATATAGGCGTGTAACAGAACCTTTCTCACTTCCCCTGCTCCGATAGTGCCCTGATTGTGCCCGCTTGCAAAGTGGATTTGTTTTGTTACCGTAACAAGCAGTAGGGCTTGGTTCTGACTTCTGAGCGCAGTCGTTCTGGTACTCGGCCTGCGCTCGTCTGGTAGCCTACGCTTGCGTAGCAGGCAGTAGCGTTTGGTGCTGAGCAGAATCATTCTGGTACAAAAGCCTGAGCCGATGACTGAAATGCAAAATTCGGGCTACACGAAATTTTGGCTCAGGAGATACAAGGCAAACTCGTTTATTTGGGGTCATAGACCGCCAGTCAGGACGGTTCAAATTTCAATAGCACAATGTAGCAGGGGCGCGGAAAAAAACTCAAAAAGATTTGCCAGGACTGTCTGCGTCACATCCGGAAGATGATCGGCATCTCTAGTTGTGAACAAAGTGACACTTGCATCTCTGGGTCTCTACAAGGTCATATATGGATAATAAGTATCAGTTACAAGCATGCACTGTCCTGATTTTGTCGACATCATCGATATCAAACATTCCAACTTCAACATATGACTAGGGGTCAGGTCCCATGTTCATTTTTCTCAAGAAAAAACAAGAACGGATGAAAGCGGGTAAAATATCTGATCCTATACTAATTAACATTAAAACTGGTAACTGCTTTTTCACTTGCTTCCGGTAACTGGGAGATAAACACCCTCTGCTGCCAACCAAATGTTCTCAGCTCGCTTCTCTCGGACACCACAGACCTGCACCAAAACATATCCCAACGGTATTAATTTGCATACATGGCAACAAGTAAAATGAAATCATATAGAAATATTTATTTGATGGAATTCATGGATAACATATAATGCTATAGAAACAATTTACATCAGTAGTAGAATGATCTAGGGCCCTTATGATTGAATTCACTGTCGAATCTTATGATTCTTGCAAGAAGAAAATTTTGCAAACAAATAAATATCTCACCTCTTGCTGCCCACCACCAAGGCGATTGTACTTCTTGTTGTGACTATGCAGATAACCTCCAGTGTCGACATGTCTAAGTCGTACCTTTTGATCCCTTTTCCATACTTTTCCACCTCCTTCAATTTCTAGCCTGCAGAATACCCAGAGGACAAACATAAGCTAAGCAACAAAAAACAACATGCATTCACATTGCATGTATAAATAAATCATACCTCCAATAGTCACCAGTATCTGACAATTCATCCCCACCGAAACAGCTAACCTACAATGTTAACATCCAAGCTTCAGAGCAAATTCTTTCATATGAGGACATAACAAGACATGGAACATGTTTTCCTCAAACGCAAGGCATTGGTCTACTCATAAAATTAGTTGACATCAGAAAGACGGTAACTCTATTCACTGTAAGCAAGCTGAAAATAAAGATAGTAGATAACACTCCAGTATGACAGCAATATTATGTGGTACACAAGATGGTCTACTGCAGAGCAGAGTACATGGTCCGGGTTTCCAGGGTTATGGCTAATTTGCCAAAAAAATAAAAAAAAAATGTGTGTGCAGTATATGGGGCAGGTTGGGTTGGTTTCCAGTGGTTTCAGAGCAGGTTCGATGAACCTCTGGGTTGGGTTGGTTCAGTGGTTTCAATGATTCCTCACGGAGGACGACGACATCGCGACCTACAACAACAGGGGTGGGGGGCACTAGCATACACATCACCACATTGGATGGCGTCGTGAACGTGAACTCGCTCTCCACTCTCACCACCATCCAGGGCCTAGTGTGGTGGTCCTCTGACGAGACTGGGTTCGCTGATGGCACTGACCGCACAGGCAACCCCTGCGCCATGGGGGGCCGCGCCAAGTCCAACTTCGTCTCCTACCACGTGCTGGCCTTCACCTGCTTCCTCTTCTCCAGCCTTGTTGCACTGCCTCAAGCAGCTCATCCACACCTACCCCCCTGGGCAGCAGCATCCCATTCACCTCTGTCGGCACGGGCATCGTCGGCTGGACAGTGTGGATCAACCATCCTGGGCTCGGCCTCATATGGCCTCTTCAGCCGCAAGAACAGAGGTGACGATGGACACACTAAGGCTGCCCACAGCAGATAAGAACACTACCGCGGGACATGAACCAGCCAAGGCGGACGCGACGTACACGTGACGGATGTTCAGGCCTTTTAGGGACTCAATCGCGCCATTCGACGATGATGACGTGCTGGTGCCGAACAGCCCTCCCGGCGACAGCAGTGATTGGTTGGGCACGGTCATGGTGCAGGTGAAACTCGGCTTACTTGGGTGCAGCACCAGCATGGCCGCTGTCAAGGCACTCAACGTCGTCCCCGCCACAATGCCCATCTATAACATCACCATGAACAGGACAGGTTCCATGGGTTACTTGGGCTCAACCTGTGACGCGTTAGAGCTACTCTATCATAAAAGCTGGTTTTGACAGAAACCTAACCGGTGTTGGATCCAGTCTTGCATGGATTGGGTTTGGGTCGGTCGCCGGGTTCAGCGAACCGATGAACAGGGATAACAGACCAACATTCATGGCTTTTTTTCTCAATAAACAGGAAGTGATTCTAGCCTTCTAGGTATTGTTGATTACTGTGTTCTTGGTATTCTAGGAAGTTATTCTAAGGATAGAAGCAAGGGAAATCAGATGCCATGCTGTTCCATTGGTAAATTGTGTGCCTGGCATGCTATAATTTTTAAAAGACAGATTACATTTCATCACAACAGCATTAGTGAAAAGTAATATGAAGTTGGAAATGAACAGTCAAATTGTCCAAATGTCTGAGATCAAGCCATAGAGCCATAACATACATAAATGCTTTAAGAGAAGACAATGGAGTAAATTGGTAGTGCAGGAATATGCAATGCAGATCATTTGTCTTTTTTCTAGACCAAAATACATCTTGGCTGTTCATCGCTGTATAGAGATGTAAATTGGAATGTGCATGCCTTGAATTTCCTTCTTGAAAATGACATCCATATATCACAACTAAAAAATTTAACAGCTTCATTTTAATTGGAATACAAGAGGTGGTATGAGACTATTCTATTATATTTGTGCACTATCATATCCTTGTTTATCCAGAAAAGTAGATGACAGACCAAGTTGTTACATGTGTGAACCTGGATAGTGAACGATAAATTAAGCATACCATCTAATAATACTTACAGATTTCCTGCTTCATCCTAATTTGAATTGATTGACACAAAATTGCATCATGCACTCAGAGACGTTAAAAGGTCTATGGCAATTTCAAGAGAATTACTCCCGCCACCCAAAATTATAGGTCGTTTTGGCTTTTCTAGGTACATAGATTTTGCTATACACCTAGATCTATGCTATGTCTAAATACATAAACGACATATAATTTGGTACAAAGAGAATAAAAGTTTATCTTTCAATCTAAGTTGAATTGTTCAAAGGATGTACAGAATTTGAACTGTTAATGAATGTTACAACTGGGGAGATTGATATCAAACTAACCTCAAGGTTACCAGATAACGGTGAAGCGTGCAAGTGACTGTGCAACCATCTCCGTGTCCTCATGTGTTGCAACTTGATGATGCCACCAGTTTCGATGGCATCGCCTTGCTTAGACGATGAATCTGGAGTAGGCCTTATGATCTGCATTCAGTAAGAACCTATCAACTCAGACCTAGATCCTGAGAAGCATTGAAACCCTGCTCATTTGTTAGCTGACTATTTGAATTGAAATTATGTATGAACCAAACTATAATTGCAGTGCTAAATAGCTATTGATTTAGTGATCCAGAAAGTAAAAAAAGTTTTCAGAGTCTCAATAAGATTTTTTGCCCGGCACATGTTTACTTGTTTCATCAAAGAACTACCAGTACTGCCGATCTGCCATTATAAATTTTCAAAGTGATACTACGTTCTGCTAATCTCAATATAAATTAGCTCGCTCTTGACAAACAATAGGACTGTTAGGACCCTAAATTCAAGCAAACTGGTCAGAGTATTGTGTTATGAACAAGAATGCACTGATTGATGAATTCAATCCAATGCTACCATCTGAAATCTATCTAAACTCATAATAAGCAATAAACAGAACACATGTATTCTTGCTATTCATTTGTGTCTTTGTGTGTTTGGGATTCCGCCGATAATCCTTGGATTACTTGTGACTCCCTTGTATCCGTGCTCTGGCCTTTCTTTGGGCCTTTCCTCTTAACGAAAAACCGGGTAAAGACCCGATCTCGAAAAAAAAAAGAAGGATACGCACCCAGTAGCTATTTGAGTCATCGCCTTCAGGAAAGCCGGTGACAGACTGCTGACCGCTGCCTGAGCCATAGGGCACATCATGCGAGTGCAGACGGTGCTTCGTCTTCTCGTGCATCAGCTTGATCACACTCCCGTAGGTCACCTGCAAACGCCCCCGCAGATCCAGATCACAATCACACCCAAACCCATAATAACCTCCACGGTAGATCTTAATTAAGGTCCTAATCCTGGACGCGCACCTCGGAGCCCTCCACCTCCACGGGAGCAGCTGCGCCCCCATCGATGCCGCCGGGGCCAACGGCAACCAGGACCGCCACGGCGAGCACGAGTAGCGACGCGGCCATCGCGACGGCGAGCGCGCGGCGCGACCTCGGTGGAGAGGAGGAGGAGGAGGAGGCCTTGCCTTTCCTCTTGGCGGCCGGGGAGGCCGGGGCCGGCGGTGCCGTGGCCTCGGGCGGTGACCGCACGGCGCGCGCGCGGGAGGGAGTGGCGGGGCGGGAGGCAGCTGGTCGTGGTCGGTCTCGTTCGTCGGTGCGTGCGGCGTGAGCTGAGGGGAGGCTCTCGGTGAGTTCGGGGACTTGGCCGGCCGTTGCTTCCGCGCAAGTCTCGAGCGGCCCGGGCCCCTGTCTTTGGCTCCACGTGTAGCTAGCCAACGGGGAGAAGCCGCGTGTCCCCGAGACGTCACGAATGCGAGGCTGGGCCGTAGGACGATGGCTCTGCGGTGAGGATTTGTTTGTGTGAGACCGCGGCACTAACGGGCTGAACTTTTCGGATATTGGGCCTGAAGGCAAACCATCCCCTTCTGTTCACCACCATTGCAGGCCCAATTAGATCGGGCTGGCCTGCGTTGGTGGGTCTTTTTTTTAGAACGCCTGAGTTTTTTTTTTTTGAACTTGAGAACGCCTGAGTCTGTGGGATGGAGCAGGGGCGAGGGACCATGGTACTATGGTAGTGTGAGCAAACCTCCAGGTCACCAAAATCCCCATATCCAAAAACTCCTTATTGCTCAGCATGAAAACATTTTAGCTAAAGAAGAAGCTTTCCACATGTCCTTGGTGACAGAAACACAAAATTCTTCCATCAGGCCATCATTAAGAGAGCCAGGAAAAACACCATCACCCATTTTCTAAACCCGGATGGCTCCTATGCAACCACCCAGACCCAGCTAACCATTGCAGCTAACAATTACTTTGTCAATCTTTTTGCTTCTGACAGTAATTGCAGGAATGAGGAACTGAATTGGATCTCCAAGTTTGACCACAGAGAAAGAGAACAGATTGAAGACAATGCCTTCTTGGATTCAACTCCAACTGCTGAAGAAATTAGAGCAATCATTAACAACATGAGAAGCTATGCTGCTCCAGGCCCTGATGGTTTTAATGCAGCTTTTTATAGAGCCGCCTGGAAGTTGATAGGTAATGATGTTGTAAGTTGTAACATTAGTCTCTGACTTCTATGAAAAAAATGAACTTCACAGTGAAATTAATAAACCCCACATTGCTCTCATTCCTAAAGTAAATGCTCCCAACACTCCTAAGGACTATAGGCCTATCAGTCTCTGTAATGTGATCTATAAAGTTATAGCAAAATCCTTAGCTGAAAGAATTAAAATCCATTTACCTGACATTATTCACCCTTCTCAACAAGCTTTTATGCAAGGTAGACATATTGCCTCAAATATTATTATTGCTCAAGAAATAATCCACAGTTTCAATCTTAAAAGCTGGAAACAAAAGGCTTTTATGCTAAAAGTTGATCTTGCCAAAGCCTTTGATAGAATAGAATGGCACTTTATTATCGCAGCTATGAAAAGACTAGGGTTTAAAGACAGATTTATTCAGCTGGTGCATACTTGTATTTCCTCTATGACTATGGCGGTTATAATCAATGGAGAGCCTGGCCGGCATTTCGACCGAAACGAGGCATAAGACAAGGTTGCCCTCTCTCCCCCTATCTGTTTATTCTTGCTGTTAATGAACTTGCTATTTGTCTCCAACATAACTCTGCCAGGAACAATATCCAAGGTATCACTCTAGGACCAAATTGCCCCAAAATTCATGCTTTACTCTTTGCTGATGATCTCATTATATGTGGGCAAGTAAATTCCGAAGAGGCGGGTAAAATCCACTCCATTCTTCAAAGCTTCTGTGTTGTCTCTGGGCAAACTCCTAACTTGAGTAAATCTTCCATCATTTTTAGTAGAAATGTCGACAGCCAAAGCAAAAAAGAAGTCAAAAGTTTTTTTCCTGTTAATGATCTTCTTCCAAATATGATATACCTGGGCCATCCTCTTATATTTAACCATACTGACCGCTGCAAGGCCTACAACTTCGTCATTTCGAAGTTCACAAGTAAACTCACCAAGCTCAAGGCAAATAAGCTGAATCATGCAGGGAGACTAACTTATATAAACTCTGTTTTAGCGTCAATTCCGATTTATTACATGTCTACAGTTCTGTTCTCCAAAAAGTTAATTGGAAAGATTACCTCAATAATTAGGAAATTCTGGTGGGCTGGTGTACAAGACGAGAATGGTTCAACAAGCTTTCATTTCAGGTCTTGGAAAGATATTTGCAGGCCCAAACAGGAAGGTGGCTTAGGCATCAGGGATCTTTTCACAGTAAACAAGAGCCTTATCCTTAATGCAGCGTGGAAGATTGCTACAGGTACGAACAAATTCCTCTCAGGCATCATCAAATCGAAATATTACCCTGACACCAGTTTCTGGCTCTCCCCTAATCACCCCACCAAATCTGCTTTCTGGGCTTCTGTTACTAGTGTTAAAAAAATTCTTGTTGACAACTGTAAAGTTCAAGTTCACAAAGGTAACTCGAGTATTTGGTCCACCCCTTGGTGTGACATCTGGAAAGACATTTATGACCATATTAATCTTCCAGTCACAATGAATAAATTATCCAGCCGCATAGCTGATATCTGGGACAATAACGGTCTAAGCTGGAACAATGATCTTGTTAGATTAATTTTTGATAGAGAAGCTGTTGACTCTATTAATAAAGTCAAACCGGTGCTTTCAAATGATGATGATAAAATTATTTGGAAATCAGCTAAAAACGGTAACTGTACTGCTAGTAGTGCTTTTCAACATCTCAATAGCTTCTCCATTTTCCAGCTTCCGCAACAGTGTCCCAGAAGTATCTCTCCTCAAAACTTGAGCATTCTCAAACGGGTTTGGAAGAGCAAGAGAATAAATCCAGTAATCAAAACCTTCATTTGGAGACTTATTAGGAGGGACATTGCCTCTGGTGCTCGGGCGAATAGCCTCACGGAAAAAATTAATAAATCCTGTGCTCTTTGTGGTTCAATTGAATTTGATGCCCACCTATTTTTTTAGTGTGGATTTGCCAGAGCTGTTTGGTTCTCTGCAAAAACTCCTCTGCTCACTCATACTCTTCCTCACGAAGAAGATGGAATTCAACATTGTCTAGCAAAAATCATTGACTCCAAAACTTTTGAAGAAATCTTAGTCCAGGTTATGACTTATCTATGGTTCATCTGGAAGGCCAGAAACGACTTCCGTTTTCGGAAGCGACAGTGGTCTATTTTGCAGGTCCATCTAGCAGTGGAGGCGCACATTCATTCCTCCAAAACAACGCTCTTGAGCGAGCAATCTCAATCTTGCACTAAACCAAAGACACCTAAAAAGGTGCCAAAAAGCTTCCAAAATCTTTCTTCTTGCAGATCTGCAGGTGACATAGACGGGTTCAGATGCTACACTGACGCCTCTATTGATCCAGACGTTTCCATCAACAACCCCAAGTCAGCAGGCTTAGGGATCGTCATCCAGAACAGCAAGGCAAATGTCACTCATCACATCAAGCTACGAATCAATGACATCACCTCAGTTGTCATGGCTGAGGCTGCAACATTAGCCTTTGTTGCTGCTATCATTTCGGAGATGGGAATTGAAGAAACCTACTTCCACACAGACAATGAAATGTTGCTCCATTATTTTAATGGAGAAGATTGTTCCTGGATGCCTTCATGGGACAGCAAACCCTTCACTCAAATGTTTATCAACCACACAAAGCATAAAAGAATTCAAGTCCTGAAGATTCCAAGGAACAGGAACTACAAAGCTCACATGTTGGCTAGATCAGAATTCACCAATGCAGACTTTTCCTGTAACATTGTTCTCTCATGTACCAATGAAGATCACGTATACAGCTGCCCCCTAAAGTTGGCGCTGTGCAATGTAAAGTGGGATTCAATCCCATCTATTGCAGCTTCTTGCTGCTAATAGTAAAGTTATGATTTTGTCAAAAAAACCAGGTTGTGTCGTCCTTCTTGTCTCTTCTTTCCCTTGCTACAGGTTCCCAGGGTAAAAAAGGAGGCGTGTGCGATACCGGCGGCGATTTTGCCTGTCCTTCTCCTCTCCGGCGGCCGATTAGGCGCTAAGGATGGAGGAGGGCCGGGGAATCGACGTGAGGTTGTATGTAGACTAGTTATTGTTCTATCTAGCTCTAGAGTCTCGTGACGACGGAGCTTGGGTTTACCGAGGGGACCCTGCTCCTCTGCGGTTTGTTGTTCTTAGCGGTGTCGGCGAGGCGAAGATGCCGATGACACCGACGAATAATTTCTCCTGGCCTGTTCTTCGCCCTGGTGGTATTCTTTCCACTGGCGAGGTTGGGCAGATCTACACAACAGTCTGCGTTGGCTGGTGTTTCGTCGCCTTGATGCGATAGGGCCGGTGGTGTGTCCGGCGACGCCTTTGTGGGAGGTACGTTTGCCGGTCTTTTGCTCGGTAGATGTAGAGACAACTATGGATCTTGTGGATGTCTGGAGAGTGGAACAGACTCGATCTTCCCATGGTGCATTTTTGAAAGTCCAAGTTTGGTTTTGATAATTAATGACACCTAGTTGCTAATGCCTTGTGTTTAAGTGATTTGAGATAGACATAGCAACACATGTGATGAAGGTACATGGTGGCATGGAAAGGTGGCCACATGATCACAAAGGGATGAAGCATGAAGTGAAGATCATGGTGATAGACGAGGAGCAAAGTTATCAAGGCAAAGG
>Ga0182004_10000086_pt1 | contig 37310 bp, 27 predicted proteins | sample Sormic07211540_1_FD_120479 | JGI IMG/M metagenome (GOLD analysis project Ga0182004, IMG submission 120479) | Endophyte microbial communities from Sorghum bicolor roots, Mead, Nebraska, USA - 072115-40_1 MetaG | ecosystem: Host-associated > Plants > Roots > Unclassified | place: USA: Nebraska...
CGTTATATATTTATGCATTGTCTTTTGATATTACCCCTTATTTGTAGCTATATGTGAGATTTGACTTCTATGACTCACATATGGTGCATATCTGGTTTTGTCCTTGAAATCGGGTATTACAGGTTAGATGTTTTCTTTTCATTTAAAAAGTGATCACATATTCACATGACATATACTATGATCTACCTATTACATTAACATCACTATATTTATTTCCTCAAAAGTAACTAGACATCAATACTAAAAGTTAAACCATTATGTAAAGTTTTTTTCCAAGATCTTACCACTAATATGTACGTAGTACTCCTACTGATTGTGGTTGTTTTAGAATTATAGTCTGTCAAATTTCTTTAATGTGCGATCCATCAATACAAGAAAAGGTTAAGTTTCACAGATTAACAACAAATGTTTATGATACTTTGATATATATTTTTGTATTTAAAAAAGTGTACTTTGCAATAAATGTAGGTAAAAATATCATATTTATGATAGTATATACTTTGTAATAAAATTTCATGCTTTGATTCATCGTATGAAATACTTTGATGTTCTAAATGACTTATAGTTGTAGTCAAAGGGAGTTCAAAATAGAGAATCATCCTTTAAAACAACATATAACAAGATAAACGAAAATAGCTTACTTCCTTCTTTTTCAACTGAGCTTCTATGACTGCCTTCTTTGTGTTCTCCCATGAAAGAATAACAGATTGTTTCTTAGCAACCCTGGGACATAGGGATTAGTTAGTTGATTAGTCATGGTTTTGTGATTTATTATCTTACTAGGTACACATACTTTCTAATGAAATCATGCAACAACATGAAGTCATGAACATCATATATTTGTGCTCCCACTTGCTAGTATGTTTTTTCTCAATAAATACCTACTTGCTGGCTTAAACATGGTGTACTACTGAGTCTCAAAGATCGAGGATTTAGGTACATCAATGAAAAATACAATAGCACTTTTTTAGAATGTTTATATATTTAGACATTTGGAGGATAATTTCACTCACAGAAATAAATGAAGAATAAAAATGTGCTCATGACAAATGATAATTGCCAGCTAGTGCAAAATTGTCTAGCTATGTGAAAAACTAGAGAATACAACTTGGCAACATACTTGTTTTCCGCTTTTGACTTCTCATTCTCTTCCCATGCTTTAATCAAAGAGTTCCTCTTCTCTATTTCCACCTTTGCAAGAGCAATGTCTAAACATAGGTTGATTTAGTTAGTCAATTCTCATGATTATACTATACGGGATAGGAAGAAAAAAGGATCAATTAAATACCTCTATCATTTGAGTTCCTCGGTGTATTATTCACAGCACAAGGTTTATCAGCCACCTCTAGGAAGCACAAAATGTATGGAACTTATTCAAAGGTTAACATAAATGACTTAATTAAACATTTCCCTATCGAAGACATGCAATAGTAGTATTCAAGAAATCATCTACATCTTAACTTTCATGCACCTTTTTTAGTGTGTTGAGACAGATTATACACAGTTTAAAATTGTTAGATACTCGATACATTGTACTAATTGCATGTATTAGAGTCTATTTGGTAGTTAGGATTGTAATCCGGTGTTGCCATATGTATCGCACGAGGAATCTGCCCCACCACATCCAAGTCTAAATGCTCTATATATAGTGTCCAAGAGGTTTAATACAATCCATCCCACACATTATACACAATCCTTCCTACTTTCGTGGTTTTAGAATTTCGCTCCTCGGCTAAGGCTTCCTCTACCACCGTTGTGTTGCTTTCTGGGGAGATTGATCTCCACTGAGGCAGCACCCATGTAGGAAGGTTTAGGCCGTGGACCTAATTGATCTCCACCCTCAACCTTGGCTACTTCAATGGTAAATGGGGCTATCATCTGTATGAGCTAGTCTTAGGTTTCTACTTCAGTCGAAGCATCTGCATTGTGATCTTTCTTAAGTGCGCGATACACTTGTGGTTTTCATAACACCGAAGAAAAACATTTGCATTGTGATGTCGCTAAGACTATGGGGATGTTAGTCTTCAACTTTTCTTCAACCGTCTTCAATGCTCCAACGATGACCGTGGAGAGATATTAAAGTATACTTGGTACTTAGGATTCTAATCCAATATTTGTCATATATATATATCGAGGAGACAACTTTGTGTCCACCGCCACGCAATTCTGTATTCGATATATTCCGCGCCTAGTGTGCAATCCTTCCTGTTTTCAGCATAGGCTTCCTGTAGTTTTTTTTGACAAGTGGCTTCCTGTAGTTAGGATTGCATATATCCCAGACATATGCAATCGTTCCTTCTTTCAGCATAGGCTTCCTTCGACTTCGCTTAACTTTTTTTTTAAAAAGAATCGAAAGGAGCAAAAAGCTTCTACTGTAATTTATTTTTAAAAATAAGTACATAGGTTACAAACAGAAGAGAGGGAGAGAGGGAGGAAATGGAGGAGGGTAGGAAAATTAAGAAACAAAGAAAGAGAGAAAAAATATTATAAAGATTACAAATGAGACAAAACTATCTTGCTTTCGTCCTGTGTAACAGGACCATTAACTTTCATCTTCCTAATTCTCATCGAAGTACGGACTCTCTGAGACAAAACTACTACAAAAATAGTATTCTTGATTTGTTGGCCTGCATCCTATAGCCTCCAAAACACCATCGTAATTCATTTATAGAAAATATTTACTAGTGAACTTGTCAATCTACTCCGTATCTGATAGAGTAGCTGGCAATAGATGGGCCAATATTTCACTTGGAATGTGATCGGATGCTACGAAATTGGCAGCATGATCGTTCACCAACAGGCATGCAGCTTTGTTGGTGCAAATCAGCTTCTGATACGACACGCGCACCTAAACATTGTGGATACTGTGGTCAGTTCGGTTATGCCGAATTACCAACAATTGCTGAACCGCGGTAAGTAAGGTCATAAGTATATATGGGTATGCAGCTCGAGCCCGTTAACCTAGTACAAGGCCCATTTTTTGGCCCAGTCTGGTGGCAAGCGGGCCTAGGCTGACATAGCCCAAGGTACCAGGCCGTGCCTTGGCCTTACCTTAGGCATGCTGGATAGCACGGCCCGGCCCGGTAAATGGCCAAAAGCCCGATGAAAGCCCGCTGAGGAAGCCCCAACAGCATTAGACCAAAAGCCCAGCAGGTAGCAGTCCAATATGCACCGTAGCCTGCTCCCACAAAAGCCCACTATGGCATGCTCCCTTAACCCAAACTTCCCAGCCCTTCTCACTCTACGCCACCATAGTGCCGCACTTGGCTTCTCACCTTCTGTTCGTTAGCGTCGCACACCGCACTCCTTCCCACTCTGGGTTGCATCTGCGTCCTGTCCTCCCTCTGTGCTTCGCTCTCTACGCCGGCACGCCACCAGTAGGCCAACAGGCAGCAGGTGACGCGACGGCAACACAAGTTGCGCCGGACCTCCTCCTTGTGCGTGTCCGCTATCCGGCGCCTGTTGTCCTCAAGCACGCGACCACGGGGGGCCGCCCTCAACCTCGAGCACGCCGGGCGCTGCTGGCCTTGAGCACACCTGCCCTCCTCCATTCCTTCTCCAGGTCCGGTGTCGAGCTCCTCAGGAGTGAGCGCACCGGCGTCGATCTCAATGGCGAGCACGATGGACGATGGACGTCACCACCATCTCCTCTGCCTCTTGCCCTCCTGGTCTCCCCTTCCCCTCTCTCATAGGCAGTGGGCCATAGGCCGACATGACCTGCTACATTGGCTGAGCTTTTTAGGCCGGCACGGTACGAAAAACGGCCCATAGTGCTGTTCCTAGGTTGAAGGTTAGGGCCGCATTCCTATTAGGCATGGCTCGTAGGGCATGACGTGCTTTGTTGGCCCGATCACCATCGGGCCGTGTCGGTCCGTTGCTCATCTATAATCGTAAGGTAATGGTGATGTATGACAAAGGATAGTATACTACGTACGAGACATAAACTTTATCAAACGCATGGGAGGACAACCTTTGTTTCGACACTAATGACAGGAACGCATGGGAGGACAACCTTTGTTTCGTTGCACAATCCATGCCACAAAGGCACAAACTGACAGCGCTCTGGAAATTCACGGAGGAAAACTGCATGCGCCTTGTGCGACGAAACGAAACGGAAACCCTCATGTCTCTGCTGCTACTAGCCTACTACTACGATACTCTAACAGCAACAGAAAAAAGTTCAGCACAGGGTGAAAGGAAGAACTGCTAGGTGCTAGAGAAATACTACGGAGTAACTTGTACTACTCACTGTCAACGACGACGACGAGGGCCTTGGAGTTGGAGTCACCGGCCGGCGGCCCGGGTGCGGGGACGACGGCCTCCTCCTCTGCTGCCACGGCTTTTGCCGTTGCCACCGTCTCCGCAGCCGCCTCCGCCTCCGCCTCCGCCTTCTTCGGTCCCTCCGCAGCCATCTTGCAGCTCACGCTGTACAGCACAGGCGAATCGGCGTAGGCTGCTGAATTTTCTGGAGCTGTTTTCGCAGCAGCTGGGTGGGTGCCTGGGTATATATGTACATAGACGTGGCCGACGCTGGCGCGCCCTGATAATATATACACAGCCGGCCGGGTTTGATTAGTTAGCTGGCGTGGAGTGAGATGCTCAGAGCTCGGAGAAAGCTTGCGAGCAGGCGCTTGCGAAAGTAAACAAAAGTTGGGTGCAACCGTAGGACACCGCTAGTACGCCCACTGTAGAACAGCGTTCCCAGCCGCTCGTTCCAAAGCACAGCTCAGTCCTCCGTGGAAACTGAAAATTCCCAATCAGCATCAGCCATATGTTCAGTTCAGGGGTGCTTCTGTGGCTTGCTAATACAATACAATGGTTTGGAATTGTCGCCGCGCGACGGCCGTACCGAAGCTCTGACGGCCAGTGTTGGCGTGTTGAACTGTGATAAAAAAAAATGATGGACATGACGCCATTTGCCGAGTTCTTCAGGACCATGGCTGATCAGAAATGAGAATCGAGGCAGCTTCCAGACTGGACAGGCACAGGCCTACAGGCGCAGCGAATTTGATTCCAAGGTGAGCTTTAGTGATGCCATTTGTGAATTAAAACACCATTATCAATTGTAAAACAGCTCAGACGATGCTTAGCTTGTCGGCGGCTTGGAGCTAATCGAGCTTGCATCCAATGGTAATGATCAATCAGAAGCCACGTTTTCCTTCCTTTCAGGTTCTTGCAAATCTTCCTTTTCTTCGTTTTATTATTTGAGGCACATGCTGATACCCTGTAAAACAACCGTACAATGGTCACCTCCTTTGTGTTCTATGCATCCAATCCCTGTCACGATGCACCACGCCTTCTTCTTATTTATGCATTTTCTGATATTTTCAGGGGTGTTTCTGTCGTCTGTAGCTGCCTTAGCTTGGTGGAACCTTCTATTGAACTTTCTTCAGAGGTATTCCCACTTTGATAAAGACAATTAAACAAATGTTTATCTATGTTCATTACAGTATGGGGGATATCTGGCAATGAGTTAATGATAGTTATCGGCTATCGATGGCATTTCCATTATATTATTTAAAGTGCCCTCTCTTTAAATTATGCTTTCCCGTTGGGTTGTACGAGTAACTGGACAGCAGAAACTGGTTTGGGCTGAAGGTTCTGACAAGTTGAATGCACTCTAGCTAAAATGTTGAATGCACTCTAGCTAAAATCTAGTTGTGGCTGTAAGTAATGTAGGGTTCGTTGCTCTTTTTACGACACTCAAACTTTACTAGAACTCCTTTCGATTGGCAGGCGTCGTATCAGTATACCACGTTTCCAGCTTGAACTTCTCATACTTTTGTGGTTGAAATGCAAGTCTAGTACAACAGTACCGCGTTCGAACCTCGAACTGACGCAAGATGCTGCAGAGTCTTCGCTGCTTCGTGTCCGGCTTCTTTTTATCGGATTATTATTGGATACAAATAACTCCATTATACTTTTCTCATGGATTACAGCAAACCAGTGCAAATAAATGGACACTGAGACAATAGATAACTCAATTATGATAGTGAACTTGCATATAACACTTATCACTTTCTGTTAAGCAGTTTCAGTAGCTGCTTCTGAACCAGGACATTTCAAATTAGCTCAATTTGCAACAAATATAGCACATTTATCAAGCAGGTATTCATGAAAGCAAATACACACATTTATGAAGCAGGATATTCAGTTTTATACATATACTGAAATTTTGAAGTATCACAGAATGTATATACACACAATGAAGATGCACTATCTTCTTATTGTGATAATTCCACCATCTTCTTCTCCTTTAATAAACAGAGATGAATATCTTATCTCCATATGGTAACAGCCAATCCTGGCAACTACATATGCTGTACATTTCATTTGTACTAGTTTTCTGGAATTGGAGCATAACCCTGTGGTTCTTCAAGGCGAACTGGAGCTATAGCAGCCACTACAACAGAGGCACCAAATAACACGACAACCAATGCTGTGAAGTTCACCAAGAATGCCTCTGTGCCATATTTGTCGAGACCTGAGCTCTCGAGGAAAGTGAGCTTCTCAAGAAAGCCGAGTTCTGCATTAGCCAGTGCTAAGATGTAGACAAAGAGCCCAAAGAGTATGTGCCAAGGAAGAACGCCCTTCTTCACGTTTGGCGCAGCACCAGGGAAGAAGAATGTAACAAATCCAATTATCCACTGTGACAAATAAGGCAAATATAAGGTCATTCCATCACTGCTTAACTGTGCGAGTGTTGACTTCAGACTAAAATGCAGTTTCTCATTTTCAGAAATTGTGTTACTCCATCATTTAGCTCTGAAAACCAATTGGGTTTCTCATGACGGTTGGTTTTTAACTAACTAAGAAGAGCAAGTATGAAGCTCACCAGCTACCAACAACATATGCAAAGTTTATATTTCGAAAAAAAAATCTCTGCTTGGTTCAATAAAAAATAAATCATTCAAAATAGATGCACTAGTGTTGTTAGTGTGTTAAAATCATAGTCAAAGAAGGAATCTAACTTTGCCATCATATGCATGACCTTACCTGAATACCATATAAAGTAATTGTTCCGATCCCAATCCAAGAGTGCAGACTGTAAAGATTGGCAATCCCACTCTCATTGTGATTTTTGAAAGCAAAATATATTCCAACGGCACCAAGGACAAGTGCAATCCCGTGGAGAATTAGATGGATCAGCTTAGTTGTGTCATGGTTCGTTGTTGGAAGTACCCTGTATACCATTATAGCTGACAACACGAACAAGATATTACTAAACTAAAATTTGTCATGTGACAGAGAAGAGAAGTCCGAAAACATTTGGATCATTTACCTTCACCGCCGATAATAATATAACCGATAAGCATAAGAACAGGGTGAACCTGCAATATTTAACATGTGATGCACTCTGAAATGCTGTAAATCAACTTATTATTCAGATTCGCTAAAATAGTACGGATGAAACAAATGATTAAGAAACTAGAAACAATAGATACACAGTTTTTGTGATTCGAGTGCGCAGCGAAATGCTTAGCAACCTACAAACTTCAAGCCAAATAAAGACAAATTACATGCTATGCTAGTTTTAGCTAGTGATTCTGAAAAGCAGCATGAAGTCCTGGATTGTGGAAATCTGAAGGTCCAAAACCTGATGTTTGTTTGTGGATTCTAGCTTATGGCCTCTCTCCTTTTCTCTCACTATAGTGTGCCAAAATCATATAAAATCTATATTTGAGCAGATTGTTGGATTCTAGAATCTGTGCAAGCTGGATTGTGCAATTTATTTTAGGTTAAAAAGCTATTACGTGTTAGAAAAGCTAGAATCCACAATCTCTAGACTCTAGCTGAAGGCTGAAGCAAAGAAGGCCATGCCACACGCTCACAAACAGAGCCTTCGTAAGCAGAACAATTAAGAATGAGTTAACAGCAAATAGGTTAAACGTATCATCATTCATCAAGACCACTGCACTATATAATTTGTTTTAATTCTAGTCTAGGTTTAAATTTCCTCACTTTCTAGCTCGTGAAGCAGCCTACAAACACTCACTGTCGACGCGACATCAAATCCTACTTTTACTGTATCAAAGAGAAAAAAAAAGAGCAAACAATTTTTTTTAAAAAAAAGAGGCTAAAAAAATTTGTCGGCGTCGAAGCAACCAGTGCCTTATCCAATTGGGGAGCACAGCACGGGGAGGGAGGGAGGGGGGAGGCACCGAGGCAGTACTCACGTTGAAGATGAGGTTCTTGTTGGTGGCCTCGATGGCGAGCCCGCCGCGGAACTGGATGGCCCAGACCAGAACCATGGCCGCCGCCGCGACGGCCAGCGCGTGCGCCGCGTACGTGAAGGGCGCCGCTCGCACGCCAAGGCCGCCAAGCGCCATCGCTCCGCGACGCTTTCTTCCTTTTCCTGTTCGTCTCGTCGGCCCGGTTGCCTTGTCCCCCTGTTTGCCCCCCGCGCTGCTTCTGCTGCTGCTGCTAACGACCAACGGCGACGCGATGAGTGGAGGGAGAGAATGCGGGAGCGTGGTGTCCCCGTACCGTCTCCAATAATAAATGGCGGTGATCTGATTTCGTTGATTTTTTGTTGTTGTTTTTAATTTCAGTTGAAAGGACTTTTTTTTATGAAAATAGTTTGGCGTTTGGATTGCCGTGACCAGGTGGGGTAAAACTTGTGCATGCTAGATTGGTGGTTGATGCGAACGAGGGAGGAAAAAAAAACTAGCACTATCCCGTCGTTCTTTGGGGGTTTTTTTCGCTGTCACTAGGGCATTCCATTGAACTTGTTCGGTTTACGGGTATCTTATTTATCGTTAAACTAAATTTCATATATCTGATTATTTGTAGATTCTCGTGTTACCGCGAGCTCAGGTTAACTGGCTACTCCTACTTCTGGCCTGATCCGTAGCCTTCGTGGCCCCGCGTGTGTGGGGGAAGAATCACGGTGCCCACCTGTGTCCGCGGGACCCAGCACGAGGAAAGCGACGGCAAATCGCTACCGTGGAAAAACTTGCACCGATCAGGCGACGACTGGTGGTTGTTGAAATTCGTGATCAGCATACTCTGTATTTTCCTGTGCTCGTGCTAATATTTTATTTTTATCAGGCTTAGTGACGACTGACATGGTAAGGCTTTCCTCCAAAACCATTTTTTTAAAAATTTTATGTCACATCGAATATTGTGGCACATATATAGAGCACTAAATATAGACGAAAACAAAAACTAATTACATAGTTTGCCTATAAATTATAAGACAAATCTTTTAAATCTAGTTAGTCAATAATTATTAAATACAAACGAAATTGCTACGGTCCCTTCTCACAAAAAAAGTATTGTTTGTAGGCCTTGTTTAGTTGCTGTTTGAAAAAAAATGAGGACACTTTAGCATTTTCGTTTGTTTTTGACAAATATTGTCTAATCATAGAATAACTAGGCTCAAAAGATTTGTATCGCAAATGATAGACAAATTGTGTAATTAGTTTTTATTTTTATCTATATTTAATGTTTCATGCATACGTCTAAAGATTCGATGTGACTGAAAATTTTAAATTTTTTTGGTTTTTGGAAGGAAGTAAACAAGTCCTTAGTGCTCAAGCCTGTTTACTATTTCCTAGCTTGCTTTCCTATTGCCTGTACTCCGATAGTCTTCCCTCCTCCAAGGAAAGGCTACATGCTGTCTTGCTAAGGCCTTCTTCAGTTGGCTGTCTTGCTAAGGCCTGGCGAAATGAAAAATTTTCGGTGACTGTAGTATTTTTATTTGTTTGTGACAAATATTGTTTAATTAGAGACTAACTAGTCTTAAAAGATTTGTTTCACGATTTACAGATAAACTATGTAATTAGTTTTTGTTTTCGACTATATTTAATGCTTCATGCATATGCTACAAAATTTGATGTGATGGAGAATCTTGAATTTTTTTTATTTTTTTGGGTGAACTAAACAAGACGCTCCCTAATGGCAGCCCGGCGGGCTGTCTTACCCAAAAATTTTTCAAACAAAGGCCTAACTGCTGTCCACCGGCCACCGCTCTAGACCGCCGCCTACAAGGCTACTCCCTCGGTTCCAAAAAGAGTGTCGTTTTAGGTTTTTATGCCACAAGTTTGACTTGATTTGTAGAAAATATATACAATATTTATATCTCTAAATAAATTTGTTAAAAAACTAGACTTAAAGATCTTTCCAATGATACTAATTATGTACTATAAATACTGATATTTTTTACTATATATTTAGTTAAAGTTATTTCTCGAGAAGCGAAAACGACACTTATTTCGGGACGGAGGGAGTATAGGTAAACTTCGTGATGACTAGAACAGGCCCGTGTGAGAGTTGCGTTTGGATTTCATAATAGCTGTTGCAATCTTGCTCGTCGCTTTGCCATAATTATTTAATACTAAATTAATTGAGCCTCTCACCATCAGGGCATTTGGTCTAGTGGTATGATTCTCGCTTTGGGTGCGAGAGGTCCCGAGTTCGATTCTCGGAATGCCCCATTTTTTTGTTTGTATTATTGGCACCCTTTTTCCGTTGATTTACTGGGTAGCATGACGTAAAACTCAGCTGGTTTCTTTTTATGTTTGTATTATTGGTACCATTTTTCCGTTGATTTACTGGGCAGCATGGCGTAAAACTCAGCTGGTTTTTTATTTGGCAATTTGTTTTGATGTTTTCAGGCATGCGAATAAGATGAGATTGATAAACATGTCGAGACCGCACTATTCCGCTAGACTCACAAAAATCGCTGTTATATTAATTCCTAGTTCTTGTTTAAAACATGAGACCAAAATTTTATATAGTATATAGATAGATACCAAAACCGTACTAATTCCACCAGTTTCAAACAGAATTACAAAATCGCTGCTTTGCAGCTTAATTCTGATCCGGGTAACCGGTGCATGCGTGCAACGAAACAAAAAAAATACTGTGCTAGAGCTAAGCTGTAGAGCTGTTTACGCTGATTTTCAGCCAAAAGCTAGTGTGCGTGTATTCTAGCTTGATTCGCTAGCGTTGGCGCCAAGGGAACTGCTGCTTGGCTCGTCCGTCTGCTGCGAGCCGCTGGCCGGATTTACATCCGCCTGCACCGTCTGCTGAGACTGAGAGTCGCCCGCCTCGCCGGCCGGCGCGGTCCTGTGCTCGTCGTGGTCGTCGTCTTGCTTATTTTTACTCGCGGCCTGGCCGGCTGCGTACCGCGTCTGGGGAGGAACCGGCCCACGCAGGCCGTACGGGAACGGGCGCTGGCGTGGCCGCTTCGGGAACGGCCCACGGCCTCCTTGGAACGGGCGGGGGCCCGGGAACCGGCGCTGCGGAGCTGGTGGGCGTTGCTGCCCTCGGAAGTGGAACGGGTTGGGCCATGCCTGCGGCGCGGGCGGGCGTCCTCGGAATTGGTAGTGGAACGTCCGGGGTCCCGGCGGCTGGGGCTGGTGGTGGTGGTACTGCGACCCGAACGCGGGGTGGCCTCCGACTCCGGGCAACGGGATCGGAGCCGGCGGACGGTCCTCCAGCACGGTCGGCGGCAGATCGCCTCTGTTCACCAGGTACTCCGCGGCGAGGCGGCCGGCTGCCATCAGAAGCGCTTCCCTCTCTTGCGGTGTCATCTGCTGTTCAGCCGGCACCGGTTGGGCTCCCCCGTAGCGGAAGCCGCTGCCATTGCCTCGCTGCATCGTCGGTCGTAACTAGACGGGACACCGGGCTTTTTTTCTCTTGATGTCCAGCCAGAAGACGAACGCCGCGTTGAAGGGTTCCACCGATTAAAAAGGCGCCCAAGTCCGATTTAGAGCAGGCATCGAATTCTTTTCTGAAACCATATGCATGCGTATATTCGTCTCCGAGTTTTTTTAACTCTACTTGGGCCTTGTTTACTTCTTCAAATATTTTGCAAAATATTTCAGATTTTCATCGTATCGAATCTTGTGGCACATGCATAGAGCATTAAATATATATAAAAAAATAACTAATTATACAATTTGTATGTAATTTGCGAGACAAATCTTTTAAGACTAGTTAGCCTATAATTAGACAATATTTATCAAATACAAATGAAAATGTTACTGTTTATATTTTACAAATTTTGCAAGTAAACAAGGCCTTGGACACACGGGGAGCGTTTTTTTATTCTCTCACTGAGGAAGACGCAGGCAATATGGCCTTTTTTGGGGGTGGGGGGGGGGGGGCAACGTGGCCTAGTTTTTTTTTTTGGAAAAAAAATAGCAATGTAGGGCATCTATCAGTTTTGAGTTATATATACTTAAGTCAAAAAAAAAAATTCTAATCTGCAACATTTCGGGAGTTTGCGGCTTTGTGCCGTCTCATAAAGTGATACCCCAAACACCCATATGTGATATGTGGACCTTTTACATGCCTAAGATATCGAACTAAGCCGTAGACAACTGAGATGTAAGCCTGATGCCCTGATAACATCAGTGCCATGCAGTCAAACGAATGGGATAGACAAGACTTTTGAGGATACGTACCCTCAGTTTCAGAAAATAAATAGCTATCCATGCAAAGCATCATAAATGCAAACACATTTCAACAAGATTACTGAAGTGAAACCTGAACCTATAGAAGATGATAGTGGCAGATAAATTTCATACGTGTAACAAGGATACTTTCAATCATTGCCAGCAGTGCTAAAAAATATGTACATTCACAGCTCCTGCCAGGTCAATGATGGTGCCAAGTTCTCAAGAAGAATTCATGTATTGTCTTAACCAATTAAAACATAAAAACCTTGCATATGGGGCCTTTTTTTCTCCAATCTCCAAGAAAGAATAACATGCTCTGGGTGTCCAGAACGTTACTAGACCTGACAATCTACGTACCTTCTTCCTGGTACCTCTTAGGGAAGCCACATCCAACACCGGGGCTGCTTTGATGTCTCCAGACCAGCTTGGTTTGTTTTTCGTTCCCATGTGTTGCAAATGTAAGTTTCTGCAAAAGATTATCTAGATTAACTGGCATCCTAAACACTAGCATCCAAAAACAAAAATGCAGTATATAAATACATACTTGTCTTGCTCTCTTGTCAAGAGGAGTCCATGTTGGCTCGATGGATGGCACTATGCTCTTTTCATGATTTATACTAGGCTGTGCCTTGAAATCCTTTCTTACCCTATGGCTCTGTGATTTAGTTCTTCCCCTGCCTTTCCCATACCTGTGAGCCTCATTTGAAGGGCCCTGGTCCCTCAAAAGCGTGTTTGTATTTCTTCGGTATCTGAAAGATTCAATATCTGAAGGGCTCTGGTCCCTGAAAGGAGTATCTGTTTTTCTTTGATATCTGAAAGATTCAATAGGAGGAACACTCAGAATTCTAGAGGAGCCATCCCTTGACCATGTTGCTGAAACATTGCATCTAGATTGCTCTTGGTGTGCTTTTCTGTTTTCATTCATCTGCCTTATATAGTCCATTTCCCAGCCTGAGCCTTGTGATGCTCCATGACAACCAAAATTCTGCTTCAGGAAGGAAAGTGAAGATGCTGGAGTCTGCATTACTTCCTGTCTTGGTTCATGATATCTGCTACCCAGATAATTTCTGCCAGAGCTTGTGGCGAAATCCCCATGCACATTATCTGTCCATGTTTGATTTATACCACATGAAACATCCCAGTTACCAGGGTCGTTATTGATCTCTAATGCGGATGGAAATGTTGGATGACTGGAAGTTATACAGGCTGATGGCATGCTGGCGGGAAAGGTACTTCTGATTGGTTGTTTAGCTCCCAATTCAGATTGCCTAGAGAAATTGCATGTGTCCACCATACTGCTAGCCCTTTCATTGTATGTTCTGAAATTTGGAGTCAGCTCATTGATGAAGTCATCATCTATTATATGAATCCCAGTTACAGCATCCACATCATACTTTCTTGGCTGACAAGAGACACCTTCACTACCCATATTCAACCTTTGATCAATCGTAAAGACTTCGGGGAGGTCAGGCATCATATCCTCTATGTGAGAGAATTTCCTTAACTTAGGTGGTGAGAATACCTTGTCATTTTCTACACAATCACCATGCAATTGAGTACAGGGATTAGTGCAAGCAGGGTGACTAACTGCTGCTGAAAAGTCTTGTGCGCCACGCCTTTTCTTTTTCCTCGCAGACTCCAACAATGCACTACTGATATCTGAATCTACAGAAGAGCATTCAGTCATAACAGACTTTGATTCACCTAGCTCACCGAATTTGCACAAAGCACTGAAGAGAGAAACGCTCTGTGGCGGCAAATGATACTTTTCAACAGCCTGAGTACGTTGCTCATGTGACCATCTGAGGAAATCCAGAAGACGGCCAGAAGAAAGTATCATGTGTGCAGACAGAGGACTAACTGAAGGGAATGCCGTGACAAATGACTCAACCAGACTTTCTGATTCAGGTATTTGTGGACAAGGAGCTTGATTTATCCTAACCGCATTCTGGATGCAATTGAGAATGATTTGATCTGTTGATTTGGGCGTTTGTGAAAAGAATAGCTGCAAGTTCATGTCCAGGCTAGCAGCTGAAGCATATAGAGAATCAGATGCCCCCAATACAGCAGAAAGCAAGTGATTTTCACCCTCGAAGACCTGCAAAAGTGGAACAGATATCTCATTGTGTTGCAACATACCAAAACGAGCACAAATATTAGTAAGAAAAACAAGTGTAACATATATGCATGCATAAGCTGTGAAAGGTATGGCATGGCCACTCTATTAGGGAAAACTGAGGACATTAACAGGAGCAAAAACAATTACCATTATGCAGCCACAGAAACAGAAGCTAAGTGCCATCAGAATGTTGGTAGCAATATCCTCTACAAAATTTGTTATGCCAGATGTGTCTGATGATACTGTTAATTCACTGGATCCAGAGGTTCTTGTATCATACCATAGTAAACAAACTGCAGCGGTAAGTATTAGGTCCACAGGCAGATCAACATCTCGCTCTACAACCTGCATACCTCCTCTCTCCAAAGCTAGTATCTGCTGATAAGATGATCTTCGAGAGAAAAGCATATTCTTTCCAAGATTTCCAGTATTTACAACAATCACTGCCTCTGGGCCAGGTAATCTTCCTGCTTTGGTGCTGTCCATTTTCTCACAGAGAGGCAGGACACCAGCAGATTGGTTGTCTCGGGGAGCTTTTATCACATTCGCAGATACAGAAGAAGTTGAACTGCTCTTCTCAACTGTAGGCACAAAATTTTGTGAATTGGCAATGCTTATTTGGTTCAACGTATTGAGCTGTTCAGATGCAGCCACAAAGTTGTGTGAATCAACAATATTCTTTTCGTTCAGATTTCCCTGATTGTGCAGTTGAACATCTGCGGGAATTTTTTTTGATGAATCAGCAGTGAGATGATTGGTCTGGAGATGTTGCTCTTGATTTGTTGCCGGTATAAAGTTTAATGAATCAACAATGCGCATTTTGTTCATCTTCTCTTGCAAGTCTTTCTGAAGTGTATGCAAAACAGCATCCTGCAAATAATCAGGAGAGGAAAACTTAGGATCTTCTGGTTAATAGAAAGATATGTACCCCATTAGCCTTTTGAGGACTCCCTCAATGACTTTTGAACAATTCAGTATGCAACTCGTACCACTTTAATTATCCAGTGTGTAAAATCCATGTTCATCAAAACTAGGAATCATGATAAGCAGATCTTATAGTTATTTACATATTTTCTATTACACATTGGAACAAATTTTGGTGAGTGATGTGTAGAAAAAACAAAATTATAGTCTGTATTTTACTTCCATTCTCTGGTCAAGGAATTTATGGAATTCCTAGAGACCAGAGAAACCTGTATGTAATCAATACTTAGTTTTATCAAAAAAATATTAACTTTAGTAGATAATACTTAGGCAATAACTAATAAAGCAGACCCACGTTTCATATTAGTAACATTTTTTTTAGAAAACCAGGAGGAGACACCCCCTACTGAACTCATTTTATAAAGATATCAGTCTGTACAAAAAGGAAAACAAACTTTTTTTCGAGACCGGGACTTCACTCGTTTTTCATTTAGAGGAAAAAAGGAAAACAAACTATACAAATACCAGTAACATACATGTGTGCTTATTAGTAAACAGCAAAGTTATGAACAGAATGACCAAAATAGATACAAAGATTCCCCCTCAACAGAATTTGATGAGTTTAACTGCGAAAAAGTGATTGATAATCACCAATGTGGATTTCAGATCCTGGTCTATGTGATTGTCCTCGACAAGAGCATTTGGAAGGTCTTCATCATCCACTGTGACATAGAGGAAATGCAGTGGTGGCAAACCATCTAATTTGGGAGCTAGAGATAACAAGATAGATGATTTATTTGGACCTCCATATTCCAGTACCATGCAAAACTCACTGAAAGGGAATGAAGCTGGGATGTTCCTTCAAGATGGAAAAGAAATGAATTATATTATTATTTGATAATAGACACACTGAAAACGTAAAGCACACAGGAAAAAATGTCGTTTATGAAAAATGACAAGAAACTTTTTGGACACCCTTATAATTTTGTGCTACTTTTCCTATAGTGTAGACGTGGCCTATATGTGATTTCTAAAATGTTACCTGTGCATAAAAATTTGAACTCTAAAGTGTTTTGTGATTTCAGTTATGTCAGAAAGTACAAAAGGCTACAAAATAATCCAATGAGTAAGCAGGCAAATTGTTAGCAAAAGAGGAAAATGATTCTAAGCATAAAAGGCTGATGCAATTTTACACTTGTGCTCACCAAAATAAATTTCAAATTTGATATTGAAATTTCTGTACATTTAAAAATGATGTGAGACCTCACCTAGTTTCAAATAATGAACATTTATAATAGATTCATAATCTCTTAGTAGACTGAAGCATTTTAACATTTCAATTAAAAAATATAGAGCAGCATATATACTGCAATGAGAACTGATTGCATCCTTCCAGAAATTACATTGATCTCTAGTGCGTACAACAGATGGAGAAATGATTTCACCAGTTACAATCAATTAGTGACATCACTTAATATACCTCTAAAATTAGGCATTTGGATTATTTGCCTGAAGCATATCTTTTATTCATCTTTATAGTTTTATTATATATAATAAATAGTGACATACCATGCTGAAGAACATATCAATATGAGAATTTACCATGAAAGACTAAGTGGCTAACTGCAGGAAAAATATGTTTTTAACATTGATTTTATTTGTAGTAACATAACTGAAAAGATAAGGAAACAGTGCAGATAAGCCTAATTTAAATTCACGTGGACTTACTTGTTATCTAGCAGAATGCAGTCTGATTTCCCTAATTCTTCCAGCATACATGTTTTAGAGTTTGTCTTGCTCACCGGATCTGAATAAGTGGTTGAATGGTATGTTCCAAACTGAAGATATGTTATCTTCATGGCAGTTAGCTTTTGACCCAATGGAAACCAGAAAGCTCTATCAGACACTATAAGGATCTTTCGGCCGATTTGGGTATTAGATCTAAGGATTGTCTCAATGACAGATAATGACGGATGAGACTCTCGTAGTTGCTTCTCAGCTTTCAACCGAGCTTCACCAATGCAGTGTTGAATATTTCTTAACCTCTCAGGAATATGTTCAAATGTTCCAGTCAAATTGCCAAGATACAGATAGGCAGCATGCAGACCAAAGAAACATAGGTAATATGCAACCTGTTTTAATGCATACAGTACAATAAGCTCCATCTTATCTTCATATTGACAGTAGCTATACAAGCCTTCTGAACCTTCCCCTGTTACCAGTTCAAGAAGCTTTTGCTTTGAAATGCTTAAACCTTGCCCATCGGACAAAGAATGCCTGAAGTATGCACTTTCTTGCAAAGCAGATGTATAACTTACATGGATGTCTTTGATAAGGCCTTGGATAAGATCTGAGAGGTTGACAGGATGAATTTCTATGAGTTTGTTAACTCTAGGTCTGGTTGAAAAAGGAGCTGCTTCTTTTGAAGAGGGGATGTCTAAGGTAGAAATATCCTCATTTTTCCTTACTTTCTTAGTGTTATTTCTCACATTTAAGTAGAAGCTTAGCCCATTGGACTGTGACGTTGACTCAAACAATGATGGTTCCTTTTCTGGATTCAACCTATCCATGTGCCTATGATCTCTGACATCACTTTCTAGCATGTTCTTCTGAGTTGTTTCCAAATTGGCTAATGGATCATGAGGTATAGGCCCAGGAACATAAATCTCATTCTTCTTGTCCTCATGTTGAAGCTTTGCACTTCTCGGAAAATCCTCCAGAAAATCAATGTCAAGCGCTGGCATCTGCTGGCAACTTATTTGCAGTTCAAAACTTAAACTGCAAGGCTTTACCTCCTCAACCATGCTCGCATAAGTAGAGCAACTCTCCTGATTGCATGGCCCTTCTGATAAAAGATGCCAATCCAAATAGATCCCATCTGCTGCAGATAGAGGAAGTGGTTTTAGGGAGCAAAGTACTTCTACAGGGGGAAGCATGGATCTCATTGCTTTTTCATCAGGTAAAATAGGTGTAGGTAGTGATTTGAAGGTATCATCAACTAGAGCCCATTCAGAGCTAACCACTGATTCATAGAAAGATTTTGCTTGATCAAAGTCATCTTTGAATATTTCCTCAGATGTATTCATCTCAGCTTTCACTGACAGTGACTGAACAAGTGTCTTAAAGGCATCCTCAGAAGGAAAGTTGATGGTCTCTACTTCCTCCAAGAGAATGGAGCAAGGAAAATCTGAACAGGTCCCATCAGGCTTGAGAGGGTATAATGCTGACTTTTTATCAAGTAAAATATCATGATTGATCTTCACAAAATCCATTTCTGCTACATCCTTTGCTGTAATTGGTTTATCTGCTTGATACTCCACACGTGGGGCATCTTTGCAAACCAAGGCAAAAATGTCCATATCACATGATCTCAAGAACTCAGTTGAGCCAAATGATGGAAGATGAACTTGTGCTCCATCATATAAGTGTTCAACAATATTATGAAAAATATTGGATACCGCTGTCTTTGCTGAGCACTCATCAAGCTCCCAAGAATTCATACTATCCTCCAACTGGGGTATTATTTGACCATTCTCTAGTCCTATGATTTCCATGCAGTAGCTATCTTTAGCATAAGGACAGTTCTCATCATCATCATGCTTTACAGGGACTTCTACTTGATAAATTGACTCTGCAAGTTCAGTTGGATATGGTATTCTTGTCTCAGTATCAGTATCAATGAAATCCTGCAAAAAATCAGAAGGAAGTTCGAGGACATGAGCACACCGAGAAACAATATAGTAAGAATATGATGCTTTGAGTTCAGACTTCATAAACCACAAGGGAATCAAATGAACAAATGAGCATGCTAATCATAAGGTGTTTACTCCTGAAACCATGGACAAGAAACTAACGTGAAAACCTTATGTTATGTTATCATGCATGTATTGCCGATGATGTACGTTCATGTTAATATTGTAAGTGCAACAGTATACAGCATAAAAAAAGCAACCATCAACTTGTATCGGAAGATATTAGATTTCAATGATCCCAGTTAACCATGTGCCAAGAGCTTGTGGTTCTAAGCACAGTATTTTCATCCACCTCTCAGAACCAAACTGCAGCACATAATGTGGATTAGTGATCCCTATTAACATGTAACTTGCCAAAGAGCTTGTGCATCCAAGCACAACATTCTGATTCGTTTCTCATAACTAAATTGCAACTCCAACAAATATGGAATGCATAGTAGTAAATAGCTTAAAACTTAAATGAGATGGTGTGGAGTACCGGATGGATTTTCACGTCTGGGACACCAAACGAATAGGTGACACAAGCATCTGACTCTTCATCATCAAGCGATGCAATTTTCTTCTGCAAAACCTTTAATACAATGAAACATCAGAGTTTGGGGCAGAGCAGGAAACTACATAAAAGTACAGGTGAAACTATTGAGAATAAGGGATGCATCTTACCAACAGGAAATCGACCTCTGGAACCTCAAACATGGACTCCAACAGGCCCCCTCGCTAACACCACATAACGCAGAAACCACAGAGATAAATCTCCTATGCAACAATCGCAGCATAAGAAAACAAGCAGAAACTACGATCACCTTGGTAACTGCTGAGGCCTCCAAACTGAGTCCCCCTTCCTTATCGCCCTTTGTGTGGCTGTCGTCCAGTCCCTGAATGAACACACATAATTTTCAGAAACACTCCATGGCGAGAACATCAAAGCCGAGAAGTACATGGAAAATCCAAACATAAAGCATCACTTGCCTTGGGGATTCTGAAAGCAACGGGATCCGTAGAGCTGAAACCATCGCCGTACACACCCCTACCGTAGAGATAATCATCTAAGCCCTGCGAGGAACCCTTGAGTTACAAAAATTTCACGCATAGAAGCACGGAATTGACAAAACCACACAAACCACGAGTTCATCACCCATCCGAACTGCCCCTCACTGAACCCAAACGGCTAGAGAGTAGAGAACTCCTAAGGCCTTAATGCGCGGCGGGCTCACCTCGTCGGCGGCGGGGATATCCGGCAGAGGCAGGGGCTGCGGGACGACGTCGGCGAGGAACTCGGTGAGCGCGGAGCCGAAGGGGAGCGAGTCGAGATCATCGTCGCCTACACTCGGGACGGGGAGGAAATCGGCGGGGAAGGGGAATGGGTTAAGGAGGTGGGGATCGGGAGGAAGAGTCGGGACCGGGAGGGAAGGGAAGGGCAGGGATGCTAGCGCTATGGCTAGGTCGGAGGAGGAGGCGGCCGAGGGCGACGGCGCGAAGTAGTCGGCGGTGAGGAAGCGGCTCCGCATGGTGCCTGGTGAGGTGCCGCGGTGGATGAGGGGAGGGAGCGGTGGGGACTGGAGGAGTGGCCTCTGGCCTGGCCGTTTTGGTTTGGAGGAGCAACACTGCAACAGGCTGTTGAGTGTTTTTGAGACGGTGAATTCGAAATTCGAATTGGAACACGAGCAGGCACTCGAGTATTGGGCCAAAACTGCTGTTATGATGTTGGGTGATGGTGGGCTAAAAATGCCTAAAGCACCCAGGACTCCAGACTACGAAGTCCAACACGAGGCCCATTAGCCCAAGTTGACTGGCTATGGAGCAAAAGCCCAGTCTCTCCACCGATGCCCCCATTGTGCTCAATCTATATGGGAACATCTATATGAATAGTTGTGTTTTGCTTTAAAAAAATGAATAGTTGTGCTGTACCCAGGAAATCTATTTTCAATTTTTTCATAGTATGCCACACAACGTTTTGCGTTGGACATGGTGCAAGCATAGAAGGATACTCTCTTTTCGGTATTTAATAATGGCTTTGTTCTACAAGGTCACTTTGTGTATGGAATTCTTCTCGGCGAACACTTGACTAGTACTTAATCTATTCTAAATCATAAGACTTTTAATTTTTTATATCAATTTTGACCACTTACTTTATTCAGAAATTTATATAAAAATATTACTTTTTCTGGCTTGATTTATTAATAAAAGTTCTTCAAGAATAACTTAATTTTAACTATATTTTCATAAATTTTTTAATAAAACGAGTGGTTAAACTTAGGGTTAAAAAATCAAACATCTTATAATTTGGGATGATAGAAGTACTAAACTATTTCTGTGTGATATCATATCCAATCTCCTATACTTAAAAACTGACACTTCAAGTATTGAAGTATTCTATCCCATCTCTATACTTAAAAACTGGCAGTTCAAGTACTGAAGTGCTGCAATAGACCTCATATCTAATCGCCCATTCTTATAATTTTAAGAAATCTCCTAAAAGAAGCACCATTTTTTTTTCTAACAACCTCCTCTCTCCTGTCGCTGAATAAAGAGAAGACAAGTTTTAGGTACTCTACAGAGGCACTCTCCTACAACAATTTATAAAAGATGCAATATAAGAAATATGGTCAGGATACTCTAACTTAAAACTGGATAACAAGCCGAACTGGCTCGGCTTAGCTCGTTCTGGATACTAAGTTAGTTTGACTTAGCGTGTTATCTTAACGAGCTAGAAAGCTGGCTCAGCTCGACTCATGACGAGCTTGGGCTGGCTCGTTAAGCTCGCGAGCTAGATATAAAAATTACATAAATATAATATTTATATTCATCTAAAGCTTAAAAATAGTAATAATACAATAATAATATATCCAATAGTCATAAGTTGAATAAAATATTCATATGAGGTAACATATTAATCATTTGTAAAATGTAAGACATTAAGTAATACAAAACTAATATAAATTGTGATGACTTTTTTTCTGAAATTGTAGCTCGTTTGGCTCGTGAGCTAGCTCGAGTTGGTTCTTATAGCTAATGAGTTAAAATCTTGGCTCGGCTCGGCTCGTTCTGAGCCAAGCTAACCATGAGCTAACGAGCTTCAAGTCTTTCGCCCAAGCTTACTCTAACTGTATATAATTCTTTGTGGTTGATGTACGACACCGAGAATTTTTTAGTTTTGTAGCAATGTCAGCATGTTCTGCAAAATCGCTCTTCATATAATATTGTGGAGAGACTTAAGAAGCAAATATTGTGGAGAGACTTAAGAAACAATTAAAAAATCAGTTTTGTTCGTTTATTCTTATAAATGGCTATGTATCATGTGGCTTCAAACATCATGTTGCTGAATAAATTGAAGTGTCTAAGAGCAACTCTAACAGTTTCTCATTTTTTTATTTCCCATATCTTAATATTTGCCAACTCCCCAAATCATATGGAAAAGGAAAAACAAGGCCATCTCCAATAGTTTCCCATAATTCACTTCCTAAAAACCAATTTTCTGGACCCACCTAAAATTTTCCTCGCACTTTCTCTTCTCGCGCCGTCTTCGCGGTCTTTTCTTCACGCCGTCCTCGTCAGGTCGCGACTCTAGATCAGGACGCCGTCACCAGGTTCGAAGGTTCGACCCATCGCCGGTGCTAATCCCAGCAGGCCATCCGTGCATTGTTGGCCAGGAGCAGGTCACAGCAAGCCATCCTCTCAGGTTCGTGCATGCTAATCTCAGCAGGCTGTCCGTGCATCGTTGGCCAGGAGCAGGTTACAACAAGCCATCCTCTCAGGTTCGTGCATGCTAATCACCAGGACAGCGACTCCTGGAACTCGCGCGGGAAGAAGTGACAGTGCGCGGGAGGACGATGTGTCGCGAACTCGCGATGGGAGACGCGATGCGCGGCTCTGAACGCGCGGAAACATGCGCTGGTTCAGATTATTTTTGCGACCTCTTCCAAAATAGAAAACCCAGATGGAAAACTGTTGGAGACATATTTTTTCTATTTTTCCTAAAAACCAAGGATGGGAAGGAGAGATGGGGAATTGTTGGAGTTGCTCTAATGATATCTTATGTTTTTTAGTGCTACTACTATTGTGCTGATTATTTTTTTTAAAGTTTGCTCTAGTAGCAACACATAGGCACACAACTAGTTATTACTGGCACTAATAAGTTATTATTAGTACTTAATTCCCTCCTAGTAATTTTTAAGTGAAAAACTATTATATCATCATCTGCATGCAGAGCCCCCGACACAGCAGCAGCACGTGGACGGTGGACGCGCCCTCCTGAGTGATCGGCGCGGACCGAACGTCCCCTGGCGACTTCCGGGCTCCTCCTGGAGGACCGGAGCCTGACGCGCTCGGAGAGAAAGAAGGAACACCTGCTGGTCCCAGATCTCTCAAAGCGAAGCGCTGGACAAGGGGGCGATGGCTTCGGCGGCTGTGGCTGTGATCCCGGACGGCCGGCGATGGAGCAATAAAGGCCCGGGCTCCTCGTCGTCGTCGCCGGTGACGACGGCCATTTTCCTCTTCTTCTTTGTCGTCGTGGTCGGCGTCCTCGTCTCCGCCCGCTGGATCACCACCACTGTAAGTGCAGAGTTCATATTTCCTCTTCTCCCATTGCGATATGAACTTGGTTGCATTTTTCGGATGTTCTTCTCTATTTAACTGTTGTTTTCGCACATTTGGATGGGATAATTAGGAGCAGTAATGGGACTCGGTGGTAGGAGGTTAGAAAATATTTTGTTTGTTTCGTGGTGCGACCGGGAATAAAAGTTTACAGAATCATCTCGCACCAATCAGTTCTCCGAGGAAGGATGATAAATGACTCTATCCTCGGTATTCGTGGTATTCCATCTAAATTCGCCCTCCGATTTTTTTCATTAGGCTGAGACTAAAATTCAAATTCCGAACTTAATTTTCTCCACCACTTAGCGCTAATTCCCGTACTCTTCCCCAGCAGACAGTAGTTGTCAAAGGCACCGTGAAAGATTGTTGACGCATTTCATCATCTATCGCTGTTCAATGATTTGCCTATTGTTCTTTCGGTTCAGTTACTCTGACTGGTGCAAAGAGTAGTTTTACTGAACCGATGCATAGGCATTATTAGCCTAGGAAGTAATTAACAATCTTTCAGTTCAGTCTGATGGATGCAAAGAGTAGTTTTACTGAACCGATGCATAGGCATTATTAGCCTAGGAAGTAATTAACAATCTTTCAGTTCAGTCTGATGGATGCAAAAAGTAGTTTTACTGAACCGATGCATGGGCATTAGCCTAGGATAGGAAGTAATTAACAATCAATTTAACATGTGCAGACTCATCTGTCAATCACCAATCTGGATCAGTGGAGCTCAAAGCCGGTAGGTAAGCTCCGACCCTTTATTTCAAAACAAAATTCATGCAATCACTTTCTTGCTTGCAAGCTGCAACACCCAAACTCCTATTATTTTCAGGATAATCATCTGGGGTTAAATTGGACGCGCCACTGATCAACTTATCATGTTCCCCTTTTCCTCCAAGTTATTTTTCCATTATTTTTTAATAATATAACACAAAAAGAAAAGAAGCTGATAGTCAACGCGGAAGCTCACTGAGACACGACCGTTGATCATCGTCTTCCTCTCCCTGCAGGCTATCCTAACCGCGACGCAGACCACCTCCATCCCGGCCATCCCCGCCGCACCGCCGCCGCCTCGGCCGACCTACTCCCTCTCCTGCACGGCGCCGCCGCTTCCCCGTGACCCGACCATCCCCAGCAACATCTCCCAGACCCTCGACCTCGTGCTCTCCCCCAACGCATCCTCCGCCTCCACCTGCGCCGCCGTTCCCGACCCGCCGCCGCTCCCCGCCAACTCCAACGCCTCCTCAACGTGCCCCGCCTACTTCCGCTTCATCCACGAGGACCTCCACCCATGGCGCGCCGCTGGGGGCATCACCCGCGCCATGGTCGACCGCGCGCGCGCCACCGCCAATTTCCGCCTCGTCGTGATCCGGGGCCGCGCGTACATCGAGCGCATCGCGCCGGCGTTCCAGACGCGCGACCTCTTCACCATCTGGGGCATCCTGCAGCTGCTCCGGCGCTACCCAGGCCGCGTCCCTGACCTCGACCTCATGTTCGACTGCGTCGACTGGCCCGTCGTGCACGCCGACCAGTACGAAGGGGAGAACGCCACGGTATTGCCGCCGCTCTTCAGGTACTGCGGCAACAATGAGACGCTAGATGTTGTCTTCCCAGACTGGTCATTCTGGGGCTGGTAAGCAGTCGATCATGCCTTTCTTTTTGGCATAAATTGTTTATTTTTGTTCTCGTGCATTGACACCGTTTTATATCAGTAGTCACTGCATTCGTTGTCTATAACACAGTTATTTCAATGAGAACCAAATGCAAAAGATCAGTGCCATTTCTTATTGTTTTACTTTGGGAGTTACTTAAGTGATATTGTGGTTGATCTGTTCTTTTGTGTTTTGATGTTCAGACAAAGCACAAACACTTATGAACTGTATGTGATGACTGATGATAGGCCTGAGATCAACATAAAACCGTGGGATGCTCTGCAGAAGGAATTGAATCGTGGAAACAAGAGGGTGAAATGGTTGAATAGAGAACCTTATGCTTACTGGAAAGGGAATCCAGATGTTGCAGTTATAAGGCAGGAGCTTGTTAAGTGTAACGTCTCCAGTGAGCATGAATGGAATGCAAGGATTTACAAACAGGTACTTTGTTTTTCTTTATGTTACATTGCACTTTCTTGTACTTGGAGAAATTGTGATGGCCCAATGTCTTTCCGTGAGTGAAGTTCCATTGTTTTGTCAATTTTATTGCCCATAAAATGTTTAAATCATTTAGAATTATTGGATAACTAATTTTTCAATGAAACAGTTCTTTTTTCTGAAAGAATCAATGAAACAGTTCTAGTAATGGTGACCCATGATTGATTAGTTTTTGTTTCCTTTTTGGTCATTTAGGATTGGCTAAAGGAGATCAAGGCAGGATACAAACAGTCAAATTTGGCTGGTCAATGCACCCATAGGTTTATTTTCTTTCCTCGCAGACAAGTTGAAATTTATGTTGTTCGGTAGATAATACTGAGATTCTTCCTTTGGGTGACAGGTACAAGATTTATATTGAAGGATCAGCATGGTCAGTCAGTGAGAAGTACATTCTAGCTTGTGATTCCATGACACTAGTGGTTACACCAAAATACTATGATTTTTATTCAAGGGTGCTGATGCCCATGCAACATTATTGGCCAATTTGGGACGACAACAAGTGTAGCTCCATAAAGTATGCTGTTGACTGGGGCAACTCTCACAAACAGAAGGTATCTTTTTGTGTACATCTTTATTATATCAGTAACAAAGCTTCACTGCATTACTTGGCTGAACTTATTGGTACAAGAGAATCAAACAGGTCCTTTGGTTATTTCCTTGTTTGATCATGCGATGTGATGCAGCAGGAGGTACATCACTAGCCTTGACAAGTTTGTGCTTAGTTGGACTTGGGCCGTTGTTTTGAGTTAGGTCCCATATATTAGTCACAGATGTAAATAGGTTAGCTAGATCCAGGTCTCAGACTTGTTACAGATGAACCTCATAACAAGAAGAGAGGACAACTTTTTAACACAAAAATTATAAGAGAACAATATATTTATTATAAGCCTTCAAAACTACTGCTAGGACTGTACAACATTTTATTAGTTGTAGAAAGGACAAAAGGTTGGCGAAAGGCGATAAGGGAGTACAGGATGGTTGAGAATTTCTTTTGTTTCCAAAACAAATGTCACCAGGTACTATTATGTGCAAAAAATGAGTTAAAAGAAGTGTGCTTTGTTTGATTAGGCGCGTATCATAAGGTAAAGAGATTGGTTGGTGCATGTTATTTGCATGAATGATGGAGCACATTGGTTATAAGGTGCATTGTGCTGTCTGAACTCAGGAGATATTTCTAGTGTCACCTATATTAATGATGAAACTACCATGACACATGTCATGCTCAACATACTTCTAGGAAGCTTTTGCCAGATTTTTTTTTGAATGCACCAGATAATTTTTTAGATTGTAGGCAGATTCATATTTTAATACAAGTTCCTCAAGCAGTATATAAGACTGGTTTTTCTCCTTTGTAGTATATGTTATGGCTGAATGATCTGTGCTTTAACCAGCACATAAGCATAGAAAATAACTGTTGAAACAATTTTTGGTTATTGAGTCATACTTGACTTGTAATCCAATTTCTCCTTGATTTTTCACAAGTAATAACATATTGGCGTTAAGAGCACCCGTTTTCTTCTGTAGAGAATGTTTTGTTACGTACATTTGTAAAGTTTTGCATCTTTTGTTAATAACCATATCCATGTATCCCATTGCAAATATAGGCACAGAGAATAGGAAAGCAAGGAAGCAACTTTATTCAAAAAGAGCTCAGCATGGAATATGTATATGATTACATGTTTCACCTCTTAACTGAGTATGCCAAGCTCCTAAGATTCAAGCCAACAAAACCACCTGAAGCTATTGAGGTCTGTCCGGAATCTTTGGCTTGCCAAGCTATAGGCCGCGAGAGGAAGTTCATGAAGGACTCCATGGTGAGATCCGCCAGCGATGCCGGCCCATGTGACCTGCCTCCTCCTTTCAATCCTGAGGAATTCAAAGCGCTGCAGCGTAGGAGAGAGAAGACAATGAAGCAGATCGAAACATGGATGCAAAAAGCTTCGAGGCCCGTGGATAAGAAGCCGTGAGAGCTTCATGCTTTTCCCTCCCCAATAGATACACCCATTTTTTTTGTAGTGCTAATAACCACAGGCATTCTTATCTGATTGAACCAAATGTATGGTTCTACAGAAGTTATAGATGGTTTTAGTTCTCCAGATCTCATCAATGTACTTCTATTTGTCGTGTGCCTTATATTTTTTCTATACTCCTGCTTTAGCTGTAGGATGTAGCGATATTGCTTGACCCTTTAGACTTCAGAGTAAGAGTAAAGAGTGTGTTTGTTTAGAGGTAGTTGAGGGGAGGGTTAATAGCGCTTAGATGGAGGGATTTTCAAAGACTTTTTGTTTGTTTCGTGGGATCAGAAATGTGGCTTTAGGAGCATGTTTGGTTTTTGTGGCTCTTGTTGGCCAAGCCAATATTTGGCTAGCAAGTTTGGCACCCATTTAGGTCTTGTATAGTTAATCCCGTACTCAACGGTATTGGAAGGGGACAAGAGGGATTTAATCCCTCTTAAGACCTTGTTTGGTTAATCTTGAATTGAGGGGATTTAGGGGGTGGGGTGACTTGTAGGGGATAAAGTCCACTTCCAATTCCCTCGGTCTGGACAAGTCCTGGATCCCCTCCATTCTCCAACAAACTAAACGAACCAAGGGCCAAGAAAACCGAGTGGCCTCGATATGACTAACACTGCAAAACAAGGTAAGCCACATATTCTTAGGTTCATCGATCACTATCACCAGAACTAGCAGCCTTGATGTGTTCAGTTGGTACATTGCTTCTCTTGTATTCTTTCTTAATCTGTCTTAAAATCCTTTGTAGGCTGAAGCACTACTGGCAAGTAAAATTGTGTATTCTGTTTATCTAATTTCACAGGATAAGGATTCAACGTGAAAAAAAAGAACTACAAGAATGATTCAACGTGGACATAAATTATTTAACTGATCTTCGTTCATTCGTCCTTGACGGGTAGCTCGCGTTTCCTCCTCTCGGCTAGCATCGACTTGGTTTTCTCCAGCACACCAAAAAATATGGATCCACCGATGCCAATCCACAGCACTCGCGGCTCAATGCCCTGCCATGTGTCAACAGAAATATATCAAGCCTAGTGCTCCGCTGCACCAACACTTGTCACTCGTCAGAGAACATGAATACCGAATTTCAGAACATGAGTACTCAGCATGTGACAACTGAAAAAAAAGGCAGTTGGACAAATGATGACAATGTCGGGGGCATGCACAACATAGGAGAGGCCGATGCAATAGAATGCTGCAAACTAGAAAGATCGTTGTATTGTGATCTGCATCATATGTTGGGCCAAAATCCCAAACTGTAACCGTAAGTCACAATTGAAAGCTTATCTAACTGGGAATCTAAAAGCTTATACAGTTTAAAGACAATAAAAAGCTTCCAGTTCACATAACGTAATCTAGTGCTTCTTTTACATTTTAAGAGTACTGAAGCTGTTTAAAGTGGTGCTTTACCTTCAAGAATGCCTTAGGGCCCTCCTCTCTGAGGATTGTCTGAGCACAGCTTACAATTCCAGTGTATTGGTTCCCTTGTCCCTGCAATTACAACCAATATGGAAATAGTCAGTAATGCAGAAGATTTGTGTGGAAAGTCTTCATACAAGTATTCACCTGAACCATCAATCTTGTCTTCATGACATCAAAGGGAGTAGTTATAGCTCCAGTGATGGCGCCTATCATAAAGTTAAAGCACAGAGTATATGGAAGCGATTCACAAAAAAAAAAAGTATGTGGAAGCGATTTTGTCAGAAAGAGGAAATACGAGAACCCATGAAAGCCAGGCAGATTACAAATACTGAGGAAGCAAGGTGAGAGTTACAAAAGATTAGACTGAGAATTTAGTTATACCAGAAAAAGCACCAATAAGCGCATTCTCTGGATCATTCAACTCCCTCCTTGCCTGGATAAATTGTCAAAAAACAAGATAAGAATCCTGGAGAGTTCAAGTTACAGTTTATGCTGGACATTAGTTACAACAATTGATATCTAGCGAGACTAAAAATACGAGCCATCAGTCAAGTCATTCAGTCCAAGAAATCATGTGGAAACAGATTCTGGTGAAAATAGTGGCATGCCAAATCACATCTGCATGATAGCAAAATGCTGATCATAGATCCATAGCACAAAATTTAACCCTACCAAACAAAAGTCATCCAGGGACAACATGGAGCAACTAATGAATGCTCAATCATATTTCTGAACTGTAAGTGCTTTCAAGCCACGGATATTCATGAGTAGTTCAACAGCCAGGAGAAAAAAAATAGTAGTCTCAGCAATGAAAGAGGAATACCACAAGTTTGTAACCAATTCGAAGCTGCTCGTAAATGCAGAATTGAATGGCATCGAATGGAAGATCTCGAAGTAGAAAGGAACCATAACCCTATAAACCAAAAGAAGCAAGCAATATAATGGATAAGATTGAAAGAATTGTGAGTGGGAATAAAATCTACAAAACAGATAAACAGTAATTCATTCTTCAAATAGAAGTCAATATTACACCTTAAAAGATTGTTGACCAAATAAGATGCCAGAATATACGTACAGCGTACAGTCCTTTAAACCCTTCTTTACCGACAATGAGACGAACAGCATCAGGCGCAGACTTGAATTGACCGGTTTGCATTCTTTGTTTGACCACCTGAATGCAATGGGCCAATGAGATCTAATTTGGATGCAGCACAACACTATCTGGAGTAGGAAAATATAAAATTACAAACCTCTGTAGGGACACGGACAAGGGAAGCAGCAATACCACCAATGGCCCCTGCAGTCTGTAGAAATCGCATTAATCAATATGCTGTAGTAGAGATTAAGCATCCACAGAGAAGACACAAACAATATTCTTTGGTGATGAAAATCCTAAAACTTGCAGGTATAAAATGAAAGTACATGGTATAAACAGCAAAGTTGAACAATAAGCTCTGTTTGTGCTAACTTACAAAATGGGCAACTGCACTCAAATTTTCAGGAAGTGTCTCCAGTAGTTTTCTTTTAGTCGGCTCATACACTCCGACGAATATTGCAGAGGCCCTGCCATAAATTACAGAGTATGCTATGAAAATCAAATGCACAGGAAAGACGGCACAACAGAAACAAAATATAGCAATTTCATCTCATGGCGTCTTCAGGAAAGTTAACAACAAATTACCCAATGAACATGAAACGAAGACAAGAATTGCACCCTATCATGAATTGTTACATATTTATTTCTTCAATACAAACCATGATGATACTTTGAGGTTGGAGCATGATGGATACATCTTGCGCACTGAAATTGCTTATAGGAAAGCATCATCATGCGCAATTAACCAACATAAGAAGTATGACCAAGAGATGTCGTGTACTCACGGCAGGACACCAGCTAGATTTCCAGCCAATCCAGAATACAAGCCTTTCCATTCAATTCGGCTTCCACCACGAGCAGCCTGCGCAGATCACAAGCTTAAGACAGCCAACTCTAATATGCCGGTAAACAATAAGCAGAAGAAAATGGATTCATTTAGGAAGCTAAAAGCGTAAAACAGTAAATTATAGACTAGAAGACAGAACACTATTTGACCATCAATGGGGAACGGGATTGAAGGCACATTTAGATAGGAATTTCGTACCCAATACACATCACTTCTCTTATTACCTGAAGCCTGGTTTTTATAGTATCAATAGGGTACAATGCTGTTTCCACAACAACACCAGCGGTTCCTCCAGCTATGCTTCCCTCTGAAATGAAAAAGGTTATACATAAGAACAAGTTTGCAACTTTTTTTGTTTATTCTTCAAAACAACAATTGCCAATTTTATATCAGAAGAAAAGAGCAGGGAAAAGTGCCAAGCCACATTCTATTTAATGGAATGAGCAAAGTTTGTAACAAAGGTACAACAAGCTTGCACACAAACCCTCCTGACAATAACCACATGTCCAAATTTTCAGAAAGTAACCTAGTAACTCCCAGACCAGCAGGATTAACATATTGCATTTAGCGCACTCCTCAATCCTCATTATGCCACCTAAATAGGGAACTGCCCAACAACACTGACTCTATGTTTGAACATTCATTTCCAGCATTGCAAAAGTTGAATTCCAGCATGAAGCATGTGAAACCAATTTTGTAGTGGAAGTTGAACCTTCCTAGCTTACACCAGTGACAATGAGCAACCACGAGAGACATCCAACAAAACGAAGCAGAGTGTGCTGCTGAAGAGATATCTTTCAAAAAAAAAAAAGTACTACTGGAGAGATATAGGAGAGACTGACGCACCGAGCAAAATTTGAAGGAAATTGAACGACTTCTCTTCTCCGCCTTCTCCCATGTCTGACTGCAGTAGCGAGCAATGCAGGAGCGGACCGGACATGGATATGGGTGTACACATATACAGCCACACAAACTCAAGTTAGTACGTAACATATCTATTATTTATTGTAATAAAAAAAATAAATGGGTCAGATTCATCAGATTCAATCCAATACAAATTACTTATAGCAGGGATTGGAGAACTCTGTTTCGCGCTGCAGTAAGGGGATAGAAGAGTCGGGCATACCTGGTGGGGTGGTCGTCGCCTGCGAAGAACTGGCTAAGGGCGGCGGCGCTCGCCCAGTCGTGGCAGCAAGGCAAGAAAGGCGCGCGCGAGAGCCGGGGGCCCGTGAGGCGAACGGGGGAAAGAAAAGGAGGGGAGAACCGAAGAACCCAAAGCAGCGACGCTCTCGAGCCGTCACTCCGTCAGGAACTCAGGATGGATGCCAGTGCCTGCCAGGATATGGCTGATTGTTTTATCTGTTGTATAAGCCTGCCTCTCAAATGTATTTTTTTTCTACAAAATACTTATATAAAGGCCTTGTTTAGTTCACTCTGAAAACCAAAAAGTTTTCAAGATTCCCCGTCACATCAAATCTTGTGGCATATGCATGAAACATTAAATATAGACGAAAACAAAAACTAATTACACAGTTTAGCTGGAAATCACGAGACAAATCTTTTGATCCTAGTTAGTCTATGATTGGATAATATTTGTCACAAACAAACGAAAGTGCTACAGTTCCGAAAAGTTTTCACTTTTCGGAACTAAACAAGGCCAAAGTTTGATATACCTAGTGCTAGGCCGCCATTGGTTTGGTTACTTAGAGCAACTCCAGCACTAGCCCCAAAACTAGGCCTCTACTTTTAATTTGGGTGATCCTCCTACTTTTGGGGCTTAACTTTTTTGCTTCAACTCCAACAACACCTAAATTTGGACCCTCAAACCTATTCTAGAGAGAATGACAAAAGGGACCCACTCGTCATTGTCTTTTTCTTCTTCCTCTTTCTTCTTCCTTTGGACATGGACACAATTAGAGCATCGAGCCGGTTACTATAGGGTATCATGCACATACAAGGGAAGAGAGAGAGGGAGCATGCGCTGGGGCTAGGACACGCGATGGAGGATGGGGGCTGTCTTGTTGGGCCAACAGGAATGGGGTCTGGGGGAGAAATATGGGTGCCCAACCAAATATGGGGTCTGGAGTAGAGGCCCTACTGGAATAATGATTTTAGCCTGGGCATCTATATTTAGCTATTGGGGCTTGAGTATGGGCTCTATTGGAGTTGCTCTTAGGTCCTGTTCGGTTCATCCTGATTTTTTTAATTCTCTAAATATTTAGACACATGTGTGGAGTATTAAATATATACTATTTACAAAACTAAAACACAGCTAGAGAATAATTTGCGAAACGAATCTTTTGAGTTTAATTAGTCTATGATTGGATACTAAATGCTAAATAAAATAAAAATGCTATAGACCATATTTTGTATCCATAATCTAAAATCCAGATTCCAATAATTTCTAGGAGATCCAAGCAAACCTTAGTCAACACCAAAACTTTGTTGAAAGTGTGTACTTACCATCGGCATATAGTTGGATTCATGTGTCTACACGAAGGCTTTTCTAACACTAAACTATGTCACTAGATGAGAATGACAAGAAGAGGATTGAGTAAGTAAAAAATAACTCGCTAATGAGTAGTCAGTCATTCGGTGCTAGCTTGGAGCCTCAAACACAACACATGAGTGATCTTAAGAGCATGTCCAATAGTTCCCAATAGATCACCTGTCAAATCTATGATTATTTCGATCCTAAGAAAGAGTAAGGATCGGATTTATTATCATCTCCAACTATTTTTTTAATAATTTACTTCTAGACATTCAAAACACAAGGACTACCAAAGTTTTTTTTCTCGGTCCTCTTGTTTCTCCTTGTGTTGTGGGTGTAGTGCATCAAAACACTTAGCTAGTGACAATAGTGTAGATGCAGTGCATCTCGGGCGACAACTATGCCTTCTAAAACAAACCACATACTTGAGACGCTCATGGTCCTCATGTAGCTGCAAGTCAATGGCCTCTATCGCCAAGATCATCATACTTGACCTCGAAATGATAGCAGAGGGGAATAATGATGGAGATGGCAAAGGGATTGGACTCGATGGACGGTGGACAACCACAATAACGATTATTGTGGTTTGTGTAGTTGATAAAAAAGGAGACGGTGAAGAAGCTATAATAAATGTATGAACATGTCTACAATGATAAGACTTGTTGTCCAAGCTAGAGATTGATTGTATCTTGATCAGAGGCCAAACCAACCTAAGGGAATAATGTCTCCAGTGCAGCACGAAATAAGAGGAGATCTCTCAATCCATTCAAAGTTGTAGCCACTAATCATGTAGTTACTAAAGCACTGGGAAGGCACTCCTAGCTCTACTTGTCTAGATTGCATCAAGCAGGCACGAAGACTTCAGCGAACCTATGACAACTCAATGAGCAAGGTTGCAAACCATTTGTTGATTCATGTTCTTGTGTCCTTGAGACGAAGCCAACAGTAGTAGTTGGTCGTTTAGGGTATTGAGAGGTGCGGGCTTATCGATCAAGTTTGATGTGTACTACGTGATAACTTGAACATCGTGGAGGTAGGAGCTTTCGTGTCTCTGAAGTTAGGTTGTGTTTAGGTTAGCTTTAAAGTGCTTCTGCTGCCAAAAAGCATAAAGCCAACCAAATGGGTGGAACGTAAAGCTGGTTTTCCAAAAACATGTACCGTTTTTGCAACGTCTTAAACCCTACTTTTGTCTTTCAACTTTTCCAAATGGATAGAAATAGAGAGATGTTTTATAGTTGTTCCAATGGGGATAAAAAGGAAGGTAGGTTTTATAGTTTTTTTTTTAAACCAAACCGCTATAGTTTTTTCACAGCATGTAGCTTACAACAGTTTTCTGAGATGAACTGAACATAACCTTAGTATGCCATATTCTGATGCTTTGTGTTATAGTTCAGATTGTATTAGCTTGGACATTCTAATGCTTTGTTAAATGGAAGCTGATAGGGTGAATAGTTACTGAAAGGAGGCGATAAATCAAGTACCATGAGATGTCTATAATTCAGATTGTATTAGCATGGGCATTTTAACGCTTTGTTAAACGTAAGCTGAAAGGCTGAATAGTTACTGAGAGGAGGCCGTCAATCAAGTACCACGAGTACCCAAAAATTCCACCTTTTGTTTTCTTTATTGATTTCCAACCTGTAGCAGAACCCTAAATATGAGTTTGGTACTTTGGTCCCTCTTAACAATGAGTAAATCACTTCACGCAATTCACAAAGAATATATATATCACCACAGTTTTAAAGAAACCATTCTGTTTATATGTGCAAAAGGATGCCAACAATTAGTCAAAATCTTTCAAAAACCAAAATGCTACACCTCAAGACCTCAAGTCGCTTGCAAGCTGATAACAGCTGGTGTTGGTAACTATGACTTATTGTTTGGCTAAAGTTTATAATATGAATCAGAAAATTACAATAGGCATCAGATCCTATGATAAACAGACCACTGAGTTGTACAACAGCAACCATACAGAGAGCACATACAATTTTGTTTAATTCAGAAAAAGCCAACCAGATAAATAATACATGCACTCATCTCTTCATGAGGAACCCTAGCAGTATTCCCAGAATAGCAACCACCAGTACTAAAACTAATGAGAAACCACCATGCTGCCTGCTGATGTCTCGCCTCAGAAGGTCCTGTCAAATTCCAATAAAATTATAATCAGAATAAATCTGCCCTGCCACTGAAATTGATCCAAGTGTTCAGGTATCCCTGTGGCAGGAAGCAATGCAACAGTAATCCATCCAAAGAGTATTGCAGGCATATTTTGGTACACAATAGTTTTAGAAGTAACTTTAACCTTTAATTTCTCTTATATTATACGTTAATTGCTACAGGATCAAAACCATATCAGAAGCATTTAAAATAGGAATTTGATATAACTTCTGTACACTAGACAAGCATATAATTTGATATAGTTGTTGGTCAAACCTTAGAAAGTTTTTTTTAAAAGTAATGGCAGGAGTGCTGCCCTTCAATTAAGGTAGGAAATAGAGGTTTTTATGTACAAATCGTCATTCCAGGACTCGGCCGAGAAAAAGACAGAACACAAACAAAACTCACTGAGGAGTTACTAAGCCAGTCTATCAATGGCCCTCTTTCTTAACATAATGTCTTCCCTCACTCTTTCTTAACCTTAGGAAGTTATACTTCAGATAAAAAATATGCTTTATAAAAGTGGATGGAGGGATCATGTGAATCTGCACATGTAGTTCTACGCTTGATGGAATCATGAAAAGGAAAAGGAACTAAAAGGAGAACGAGAGAAAGGGATGGAAGATACAAAAAGGACAAGGCTATATGTAGCCCATGTAAAACAGATGTACAAACAGGAAGGGTACAATCTGATATTTATCTGTAGAGAAATGCACAAGCTATCAACAGAGCTATAATACAACTTTGTCTAGCCTAGAAAATAAAAGCTAAATGTAGCCTACAGTCAAAGGTAACAGAATTGCAAGTCTATTAACAGTTTGCATAATAAGCAAAAAACCAATGTGGTACTGACCAATTCTTGTCGAAGCTTGTTGTTCAGTTCAACAGCAGAATTCTTCTCCTCCATCAGTTTCGAAATCAAAGCAAATGGCTACAAAGGCATAAATAGACCATGTCAAGCCTCTGATGGAATCCATGGCCAAGGCCTCGATTGCTTTGTTTTTAAAAATTTGCTGACATGCTCAAGAATTCGATACAGGTAGAATGCTAATACATGAGACCATAAGTTGAATTAACAGTTTGAAGCAATGCTACGGGCTTATAATTGAATGCTATTTGAGAGACTAGTCATAGGATATGTCATTTAGAAACAGTATCTAAGACGGACCATCTCTAATTTCTGAATCTTCAATATTTTTCATCCAGTGGCAGACAGATACCAGAATGAGCTCAAGTGATACATTTAGAGCAATGGTTAACTCCATCTACTTCAGTGCAATATTTAAGCAAATGACGTGCTGATGCTACAAACTTGATGACTTTTGAGGTATGAGTATTTC
>Ga0182004_10000087_pt1 | contig 37237 bp, 27 predicted proteins | sample Sormic07211540_1_FD_120479 | JGI IMG/M metagenome (GOLD analysis project Ga0182004, IMG submission 120479) | Endophyte microbial communities from Sorghum bicolor roots, Mead, Nebraska, USA - 072115-40_1 MetaG | ecosystem: Host-associated > Plants > Roots > Unclassified | place: USA: Nebraska...
ATAAAAAGCTTGTCCGTGTCTTGCGTCACCATCGAGTTCGTAGTTTGCGCACCGTCTACCGATAAACTACTACCGTGGGTATACCCCAAGGTAGACTGCCGACTAGCTTTCGTCGACACTACTGAATATATAATCACGTGTGTGTAGTATTTCTTAGAGGAGAGAGAATGCAAGAAATACATGTTGAAAAAAATTCCACCCAACGCATAATGTGAGCTTGAATCTTGAGAGCTTGGAATGATCAATATATGAATGCTTACCGAAGACATTAACTCTTCCTCTAATGCATATTTTGTTTTTTATCATCTCTACACTACTAGAAAACCCTCATCACCACTGGTTCATAACCCATCTTCACCACTAGTTTCAAACTACCGATTAAAGAACATGCGCCCACTGTCACGCCCTCAGCCGCCGCCCATGCCCTTGGTTGCCGAGAGGGAGGGGGTTTCATTGTGTCCTCGGTCGTCATCATGCCCTCAGGCATCTTGCCTCGGGTGCAAATCTAGAAGGCTGGTGCCACCACACCTTGCCTGTTGGACAGAGAGAGGAAGGGGAGGAAGGGAGGGGGAAGGGCGCAAGCCTCGATCGACTAGTGACTGATCGAGAGAGGGGGTGGATGAGGGAGAGAGGGGGCAGGTGATGCGAGAAAAGGGGGCAAAGATTATTGTAACGGGGACAAGGGGGAGGAGTGTAGGTGGGTCGGGATGGGTGTTGTCTAGGGTTTCCCACTTATATATCAAGATCATTTTGTGGCTTGAATCGGTCATTAAGACTAGGCTATTTTCACCTCTTGTGCACGACATGAATTGGCGGTGATATACTATCACCAACGGTTTAAATAGAACCAGCGGTGAAAATGCTATTGACGAAAACCATTTCTGTAGTTGTGTTACTATTTCAAGCCAGCTTGTTTCTATACTTGATCCATGCTATTAGTTTCATTTTTCATAGAAAGCTTAGGTTACATGGGCAATAATGAACTTTAGGTACTTTGACGTCGATGTAGGATTAATAGGCATCGTCATTCTTGCCTCTTTTACAAAGAAGCTTGGTAGGTTCATCTTCTAGACTCTAGAGTATGTTAGCTATTGTGATTAACATGTGTTTTGTGGAACAATTTGATGCTACGTAACAAATAAGCACAAGAGGAATGTGACCCCCAATTTTGATGCAAAGGCAATCAAGGACATGGATTCAAGGCTAAGGACATTTTAATAAAATCATGTATCACAAATTATATGATGAAAAATTTGGTAGACAGGTTTTGCTAGTCTTTAGTGTTTCACCATAATATAAAAGGGGAATGAGAGCTAGTATCTTGATCTTTAAGTTTTGTGAGATTAATGGTGCACATTTGGAGTGCAAATAGTCTAGAGAGGAACCTAAGGAATCAAGATTGACTCAAAGCTAAGCAAGAATGAAGAAGTTGGACTCAAAACAAATTCGTGAAAGTTTGAAAATTGTAACACCCCTGTTAAGGGTATACATTTCGTGTGCATCATAATTTCTAAGCATAACTAAACATTTTATAATTCATTATTAAGGATAAAATTGATTTAGAATAAACTCCTTGCTAAAACCCTACACGTGAAATGCATACCAGATCAATCACCAACTGGCCCTAACAACTCGATTAAGCACAATCAGTATGAAAGTCTCTAAGACTGTAATAGGTCTGAAGTGTAAGTCTAGTTGACTGACAATGTTACTAAGATGCTATGTTTAAGGCTGAGTAACTAGCTGTCTCGATTAGGTACTTAATAAATTTCAATAATAAAAGTCATAGTATTAAACCTTAGGTGAAGTTAGAAAACACTAAGTCTGCGGTTGAAAACAAAAATGCATAAATGCTTAACCTGATATATCTCGAATCCATGTAGAAACCTAGCCAAAAGTTGAAATGATGTGCTTCTTGACAATTTCAATTTTAGCCTCTTGGGAAATGATTAGTGGATTTACATTTGGGGCAGCTCCCTTTTCTCTTTTTTTTTAGAACACGCTTGGCGCGTATTTCATTAAGGAGTTCGATAATTTTACACGGCCGACACCACATGATGGCGAGATGCCATTTAGCAATGGGCCGGGTAAACATGAACACAAAGTACCGCTAAGCGGTGGAACACATACTGTTGTGATTACTAAAAGACCCTCCCTTTTGCAAGAATGCCTACAGAACACTTATAGGGTTAGCTTTTGCACCATGGCCTTTTATATCGTTATGGAAAGCAGTTATAAAAGGCAAGCATAAATTCTTTTTTCTCTCCTTCTTTTGTTCAGATTAAACAATAAATCTCCTCCAAAGAAAACACTTTTCAATACATTCTTTTGATTGTGTGCTTGCAGTTGTGTTACTGAGGAGACTTTGGAGCATCTCTTTACTTGTACCTTTTGTAGGTGGTTCTGGCGTCTTATTGGGGTACCATGGAACCTAAATGTTGATCTTATTGACAGAATTGTCTTGGCCTGAACCTTTTCCTTCAGCCTATTTTTTTTTATAGAAATAATCATGGTGACCTATTGGACTAGAGGACAGTGAGGAATGGCATTATCTTAGACAAAAAAGACCCTCCTTGGTCAGTGGGAGTCCTGCTTTAACGAGGATTTAGCTTTGTTAGTTCTTATATGAAAATACTTCCTCCGTCCCTAAAAGCTTCAATTTCTAGAGTTGTCTTAAGTCAGACCTTTTAAATTTTGACCAAATTTATAAAAAACGTTAAGATTTATAGTACCAAATTAGTAGCATTAGATTTATCATAGAATATATTTTCATAAGATGCTCATTTTGTGTCATGGATATTGATGTTATTTTCTATAAAGTTGGTCAAACTTAAAAAAGTTTGACTAACACGGATTCTAGAAATTGAAGCTTTCAGGGACAGAGAGAGTATTCAAACAAATCTCTTCTTAAAAATTGACTCTCTTTTTTAAGCTTTTGTTTTCTTCTCCTCTTTTTTGATATAGCAGGGGACCCCTCCTGTTTTCTAAAAGAAGAGTTTTAGGTGTAGATGACATGCAAATATATCCCAATTTCATTTAAGTTGGTTTAGTCTTGAGTGATCCAAGTCAGTCAAAAGTAATCCAAAGTCCATATCCAAGTGAGACTCCTAGACTATAGAAAACACTTAGTTTGAGGTTGAAAACAAAATGCACAATTTTCTAACCTGATATACCTTCGAATCCATATAGAAACCTAGCCAAAGTTGAACTAGGATCCCAGTCTCAAATGAGTTCATTTAGTTATTCAATTTCGAACTCAAACGAACTAGGGAAGAATCGAAGGAACCCAAGTTCTTAACTTGAATTCTAAACTTGGAGCACTAGGTCCCTTCATTTGTGGATCCAATACCTAAGTGTCTAAATGAAATTTGTTTGTCTTTAGCCGATGAACAACTTTCGTATTTACAGCTCAACAAATTTCCATTTGAAATCACAAAAGAGAACGCATTTGTGCTTGTTATGTGGTGCTCAGATAGCATTTTGATTGGTTAGAAGCAGACATATATGGAGTTTGAGGGGGTAATGTGGGATTATGCCATACACAATATATTTGATCTCTGTGGACTATGTCAGTACTCCTTCCGTCATAATAAATTATAATATATTAAGGTATACGAAAATTAACTTCCTAAGACCTCAATCACATGTGAAGTTACCATTGATGTCTTTGTCAACTAGCCACCAGGCGCAAACTACAGTAAGCACCACTATTATGGGATCGGAAAGTTAAATACACGACCATTGCACGGAGCGCAGACGACGTGACGCGGCTGGCCCACCCTTTCTCTTGGGCGCATCTCCCTCTGACCCTATCCCTCTTGTGTTCTTCCTCCCGCCCATGCCCACGCCCGCACTCGCGAGCTCCTCCCTGTTCCCCTGCTTGCGCCCCCCCCCATGTCGGCGAGCTCCTCCCTCTCTCCCCTTCGGCGGCGGCGGCGGTGGATTCCGGCGGCGGCACCGGCGAGGTAGGCGTCCTCCTCCTCTTGGATCTGCTTCTTAGGGTTTTGGCGAGCTCTCCCTCCCTTCTTCCCAAACTTCGGCTGCCTTAGAAGAAAAGGGGTTGGGGAGGAAGACGGATCAGGCTATGGGGATGCTAACGAGCGGTTTAGGGGCCCTGGCGGCGGAGGAAGCGGAGGGCCAAGTCGAGGCAGGGGCGCCATGTCCAAGGCGACGGCAACAGCCATGGCGGGGGGAGAAGGTGGCACCATGGGCGAGCTAGGGTTTCGCTAGAGCTCCACGGCCGCGGAACTTCAGTGAAACCCTAGCTCGCCGCGGCGGGGTGGTGGGCGTTGGCAGGGGCGAGGACATGGTCGAGGGAGGAAGATGAATAGGATAGGGGTCGTGCGATGCGCTCTCCTATCGCGTGACGGGCGTCGCGCATATTATCTTTTATATTAAGGTACATAGAGAGATAAAGGAGAGAGATTTAGAAATGTATAGATAGAGATTTGGGCATCCCAAGAATATCCGGATGTGTGTAAAGAAAACAAATGACTCGACAAGACAAACTCGAACAGCTAAATCCATCAGAAAAAAAAAATCTTTTTTTTAAAGAACGTGAGAAAATAAGTCAACACGATACGATTTACGATGCCGTTCAACGGAACATTCATCATCAATTTATAAACATCATATCATATACAGCACTAACTACCTTTTCTTTTGTTAACAATAAATTTACACCGAAAATAACTACTACTTTTCTTTGGTTATCAGTAACAGTTACACTGAATCGTTTTCTCGTCGGGCTTAACACCAGAAAAACCCTGCTACAGTTACACCTACAATCTAAAGCCGAATTTCAGGCATGCTAGATATACACTCACAACAAGGAACAAATACAATGGATACGATTCTGCATTCAAGAAACTGGTAAGGTTCCACTGTGCACACACCCCTTGTGTCGAACTATTCCGAGGTGTTTTGGTTAAAGAAATAAAAAAGGAAAATATTTGATGGTCTCATCGGTGCGACATCTATCTTTGGCTTCAATGTGTCCTAGTCGCAAGGTACTATATCTGCCATTATTCAACCTGCTTGGAATCTGGCCTCTGAATGCAGGGGCTTAAGAGCTAACACCTCGACTCCAGCCTCCGCTTCTTGATAGCAGGTGCTGGCTCAACGATGATCCCAGACTCAAGCTCCCTCTCAATCCAATCATTTTCACTCAAACCATCAAAAGTGATTGCCTGCTCATTTCTTGGTCCTACCACAATCCCTGACTCGAGCTCTCTCTCAATCCAGGCTTCATCACTTAGTTCATCTGAGATGGCAGCACAATTGGCTTCTTGTTTTGTAACAATCCCAGTCTCAAGCTCTCTCTCAATCCAGGCTTCTTCACTGAGGCCATCTAAAGCAATGGCTTGCTCTTGGATCTCTCTCCGGCTCTTCCTCTTCATCAATAAACCTTTTATCCTGGCAACATCAATATTTTCAAGCTTTGCACTCAAAGGATCAGACTCCACCTTGGCCAGAAGCACGGATGGTGCATCATCTGTAGGGCCTGAAGCAGCAACAGCCAATCTTTGATCAGGGCATAAGCTATCCACATTAACACTGTCAGTACAGCAACTGGAGTTTGCAATCAATGGTTCCACACACCGACTGCTTTCCTTGTCCACCTTGGCATCCAGTGATACCACGTCAGGTAATGGGACACCACCATGCTGATTTCTTGACACCTGGTTCAAGCTTTCGTCATTGACTCTGATATTGAAGTCATTACAATGGCTTACATCCTGCTTCATAGCACTGCCCTCAGTGCCTATAGTAGCATCTAACGATGTCTGATTACTAGAAGACATCATCCCATTGTCATGTTTGGTTATTAAGGCCTGATCCAAGCTCTCTTCATCATGTGCTTTACAAGAAACATTTCTATTAGCACAAGTATTCAACAAACTGCTGTCAGGACCTGAGACTCTACAATCACCCGTGTGACTGCTTATCAAGTATTGACAGGAATCCACCTGCACTTGGTCAGGCTCGCCAATATCAGGACTTGAGCTGCTTATTAACAAGCTTGATTGATTCAACACAGAGTCTGGGCTATTAGATAAGCTCAGTTTAGCTTCACATAAAGTTTCCTTTAGCTTAACCGGATTGGGACGAGCAGGCATCAATTTTTTCACAGCCGTAAGCTCCATCATTTGATGAATGACAGCTGCAGAAACACATCTTTTCATGTTCCAAAAAGTAAAGAGTGCAATGATGATATGATCCACCAAACATACCTTCCAGCGGCTTTGGGGCAACATCAAATTGGTGCCACCAAACTTGCGCTCCATGCAAAGGAAGCTTGATATTGTGAAGCTTTGCAGCCAGGTAAAGGGAACCAGCAGCTATGTACTGGGGTTTATACTGTAGGCACAATGTTGTTTTAAGCCTGAACATAAGTAGCAGAATTAATCCAATTTGCAATCTTAGAAATATTGGCACTGATAAATATTGAAATAGCTTATTCATATACCAGTCATTCACAAAGTTCCATGCTACTTGTTTCACTTCTTTTTGATTGATGCCAAGATTTTGCATAGCATCAAAAAGTGGTCTATAAGGATGCTGAATGTTGAAATCAAATCGAATAGTTGTAAGAAGCAATCTCTCTCCAATCAAAATGAGCGCTTTCTGCTTCTCAAAAACATCCTGTATAATAGATGCTGATCAAACACTGAATGGACAACAACATAAAAGTTTCAAACATTATTTTAGTGGTACCTTCTGGCGGATCCTTTGAGCCGCAGCAGTGTCCCGCCTATACATTGTTTCATAGGCTACTCTAACTACATAGTCCAGGGGGCAAGGAGTATCTTCAACTTTCGACGCCAGAAATACACATACTGTTGCAACTGTCTGAAATAGGGTAATAACAAAAGGAACCATTAAAACCAGTATAAGGAAATAAAAGTAAGTTCCAAAAGAACTACTGGTCCACAATGAACATACCACAAATAGATCATGCACTTCGAACAGAGTAAATATTATGAATCCACATATAATAAAACAGAAATTTCTACTAGTGTTTCATAACTAGGGGCTGCATGATAACAGAGAGATGATTTCTGGAAAAGTGATCTGGTAAATATGAACTAAACAAATCTTACAAAACTAAGAAAAGAAATGCAGTAAAGTGAGCCATTTCTATAGAACTTACTGGTGAATATGTAATTTACAAGATGATCCGTCAAAGTATGTCAAACTTGCTTAAGTGGTAACAGTAAGTTGCAACCCAGTTGGCTGGTCAGGGTTAAGTAACTTCAATAGGAAATTTCTGAATGCACTTGCCCAATTATGACGAAGTATTGCACTTAATCACACTAGTATTATATCTGACAAACACAAATTTCCCAGGGTAAACTGATAACAACTGTTAACTACCTCGAAACTTTTTAGTATATTAAGAGAAGTGAATTAAGACTTAAAGTTCTAGAAAAAATGTATTCCAACAACATTGTAGCTAGGTAGATTCCTTTGAAATATCCAATCACGAAGTGATCTTGAGGTAGAGTAGCATCAAGTTGAATCAGCAATTAGCATGTAATCAGAAAACTAAAATAGTTATAGTATTACAATATAAAATACTTCAAATGATTTGAAGGATATTTTGTAATGTTAAGTTAGACATGGAGAACATATTGCCAACAAATGCTTGGCAATGAAACTCTGCACTGTTGTCACTTTTCATAGAAATCAGCAACCATCACTGCCACAACAAAATAGTCTCTCACCTGCCATCCATTTTTGGCAAGGGACTGATGTAAATAGAAACGATGGCAAAGCATGACTGCTGTTGCTAGAGTCATCTGAGGTCTGTGGAAAAAAAAAAGATGTTACCACATATAGAAAATCTTACCAAGTTGCCAAAATAATACAATCTGGTAGCAGAGTCAAACATATTGGTCGTATAACAAAAAAAAAGAAGCTTTGTCTTAGAGAAAAAAAAAAAGGAAGTCACTTATATTCATGACAGATTGGGTCAATGTAAACAATCATGTTATGAGCCACAATATATATAAAGTAGTATAACTAAGAACACCCTAGAATAAGGTTGAACAAAGTCAATTTCACTTATGAGAGTCAAAAGTAGTTTCGTACAGCTTCAGCCTGATGCCGACATCCCGGATAAATGAACAATATAAATGCCGAATTTCTGACTCCTTGTTTTCAGTAATACCATCTTTCCTTGATGGAGAAAATTTCTCTAGTTCTTCCCTGGTGAAGTACCAAGACTGCATGCATTCATGTGACGATTTCTCAAGGATGTTGGATGCCCCATCCATCAGTATGTCTGAGACACCCTGCTGGATGGGCTCTCTGCAACCTCCTCTAAATCCAGATAAGGTTGAAGGAACCTTAATTAGTTGTATCCTGGACGTTGCAAGTTTTGCAAAGCAACCTGTAGAATTGACATATCTTTAGAACCAAATATCCACTGCTTTGCATTGATATACTGCTAGAGAAAAGCAAGAACATATAAATGTACAGACAAATAAAAAATAATAATAATATATTTATATAAGTAACGACTAAAACATGCATGTGGTACCCGATCTTGTCAGCTATAATTCTATGTGTCCATGCATGTCCAGGTTTATCATGTCTAGGTGCATTCTTTAGTATTAGCAGATTTTTAGCTAGTAGTTTTGACGGAGAAAAAATAGGTCCCACCGAGATTTGAACTCGGGTTACTGGATTCAGAGTCCAATGTCCTGACCACTAGACCATGGGACCTTTGATTTTTTCAGCTAGTAGTTAAGGAGAACAATAGGCAATCATAGGAGTTATGACTACAGGAATTAGGAGGATATCATGGCAGGTGTATCAGCTATATATATGAGAAAATGGTGATGGTTGAGAGAGAAGCATCAACCAAAAGAAGGGAGAGGGAGTGATTTCCTAGTGTGTTTCTGTGATAAACACTGAAGACTAAGGGGAGTGATTTTCCTAGTGTGTGTTTGTGATAAACACTGAAAAGGAGAGGGAGTATTTCCTAGTGTGTGTTTGTGATAAAACACTGAGAGGGAGTGATTTCCAACAGAGCTTATTACTTTGCCAGCATGCTATGACTGTTCTCCAGGACCTAGGCCATCAACAGTTTCTCATATTTCCATTTTTCCAGTTGTGCAAGCAGCACAGTTTCCTCTCTCCTAATATTGAATGGGGGAATGAATGGCCATTCTCCTACAGGGTATAAACGTTATATTTTCTTTACTGGAGTTGAGCATGCTGGAGAGAACCAGTTTCAAAACCTGACAAGCTTGTGTTAGGGAAAATCACCGCTTGAGAATGGTTGTAACCAGCTCATGGACCTGTTTGGTACAGCTTAAAATTATGGAGAAGCTAGCTTTCCTCCTGCTGCCCACAGCAGCCACTTAGTAGGGAAGCTCGGGCCCAAAAACTGTTTGGCAGGCTCTAGCACCCATGGTCGTTTCCACCACCACCTTGGGGGCAGCAGATTCAGGAGTTTGGATGCAGAGGAAAGGGTGACAGGTGGAGGGGAGTCGCAGCGGAAGGGAGCGTGAGTGCGGCCAGAGTGGAGCTCGGTGCCGCTGCAGAGGAACTCAGCGGCCTTGGGAGCGTGAAGGTGCTGGCCGCGACAGGGTGGAAGGGCGGTGGAAGCAAACTAGCAAAGGGGAAGTGGCACCCATGTGGGAGAGGGGGGGGGGAGTGAACTTCAGGGACTGTGTGTTTGGCTGCTTTAATGGTTTGTTTTTTTATGGGAAGCAATTCAAACAGCACCCATACTGGTTGATAAGTCATGGACTTTTTGGACTTCCACTGTTAAGTGAGCATAGGCCTGATCAACATGCTACAATGGACTCTATTTCATCAGTAATAGAATCACGATGTGTTAAACTATCTCTGTGTGTGTAGGGTTGATGGGGTCGAGGGGGAGTTTTACGCCTGCCAAGTCTCTCTCTATTGTTGTATAAACAATATGTTTCTGATGGTCATTCATGAGAGGTCTTTATGGAATATTGTTGAAGTGGATGGTTACTAATAGAACATTCTGCTTCACAAAATGGTGTCACCAGTTAGGTAATTCTCATGGAACTATCTTGAAAACAAAGTTTGCAGCCTAGCCTGGGTATTTCAGACTCACTAACAACAATCCATGTTTAGGTCAGAAATACTAAGAAGATTCTGCAAGCAATGCATGCCCTCCACTCATGAACCATAGTGTTTAAAGCTTTTCAGAGACAGCAAAGAAAAAATAGTTGAGAAACAAGATGTGTAGATATATTTCTGATTTACTGAGGTATTGTTTGGATAAAAAACAATCTCTCCCAATCCATATGGAATGGATTGGAAAATGACCTAATTTTCCACCTCTACCCCTTCTAAAACGTATGGATTGAAGGGGATTGCTGTGTTTCCAAACAAGCCCTAGAGGTAAGTAAGTCAAAACTCATGACTCCCATAGCAATTGGAACTCCAATCTATTTAAGGCATCATTATAAGATGCAATACAAACACTGTCAAGCACACTACAACTACTGCTCTTTTGGTTGAATATCAATAAGTTTGACTTAAAGCTCAGCTCGCACCATCCTCAGAAGAAAAAAAGTTGCTACATGATTTTCAGGTAGGTAAAACAGGCTGATTCAGCAGGTACAAATAGAGCTTCTGCCGAGCAACAAGGTGGAGTAGCACTAAAAGCTTTGAGAAGACGAAAACTTGCAATTATTTAAATACACCAAACAGCAACCTAACCTCCACCAAATTCACCCTGTTAAGGGGGGCAATTTCTATTTCTACTCATGCACCTTATATATATATACAGAAATAAAAGTTAACAATCTTAAAGCCTTAAAGGACATGGGTGTACATGTAGACCCAATTTTTTTTGCCAAAAACGAAAAAAAAAATCGAAGTTTGCAGGCATAATCGTGTATACTACACTAATAATTGGATCAGGTCAGATCAGATCCAAATAGAGATAGCTTGGGTTTGGGAGCTCGGTTTCGCACGGCAGGAACGGAAGAGAAGGGGTGGGAACAGAAGGGGCGGGGAGAGAAGGGGTGGGCGTACCTGGTGGGTGCTCGTCGCCGGCGAAGGTCCCGAAGATAGAGGGCTGGGCACGGCGGCGACCGCCAAGTCGTCGCCACCAGAAACAGATAGAGCGCACGGGAGAACGACGCGAGAGAACAGAAGCAAGGCCGCAGGGTAGAAGGTTTGGGCCATGCATTAATCTCTGGGTACATGTAAGTACGTTTTCCCAAGTCTGAAGTCGTTTACGGAAAAAAAAACCGATATTTGGGCCACATGTGAAATATTGTCCGACTTGCTACATTAAAAGATTCATCTTGCGATTTACAAGTAAACTATATAATTGATTTTTATTTATATTTATATTTAATGTTTTATGCATGTGTTACAAAATTCGATGTAACGGGAAATCTTGAAAAAATTTTGGTTTTTGGGACAAGGCCCAAGTTAAACCAGACCTCAGTAAAATTTTTCACAAGCCCATTCCACGGACGCTCAAGTTGGGTTATAGGGGGATTTAAAACTTGCCTAACCAAAATTAAGAGGGTGTTTAGTTTCCTTTTTATTTTAAAAAATTTTGAGTTTTGGTCCATTATTTTGTATAATAGAACTAAACACCGTGTAAAATTATTGGCAAAAGGTGATTATTCTTCATTTTGGATTTTGGCCTCAAGATGGTAAAAAAGACCAAAAGAGTCTCAAAAAGCCCTCATGAGTGCAATAAATTCTACATTTGAACTAAATATAACCCTAAAAATTTTGGCATTTTGTATTCCATCATTCCAAAATAGTTAGCATTTTACATTTTGTGTTTTATGGGGATCTAAACACCCATAAAATGACTTCCCATCCATAATTTTTTTAGCAAAATAAGAAAAAAAAAAACTTCTCCAACTGTTTGGAAACCCAATTCTCCATATTTTCTAACTTGACATATATGCTTGTCTAGCACGTAAATATGCGCGCGAGCTCCATGCTTGGTATCGGTCTTTCTTCTCATGCTTAGCGGGGCTCCGTTCGCTTAGTGGGGCTCTTTGTTCACGTAGTGGGGCTCTTCCTTTCGTTAGCGAGTTTTTGGGTTTTTGACAAACTGTTGGAAATGGAATCTTTTTTTTCTCTCCATATTATTTTTGGGAGTGTTGAAGATGCTCTAAGGCATATACCTTTAAAATCTAGCTATTGATTGGTCCATCTCTATCTCTATCTAATCTTATCTTATCTAATCCAATCTAATATATTTTTTCTATCTATCTATCTATATAATATAAATAATATAATTATAATTATATAATATTATCAATCTACACCTAAAAAGACTCTAAAGTCATCATCTACCCAATAATATCAAATCTTGATCTTTTTTTATATAGAAGACAAAATTTTGATCCTCGTACTCACATATCTGCGTCCGACGCGAATTCTATTTTTATCGAAGCTCACACATCCATGTCCTATTTGATTCTGGTCCGAAGACCGGATCCACACATCCACCATCCAATATGAAGTCCTCGAATCTCACTGCAAAACGTTGTGACCCTGGTGCATTGCATGGACATATATATCTAGTTACAAAAAATTGGTAAATCAATTTTTATGGCTAAAATCATGGCAAAACTAAATTTCTTCAATCTCATAAAAGGAAAAAAGCTCACTACTATGTCATGGCACTCAACCAATTGCGTCTTTACATTTGTTGCCCTAACTTTGACAAGCCTTAATTTTGGCTTGCCATTATTTTGGTTGGGCAAGTTTTGAAACCCAACCAAGCAGGCCTATAGTATCTCGAATTTAGTCCATTTTTTCATATTGTGTGAGAGTTTGTTTTTTTCTAAATCAGGTTTGGAATCAAAACTTATGGACATACCTAAACTGATGGTCGTTGATTCAATTAGCATGTGTTTGGTTTTGGGATAATAGAGAATGGGATGGGTGAGTACGTCTTTTGTGGTGTTTGGCTCCGAGGCAATAGGGGACAAGACGGTTCTAAGTAGAATATATGTCGTCCTTCGTGGTCCCTATGAATCGAGGGGATGGAGATAGAGGAGTCGTTCGCGTGAGTGCGTGGGGGAGGAGAGAAGGACACGTCACATACCTGCTGAGACTAGTCAAACCCGTGGAAGTGAGCACAACAATGGGCGAGCTCTGCATTGGCTACACATGGATAGTCAGGGCGGCGATTGCGTAGATAGGAGGGTGCCAACATTCGAGGCCCGCACCAAGCATAGACCAAGGGCGGCGATGGCACGCGTTGAGAGCCGAGGGTGGCAGACATGAGGAGAGTTTAAGGCACTGGCATCTGAGTCATGCACCAAGCGTGGCCTCGAGGGCAGCGGGCGCGCAGGGGTGATGCCTATGACCATGATCTTGGACGAAGAAAGAACCAAACGAGGAGACAGATGGTAGAACATCAAAATATAAAGACTAATAGGTCAACACTAGCCCCACATATAAGGTGTGTGATCTAAAATTTTGGGTTCATGAACTAAATAAAAAAAGATAACAAGAATCATTCCACCCTCACCCAAACAAAGATCATGGATTGTTCCATTCCTAGAAATTAGGTTAAGTCCATCTCATTGCACCACATCTTTATAATGCATTAGTTGGTCAACTTAGACTTTTTTTTCAAGCGGATTATCTAAAGAGGTGACTAATCTTTTTTTTTTTTGAAAATGGTGTCTTGTGTAGTGTCTATTTCTTTTCAGTATATAAAATGATATATTACTTAATTTCTACATTTAGCACGATGAAAACAAACCTGGCTCAAGCCCACTATGATGGCAGGTTAAGCTCGACTCACGCCTCTTGTGTTAGAATCATGACAGCAAAATACAAATCTCAAAATAATTTAAATCGGTCTATTGCTCTTACTTAATAACTGCAAAAGTGGATAGAGACTTAATATGATCCAAATAGGGCGTCCAACCCCACTTATTCTTTCAAGACTATAATTATCCATGACCTTGCTCAGGGCTACAACATGCACCAACCACATGATCTGGGGACTAGTTTTGCACATTTTTTATTGTACATGAACATATTCTAGCGCTTCGTTATGGTTAAAAAATCAAGATACAATATAGTTAGCTTGTTGAAGCTATTGCAACATAGTAACACCACATTGTAACTTGTAATTTGCCATGCATACCAAGAAAAAGATAAAAAAAAAAGACTTGTAAAGGTGCATCTAGCCATCTAGCTAGCCCTTGGATTTTTGTGAGTTGTAATGACAAGGTGATTAATGATTAATTGAGATGAACTGCATGCTGATATATACCGATGACCTCAGCTCTAAAATTATTTAGATTGAAATTATGATATTTAAAGTTATTACCTAGAGTTTAATTCTTTCATATTTTAATTTTGTTTATCAGACATGTCATGCTATTAAAGGAATATATAATGTACTCACTAAAACATGTATTATAAACACTCATTAGTTGTCATTGTAGATGTCGGGCTGTCCGGATCTCATACGGAGTGTGCGGCCGTGCTAGGTCCCATTAGCCTGGGGAGTATATAGCGCACGGACGTCCGGCGGACAGCACGCGTCTGGACGCCCTGCCCGCAAATATGAAGATGGGCTTCATCCCGCACTAGCATGCCCCACCAGCGTCCATCACACGCAGTGCCCTGCGTACGGATGCAGCACCGCCGCTCGCATCCCATCTCGCTGAAGAAGCACTGAACGCCACATCAAGGATAAGCTCAAACTGTTGCGGAAAAATGAAGAGAAGGGAAGGGGGAGGGAGAGGAGAGGGTGAGGTGCGCCGCATGAGGTAGGAGCCAAAAGCCCTGCAACAAGCTATTGTTCGCCAGTCACCGACGCCATTGCAACATGTACAAACACCTCCGAACTACTTTTGAAACATGGAGATTGAACAATTGCAACATACTTTTCAAGGTAGATGAAACACTTAAAATATATTTGTGAAACACATATGAAACACACTTGAAAGCCATTGCAACAATACACAATATCCGAATAAAACACTGCAACATCCACATAAACACAACATCAACGTGCATCCAGAAAACACACATGAAGCATACCTCTTATACATCTGAAACATTTGAAACATGCTATTGCAACATTCCCTTGAAAATAATTACAACATATGCAACATGCCCCGATTTACTTTTGCAACATCTATATATAGATTTCACTGAAACATACCTCTAGACCTTCTGAAACAATTGAAACATACAATTGCAACATAGGGTGGGGAAGAGATCCTAGCACTGGGAGCGTCATGGCTGTCGGGTGAGAGGAGCTCAGTCACCGGGGGTGAGAGAGTGCCACCAGAGGATGGGGATGATGCTGTACCGAGGTGGGGAGAGTGTCGCGCTAGGTTGGGGGATCCTGGTAGGAGAGTACGCCATGGTGGAGGAAAGCAGCCGAGGGGACACCGGTGTGGGGGAGGACGCCGCGCTTTTCACCACTGTGCCTCACCTCGTCCTGGTGTGGGGGAGGGCGCTGCACCGAGGGTGGAGAGGGCGCCGCGCGCTTCGCCACGGGTGAGGGAGGGCGTCGTGCCAGGGGTGGAAGCGCATCGCGAGCCTCGTCGGGGTGTGGGGGAGGGTGCTGCGTCGGGGATAGGGATGAGGGAGCGAGAGGCTGATTGGGCGTGTGTAGCGGGAGTGGATAAGGATGAGGGAGGCAGAGCGAGAATTATTGCAGCTGCAACGCCGAGTCGATCGAGTCATTCCGTGAGCGGTCTGTCCGGACACGACGACGGACGTCTGATAGGGAGAATTACCGATTAGCTTTAGCTATTATTGGCCTATTGACCGAAATATCTAGTTTCATGCTAGATAATCTGACATAGTTACTCAAGCGTGGGAAACTTCTTTGGTTCTCTCCCTAGAGTGTTTGTCTTCTATAGAGAGCGTTTAGGCTGTGAATGACTGAATGTGATGGAATGCAGTAGGCAGTTTCCTTCGCGTCCGTGGCCCGACTAGCAGTTACGTGTTCGCGCGCAAGCCACCACTACCCGTCTGTCCGTTCCCCACCTCACCCACACCCACCCAAGTCACCGTCTTCTTCCCTCTACTCCCTGCGGCCACTGCTCCTCGCCTTAAACCCGTCGCCGCCATGACTCCCGCATCCACCTTCCCTCTCGCCGCCGCCGTCCTACCCACGAACTTATCTTCCTTCTCTCGCTGCCCCCCTCGCCGCCTCCCGCGCGTCTCCTGCCTGGCGGCGCCCGAACGCCGCGGGGGCGGCAATGCATCGAACGCCTCGCGGGCGCCGCAGCAGCAGCCGGGGTGGCGCGCCGCGGTATCCGCCGTGCTCGCGGCGGCCGTGGTCGCCGCCTCGATGCCAGCTTACGCGGACCTGAACAAGTTTGAAGCCGAGCAGCGGGGCGAGTTTGGCATTGGCTCCGCCGCGCAGTTCGGCTCGGCCGATCTCAAGTACGCCAGCACCTCTGCTTCTTTCGCATCTCTTCTCCATGATCGTTTTGTTGTTACAATTGCATTGCTGATTTGCTTTTTGTGTGTGTGGTCCTACAGGAAGGCTGTCCACGTTAACGAGAACTTCAGGTGGGTTCTTAATTTCACTTGTTCCGAGTTAGAAAACCCCAATTATTCAATGTCACCCCTGTGATAGATTAAAGGAATAGTTAGTAGAAAGGAATCCTATTTTTTAACTTTCTGCCAGCTTCGGTCTGATGTGATTTGGCCAAACTCGATGGCCACTTCCCAGATGTAACGATTGATAACTGTGAGTTTATAAACTGTATTGTTGCCATAATTGTTCAGCACTGTGTCCGTATGCATTTTCTGACCATTGCTTTTAGGTCATATATGCTAGATGTTTACAACTTGTTGTATAAAATGCCTATTTATGGAGAAAATGTGTAACAAATATGCTACAGAATTACTGTAAGTATACTGTTGTGTTGCCAAACAAAATTTTAGCAGAGTAAGAGTAATTATCTGTGATATGGATAAGGATAACTAAAGAAACAATAGATTTTGCTATTCATCACCTCTCCTTTACCAAATACATCATTTATTGATGTAGGCGAGCCAACTTCACATCCGCTGATATGAGAGAGTCGGATTTCAGTGGTTCCACATTCAATGGTGCCTATCTTGAAAAGGCTGTTGCTTATAAGGCAAATTTCACTGGTGAGTGAAACAACAGCTTTTTATTATGCAGATAGGTTAATATTTTCTTTCTTGAACACGTGGGAGAGGTGCGTATTATTATATTAAGAAGAAAAAATGGAAGAACCCATACAAAGCTACACCAACGCACACCACTAGGAATTATTTTCATCATGATGTGTGTGCTTGATGCACATAACTACCTTTGTATAGTGGTCAGTGGTCCTCTAATGTACCTTACTCTGGAAGTTACTCAACCAGAGATATCATAGAGAACCTCTTATCTGCTACTTGCCTCACCACCATTTCAGTATAAAATCACAACAGGAAGCTAACTGCAGTTTTTTTTCCTTTTTCTTTTTCTGGTTTCAAGTTGACTAATCATGCTATTTATATCGAAGTTCGGTAGTAGTTCTGGTCTTCTGGCATTCACTGAAGCCTGGCTATGTGGGATTCTTATATCTGTTGTTCCAGCACTTTATCTAGAATTGTAGAAACTTCCCTTATTTTGAGCAAAAACAAAGTAAATTACAGAACTTGAACTCTATATCTGAATCTTTTTTATCCTGTTGATGTGATTTTTACCTCATTTGAGTATATGACCCTTGGAACATTTTAGAATATTCATGCAGTTATTTTGTGATTTATTTTTAACAGTGCCGTTGTTTTACCTTTCCAGGTGCCGATTTGAGTGATACATTAATGGACCGCATGGTAAAAACTGAATTAGTACTTTTAGGTTTTAGCTTTGTCATATTGTTGACCCATACTGATCTTTTTTTCCAAATGCATGAGATTTCTTATGTTTATTGAAATATATAGTTCATATTTCCAGTGATAATAGGCATAGATGGAGCATACACAATTACACATTCTAGGTCAGCTTTAAAGGTTGTCCCTATGTTTTCTCCTTTCTGTAGTAATAAACTATGATGGCGACAATCCTTCTTGATTTTTGAGGTTAATAAAAGATATCACAATAGGACCCAAGTTGGTTAACTATTGGAATGTTATCTCCACTTTTAGTTCTACAAATAATATCGATGGCATTGGCTTCCTCTGTTTCTAGTATCCTTTCAGAAAATGTTTGAATAGCATGGATAAACCTTTGGCATTTGGTACATATTACAAGTACATCTAACTGAGACTAATCAACAAGACTGACACACTGCATCTTCTTCTGGGCCATGGATTTGTTAGGAAAGTGAACTCTGTATTCAGTAGAAGGGGCTGAAGCCCAATATGTGTAATGTACAATATGCAGGCAATATACAAATACACATATCTCTAACAGGATTCATATACATCTAGAGGCTCAATTTAAAAGAAAAAAGATAAAAAGAAAGGAAGAAGGAAAAAAAGCATCTGTTGTGCAGTGGAAAGTCATTGGAAATTTAGGAGCAGCACTACTCATTTACTCTATGTTCAAGATATCTATACATATACCACTTTCTGAAACAATGTAAACATGCGCTTGGTCGTATTTTGAAGAATTGTCTGCATTACTAGAATAAAATATAGAAATTTATAAGTATGTTATCGGCTCTATAGTTATATATGGCCAAGTTCAAAACATATCCTCTCTTAAGGAAAATTCTACATCCTTTTGGGAATGTAATATCTCCCTCACATTCTTCCATACTACCCTCACATTTGTTCAAGTACAGGATTTTGAGATTGGGGTGTTAAAAATAATTTAATGAAGCATAAGTCTTGCTCAGAGTAGATGTACTTTTTTCATAAATTTATATGTAGCAGAGCTACCCACATAAATATATTAAAAAATGGCCATGGGGAGGGATTTCCCTTTGGTTTTTCTTGAGGGAGGAGTACCAAGTACCCAACCTTTAGGTACTCATGCAACCTTCGAGCACCTGGGTTCGAACCTGAGTGGGCGACCTCTCAACTGTTGGGGCTCCACCGACCAAGCTATTGTTCGGTTCTCCCCACAATTATATTAGAGATGCAAAATTATTTTACAAATAGCCTAGTGGCAAGCCATTCTTTTAAAAAAAACTACTGGAAGAGAAACTGAACAAAGATTAAGAAACATAAATAAGCAAAAGCAGTAGGCAAAATCCTTCTCTTTAGGCCTTGTTTAGTTCCCACCCAAAAACTTTTCACCCCATCCCATCGAATGTTTGGACACATGCATGGAGCATTAAATATAGATAAAAAAATAACTAATTGCACAATTTGCATGTATTTTGCAAGACAAATCTTTGAAGCCTAATTGGTCCATGATTGGACACTAATTGCTATAGTTACAAATGTGCTATAGTACCCAAAAACTTTTCTTTTCACGAACTAAACAAGGCCTATATTCTGAGACAATCATATGCTCCAAAGTTCTCCCATGGAGGCATTTTGCTCTAGCCAAGGTCTAAGTGATGCTTCCTCCATGAGAACAAACTTAGATTTGCAGTGTGGTGGCCAATTTGTTTGGAAGATGCACTTGTTTCTTTGTTTCCTTTACTAGCAAACCTTTTGAGTCATTAGTCCATTATTTGGCAGCTAACCCAGTGTCCAGTAGATGGGAGAGAGTTGCTAGCAGGCCTATTCATCCACGGTTTTGGGAGATTTGCTCTGGTTTCTGAAACTAACCTGTCGATCTTAGCTGAATCGGTCTGTTTTCTATGGTTTTATGGCTGATAATTGCTGGGTTGGTTTTGTTTGGGTTTTAGGGTTTGGCTGGGTTAAACCATATCATACACCAGAAGCATCTAGATGAAGCTCGCACCCAGCAAGGGGCACTTGAACTTTTCTGGTTATTCCTCTATACATCTGTTGTTGCATGTCAGAGAGAGGAGCGACATCATGGATGCCACTGCTAAACAAGGGAACGAGTCCCACCCTATATACCTTCTCTGGCTGAAACAGGGAATGGCACATCACCATGGTTGCTGCCTCCGTTTGGGATGAGGAGTGGTTCTATTGTTGTAGCTATCAAGAACCAGAGTGATGTGACAAGAAAAGAACAGCTAGAGCTGAAGAACAGAGAGGGGAATGCCTTAACTGGCAGATAACTGAACTGATTGAAGGATTCAAGTACAGGACAGCTGCTTTACTCGACTACCACTACAGAACTAGGGTTCTTCGATTAAGCCTTACAGCCAACACTCAATCTCCTTACAGACTGAGGCATCGATGACTACATAATTAAAAGACAAACACTTTTAACTTCTGAAAAATAAGAAAGTAAACATAGTTTGGTGCTAAGCAAGGCAAGTGACTCAGTTGAAGCAAATTCGTTGGATAGCAATCAAAATGCTGAAGAACGGAGTCTTTGAACTTGAGCATTCAGCACTGGCTTCCTTTCTGACGAAACTGAATGAACTAACTGAAAAAAGTTCAGATAAGGATCCTGACAGTAGCTAATGGCCATATTAGGTTGCATTGTGGATGCTACATCAAGCCGAGACGGTAACCGCCGGCATGGATGACAGCCTTGGCCCTGCTCAAATGGCCCTGTGTCATCTATCTGGACCCCCCTGCTTGGCATGGATAGACTACACTGTACTCTGCGCTTCCTCATCTAGATTTGCACCACTGTTGATGACTCACACCTGCAGTGATGTTCCCACTTGTCGACGATTGCACATTTGTGGTTTGCCTGGTGGTGCTTCAGCTCAACCATTGTCTCAACTGCATTCATCATGCGGCCATGGTATATGGATGTGACTGACGCCATGAGCGCATGCACAGATTGGTATGGCTGGCAAGTTTAATGGTTTAAGACCAATCTGTGAACAGGGATAGTTGTCAGGAAGCAGTTATTGACTACTGTTGCTGACCAGCGAGCAGTTTCTGTGTGTGTTTGAGCTCCAGTTACACATTGGGGCGAACTATTAGTTTGAGAATCCTCTTCCATTAGCCATTGGGCCGTCCAAATTATGTTTATGTAAGCAAGCCAGACGAAGAACTGGGTGTAGTAATAGGATCTTATATTTGTTCTGGTGTGGCGTAGTTAATGCTTGCATTGTTAGACCTGCAAATGTCATTTCAACATTTAAATCGCAATATACCATGGTAACTAGTGGAGTCTATTTTCCTGTTATGCATTTGACATAGGAAGTTGTCAATATACATAATTCCCTGATAGATTTTCAGTTCAAATAAGTTTTGAGGTATTGCATGTTTGTGGCAGGTTCTAAATGAAGCTAACCTTACAAACGCTGTTCTTGTACGGTCAGTCCTAACACGTAGTGATCTTGGAGGAGCGATCATTGAAGGTGCTGACTTCAGTGATGCTGTTATTGACCTACCACAGAAACAGGTACGTAGTTACTTAAATGACAAATTCTATTACATAATGATACTGTTATTCTTGGAGATTGTCTGGTTCTGTGGTCAATGCTTGTGTGATCTCTTGATTTCTGATATTATTTTTGCAGGCATTATGCAAATATGCAAGTGGGACCAACTCCATAACAGGGGTTAGCACCCGAAAAAGCCTAGGATGTGGCAATAGCCGTCGAAATGCATATGGGAGCCCTTCATCCCCTCTGTTGAGTGCCCCGCCACAAAAGCTTCTTGACCGAGATGGTTTCTGTGATCCAGCTACTGGAATGTGCGAAGCAAACTGAAGACAGGATTGATCCAACGTGGAAAATGGTCACTGGATGGTGTACATACATTGGAGATTGAGTAAGAGCAGTATAGTGCGGAGAAACCAGTCGTTTTTCTTCTCGTCTTGCAATTGTTGTAACGTTGCAGCGGAATCGGGTAAATTCAGGATGTAGATGAGATGTGTGCGCTGAGTACTGAATACCATATATAGCATAGTATGTATATGAAATAGATCATATCATGCGCTTCTTGCTCGAAAGAAGTGGCCCCTGCTTTGTTCTAAAGCCGACATATCCAAAAGCAGAAGTTCAACAGGGGAGTGTCTCAGTAAATAAACTTTCCACTCCATTTCACAAGCATTGCTGATGCCTCGGCAGCAACCAGAGCTGCCGTTCTGGATGGACCTCAAAAATAGACGTCCATCGACAGCTTGACTATTTTTACAAATTGTCAAGTCAGTTACTGAAGCTCCTTAGCTTCAGCTTTCAGCTAGCTACCTTATTAACATGAGGTCTCAGGACCTGATGTCAAATAATATATATAACCACTTCGGTTACATGTTCATTATGCATATATGTATATATTTTCATGTGCCATCACACGGATTGCAAGCTATATATTTGTACACTAAATCAGGTTTCTGAGGCATATATTATATAGATGAATTGTATAGGGCATCCAATGGATTCGTGTACGTTCTGTAGTAGCTATTTCCACATGTTCGCTTCGCCGCCACCAGAGGCAGATGTGGAGGCGTAGTCCAGTGCTTCTTCTGGTTGCTTGTTCTCAGCCTGAAACACCTGCGCCGGACTGGAGTAGCCGGCCTCTTTCGCTGTGCCGTCGCCGTGGCTGAAGAGCTGAGACGCGACGAACTTGTCGAGCACTCTCCAATCGGTGACCGAGTCGTCCATGTAAGCGGCGGCCTCCATCATCAGGGCCGGTTGCTGGGTGGTGTACCCAGTGGCCTCGTCGGGGGACTGGAGCTGGAGGCTGCAGCTGCCTTGGGCGGCGGCAATGTAGGCGGGAGGAGGCTTGGGGCTCTCCACCAACTGAGGAAGCTGCTGCAAGAAGGCGTCTTGGCTGGGCAGAAGGTGATGGTACTCCAGCTCCGGCTTGCAGTGGTAGAGCTGCTGCTGACCGCCGCTGTACACCGCGTTTGGGTGGTGGTGGTGGTGCATCAGCTGCCTCGGCGAGCCAATGAGGTCCGGCATGAACCCGCCGCCGGCGACGTGGTCGTCGAACCACGGCGCGCCGTCGGCCATTCTCCGCACGGTCGCCACTCGCTTCTTGAACACCCTGCAGACCACCCATCCTTCCTCCTGAACCACCATTTCGTGGGGCAAGCAGAAGAAGATGCTTTCAGCTGAGCTGAATGACATGCTCGATCACATCGAACGGCGATTTTTTGTTGTTGAGCTAGGCAGGCTTACGTACAGGGGCGGTCCCGTTCTCGGTGGTCTCGAGGCGGTACTCGTGCATGATCCAGTCGGACTTCTGGCCGTTGGGCGCACGGCCCCTGTAGAAGACGAGCGTCTTCCTCATCCCGACGAGGCAGCTCTTGGTGTAGATGGGCTTGTCGCGCCCCGTCGCCTTCCAGAAGCCGGCGGTGGTCGCCCGGTTGGTGCGAGACCCCGTCGGGTACTTCTTGTCCTTGTGGCTGAAGAAGTACCACTCGTTCTGCTCCTCCATCCCAATCTTGCACTTCTCTGTGCCCATTCCAAATGCATGTGTAATGTCATGTCACCAATAATAGATTGTGTGCATCTATATATATACTAGAAGCAAGTCTATATGTACTACCAATGCAACTCCGTTGCATGAACTACTTGTTTCAGAATGTATTTATTTCTTACCTTGGAGATCCCAGGGCTCAATTTTGTACAGATCGACGTCTTTTATGACGTCAAGGTCGATCTTGTTGGACGCCACCTTCTTCCTGAGGTAGTAATCGACGAGTTCCTCGTCAGTGGGGTGGAAACGGAATCCAGGGGGTACATGAGAAAAAGTGTCCATTCTTTCAGCGGATCCCCTGCACGCGGTACAAAGGTTTCATCAGCGATTTAAACATGCCAGTGCCAATGGAGTAAAATTAGCTCAAAGCCATGTAAAAGGTTGCCTGTCATACGCCCTACTAGCTAGAGTTATGTGCATCCACGCTGACGCTAATAAGAAGCCATAGGAGAGAAAAATGAGTTATTAGCACCAACATAATATAGGTATAAGGACAGTCTCAATGGAGGTTTCATTAGAGTTTCATGCACACTAAATATGCTGATGTGGCGCTATATTAATGAAGAGAGAGATGATAAGAGTTTCATGGGAGTAGAGAGAGTTTCATCCCCATGAAACTCCTATGCACTGTTTTCAAAATATTGATGTGTTAGAAACTGTGTCATGAAATTCCCATTGAGGATGGCCTAAGGTATGTTAGCCAAGACTAGCTAGCATGCATGACACATCAATGCTAAGGCATGTGCTAGTGGTGTTAAGACTATTGTTAGTTTAGTGATACAAGTAAATACTTTAACAACCTTAAACCCCGGCCCTGCTAAGTGGTGCAAGGTATTAAGTTAATAATTCTGATAGAGAAGAAGCAATGCTACATGGTAACTAACCTAGCACCCAAATCAAGGGATAACATATGTACATGCTACGATTCATCTTATATCTAGGGTGGGCACACATATATGACCATGATCACGATGTACACAACTAGCATGTCTATATATACAGACACAAAGTTTGAAGCACAGTTGGCACATATATGATCATGATGTACAAATCTAACCGTTTCAACTCTGCCCATACATAGAAGTCCAATAATATTTTTTTGTTGCCCCAAATTTTATTTGCTACTCCATACATATCAACTTTAATTTGGCATTGGTTGACGATATATTTAGGTACATGTTTCAGTTTCCAACAAATGGATCAGTTTCTTTATTTCCACTGGGATGATATTTTCAGGAAAAAGGCGAGTAATCATGGCAGTAGATAAAAAGTAGATACTTTCATCATGTATACGATTACCAGATTAATTCATTGGTTCGCTTGGTTCCTTTTGTGCCAAGGAAGCTAACTTAGTGCACATGCGGACCTTTGTGATGAAAGAAATATACATGATCTAAACAACATATGAATATGCATAAGCGCAAACAAATTTATGTGCCCCATATATGATGATAGATTATATGGCTAAATAGTTCTAAAAAGATTAAACAATTAATTGGGAATGTTCATGTTAATATATATTTGGACAAAGGAAAATACATCGAAATGTATAGTACCCACATATAGCTTCCAAATTGTGAAGAAAAAAAGCACACGCTTACACTGGCACACACATTTACAGAAGATAGAGGGTCTGTTCTGACATAAAATAACCTATTAATATGTGAGCCTAAACTGAAACAACCTCCATGAAAGAAAAGGAGGTAATGAGAAAAACTTAAAAGAAAGACAAGAGAATCTGGCTCCTTAAAATACTGGAAGACTGTAGAAATTTCATAATAAATATGGTTAAAAATTTCAAACAGGAATTGTTGGGACTAATTAAACCTCTTGTATCAAACTTAAAATTGTTCTAGTTTTTGTGTCTGCATTAACTTAATTCTACAAGGACCTCTGTTGTCCAATAACCCTATTAGTTATTAATTTTATACAACAGAGGTTAAACAACCTAGCTAGGCCTTAATTATTTGGGGTGCATGGATTTGGATTTTGGAGTAGCCAACAGCATAAATACCAATGTACCCCCCCCAAAAAAAGACCTTCAAATTTAAGAACATAATGTACCCAAATAGTTAGCCTAGTTATTATTAGCTAGCTAGTATTGCTGGGTCACACTACACGTACAGCAGCTAGCATCGACCCAATCCAAGAACTAAGCAAATGAAAGAAAAAAAAAAGCAGTGCACTAGTATGAACAGGAAGAGGTGATCGAGGCCTCACCAAGCTTGTTGTGCACCAAATCTAGCTCGCCCAGAGCCCACCGATCGAGAGCCAATGACACTTATCAGAGCACGCTCTCAAACTCACAGCTCGATCCTTTGATTGTCCTTCACCATGCACCTGGACAGCAGCCATTCACCACCTGGCCAACAACCCCTCTTGATGCATGTACCCTTGCTTGTTGGGCCCCGGACGAGATGGATCAGGCGATCAGCTAGGCACGCTGCACCCAGTCAGTAACCCACGACCAGCTAGGATGCACGCGTATGGAGCTAGCTAGCTAGAACACACAGCGAAACGTACTAAAGCTGAAGATGAGAGGAGAGAGGGAGAAGAACATGCATGCATGTATGGTTATTAGGGGCTCACCACCAATCTGTAGGTCGCCTCCGCTTTATATATACCAGCAGAAGCGCAGCTGTCCAGGCCGGTCAGGAGGCTAGCAAGGCAGCACGCTGGATCGATCGCTTTCACCGCCCAGGCCGGGGAATGAGAGGGAGAGGGACGACACGCACGGAGACGGAGACGGGAGCGGATGGATCGGAGGCCGCCGGCCGGGTTGACGCGGACCGGTGGGGCGGAGGGTGTGCGCGGAAAGCGCGGATGGATTGCGGGCAAAGTCTGGGCGCAGAAATCCTGGGATGCCTGGATCTGCTGCCTGTGATGCCCGGGCCTTTTCCCCGATTGGCCGCTCCGCCCGCCCGCCCGCGTTGCCTTTCCCCCACTGTAACCGCCACCACCTCCACCAGCCACCAACAGCGACCGCCAGCAGCTCCTCCGCCTCCGCTCGTCGTCGTCGTCGTCACCTCGATCGATCGCGCGCGTGAGGCGCCGGTGTCCCGGCCGGCCTGCACACGTCTCTGTCTAGCTAGCCGCGCCGCCCCGCGTCCCGGCCCTCATCACTGCTGGCAAAGAGAGGGAGAGGGACAGGCGGCAGAGAGACGCCGACGGGCCTCCGGGAACGCGGTGTGGGATGGAGTTGGAGTGGAGTGAAATGTAACGGGGGACGCGGAGTTGCGCCCACTTATATACCGTACGTGGTGGCGGCCGGTGGCCGGAGAGGGCCGGTGGTGCCACTGGAAGCTAGCGCATAGCTGGAGTCCTGGAGGCGGAAACATCACTACTGCTAGTGCTAGTACCTCTTCTCAGCAGTAGGACTCGGCTCGGTTGGCTCTGCGAAATGCCACATGCACCAAGGCACCAATTAATCGTGTAGGCAGATAGGCTGAGCCGCTGAGGTCGATCGATCGGCCGGCGCCGGTTTCGTTCTCCCGCCGTTATAGTTCATAGCATCACGTTAGCTAGTATAGCTAGGGGTAGGGCACACCGTACCCTGCCCGATCGACTCCAAGCTTGTGTATGTCATAGTTTTCACATCGGTTCCATACTTTTTTTTTAGATATGAGGGATCTTCCCTCATTTCTATTGCAACCAACGGAAATACAGTTTAAACATAAAGTTTTTAGACAGAAACAGACATCCAGATCTACCACTTACGACTATCCAGAAATTCTAGCGAGCGTACTACCAGCTGCATTAACTAACCACTAAACTGAAGAAGAAACCCCGAAGGGACAGTCACAAAAGGGAGAAACAAATGACGGAACAATAGCAGAAGTTTAGCAAAAGCAGCTCCCTCCAAGCCTTCTTGTCCTCTTCAGCTTCATCGTTGTCCTTCAACACTTATGTCTCTTGGGGCTCATTGACTTGCCACATACTACTTCCCACAACTTGATCACGGTCACTCAGCCGATCTCTGCCAGGACGACACGATCCACGTCCAGGCCGGCCGACCGACCTACTAGTATATTTTGATGGCGACCCTTCTCCTAATGGAAAATCCTGTTTAAAGGAAGCCAAACATCTTATCCTGCTAGTCCATAACCTCTTATCAGATCGATGTTGTGCCTTAATTTAGTAAACTGGCCGGTAATCAAGTACTGGAATACTAGTAATCTATATAATCAGTGCTGCAATTTAATTATTATATATATAGTTTCTGGCAATCTGCTGGTCCTGCCGGTGTGCAAACAGTACTGGCATAATAGCAATCCAACCACTTGGTGAATTGGAACTATAACCTCAAAAGGCACAAATCAACATATGCATGCAGTCACCTACCATATGGCAGCAGTAGTCGAGGACTACTATGTAACAAAACAAGGGTACGTGTGAATGAGTATGTGTCGACGAAACAACAAAAGAAAAGAAAAAAAAGAAAGGAAGGATGAAGAGAGCTGACTAAGAAGCATGTCGTCTCTATTGATGGACGACTCTCAATCTCAGAATAGATTAGGTTATCAGATACATGTTGGTTAAACTTTCTCAACTTTAATTAGATTATACGAGCAATATTTATATCTCTAAATAAATTTATTATGATAGTATATTCAACGATCTATCTATAATAGTACTAATTGTATATTATAAATATTATTATTCTTTTATATATAATTGGTCAAAGTTTTTAAAAGTTAACTTTTCAGAAAGCGAGAATGACTATTTTAGAACAGAGCGAGTATGTTTTAGCTACTAAAGGATAAATAAACAATGTCTATTTGTGAGGCCATCGAATCGAAGAGGGAGGCTGCGTCGTCGATCCTGGCGCACGCCGAGGCTGGCTGGCAGTGGCAGGAAGAGTCGTGAAGCCGTGGCGGCGGGTGGTCCGGCCGGCGTGGGCTCGACCTGATCATTAGCAAACCTTGCTTTTTTCTCTCTTTCCGTAGATAGCTTCCTTCACCTTCTTCCTCAATACTCCTGTGATCAGTGACCTCTTCTATTCGACTATTCCCTACAACAGCTACTGGAGCTGAGAGCAGCTGATGGTGGTGGTGATGAACTCGATATATATGGGCTCCACACACGCACGAGCGCGCGAGGCTAGCTGCTGGTTGTCCCTTTCGCAGAATGGGAAAGTGATTTTCTCGAAGATCCCGGCCCTACTATATAACAACCCGTCGATCGTTGTCATCGGTAAGTTTTGCCCAATTAGTCGTGACGAGAGAGGGGATCTACAGATTTGATTAGCAAAGGCCAGCATGCATGTGACAATATCGTCGTTGGGAGCGAACGAATGGTCCTGAAATGAAGAGCACAGCGAAGCTACAATTAACATCATCAGAGCTAGAGTGGACTACCTAGTAGGCGTGACTAGACATAGACGCAGTTCAATGTGGGAACCCTAGCTAGCTAGATATAAATATATAGCACTTGATACTAGATATAATAATCCAGCTTTGTGGGCATGCGTAGACCGATCCATGCATTATGTACTATTGTGTATAGTGTGGTCCTCAATATGTGCCATGCACGCGCTTTGTTCGCACGCAAATTTGAAACAGAGGAACGATTATAGATGGCTGCTGGAAAGATGGGTTTTTGTTGCACATGCATGTTTCATCTCTCAACAAAAGATGGATGGATGGATGGAACAACTCACATCACACGCGCGCCTTTGTGATGTCTTTGTACTCCTCACGTGCACGACTGTTTGTCTGTAGTTCAAGCCACAATCCAATGCTTTGATATGCAGCAAGCTCGTTGTAAGACTTAATGTCCTCTCACACAAAAAAAGATGACTAATGGATGTATATGCATATATTTTTGGCAAATCGGCAAATCTAAATATGACCTTTAGTTGATGCCAGGCAACTCTAAGCGACTCTTCATATCCTTCCTATTAGAAATAAAGATTATGATGAAAAAAAAACTCTCTAACAACTTATTTATTTGGTTCTCGAAATATAACCATCTTCTCTATGTTTTAGATTTTTCGCTAGCCCAAAATAGAAAACGAGAATGTCTGTCTAGAGTGCACACAATAATTTAGAGAATGAGCTTTAGAAAGACTCTTGGAGAAATGCTAATCTTAGCTTAAGATATGACGCCTTTTGTTGTAGCCTATGTCTTGTGATATAGTTAATTTAGATTTTGACCTTCAATTTTTATATTATTTGTTTACACAAATTTTTATATCCTAAATGAATTAAATTGCAACTATTATACTCATTATACCATTTATTTAAAATTGTAACCATGTATGTTATTAAAAAGTAAAGATTTTGGATCGCATGTTGCACTCTTGTTACTATATGAGGGGACCGAGGATGCTAACCTTAAGAATATGGTTATGCTTCACATAATTAATAGTTACTAATTACTACGAAGGAATTTCGAAGACCAACGAGATCATACATCTCTGATATATATATCCTCCGCCACTGCTCAAGATACTAATTTTTCATCTCAAAAAATATATGCATAATAGTATTTTTCTAAAAAAATATAAAATGATAATATCAATGTAGATATGCCATAAAAATGTTTCAGTTAAAATATATAAAAAAATCTAAATATTAAAAATGATATTGTCAATATAGCATGTCCACTTCAACTTTTTTTTTCCTAAGGCTAACTTCTCTAATTTTGATCATGTTTTTTTACACTATCAAGATATATTACATGGATATTTTGTCGAACTAATTAGGTGCTATATAGATATGCTGGTGTATATTTTTTAAAAAAGAAATATTCAAGATTGGAGATTTTAGGATAAACTCAATTGGCTTACGGTAGCTAGAGCGGAGCGGGCCGGATTAAAATCATCACAAAACTAAACAAAGCTGTCCCACTAATAAGCTCATGTTCCGGTCGACACGTACACAGATATACAGGCGCGCTCGACCGTTCGAGGCTCGACATGAATCATCATGATGACGATGTCGGGAGCACACGCCGCCGCGCGCGGATTAAGCAGCTTTTTTAGGGCTTGTTTAGACGTAAAAAGTTTTTAGATTTTGATACTGTGGTATTTTTATTTTTATTTAATAAATATTATATAATTATAAAATAACTAGACTTAAAAGATTCGTCTCGTGATTTACAGGTAAACTGTGCAATTAGTTATTTTTTTTATCTATATTTAATACTTCATACATGTACCGTAAGATTCGATGTGACGAGAAATTTTATTGGATTCACGGACATGGGGTTCGATCCATCAATCCCCAATTGATATACTAAACATAAATAAATAAAAGCCTTGAAGCTGATGGACTCTGATGATGATGACGCACTAATTCAATCGACCGATCGAAAACGGCATATATATAGACCACTACATATATCTACAATACAAGTTGTATTAATTCTCGGATAGATGCATTATATTTTTGCCGACGACGCTAGCAGCTATTTGGTCGCATCTTGTATATAGTGTCGATCACTTGGAGAGAAGTGAAGCAAAAGGGTTGAATCGTATCTATCGGTCTGCATCCTGCGCACGTATATCCGCGCCGCACGCCTGTATGCTGCTGTGTGCTGTGTATACACGGCGCGGCCATCGTCTTGCATGTACTTGTGATTTGAGTTTGTTCTCGGAACTTTGTAATAACCGTACGTTACGTTCAAAAAAAAACCCTTCGTAACAGGGCTTATTATATTGCTGCTATTGGATATTGTTTATGTTTAGTAACTTCGTGCCTTCCACGAAATGTGAGTACGATGTATATTTGCGGCTGTGTCGTCCCCGACCACATGCGGTGACAGCCGTGTGCTGTCAGACTCCGAAAGCGCCCGCTCTAGCAACGAACGGCAGGTGCAAAAGGTGCAGCCGCAAGCGTGAGGCGGCGCCGGCCGGCCTCCCAAGAATTTCTGCATCGTGGCTACCAGTGGTAGGGTGGGTGACCCCTGTCTTTTTTTTTTGTGCAACGCATTGTTCAGGTTTCGTTTCAAATTGCATTTTTTTTTTTGCAGAAACTAGCTACTCCCTCTGTCCCATAAATAAATACAATTTTAGTGATGAATTTGGACATAGATAGTGTCCAGATTATTCATCGCTAGAATGTGTTCTTTTTGGAACGGAGGAGTAGTACACGTAGACACGGGCCTTGTTTAGTTCCAATTTTTTTTCAAAATAGGAATAGTAGCACTTTCGTTTGTATTTGACAAATATTGTCCAATCATGAACTAGGCTCAAAAGATTTGTCTCGTCAATTTTGACCAAACTGTACAATTAGTTTTTATTTTCGTCTATATTTAATACTTCATGTATGCGTCTAAAGATTTGATGTGACGGGGAATCTGAAAAATTTTGCAAAATTTTTTGGGAACTAAACAAGGCCCGTATAGGAAGCTTGTGAAGCATTTGTTTTATTTTTAATTTATTTTGAACCAGAATTTTAAAACATATCCAAAAAAGATTAGATTAACCCATTTGGTTGTGCAAGTCTGATCTAGCGGCGTGGCAAATAATCACGCTGTCAAGCTAATTAAATCATGTACTAGTTTCAGCAATTTGTAAGTCATTCTATCTTTAATAGATACATGACTTTTATAATATATCTAGACATAATATATATTTAGATACATAGGAAAGCTATAAATTTAGAAAAGCCAGAACGACTTTTAATTTAAAGTTAGATGGAGTATTAGTTAATTTCATATCTGAGTTTGGTTGGTAGGTTATTTTTAAAATATTGACTAAAATAGGTTTAAATAAAAAGACACTTCAGATGGACTTTTTTTAATAAAAATATTGCTCAAAAAAATTACATGCGTGTCCGTGCTAAGAAACACCATGTAGTTGTGATTTGCAAGCATGGCTGATGGACATCTACCATTATTTAATTGCATGCTCACTAGTTTGTCACGGTTAATATAGTTGTGAGCAGGGTGTTGTCTTTTGTTGGTTGGCCTTTCCCATCGGTTTGTTTTTTGTCCCTTTACCATGTTGTTGTAATAGGAGCACAACAGGTTTTTTATATAAACTGCATACAAATTAGCTTGATGGTAGAGCATCTCCAAGAGTATTTCTAAATCTCACTCTCTAAATTATTATTTGGAGAGTCATTTGTATAAAAATAGTTTTCTATATCTTTTCACTCTTCAACAGTTTTTCTACATCTCATATGCACTTTAGAGAGTCATTCTACTCTTCTATATTTAGATGACCATTTAGAGAAGCTATTGAAAGATAGTCTTTTATCAAAATCTCTATCCCTAGCATTTTAGGAAGAATATTGAGAGTCTCTTAGAGAATTGACCGCTGCTCCTTCAATTTAGCTAGTGATGGCATTTAATTTCATGACTTGAGTGGAGGGCCTTTCACAAGTAGAGAAACGACTTTTCGTCAATGGCCAAAAAAACATTTAGTACATCCCTGTTTGAAATTACAAACCGAGACTAAAAGAGGCATATGTAAGCTTGGACTAATTCCACCCTTTAGTCCTTATTTGAAACAGTTATCAAGACATGTCAGTGACAAGCTTTAGCCCCGATTTGAGACACGAACCCAGATTAAAAGTATGACTTTTAGTCCCGATTTGTGTCTCGAACCCAGAGTAAAGGTGCATCCAGAATGAATTTAAAAGAAAAATATATCTTATCTAAGTCATATGTCAGATGTGTGGTGGGATTTAAGAATGGCAACACGCGCAAGGTTTGAAGTAAGAGGTCTTGCGTTTAAATTTCCACAACTACTACAGCTTTTTTTAACTCAAAAATCAAGACCTTTAGTCCCGGTTGTACAGTCCGGGGACTAAAGCCAGCTTCTCTACTGGTGATTTCACATGCCGATCTACTGATCTTGCGCACGTTACGTACATTGCTTGATGCCTTGATGCATTGACATGATAGACTGCATTATCTATCCGATCCATCGATTGAACGTCTGCCGTCTTGGAAACGTGGGGCTCAGCAGCAGACACACAACAATATCCACTTGCATGCAGAAATATAGAAAGGCCGGCCCTGCCCTTATATATGGAGAGCGAGCTGTAACTTTTGCTCCCTTTCTGTTCTTCTACCCCATCGAGTGCCACCCTGGCTGTAACTTTCGTCGTCAGGTAAAGAAAAGAGATCACAATTCACAGGCGGTGGCACTGACAAAGCGTGCACCGCCAGGCGCAAGGACAGGCAGCCAGCACCTGATCGATGGCTGATAGACGATGCAACAAACCGCCACTCGATCGTGTGTAGCAGGATCGGGTCGGAGTGCGTGGTGGTTAAACAAGGAGCTAGTTGCCGCAAACCTTTTCTGTTAAAACTTCAGCTTCAATCCGTTTTAATTTGACCTGCTGATGGTAGAAAGATCTTACACTTTTGCACGGTGTCTGCATCGCAGTGAAAAAAGAGAGGCGATCGATCTCCTCCTCGAATTATTTCAGTGTGGATGTGGAGGCGGTGGTTACGCCTAATGATGCTAGGCATCATGGTAACCCCAAAGCAAGCTGCTGGGTAATTACTAATTACCCGGGGCAAATCCGCAAATCAAATCACCTGTGGCCGTGGCCGTGGCCAGCCGCCACACACAACTCATGAGCCGATCTTGGCGATGGCGGGGAGGGCCGACGTGGCGCTCGTCGGTTGGTCGCGCAGGGTCCCGGGCGGCCAATGGGAAGGGGACGTTGCGGGCTGGCCAATCCTCCTCGGGCCCCACCAGAACCTGCAGCTGCAGCTGCACGCACCCACCTGCTCAGTGTACACCATCATGGCACTACGGCTGGCTGGCTCTACGCCACCATACCGCATACAGTAGTACTCCTACGTCTGTACGTGTACGCACATGCATGTAACCTGGTGCGGTGAGAAAATGCGCGAGGAAAAGTCAAAAGCGCGCGCGAAAGGCTGCGTAACCGCGTGCCCGCAGATATGTATTTACAGATCTATTTGCGGTCCCACCACGCAGTGGTATGAGGGTCCCACATGTCATAGGGAGAGGCCACAACAGAGCTCAGGGGACGGGAGTATGCAGATGCAGGCCTGCAGGCAGAGAGGCAGCATGCATGCAGTGTGTGCTATGCTATGCGTGGGTTCTGAATTCTGGTGTACGTCTCTGCAATCTATCATGTATATTTCTCCAGCTTTTCTTGCGGTTGCGAGTGTATTTGTACACAGCTTGCGCAGATTTTGCAATTGCAACTGGTGGGCCTATACATCTGGAGTACGTAGTAGTAGATCGAGCCAGCTAGGTATTTTCTTTTACTACCTGCTGGCTAGGATGCTACCAGCTGCTGCTGCTGCTGCTGCAAGTGTTTCTGTGTGGCTGCCATTGGTCACTTGGAAGAGCAGCGAGCTTGCAAAAGGCAAACGAAAAGGTAGCTAGGACGTTTGGTACGATTTGTCTGTGGAGTGTCTACTCATGTAGCTAGGCTGTGTATATGTATTAGCATACAAGGCTTGTCTGATCAGTATACTTGTGTCTTCCTCTATCGGAATTCAGGTTTGTATTTTAGCTAATCCGTTCGGCCTTTTGGTGGTCTTGCGCAGCGTACGAACCTTCTCCATTTGGGTGCGTCATAGGCTCATAGCAGTACAATGATATGGTTTTGGTTTGATATTGACATGATATGGTCGAATAATAGGGCGGCGTCAGGCAGAGACCAAACTAATGAGTAATGACTAATGAGAGATGCAATGCAACATAACAGCGAGTGATGTGTATTAACTATTGATATTTTTAACTTATATAAATTTAGTAAAGTTTAAGATGGTTTGATTCAATATTATATTAGAATTATACTGTATCTTTTTTTAGACAGAGGAAGTATATGCATTATGCCTAAGTATCTAGAAGAGCATGAGAGTTGGTTTGGTTCTCAACTCCAGCAGGTGATTGATGTTTGCCGCTGGGGATACTGACTGACTGACATGGAGCTACTACTAGCAAGGATGTGTACACTACTGCTAAATGCTAATATACGGATGGAGAGGTCTTGTCGTCTTCACTGTAAAGGTGATCCTGGAGTGTAAAATGTTGATATTTTCATTATTGCAAGAGCCATAGCTGTCGATTAGCTACTGAAGGTCGAGGATTAAAAAAGAAGAAGCCATAATGAGGTATCGCTGTCAAAATCATTAGAAGCAACCGGTGAAATCTGCAAGCTTGTTGATAATTAGAAACAACAGGAACCGCTTTTATACCAACAACCTTGTACACCGATTTATAGTATCATCAGTTATAATGATGAAATTAACTTTAGTTGATAAGTTATAATATATAAATAGGGCTACTACAATTGTTGGCGCAGAAGAAGCCCTCACAAGAAACTGTTCTAGACAGGCTATATTACACTTTACACGTTACTCTTCTCTGATACCATTATACCAAGTACAGTAGCAAATGAGAAAGAGAGCCAACAATTCGCATTCATGAGTCTAGAATACCCTAAAGCCCACTTTGTTTGGTCTAGGCCCATTTATCTCTATGTATTCCAAAGGCGAAATACTAGCCCATTAAGTTGCACAAAAGCCTATTGTTGCTTTTGTCTTCTTCTTTCTTGGGTTCGAATCTTGGGATCGCATTCGCTTCTCACAGCGGCGGCGCCCACAGCCACACGACCACACGGGCGAGCGCACACAAAGAGGCAAGAGAGTGACCGCACGCGACGCAGTGGCGGCGGTGAGGGCGAGGGCACTAAGGACGTGGTACTCTCCTCTCCGACTTCTATCTCCTCCAACGGCCGCCGCCTCACTAGTAATCCTCTTCCATCCTCCCTAGTTCTGCCGCCTCTCAGCGTTCTAGGGTTCTTGAGTTGTCTGCGATTCTAGTGTGGATCCACTACTTTGGGAGATTTGGGCGTTCCTTCTTAGGAACAACCGTTTTTTGGATCCAGCAGCCGTCAAGAACGGGGTTCTTTCTCCTCCAGCTTCTTCCTCGATCTATAGAGTTAACATCATGTGTCTTTTTTTCAGATTTCTTTTGCTTCTAGTAGATTCTGTTTGCAAAAATTCCTACATTTTCACCGATTGGCTTCAATGCATCTATTTTGCTCCAGCAAGCTGATTTTGCATTGATGCTTTAGTTAAGCATGTTAATGTATTTCTATTCCCTTCCATACAAAATGGAATCGGTACTAATGTACTTTGATTTATTTATTATTGGAAGAATTGGCTGTGGAACATGTAGAATAGTGGCCATTTGCCAGTGGTGTCGACGAAAGCTGGTCGGCAGTCTACCTTGGGGTATACCCGCGGTAGTAGTTTATCGGTAGACGGTGCGCAAACTACTAACTCGATGGTGACGCAAGACACAGGCAAGCTTTTTATCCAGGTTTGGCCGCCGAGTTGGCGTAATACCTACGTCCTGCGTCTGATTGTATTGATTTGTGTTGAGCGAATAATGTGTATGATCTGTCCTCTAGGGGACCCCTGCCCCTCCTTATATATCCTGAAGGGACAGAGTTACAAGCAAAGTATCCTATTTGGTACAATATCTTGTGGCCTTGTGGTGCACGCCGACCAGTCGTGCGCCGCAGGTCTTCATCCTGTGGGCCGAGCCACCTCTGACGGTGCGGCCCATATAGGCCCATGAGGGTATAGGGGTTTATACCCCCACAAGTGGACACTAGGAAAAATTAGATTGTTCAAAGATACTTCGTTTCTTATCAAATTTGCTGGCGGACACTACATCTAATCAAACATTATTACAAAATAGATATAAAATCATATAAGTGCTAGAAAATTATACTATAATTTTTTTTACACTCTACACGATGAGAACTATAGTGTAAAAATATTGTTTTGCACTGAAATGACCATTTTGCCCCTCTTCATAAATAGACAAAGATAACCATGGTTAATTAGTTAATATATTAGTAAGATACTAAAAATACTA
>Ga0182004_10000088_pt1 | contig 37034 bp, 49 predicted proteins | sample Sormic07211540_1_FD_120479 | JGI IMG/M metagenome (GOLD analysis project Ga0182004, IMG submission 120479) | Endophyte microbial communities from Sorghum bicolor roots, Mead, Nebraska, USA - 072115-40_1 MetaG | ecosystem: Host-associated > Plants > Roots > Unclassified | place: USA: Nebraska...
AGACATCAGAAATCAAGTTCTCATATTCATACTATCTCTCTTTCCACAACAACTTAAGTAATATGGGGTCCCTATATTAAAGTTCCCAACAACAACAGGAATTTCTAGGAATTATCATGGTATAAGTCTATCTTGTGGTCATGAATAAAACATCTTTTAAATATTTATGCATAGGGTTATTTAACTAAACATATTTTATTCTGAATTGAAATGGTAGCAAAAATAACTATTTATAACTTAGAGAAATCATACCTGACCGTGGTTTGAAGCGGAGATCAGGGGGCTTCACACCCTAGGCGGGTGCCCAAGGAGGAGTGTTGTGGGCGCCCCTGGCCAGTGGCCCTTCGGGGTCAGCTTCATCGAGCATGGTCTTCGTGTTATGTCTTCTCTGATTTTGTTAACTTTTCGCGAGAATTCGTTCATTTTGATCATCGGGTGTCTCCCCCACACTAGTTTCCTGTTATCCTTCATTCACAACATGGTGGAGTCAAAAGAGAGACAAGATATATAATAATAGTCATCTTCACATAGGGCTTATTATTACAAAAGCAAACTTTGAAAAACACACTAAGAATGAAACTAACACTCGCCCTATCGGATGCTAAGATAAATAGACCATACTTCTTAGGATGCTCTAAAGCCTTCAGTCTCTCCTTTAGAGAAGTGGAATCATGCTCTAGCATTACCATTCTAGTGTCGGCATAAGTGATGCATCTACTTTGGACACGTTGACAGGCTTCTAGAGAGGCTATTATGGTGCACTGCTCAGCTAGTTCCTTCTCCAAGTCGGCCATCGTCTTGCAGCGCTTCCACGGAGTCTTAGTTGTGGCCGTGGCAGACTTTCGAGCTTCTTTTTGGGGGATGAACTTGACCTTCGATGGATGAGCATGAACCCCCTCAAAGTAGGCACGTTCACCAGTGGTGTATTTGGCGCAGACGACCTCGCCCTTCTTGTTGGTCTTCACTCCCAACAGCTTCTCGTTGCACTTGGGTGGCAGGAGGTTGGTCCCTACCGGCAAAGCAATGATGGGGCCCTTCGATGGAGCTCATTCCAAGAGGAGAGGCTTGGTGCGAATGGGCTGAGCAAAATAACCTTGTCGATAGCAGCGTGGTTGCGGTGGTATGATGCCTAGCGGGACAGGCTCCTCTATGGGAATGGTAGCTTTGCTTTTAGGCTCCTCCATAGGGATAGTGTTGAGATCATTCCCAAAGGGGATCATTCTCCTCTCTAAATTCTTCTTAGCCATTGCTGAGTAAAAAAGTGTTGCAAGCTCTTAAGCATGAGTAGAGAAAGAGCTATGATGGGATGAGATGAGACCAGGGGCATGGGTTGCTTATATAGGGGTTTGGAAAAGTATTTTTGGAAGTAAAATGATGAAGGATGAGAAGAAAATCGAAAGATTCACTTTTTATAAATAAGGAAGGTCTCAGGATGTAAATGGAGAAAGGCAGCAGCGAATGGCTTTGGGGGTGGGGCGGGCGCCCCTAGGGTTTTGGGCGGCCACCCGAACCTCGAGCCTGCTCTGCCTCAACTTTTTCTTATACTTTATCATTATATTTTATTTAGAAAAAGTTAATTTTCTCCGATAATTCAAAAATAAAAAAGGTTGGGCCTAAATATTTTACTTCGTCTAATTCATTGTTGGACTCTAAAAATAATTTACGGCATTGACCATTTACCGTGAATAACGTACCTTTGTTGTTGCGAAGTGTGATGGCTCCATGCGATGATGAGCTCACCACCTCGAATGGTCCTTTACATTTGCTTCGAAGTTTCCCATGCCCAAAGAGCTTCACCCTAGAATTATAAAGTAATACCTTATCGCGTAGGGTGAACTCCTTCTTCTTGATCCTTTTGTCATGCCATGTTTTTACTCTCTCTTTATAAATTTTGGCATTGTGATATGCTTTTTCTCTCCACTCTTCTAGTTTAGAGAGTTGCATCTTCCTCTTGTCTCTAGTGCTTTGAAATCTATATTCCATCTCTTGATAGCCCAGTGAGCTTTGAATTCCAGCTCTACTGGTAAGTGACAAGTTTTTCCAAAGACAAGTTGATAGGGTGACATCCCAATGGGTGTCTTATATGTTGTCCGGTATGCCTAGAGTGCATCATGAAGCTTGTCCTTCCAAGCTATCCCCATCTCATTTACTGTCTTCTGTAGAATATTCTTAATTTGCTTGTTTGATGTCTCTGCCTGACCACTTGTCTGAGGATGGTAAGGAGTAGCGACATTGTGACGTATCCCATGCTTTGACAAGTATTGCTCAAAGCGCTTGTCGATGAAGTGAGAACCTCCGTCACTTATCACTATCCTTAGAACTCCAAATCTTGGAAATATTATTTCTTTGAACATCTTTGAATGCATACTATCAGCATTCCTGCATGACATGGCTTCAACCCACTTGGAGACATAATCCACTGCCACCAGGATATACTCATACTTCTTTGACGATAGAGATGGCCCCATGTAATCAATCCCCCAGACATCAAATAGCTCTATCTTGAGATTGCGATGAGCGGCATGGAATCCCTTGAATTGATATTACCATGTCTTTGACACGGGCTACATCTCTGAATAAATTTTCTTGTGTCTTCATACATTGTTGGCCAGAAGAATCCACACTACCATATCTTGGTGCTTGTTCGAAACGCCCCATAATGACCTCCATATGGTGATGAATGACATCTTTCAATTATTTCGATTCCTTCTCCAGCTGGCACACATCTTCTAAGTAAGCCATCAGAGCATACTCAAAAAAGGTATGGTTCATCCCATATGTGAGAACGACTCTCCTAGATTAGCTTCCTTCTGTTGTCTCCTGGTGGTACATATCCTGTAACCATAAAATTAACAATATCTACATACCATGGGTTGATTCCGTAGAGCATGTCATCCTAGAGTGAGTCATCGATGGGTAGTTCATGTGGATTCTTAAATTGCATTCTAGACAAATGATCAGCAATAGAATTTTCTACTCCCTTTTTATCTTTTATTTCTAAGTCAAATTCTTAGAGTAATAAAATCCATCTTATCAAATGGGGTTTAGCATATTTCTTAGGGAGCAAGTATTTTAAAGTAGCATGATCAGAATAAATAATGACTTTAGCTCCCACTAAGTAAGATCTAAATTCATCAATAGCAAAAACAATAGCTAGGAGCTCTTTTTTAGTAGTAGCATAATTAAGTTGAGGTCTTGTCAAAGTTTTGCTAGAATAATCTATTGCATGATGCTTTTGATATGACCACGTCAGCAAGCAAGATGTCACAAGCTCCAAGTCAAGCTACAATCACTCAAGTTTTACCTACACCGACACCAGCCCAAGTCATTGAAGGACCGATTACATGTAGTCGTGCAAAGAAGCTACAACAAGAGGTCCACGCGCTACTTTGTGACATTCATTTTAACTTTAATAAGAGTTATATACTACCTAAGTGTTGTACGTAGATTGTACTCAGGTATATAGAAGAAGAGAAGGACGAATCAGACCCTAAAGAATGGACCAGTGCATGTCCCAGAAGATAGACTAGCAAAATGGACCAGAAGAGTAAAAAACGGACCAGTGGAGTCAAGAACGGACCAGTGCAAAGAAATCTTCATAACTTTTTACTCACAAAAGCTATGAAGGCCCATGAGGACTTGTTGGAAAGCTTGTCGAGTCTACTTTCCAATGAATCTAATGGCGACCAGTTTCGATACTCCATATTGCCTCTAGATTAGAATTAGTATAGACTACTTAGAAGGTCAACAGTCTGTCGTGATAGAATGTTGGTACAACTTGCCGAGTAAAACTATACCAATCTACAATGTTTCATGCTGGATGGCATACATTGCTAGAAAGCCCTTTGAGTCTAGTTTCACACCCAAGAAATGGTTCATCATTTGGACTTCCAATAATAAGTTATTGTCAGTTTATTAGAAAATACTTTGGAGGCCAACAGTCACGCAAAACCAATTCAGGAATCCATTCTGATGGGACCTTTCACATTGCCTTCTCTTAGAAACTCTATTTTGTTTTCATACCTATCAAGGAGGGTTGTTCCTAGTATAAATATTCCCTACCTCTAAGCTATTAGGAACCTTTTGATCATCTGATTAACTACATAATATTGCAGCCACGCTGCCGAGTGCCTTACTCAACATTTGTTCTTCCTAGTTCTTCTTGGACTTGTGAAGTAAATCCTCTGGGTTCCCCTACTTCCTGCTCAACGGCTTCCATTCGGCTACGCCGTATTGTGTGGATTAGTTCTGGATTGTGGTTCTGCGGTCGTTCGAAGATCTAGTCGAAGTCTTCACGGTTTCGGTGCCTATCTCCTTGTTGCTTGGTCGCATCCAACCTTTGTCAAGTATAAAGCTAGTTATCCATTGTTCGCAACAAGTTATCTTTGTTCTTTTGAACTACTGTCGTGAAGATCGGGCCACCCTTGTGCTGATTCATATCGGTACCTATCAATTGATACCAAAGCTTTTGTTGGCACGGTAGGTCTCACAATCATCCACATATTTATCTTTAGTATATCTATCATTTGTTACTGATTTGTTCATCACCTGTAGTCCACTGAAAAAGCCACAAAAAAATCCTAAAAGCCTTTGACGGTACTGTTATCTTGTGTTTTTGTGTTCATCAAGTTGCTAGTCACCCTCTTTACATGTATTGTGTTGTGTTTCATTTGTTATCTGCACCCCTGTTAGTATAAAAAATGAGTCAGAAAAAAATCAGAGAAAAAAAGAGAACAGAAAGATCCTAAAAGAAGAGGAAAGGGGTTGTATTGCGGTTTGCTTACTGAAAAATTCAGTTTACATATTCAGATTCTTGGTGATTTATATACCAGAAACTTTATATCTTTTGAGCACATCAAACTGCTTGATTTTTAGTACCGTAGCCTCCCTTGTTTAGCCACCTATAGCTCCACCAAAAACTGAAACCAGGACTTTCAACTTGTAATCCTTGCGACCTCAGAATCACTTTTGTTGAGCTGCTACACTAGCACAATTCACTGTTCTTGAGAGCAGGAAAGAGCATTGGTAAGTAAGAGGTGAGGTTGTGTGATTCCACAAATTTACCCATTCCACTATATTTTGCTTTAGTGCTGACATGACAGGATCCAACTCAAGTATTCATGGTGATCGTCATGGAGAAGAAGAACCCCCTGTTCTACGGGCTGAGTTGCGCCAAATGGCAGACTCACCCTTGCACATGGAGAGGATGCTTGATGCACGCATACCTGCAGATGGGCGGAGGGCTCCTCAGCATCAATATGATGAATCTGGTGCTGAAAATTCTAATGTAGAACACGACTGTTTCAGAGATGGTTGTGGTGTGGCAGGCAGGCTGGTCATCATGGCCAAGATGGAGGACGAGCTCATGGGCGTGGTCGTGGCCATCGTGTTCATTTCGATGATGAAGAATTTGATAACTTTGATCAAGAAGAGAGGTCTAAAGAGAATCCCTTTGCATATGATGGGCTGCATAGACGGCACCATGATCATTGGTGGTGTGCTGATCATGGAGACAGGGAGCATCATCATGGTCGTCGTAATAGTGAAGATCCGGACAGCATTACTCGTGTCAAGTTGAGTATCCCAAAATTCACTAGAAGAGAGGATGCAAATGCATATCTTGAGTGGGCTGAGCAGTGTGATCAAATTTTTAGAGTGCATAATCTCTCTAATTAGAGGCATGTTAATCTTGCTTTAGTGGAATTCTCTGGTTATGCTCTGACTTGGTAGAATTAGATACAAGAGAATCAACTTATCTTGGGCCATGAATATATCAACACATGGGAAGAGATGAAGCAAGTGATGAGAAGGCGATTGTACCATCAAGCTATCAGTGTGACCTTCGCAATAGGTTACAAATGTTGAAGCAAGGAAAAAGATCGGTTGATAAGTATTATAAGGAGATGGAGCTGCTGTTAGTGCAGACTAGAATTAGAGAGGATCTAGAGTAAAAAATGGCAAGATTTCTGGGTGGTCTCAATGAGGAAATTGCTAGTTTTGTTGAGATGTTTCCATACCATACTTTGCAAGACCTTGTTGATCAAGGCATGCGTACTGAAAGAAAAATTTAGCAAGAGACACGTGGAAAATCTTATGCAAGTCATTCTATTGCAGCCCCATGATGCAAGCAGCAGTCCAGCACTTCTTTCGGTGGGGGACAGTCCTAAGGTGCTCCAGCTAGGCCCTCTTCATCTAATGCTCCTTTGAAGATGGTGATTTCTACAGCATCATCCCCTACAAATCAGCAGCGACCTGCTACAAGTGCAGCAGCCCCAACTATTGCTTCTTCAGCTACTACTTCCTCTACAGATAGTAGAGAAATTGTGTGCCACAAGTGCCATGGTCAAGGACATATTGCTGCACAATGTCCTAGTAGGAGGACCCTGATTGTGAATGAGAATGGTGAATGGGAATTTGAAAGTGATCGTAAGGAAGAAGGTCCAAGATATGATGAGGATCATGAAAACGATGATAATGAGATCTAACCCGATGAAGGTGATAACAGCTGCTTTATTTCTCTTCATATGCTTAGTGTTACTGCTACAAAGGAAGAGAATGGGCAGCGACACAATCTTTTCCAAACTCGAGGCATGATCAAAGAAAAGTTGTGTAGAATTATTGTTGACAATGGCAGCTGCAACAATATTGCTAGCCAAGAATTGGTTGATAGAATGGAGCTAAAACAAAGGCATCATCCTAAACCATACAAGATGCAGTGGCTGAATGATTGTGATGCGCTACGTGTGAACCATGTTGTGACAGTTCCTTTCTCTATTGGGAGGTATAATGATCATGTGGAGTGCGATGTGGTGCCTATGCAAGCATGTCAACTGCTGCTAGGAAGACCATGGTTATATGATCGTGATGTTCAGATCTTTGGAAGAACTAACAAGCTGGCTTTCATGTATAATGGAGAGCGAATTTCTTTGCTCCCTTTGACACCAGAGGATATTTTCAAGGATGATCTAAAAAGAAAACAGAGAGAGTGAAAACCACTTGCGAGTGACCCACAAAAATAGTGAGGGAGTGTTTTCGAAGCCAAATAAAACCCCATAACTACAAACAACCAAGACAAATGGAAAAGAGGGATTAGTTATGATAGCTAGGAAGGGGGATTTAAAAGAATTGAGTGAACCCAATGCCACATTCTTTGTACTCCTGTACAAGGAAAATTTCTTTCCACTAACGACTTATCCTCTACTTTGCCAAGTGCTATTTTTAATGTCTTATAGGAATATGAGGATGCCTTTCCAGAAGAGGTACCACTAGGGCTGCCACCTAAGAGAGGAATTGAACATCAAATTGACCTTGTTACTGGTGCTTCACTTCCAAACCGAGCTGCATACCACACCAAACCGGAGGAAACAAAAGAAATTCAGCAACAAGTGGAAGAATTGATGAGAAAAGGGTATGTGCAGGAAAGTCTTTCACCTTGTGCAGTCCCTGTTCTTGTAGTTCCTAAGAAAGATGGTTCATGGAGAATGTGTGTTGACTGTAGAGCTATTAATAACATCACTATAAGATATAGGCATCCCATTCCTAGACTTGATGATATTCTTGAAGAACTTAGTGGTGCAATAATTTTCACTAAAATTGACTTGAGAAGTGGCTATCACCAAATAAGAATGAGAGAAGGAGATGAGTCAAAAACAGCTTTTAAAACCAAGTTTGGGTTGTATGAATGGTTGGTAATGCCCTTTGGATTGACTAATGCACCAAGTACCTTTATGAGATTGATGAATCATGTGCTTCGATCTTTCATTGGCAAGTTTGTTGTGGTTTACTTTGATGATATATTAATTTACAGCAAATCTCTCGATGATCATGTTGAGCATATCCAAAGTGTGCTTGCTGTCCTACGTGAGCAAAAATTGTATGCTAACCTGACAAGTGCACATTTTGCACCGACAAGGTAGTCTTTCTTGGCTTTGTTGTTTCAGGTCATGGTGTGGAGGTGGATGACGATAAGATCAAAGCTGTTAGTGAGTTGATGCCTCCACAAAATGTGAGCCAAGTGCGTAGCTTCCTTGGACTTGCTAGTTTCTACCGACGATTTGTGAAAGATTTTAGCACCATTGCTGCTCCAATCAATGAGTTGACAAAGAAAGAAGTGCCTTTTAAATGGGGAGAAGCACAAGAGAGGGCATTTGAAGAACTGAAAATGAAGTTGACAACAACCCCACTTCTTGCACTTCCAGATTTCAGTAAGACATTTAAAATTGAAAGTGATGCAAGTGCTGTAGGAATTGGTTGCGTCCTCATGCAAGAAAAGAGGCTGATTGCATACTTCAGTGAAAAGCGAAGCGGCGCAACTCTAAATTATTCAGTTTATGATAAAGAATTATATGCTCTTGTTACGAGTTTGGAAACTTGGCAACACTACCTTTTGCCTAAAGAATTTGTGATACATTTAGACCATGAATCTTTGAAACATCTGAAAGGCCAACTAAAACTGAACCGAAGGCATGCAAAATGGAGTGAGTTCATTGAGTCTTTTCCTTATGTTGTCAAGTACAAGAAAGGGAAAGATAACATTGTAGCTGATGCTTTGTCTCGACGTCATACTTTGCTTTCACAACTTGATACTAAAATTCTTGGATTAGAAAGTATAAAAGAATTATATGTTATTGATTCATATTTTGCTGAACCATATTCCAAGTGTTGCGGCAGCAAGGGATGGGAAAAATTCCATTTGCATGATGGTTTTTTATTTCGAGCTAATAAACTTTGCATTCCAGATTGCTCTGTTTGCATTTTGCTAGTGCAGGAAGCTCATGCAGGAGGACTTATGGGCCATTTTGGTGCAAAGAAAATAGAACAAGTGCTGACCGACCATTTCTTTTGGCCTAAGATGAGAAGAGATGTGGAGAGGCATGTTCTTCGCTGTGAAACCTGCCACAAAGCTAAGTCCCGTTTGAACCCTCATGGTATATACACCCCTCTACCTATTCCTAGTGTAACTTGGGAGGAAATTTCTATGGATTTTGTCCTTGGTTTACCACGAACCTAGAGGGGAAGAGATTCCATATTTGTTGTGGTTGATAGATTCAGCAAAATGGCACACTTTATTCCCTCTCATAAGAGCGATGATGCTTCACACAATGCTGAATTATTTTTCAGATAAATTGGGTGCATGGAGTGCCACGTACCATCGTGTCTGATCGTGACACCAAGTTTTTGAGGTAGTTTTGGAAAAACTTGTGGGGAAAACTGGGGACAAGGCTGCTATTCTCCACAACGTGTCATCCTCAAATGGATGGACAAATCAAAGTTGTGAACCGCACACCGTCAACATTGTTGCAAGCTATCCTAAAGAAGAATCTGAAATTGTGAGAGGAAAGCTTGCCTCATGTGGAGTTTGCATACAACAAGGCAGTACATTCGACCACAAAATTTTGTCAATTTGAGATTGTCTATGGGTTCAAACCTACTACTCCCATCCATCTTTTGTCTTTGCCTATGCAGGAACGTGTGAACTTTGATACAAGCAAGCGAATAGAATTTGTCAAGACACTTCATGATCGAGCTAAAACAAACATTGAGAAGATGACCAAGTTATATGAGAAGCACGCTAACAAGGGTCGTAAGAATATGTTATTTGAACCGGGAGACTTGGTTTGGGTGCACTTTCGCAAGGATCGCATTCTTGAACAACGCAAGAGCAAGATGCAACCCCGAGCCAATGGCCCATTCAAAGTGCTTCGCAAGATCAATGACAATGCATATGAAATTGATCTCCCAAGTACGTATTGTGTGAGTACAAGCTTCAATGTCGCCAATTTATCTCCTTTGATTGGATTGGACGAGTCGAGGATGACTCCTTTTCAAGAGGGTGAGGATAATATGACCACGCCAGTAAGTAAGATGTCACAAGTTCCAAGTCAAGCTACAACCACTCAAGTTTTACATACACCAACACCAACCCAAGTCATTGATGGACTGATTATACGTAGTCGTGCAAAGAAGCTACAACAAGAGGTCCACGCGCTACTTTGTGAGATTCATTTTAACATTAATGAGAGTTATATACTACCTAAGTTTTGTATTTTGATTGTACTCAGGTATATAGAAGAAGAGAAGGATGAATCAGACCCTGAAGAATAGACCAGTGCAAGTCCCAGAAGACACACTAGCAAACCGGACCATAAGAGTAAAAAATGGACCAGTGGAGTCAAGAACAGAACAATGCAAAGAAATATTTATAACTTTTTACTCACAAAAACTATGAAGGCCCATGAGGACTTGTTAGAAATCTTGTCAATTCTACTTTCCAATGAATCTAGTGGTGACCAATTTCGATACTTCATATTGCCTCTAGACCAGAATTAGTACAGACTGCTCAGAAGGTAAACAGTCTGTCGTGACAGAATATTGGTACAACTTGCCAAGTAAAACTGTACCAATCTACAATGTTGCATGCTGGATGGCATACATTGCTTGAAAGCCCTTTGAGTCTGGTTTCACATCGAAGAAATGGTTCATCATTTGGACTTCCCAATAAGAAGTTATGGTCAGTTTATTAGAAACTGCACTGGAGGCCAACAGTCACGCGAAACTAGTTCGGGAATCCATTCCGAGGGGACCTTTCACATTGCATTCCCTCAGAAACTCTATTTCGTTTTCATACCTATCTAGGAGGGTTGTTCCTAGTATAAATATTTCCTACCTCTAAGCTATTAGGAACCTTTTGATCATTTGATAAACTACATGATATTGCAGCCACGCTACTGAGTGCTTTACTCAACCTTTGGTCTTCCTTGTTCTTCTTGGACTTGTGAAGTGAATCCTCTGGGTTCCCCTACTTCATGCTCTATGGCTTCCGTTTGGCTGTACCGTATTGTGTGGATTAGTTCTGGATTGTGATTTTGCGGTCGTTCGGAGATCGAGTCAAAGTCTTTGCGGTTTTGGTGCCTCTCTCCCCGTCGCTTTATCGCGTCCAACCTTTGTCATGTATAAAGCTAGTTATCCGCAGTTCGCAGCAAGTTATCCTTATTCTTTTGATCTACTATCGTGAAGATCGGGCCACCCTTGTGCCGATTCATATCAGTACCTATCAGCTTCTTATCTTCAGTTTGCCCTAATACTACCCCCACAACATGATCACTAGTATCACACATAATTTCAAAAGGTAAAGACCAATCAGGGGGTTGAATGATTGGTGCTGAGATGAGTGCTTTCTTAAGAATTGCAAAAGCTTGTAAACATGCATCATCAAACTCAAAAGGAACATCCTTAGCCAATAAGCGAGTAAGAGGTATAGCAATAAATGAAAAATCTTTAATAAACCTACGATAAAAACCAGCATGGCCAAGAAAACTCCTAATTCCTTTTATATTAACAGGCGGAGGTAAACGTTCAATTACTTCTATTTAGCTTTATCTACCTCAATGCCTCTTTCAGACACTAAGTGTCGTAGCACTATCTCTAAGTTTTCCAGTCAATCATCAAAGGTTTTCCCATAAACAGAAAATCATCCATGAACACTTCCATAATCTTTTCAATCTTATCAGAAAATATAGACATCATACATCTTTGAAAAGAAGCAGGTGCATTACATAACCCAAAAGACATTTTACGATAAGCATAGGTTCCATAGGGACATGTAAAGGTGGTTTTGCTGTGATCATCAGGATAGATAGAGATTTTTGGTGATACCTTGAATATCCATCTAAGAAACAAAAGAAGGAATGGTTCGCTAACCACTCTAGCATCTCATCAATGAAAGGCAATGGTAAGTGATCTTTCTTAGTTGCCTTATTAAGCTTTCTGTAGTCTATGCACATCCACCACCCTATGATGGTGCATTGAGGGATTAAATCATTCCTCTCATTTTAGACAACAGTCATACCTCCCTTTTTAGGCACGACTTGAACAGGGCTTACCAACTCACTATGCGGTACAACATAAATGATGCCTGCATGCGATAGTTTTAAAACTTCCTTCTTTACAACTTCTCTCATCGCATTATTGAGTCTACGTTGGGGTTCTCTAGATGGTGGTATATTAGGATCTATAGGAATGCGATGGGTGCAAAGAGCAGGACTAATTCCCTTGAAGTCCTAGAGTGAGGAGCCAAGGGCTGAGTGATTGTTTTTCTAGGACTGCCATTAGACAAAGAGTCTGCTCTTGAGTGAGTTTATCACTTATAATGACGGGAGACTCTGGATCGTCACCTAGAAAAGCGTATCTAAGACCGGTTGGTAAAGGTTTAAGCTCAATAGGAGGTTTAGGTGGCACTGCAAACTCATCAAAAGGTTCTTCCTCAGAAGGGTCAGCTTCTTCTTCTATGAAGAATCAAGCTTCATCTTCTAATCCTAGTTTGGCTAAAAAGTCTAAGGATACAACTCTAAATTCCTCCGGTGAGTCTTCCTGTGGATAAGGTTTGGTCCTAGAGTTTAAAGAATGTGAGATGGACAATGGGAATTAAAGTTTCTTGTCTAAGCGAATTTTAAGCTTCCCAGATTGTCCTTCAAAGAGAAGTCGCCTAAAAGGTTGTCCTATCAACAGGTCAAAGTCCCATGTGTCAAAGATATAAAAGCTTAAATGCATAGGGGTTCCTTCTACCTGGATGCGTACGATGTGTAGGATTCCTAAACTGGGGATAGTATGTCCTGAGAGACTTCTCTTAAATTTTATTGTTGGGATTAATGTCATGTCTTGTATTAAATGTTCTGCAAGAGACATAGACATGATGTTTATCCCTACAATTGGATTATAGAGAGCTTTTATTTGATCTGTATTGATTATGCAATGAATTGGAATAGAAGATGAATCTAAGCAAATTATTTCAGTGGAAATCTTGAATTCTTCTAACCATTCATTACTTATAACCGGTACTAATTCTCTTGAGGTTCTTCTAGAAGGAATATCCTCAGGGGGATTAAAAAAATCTCTAGAGTTTATCTGTGGCCTCTTCATAGAGTGATAATTTAAGACGTTTACAAATTCGGTAAAGAGATCAGGCTCCATGTCTAGCATAAAATCTGGAAACAGAATTTCTTCTTTTTCTTGCTGTAGACATGTGTTAGCTGAGGTAGATCATGTGTCTGGCGAAGGGTTGGTTTCAGCTAAGTGGGGTTGAGGCTCTACTTCTAGGAGGTAATCTAATTCAGTGGATACGATTTGATCTAGGATTAATCTTGCTTTCTCACAAGAGACATGCAAGAAAGGTCCTCCTGATGTAGTGTCGAGAAACTTTCTACTTTCTCTACTCAGACCTTTATAAAAATATTGTAAAACAATAGGATCTGGTAGATTAAGGTCCGGGCTAGATGTTAAAAGTGTAGTAAATCGATTCCAAGCTAAAGCCAAGGATTCTTTAGATTCTTGCTTTATAGTAAGAACCTTGACTCTAAGGTCGATGATTTGGGAGATGGGATAGAAATCTAGGCAAAAGTTGGAGTGTAAAGATCCCCAATCTCCTTGTTGCTTACCTACGGCTCTATTATACCATTGTCTAGCTTTTCCCTTTAATGAAAAAGGAAACAGCTTCCAATGGAGAGTTTCATCAGATATGCCTTCTATGCAAAGACAATTACATGTTTGCTCAAAGTCTCTAATGTGTAGGTAAGGATTTTCATCTCCTTCTCCTAATAAGGATAGGCTTTGGACCAACACAATCAACCGCGAACTCAGCCTATAGCTACATGTTTGGATAGGTTGTGATGACTCGTGTGGCACTAGGCTGGTCTCCGTGGGTGCAGAGAACTAAAGGATGGGAATAGAATTTAAGGTTTCCATAAAATAAAAGGTAAGATGTAAGAAAAGGTCTGATAACAGAAAAAGATAAAAGTGTGATACAAGGTAGAGTAAGACAAGGTTATCTAAGCAGACTGTCTTTCTCCTCGACAACGGTGCCAGAAAGGCTTGTTGATATTAGTTACACACACGAAAGAATCAAAGAGAAATAATCCACAAGCGCACGGATATTGGTGAGCACTTCACCCAGGAGATAAGTCTAGAGTATTGTATTTATTTTTTTACCACTAGGAGAAAGTGTGCAAAAGACTAACCTTTTATCCTACCTACTACCCACGGGTTGCAAGACAAGATAGTGTGAATTAAGCGATATAGAGAGAACTCTTTCTTCAGTCTTCTTCTAACCTATGGTAAGTGTGTAGATATCGTTCTAAGGGGAGTAACTAGAGAAAAGAGACACCTTAGAGAGTGCTTAACCCTAGTACCATATGCCATACCTTACCTCCTGACAAGACATGGATTACTGAGACCCAAGAGGATTGTCACTTCCCCCAAAAGGCTACCACAAATCCGGCCAAACAGGGAGTATCTACAAGTATTCCTAGCCCAAGCACCACGCTTACGCTATGAATAATTACTCTATTCCCTACACGAAGCAAATAAAGTAAACTCATAAACCAAAGAACAATAAGAACAAAAACTTACTAGTATCAGAAGTTGAATTATCGAACAATTCTGGAACCAAGCCTCGGGTTAAGACTTGACCCCAAAGATACGAAGAAGAAGGTACCGATAGGCTGGGCTTCCTCAACTCCTATCTTCAACCTATACTCTCTCAATCTCTCTTGTTGCTATCACCCTAGAGAGACAGATCCATTCGAGGGACCCCTCTCTATCTAATTCTCTAGAAAAATATGAATTAGGGTTTCAGAGTTACATCTCAGGGGGGAAGGGTCTTTATTTATATCCCCTAGGAATCACCACAGCCCTTGGATAAAACCAACTTAAACATGCGCTGAAGATTAATTCTCAAAGTCGGTCGAGGTAGGTCCGTGAGGTTCGCTCCGATTGGTGGAGAGGCCTGCGCGGCCGCCCCTGTCAAGGTGGGCGCCCACCCCTGTCCTATGACAGATGCGTCCCACCTTTCAGGTGGTGGCTCCTAGAGTCTTCTAGAGTATTCCTGAGTTGACGTTGTGGTCTTCTCTCTATGTAAAACTGACATGTGGATCTAATTTTGTTATTATTCTGGTAACCCCTACAGAAATAGACAATCACCAAAACTCATGAAACTCTATTAGTGATAACCCTATTTCTACTGAGTGCTTGCAAATAGGTCCTTTTTCATGTTAAGTTGAGAGTTATATTTAGGAGTTATCTACCATCAGCAACGCATACGAGTGCGACATCGAGTTCGTCGAGTACTGAGAACCCATCGAGAACTCTACCGAGTTAGGCTCGAGGCCCTAGAACCAAAGCGCCATGCGAGGAAATTTGAACCAGCGAAGGGCACCAAGAAGACCCCCCTCGACCCCAACAGCTCCAACAACAAGGTGCTGACGATTAGCGCTGACCTCAACACCAAATAGGAAGTTGTGCTCGTCGATTTCCTCCGCACTAGCACACACTCGACACAATTATCTCCGTCTACAACAATGAACCCCTGCTCGAGCACCAGTGCTCAAGCAGGGGCTCAAGGCTACTGTCAAGGATATCAATAAGGGGGTACCTATATGTATATCCCAAAAGAAATGAAATCCCCACCCACTCTAATAGGTGAAAAAAGCCTAGCATGCAAACCATCTTGGGCCAGCCTAGGATCAAGCCTCGACATCCCAGACAGGCGCATACTTGTTATGTCCTCTACTCGACGTACCATAAATATAGCCAGCACGCTAATTGACATACGCCTCGATGGAGGAAAGTGGCTTGAGCGGACGCCAAGTCCTCGAGTCCATAGATCTCTCAATCATAGAATCAGGGTCGTGCGAATCACACTGCCTCGAGGCAGGACGCGTCTCGACTGCCTGCCAGCGGTATGGGATCCAGAGCATTTAATGCACCTAATAGGATCCCACCTAACACCATGGTAGCCATAGCAGTGGTAATGGATCATACCCTCGTCGTGTCTCTCCTTTTACCAGCTTTGTCTTGGAAGTTGGGAAAAGGTACATGGTAGTTTTGTTGCATCCAGCATAACATCCCGTCGAGGGATCCCTCAAGACATAATTGTCAACACTTTATGTATGGACCATGCCTAATCTGCCTGACCCTCGAGGCCATCAGATACACTCCTGGGAAGGATCTGTCAGGGAGGGTCAGTGCTCTAACAACTCCTGACGCGACGTCTGAGGAGTTGTACGTGCGTGCGTATAACTGCAGGGCAATTACCAAGTGTCATACAGGGACTCACGCAAGGGAATGCACGTGCCATCATCACCAAGTACACCTTAATAAGACCCATCGAGCCACGCCAGTATGGAGGTCTCGAGTTGACTCGTATCCTCACCCCTACCATAACCTACACTTGGCCATGCATCATGTAACCCCGTGCCTCCCGTTGGCCTATAAAGGGGGACACCAGGGCTTAAAATAGGGCAAGCACTTCACGTAGAAACCACGATCACATGCATAACACCGCCAATCCCCTAGCTACGCTTTGGTAGACCTTGAGGACTTGGAACCTCCCGCTCTTTCATACTTGTATTCACCCATGTACAAGCGCTTCGGGGCAAGATAATATAAACTCCTCCCCCCACTGGACATAGGGCCTTCTTTTGCCCAAACTAGGATATATTGTTGTGTTCTTCTTGCATCACCATCTGGAATAGGGAGCACACACACAAATTCACTTGTTGGTGCTACCCTCGGGGTAAAGCACTGACAAACATATTAGGTGCATTCATAATAGTGAAATCCATCATCATTATCTTGGCCTGAGGATACAGAATGAGTTAATTGCTATGCTTGCTAATGCTGTGAAAAAACATATCTTATAGATTGTAAAAGATTCCAAGTATTTCTCTGTTATCTTGGATTGTACCGCAGATGCAAGTCATGAAGAACAAATGACACTAATTGTGCGGTGTATTAATATGTCAAGTGCCATTCCAAGAGTAGAGGAATTTTTCTTGGAGTTTTTAAAGGTTGATGACACATCAGGATTGGGCCTTTTTAATGTAATGTTGGATGAATTGCAGTCTCTTGATTTAAACATTGATTATATGAGAGGTCAAGGGTATGATAATGATTCCAATATGAAGGGAAAACATCAAGGTGTGCAGGCACGTGTGGTTGACATTAAGTTTACTGTGAAGCCATTGTCTGACACTCGTTGGGAGAGTAGAATAAAGAGTGCGCAACCTATCAGGTATCAAGCCCCTCAAATAAGATCAGCTTTGAAGGAGGTGGAAAGAACTTGTATAGATGACCCAAAATCGGTGAGTGAAGCTAGAGGATTGTTAAAAACCATTGAGAATTTTGAATTTTTAGTTGGTATGGTTATTTGGGAAGATATTGTTGATGCAAAAATTTGTCTCTTGCACCAACAATCTCGGGGGCTCTGAGAGGGAGTGCAAGAACAGAAGTCCTAGACCTCCTAAGCCACAAACGCACGAGCTTGATGATTTGATTCTAAAGACGTGGCAGTCCATTTGACCTGAAATTGACAAGGTAGAGAAGCAAAAGTGAAGTTATGGAACCTTTCAGTTGTTGCTAGACAATTCCGAGATATATGGCCTTAAGAAGCCATCGAATGAAGGAAATTAACTAGAAAGTCAACTTTTGATGATGATACAAACCAATAAATATTATAAAATGTTTAAATTCTCTTCGAACGATTGCATCTTATGAGTAAAGATGATCAGATCGGCTATTTAGCCGATACGATGCGTACAAGTAAAAGAGAGCTTATGTGCATTTATCCTTTTAACTATTAAATAAACAATAACCTATTAAAACTGGTCTAAAGGCCTGCGATTTTAATAAATTACTTTCATAATTTGTATTAAAACTATATTCACCTAGTCTAAAGGCCAGCGGGCTTCAATAAATTCAACACAGATTACTAGTTCATTTAATGCAACAATCGGGTTCATGCATGCACGCTATTCATTTAAGCTTAACTGAATCAACTATTTTAGCGGATATAGGGTCCATGAAGCACAAACAGGATCTATCTACTTTGTTATAATTAGATTCAATTATTGCTGCCAAATTAATCATAACAAAAGTAAATATCCTGAACGCACAGCATGTAACAACCAAGATCAATAGGTTAATTATCTTAGTTTCGCTTAATAATTATTGTTTGCTTAGGGTTTATAATAAGCGTTTAGATTTGAATCTCAAACTAACCTGTCGAATCTTGATTGGGCAGAATATTGTTGCAATAGAATAAATATTAATCTTTGAACAATATTGATAACTTAATGAATCTATTAAATTGCCAATTAATAGAGCCGATAACTAACTTGAACCAATATTTATAATAGATTGAAGCAATACAGCCTTACAAATATAATTCAAGTCGATAACTAGTTCATAATCGAATTTAACATGAGTTCAAAAGATGCAGCCATGACATACTAAACATGAACTATGACAATACTTAAAAGCAAACCGAAGGTCGAAGTCAACTGATGTAGCTCGATAAGTTGAAGGACTCGTTGAGATCTACTATTACTGCTACTCCTAAGGTTGGTGGCCGAAGCCAAAAAGGGTTGTGTATATTCTTACAAGGATCGGGTTCCTAATATTTATAGTCCGGAGATCGAGTCTCATGTCCTAATACGACCTATCCCGAAACGGTAACCCGGACTCTAACTTCTCCTTTCTTAATTGAACCTGACACATCTCCTTTGTCTTGCCTTGATCCAACACCCTTCTGATCGACTATTTTCATGCCTCTTGTTTAGTTGATCCACTTATCCAGCTATCCCTCCTTCTGTGAAGCAGGCCCACTAGCAGTTTTCTAACTCGCCAAAATTTGGGATTAACACATGCCCCCCAATTTTGGGATAAACCTAGTTTTATTCCAAAATTGCCACTCAAAACCGATACAGACATATTTATTACTCTGTTTCCTCCTCTATCTTCTCCATTCATTGGCCTTAAAAGCTAGGGTTTCCCACCAAGCAATTCCAGTCTAAAATCGAAAACCCGCATAATCCGCCAAGTTTCCACACAATTCAATCCTCATACATCGAATTCTTCAACTCGGCGATTCCATGCTTCAATGGCGTATAACGACAACATCCCCAAGGTATGCCTTCTTCTTTTGCACCTCTAAACTTTTCTTACACTGTCTGCTTGTTGTTATCCTTTTCCTTTACTTTTAGGATCTCTAGGGCCAAGTATTCATCCCACTCGATGGAAATTTACACAAGATCTTCCTGGGTCCGATGGGCGATCCAGATCCTAGCAGAACAATTATTGCCGAGACCAACAGAATCCCTTTGAAGGAATCGAACATGCATTTGGGTCTCTGGGACAAAAGAACATCAATGAGGAATTGTCCGTCAATCATCTCAAGCTGGATGAACTGGTTGATCAAAGTGGCAGCCAAGAAGAGAATAGATTGGGCACTTAGGAACTTGGACCAGTGCATCTCCTTGTACCTCTGATATCCAGAAGAATGAACCTATGCTCAGGGCTGCCTGTTTCTTCTAGTCTAACACCCACAATGCCTTCCTATTTAGACAAGGCCCGATGTCACCAACATTAGCTGATGTCCAGATGCTGACAGGTCTCAACATTACAGGGCACGTCAACCCCTTCTGTCTACTGGTAAAACCCTCTGTCAAGTTAGATAGCATAAGAACTGGGGGTTGGTCCCAATACATCATTAGCCACAAGTCTGACAACAGGTCCGTATCTGACAGAGAGTACATAGCTTTTTTGAACATATGGCTGGATAGATATGTCTTTTGTGGACAAGCCTGTTCTCCAACATCCAATTATCTTACTCTAGCAGAAAAAATATCAAGCAACTCTGAAATCACACTCAACAAGATTCTCCTTGGAGCATTGTATAGTTTGCTGAAAAGAGTTTCTTAGCATCTGATGCAGAATGAGAATGTTCCAACATTCATAGGCCCGTGGTGGTTGTTGTAGTTATGGCTCAACTTACATCTGCACAAGCTAGTGGCCCCAGAGCTGATCAATCTGTCTTTCCCCTCAGAATACCTAGAAGAGCAAGAAGAATAGCTCCCAAGAAGTCAGAAATTTTGCCGATGCATGTCTTTTGGTGCGGCGGCATCAACAATCACTATTGATAGATCAATTACTGATTTCTTCAAACTCTTCTATAAAAATTCTCCAAAGGCAGCCCTAGAGTGGTTTGTCTACTCAGATATTCTAGAATTCAAACTCTCAACATCATTTAGATTTTAAACTATTTATAGTGATCCTGAGGAATGCAAAATTGTGAGCCATTTGGTAAGGCCAAATCTTCTTCCTGTCGAAGTTAGGCGTGGTAGAGAAACCCCCCAACTTCTTATGAGTTCTTCTATCCTTCGATAGTGGCTAGACATATGGGTTTTGGTCAGTTGCCCCAGCTTTGTTCTTTGCTGATAAGGTGAAGCCGAGGGAAACTGTCACCACTGAAATAGAGTATAATAGAATCCTTTACTTTGAGCAATCTCTACTACCAGAAGACATTAGTGGATGGGAGTGCACCCATTTGACTCCTATAGCTTTTGATCATTAGTGGCAACAGTGGAGCCAACATATCTTCAATGAGCCAGTATCCGTTTACTGCTCTTCCTTAGATCGAGATTTTCAAGTTGCACCTAAGGTATATTTTATACACTGTATTTCCAAAATTTCATACCTTAGAATATATTCACTTGTTTTAACTGCTTATAGGATCTTGCTGGCTTAGCCCCTCCACTGGTGAACTATGATATATGGTGTCCTGACCCAAGACTAGGTAATGACGCACCTTCTCTAAAAGCTTTGATGAAGAAGGCAGTGTCAGATCTTCCTAATGATCAGCCAATCGTTACACTCAAAGAAAACAATCGGTTGTTTCTTAGAAGACTACTTCAAAGAAAACCAAAGTCGCTTCTTCCAAACAGCTTAAATCTTTAGCCGATGTAGCCACTGAGGTAACCTTTCTATTAACTTCCCAATCATATAGCATGCCTGTGTATCGGCTAATTCTTGATCTTTTTAGGACGTTTTCCAAAAAACTTGCCGCTAAAAAGGGACCTGAACTTCCTGATCCTCTAGAAGGCTTATCTTTCACCAACAGTGATGATGATGCTATCCCCAACCCGAGCACTATCCCAAAAGTCTCTTTAGGTAACACCATATAATAGCTGATAGAATAAATCCTCTTGCTTATACTAACTTATTTTTATGAATCCAAACCTTCAACTTCTTGAAGTTGCTTCATCGGCTATTCCTAGTTCTGCCATGGTCTTAGTAGAACAGGTATGTCAAACCACGTATTCCCATCTACTGATATCTTCTGACAAACACTAATCTGTTTATCCCAATACAGGAACAAGTTTCTTCACCTGATCTGCCATTTTCCTTGGATGAATATCTTGATGAAGAACCAGTCTTGATCTCAAAGGATAGTCCAATGATGATACTTGACTACATCAAAGCTCAACTACAAAGGTTGATCACCCATCTGATGAAGCTAGATGTTTCAGTTTTGGTTCAAGAAGCAGGATCTATTAGACAGATTTTCAACAATATCAAAGATGATCTTCCTGCTTTGGAACAAATAATTCAGCCAGCTACATTCCTGGAAGGTAATAGCCCTAAATTCCTCAGTGCTCAATCCAGATTAGCAGCTTGAGAAGCTCAGAAGAACTCAGCTGCTACTAAAGGCCAATGCATCCAAGAAATCCTATCAGTTAAGAACACAACTTATCTCCCCAAAGAAACTCTTGCTAAAATCAACAAAGATCTCGCTGCTTTTAATGAGGAGAGAACACAACTGTTAACCGAGCTGAAAACTATCGAAGATGCAATTAAACAAAAGGAAGAAGCTTTATCCTAGATCCCTGCATCTTTAGCTAATCAAAAGAATAATATAACAATCTTGAAGACCAAACTTGACAAAATCAAGCAAGACAAGAAAGCCAAGATTCTAGGATCGGCTAAAGAAGATCGGCAACAGATAGCCGAAGTAGATAGCCTTAGGCTTTCAGCTTTTAACTCTATTAATTCTGCTGTGAATATGTAATTTGAACACTTTCTGCATTTACTTTTGCATTTTGTAATTCTCAAACCTAACTTTTATTTACTTAGACTAGTTTTTTCCTTTGCAACAATCATATACCTCTGCTAAAACATATCAGCAATGTCAACCGAATCCAAGTAAGGTAGAACTCTATTGGCAAAGTTAGCTGATCCAATACTCAGGTCTTATGTGGTCATAGTTAAGTTGATCAGCTATTCTCTATCACCAACGTTCCTAGGATAACGGAAACATTTCACATTTAGCTGATCCACTCACCCTGAATTAAAAGAACCGTCCTTACGATAGTTGATCCACTTCTCCCAAGGGATTAACTATACGCTGTTTTAACTTCCACTTACCCATTATAAATAATACTGAAGCTCCAAGGGTAAGAGCACACAACCATCAAACTCATATCTTCATCCGTTCAAAGTTACATAAAAATAGGCATTTCTAGGAGCAACCCTAGTAATCTGATATGGTCCTTTCCAATTAGGTGACCATTTGCCAAATTTGTTGTCATTAGATCCAATCGGCAAAATTACCTTCCAAACCAGTTCACCCTCACTGAACCTTCTTTCTCGCACTTTCTGGTTATAAAACTTAGCAATCCAAATTATATTAACTCTAACATTTTCTAAAGGTTTTAGCTGATGAAAATTCAAATCATCTAAGTTGTCCAACATAAGATCCTTGTAATCATCAGCTATCAGTTTGTCCTGCTGTGATATTATTCGAGATTCTAAACTGATCTCCCATGGCAATATAGCTTCATGCCCATAAACCAATTCATAAGGTGAACATTTAGTTGATCCATGACAAGCCATCCTATAATACCAAAGAGTTTCACTGAGTATCGAATGCCATTTCCTAGGATTTTCATTGATCTTTTTCTTGATGATCTTAATAGGAATGTGATTAGAAGCATCAGCTTGTCCATTAGCTTGGGCACAGTAAGGGGACACATTAATCAACTTAAAACCTATACGGGCAGCAAAGTCCTCAAATTCTTTGGATGTAAACATCTTCCCTTGATCAGTTGTAATGGACTGAGGGACTCCAAATCTATAAATAATATGTTCTCAAATGAACTCAATCACATTAGCTGATGATGCTACCTTTAAAGGAATAGCTTCCACCAACTTATTAGAATAATCTATTGCTACCAATACAAATTATGTCCCCTACTTGACGATGGAAATATCTGGCCGATTAGATCTATTCCCCAACCTCTAAATGGCCATGGTTTCACAATAGGATTCATAGCCGATGCTAGAGCTTTTTTAATATTGCCAAACTTTTGACCCTCTTGACATCCTTTATAATACTTGAAGCAATCCTACAACATGGTCGGCCAAAATAACCTGCTCTTCTAATCATCCACTTCATCTTATGAGCAGATTGATGGGCTCCACAAACTCCTTCATGAATCTCTCCCATCAAAACCATAGCTTCTTCTTGGTTAAGACACTTAAGGAGCACACCATCAACTGTTTTATGATATAGATGATCATCAAGAAGAACAAATTTAAGAGCTTTGTACCTCAATTTCCTATATACTTGTTTCGATGAATTTTTCAAATACTCAATAATATCCTTCCTCCAATCTTCATCAGCAACAACTTTATTAGCTAAAATTTTAACAATTTGCTGATGTCCATAAGCACTTTCAACTAGCCGATTAGCCTCTTGATTCTGATTTTCTGGGGATATGCTTCATCATAATAGAAGAAAAAGAATTAAGAAGTTCTTGGCATTCTTCATAATACTTCCTTTGGATACCATCTTTGCATTCATATAGGCCGAGCAACTGAGTAATTACCAATTGGGAATCACCAAAAACTTCAGTACTCTCAGCCTTTACTTCATGTAGAAGTTGAATACCCTTATGAATAGCTTCATACTCTGCTTGATTATTAGTAGATGTCGGTTTTATGGGAATAGCATATTCAAAACTCATCCCTTGTGGAGAAATCAACACAATACTAACACCCCCTCCTTGCTTGCAAGTAGGTCCATCAAAGAATAAGGCCCAAGGGGTTAATTCCAATAATGTTACTTCCCCTTCTCGATGATGAGTAATAAAATCAGCTATAGCCTGACCTTTGACTACTGTAGCCAATTCAGCCAGCTACATTCTGATAATGCAAGAATCCACTTACCAATCCTCCCATTCAAAATAGGCATAGATAGCATATGTTTGAGCACATCAAACTTGGACACCACCGTGCACTCCGAAGACAACAAATAATGTCTAAGTTTAGTACATGAAAAGTACAAACATAAACATATCTTTTCAATAGGAGAATATCTAGTTTTTGGATCCAACAATCCTCTACTCAAATAAAAGGTAACTCTTTCTTTTCCTTCAAATTCTTACATTAAAACAGATCCAATAGTATGGTCACCGGCTGCTACATACAACTTAAAAGGCTTTCCCTTCTGAGGAGGGACTAAAACTGGTGGAGACTTCATATATTCTTTAATCTCTTCAAATGCCTTTTGTTGTTCATTCCCCCACTTGAATTCTTGATCACTCTTCAATTTCAATAATGCAGAGAACGTCAAGATTTTAACTGATAAGTTTGAAATAAATATTCTAACAAAATTAAATTTGCTGATGAGAGACTGCAACTCAGTTTTTGAGGTTGGAGGCACTGTTTTACTAATTGCTTCAAAACCCTTTTGCCCAACCTCAATTCCTCTTTCATGCACCATGAAACCCAAGAATTGTCCAACTAATACTCCAAATGCACACTTATGTGGATTCATCCTCAATCCATGCTTTCTAGCACAAATAAGAGTTCTCTTGAGATCTTCCAAATGTTCTTGATAACCCTTGGATTTCACAACTACATCATCTATATAAATTTCAACAATTTTGCCGATCAACTCAAGAAAAATATAATTCATTGCTCTTTGATTAGTTGCACCGGCATTTTTGAGTCCAAAAGTCATAACCACCCACTCATATAAACCCAATGCACCAGGACACCTAAAAGTAGTCTTATGAATATCCTCTTCTACCATGAATATCTTATTATATATAGTATTATCATCCATAAAACTAATCACTTTATGTCCTACTACTGCATCGACTAACATATCGCTAACAGGTATAGGATAACTATCCATCAGGGTAGCTTTATTCAAATCTCTAAAATCAATGCAGACTCTTACTTTACCATTTTTCTTATACACAAGAACCACACTAGAAATCCATTCAGCATATCGACACAGCCGAATGAATTTTGCTTTATATAACCGAGTGATTTCTACTTTGACATTATCCATTACCTCTGGTTTAATCCTTCTTAGAGCTTGTTTAAAAGGTCGATATCCAAGTTCAATCGGTAGTCAATGCTCAACTAACTTTCTATCAAGACTAGGTATTTCATAATACTCCCAAGCAAAACAATCATTATATTCTTTCAACAAAGCTACTAATTCTTGTTTATACTCAGGATCTAATTTAGCACTTATATATGTTGGCCTAGGCTTATCACCATTACCTATATCCACTGCCTCTAGTTCATCGGCCGACATAAATCCTTTGCCCATCTTGCCTTCGTCTTCATCGACTAAAGAATCCATTAATTAAAACTCTAAGAGCCGACTGCTTGTATCAGCTGTTCATCATCATCAAACACTTTGCTAACATCTCCTTCGTATACCTTTCTAGATAAACATTCCATGCTTTCAAAGTTCCACTCATCTATTCTAGCATAAGAGATACTAACACAAGAATCAGCTGGAGCAACTTCTACATCATCCCCAATCCACTGAATTAGACTTTGATGCATAGTGGATGGGATACAGCAATTAGCATGGATCCAATCTCTTCCTAAGAGCAAACTATATGTGCCTTTAGCATCACCCACAAAGAAAGTAGTAGGTTATCTCTTACTACCAACTGTCAACTCAACGCATATAGCCCCTTTAGTTACTGAAATATTACCACCAAAATCCATCAATCTCATATCGGTTGGACATAGATCTTTTATCCTTTTACTGAGCTTTCTGAATGTAGAATATGGCATCAGATTGATAGCTGCACCTCCATCAACTAACATCTTAGTCAATGGCTTCTCGTCAATAAATCCTTTGAGATACAATTCCTTTAGAAGCAAATGTTTCTCAGGTTTCTCAAAGGCTGCACACTCTGCTTGACAAACCCATTGAGCCATAGCTATTTCTTCATCTGATTCTACCTCATCACCATTGGCTCTAAATTCAGCAGGCAACATAAAGATAGTAGAAACTTCAACTGGTGCCTTACCTTTACCTTTAACAAATGTCTATTTGATTTGCCAAACTTTATGTCTTTTTTGATATAATTCATCATTTCTCAGATGTTGAACTCTTCTCTTCTGACTTCTGGTAAGTCCACTTGGGCACCATTGATTTTTCTGCCAGACATATTCTTTATCAACTATTTCCTGATCAGCTATTTCTGTTTTGAGCCAATCATGAATATTTTCCATTCTTATACGCTGACTTGTTCTTTCAAAATTCAGTCGTTCATGTATAGGTCGGCGGTTGACCTTTGCCTAACGATATTCCCAACACTAATCGCTCCACTTAGGACGGTTATTGAGAGTCGGTAACTTCAGGCCTTCATTCTAGCAATATTGAAAGAAAGACAATTCCAATGATACTCATCTTCTTCTTGAATTCTCCTTCTTTCATACTCCTCTTGATACCTCCAATAATCTCTTTCTAACGCATTTGGTCCTTCACTTTCTGTCTTTGCCATTTATTCAACAAAATCTTGATAGTAGGTCGTCTACATATCTCACCACTCTTGGAGGTTTCTGGATGATCTGATCGACTAATTTGCCGATCCTGCTTCTTCTTTATTTCTTGATACTCAGCAGCTCATATTTGTCTTATGGAGTCTACTGCCTTAGCCTCCTTGGATCTTTCAGAAGTAAGCACCTTGAATTTTCCCTTCGAAAAAGAAGAAGCAACCATATTTGCTGGGAAAGAATGACCTTCTAAACCCATACCACCTTTAGCTTTCTCCAACCCAATCTTCCCTTTGTTGATAGCTTGCTGGATAGTATCTCTAAAAAACTTTGCAATCATTTGTGTTATGAGTGTTAGAATTATGGTACTTACAATACATTTTCTTCTTAAGTTCTTTAGCCGAAGAAATTCTATGCTTTCTTATCAACTTAATCTGCCCTTTCTCTAACAAATAGTCAAAGATTTTGTCGGCTTTGATGATGTTAAAGTTGAATTTCTTCTTTTCTTCCTCTATTGATTTATTCTTGGCCCAAAAAATACTTCCACACCCAATCCACAGCAGTAACCTCATCACTTTCAACTTCTTCATCACTGTCATCGACTAACTATGGGTCAGACTCATAACCCATATTACCTACCTTCTAAGGCCTATCAAAGCATGCATATTTAAACTGAGTTTCCAAACTAGACAAATTTCTGGCTAAAGCAGCTAAATTGGGACAATCAAACCCAATCTTCTCTCTGATAGCTGGTATTAGCCCTCAAATTGCAATGCTAACCAACTCAGCTTCTGAAAGTGTCAAGGTATAACATTAATTCCTGACTTCTTTAAATCTCTGCAAATAATGAAGTGTAGACTTATTGTTTCTCAGCCTTACATTGACTAAATTCGTAATGCCTGTTTCCGTAACTCCTGAATCAAAGTAATGATGGGACTTGGTTTCCAGATCTTCCCATCCTTCAATGGAATTATGTGGCAGAGATGCAAACCACGAAAATGTTGGACTAGATAGAGAAAGAGGAAAAAACCTCACTTCAAATGTAGGCTCATCAGCAATCTCACCAAGCTGGGCCAAATATTGACTAATGTGTTCCATAGTCGATGTTGAGCCTATTCTAGTAAACTTAACAAAACCAGGTAGTGTAAATCTTGGTGGCAACAAGACTTGATCAAACCATTCTAGATATGTATTTTTATATGAGACCACCGTATTCTTGGGTTTTAAACCAAACTATCGCAAAACTATATCAGTAACTTGATTCATCAGCTGATCTATCTGAAACTGTGTTCCTTGTTGACCATTTGGTTCTGGGTATCTTTGATTCTGCATTCTTTGAATATTTGGCTGATATCTAGGATTTTCACAACCACTCAATGTAATGCTCAGCAACATAATGGTAGCCGGGAGGTACCTCTCCAAGTGCTAGTCCTTCTTGATATGGTGGAGCATTGAAGTCCCTAGCAATCCTCTGGCTATGAGGAGCAATTTTTACAACCGAATGACCATAGTCTACTAATGGTTGTTGCATTGTGTGCTGAATAGTGTTGCAATGTTGACTCCCATTTGCATGTTCTCCAGATACATTATCCCCCGATGTCTGCCCAACAAATGTTTGTCTATTTCCAACAGGAACAGAATATGTTGGACCTCTATTCTGAATATCCAGACTAAAAACTTCCTTAATGCCGTTGGTAATACCATTCAACAGAATTTCATTATGATGAGCCAAAGTTGCTACCATGGCTTTACTGATAGTTTCATACATAGCATTGTGCTGGATCTGAACACTAGGATCATGGTCCCCTTCCAGAATTACCCTCGGGAAAAGAGTCTTCTAATATACCTTCTTATCTCTATTTTTGCTGAAAGAAAGCAAGCACTTCTCCTGGTATTGGTTTACAGCAGTCTCAATAAGTTCCTTTAACCGGTCTGGGAGTTCATCTAGAGTGACATTGAGCACATTTTCATTCTCCAAGTTATTGATTGATTGTCCCACCGAGCGTGCCAAAAGATGTGTTGATGCAAAAATTGGTCTCTTGCACCAATAATCTCACAGGCTCTCAGAGGGAGTGCAGGAGCCAAAATCCTAGACCTCCTGAGCCACAAACGCACGAGCTTGATGATTTGATTCCAAAGACGTGTCAGTCAATTTGACCTGAAATTGACAAGGTAGAGATGCAAAAGTCAAATTATATAGCCTGCCGGTTGTTGACAAACAGTTCCGAGATATACGGCTTTAAGAAGCCGTCGAATGGAGGAAATAAAATAGAAAGTCAACTCCTGATGATCATACAAAATGTTAAATATTATAAAATGTTCAAATTCTCATCGAACAATTGCATATTATGAGTAAAGATGACCGGATCGGCTATTTAGCCGATACAATGCATACAAGTAAAAGATAGCTTACGTGCATTTATCCTTTTATCCATTAAATAAACAATAACCTATTAAAACTAGTCTAAAGGCCTACGGTTTTAATAAATTAATTTCATAATTTGTATTAAATCTATATTTACCTGGTCCAAAGGCCAGCGGGCTTCAATAAATTCAACATATATTACTAGTTTATTTAATGCAAAAATTAGGTTCATGCACGTGCACTATTCGTTTAAGCTTAACTGGATCAAATATTTTAGCTGATACAGGGTCCATGAAGCACAAACAAGATCTATCTACTTCGTTACATTTAGATTCGATTGTTGCTGCCAAATTAATCATAATAAAAGTAAATATCCTGAATGCACAACATATAACAACCAAGATTAATATGTTAATTATCTTAGTTTCGCTTAATAATCATTGTTTGCTTAGGGTTTATAATAAGCATTTAGATTTGAATCTCAAACTAAGCTGTTGAATCTTGACTGGGCAGAATATTGTTACAATAGAATAAACATTAATCTTTGAACAATATTAATAACTTAATGAATCTATTAAATTGCTAATTTAATAGAGCCGATAACTAACTTGAACTAATATTCATAAGAGATTGAAGCAATCCAGCCTTACAAATACAATTCAAGTCGATAACTAGTTCACAATCGAATTTGATATGAGTTTAAAAGATGCAACCATGTCAAACTAAACATGAATCCTGACAATACTTACAAACAAACTGAAGGTCAAAATCAAACAATGCAGCTCAATTCGTCAAAGGTATCGTCGAGATCTACTATTACTCCTACTCCTAAGGTTGGTGGCCGAAGCCGAGAAAGGTTTGTATTATGATTGTGTATATTCTTACAAGGATCGGGTTCCTAATATTATAGTCTGAAGATCTAGTCTCATGTCCTAATACGACCTATCCCAAAAAGGTAATCCGGACTCTAACTTGTCCTTTCTTAATTGAACCCGACACGTCTCCTTCATCTTGCCTTGATCTGACACCTTTCTGATCAATTATTTTTATTGCGCCTCTTGTTTAGTCGATCCACTTATCCGCCTGTCCCTACTTCTGCGAAGCAGGCCCACTAGCAATTTTCTAACTCGCCAAAATTTGGGATTAACAGATATTTTATCTGTTATCAACATGGTGAGCAAAAAGTTGCAGTCTCCAATTGTGTGCTTGGATAGTACTTTGAAAAGATAGAAGAAGTCATGTCATATTTTAAGAAGTATAGAGACACAGGCTTAAGTGCAAGTATTGATACTGCAAAATCCTTTGCATCTAGTTTGGCTGTAGAACCAACATTTTCTACAAAACGTAAAGGTAAAAGGAAGAAGCAATTTGATGAACAAGATGAAACTCAAGAATTACAACGTTCATCTATACATGATTTCAATGATGAGTACTTTCTAGTTATTGTTGATTATTCAATTATTTCATTGACTAGTCAATTTGATCAGCTAAAGGAATTTTAGAAAATATTTGGTTTCTTATTCAATTCAGATTGACTAGTCGATTTGATCAGCTAAAGGAATTTTAGAAAATATTTGGTTTCTTATTCAATTCAGAGAATCTAAAGTCCTTGGATCATAATGATCTACAAGACCATTGCACAATATTTGTGGAGAAATTTTCTCATGACAACAGGTCTAAGTTAGATGATTTGTTCTCTGAGTTGAAAGTGTTAACTTTGCCAGATCAGGTGATGTCAGCATCTGAGATTCTTCACTTTGTTAAAGTTGCAGATTGTTATCCAAATGCCTCTATTGCATATAAGATTATGTTAACCATTCCAGTGACAGTAGCATCAGCTGAAAGAAGCTTCTCCAAATTGAAGCTATTGAAAAATTGTTTGAGGTCAACTATGCTACAAGAAAGATTAAATGGCTTGGCTATGTGCAACATTGAGAAGGATATTTTGGATACAATTGATCTTGAAAGTGTTATTGAAGATTTTGCATCAAAAAATACCGGAAGACAGTTTCTTAAAAAACATGGAAGCACTATAGTTTTATTTGACGTAACCATCATAGTTATTTTGCCGTTCCTTTATCTTTTTTGATGTAGTCTTATTTTTTTCAAGGATTAAATATATACTACAATTATCTCGTCTCAATAGTATTATATAATTTAATCTTCATAAGAAAATATTACATAGTCGGGCCCTTAGTGGCTTACTGGGCCAAAGGCCCTTGAAATCTGTGGGACGGGGCTGTACCATTTCCAATACTGCATATAATAACTTCTTTTAATAGTTTTGTTCCTCATCCCTCAAAAAGCAGCTTTGTTGCCCACAGCTCCACGAGTATGAAATTTCATCCCGAGCAATACATTCCAAAAATGTTTTTATTTGGGAAATATTTGGCTTTCAACACTTGTCCGCAGAGGATATCTAGGTTTTATCAACAATCTCCATGCTTGGTGTCCTAACATAGCTTGGTTGAAAAGATGTAAGTATAAACAAGGCTTGCTCGGCTTTGTCAAGGAACTAGACTCGTGGATAATAATACTCAAGTTCAATTTGGTACCATCAATTTATAACGCATCTTGGCGACGTGTGTATTAATTAGGTGTGTAGACTTACGAGGTCAAAGTCGTGCTAATGATTTCTATTCTTAAAAAGCAAAGGACAAAAGAATGATGTAACTGAAGTAGTTGGTAAGGACATAATTTAATTTTTTGCGTTGTTGTTGCTGCTTCAGCATTTACAGTTTACTAGCTAACATGCATTTGTGTTGCAACAGGATTGTATAGTTTGTCGCACTGCTATAGAATCGGCTTTTAGTTCCGGCCGGGAAGGGGTTTTAGCTCCGGATTCCGAGCCAGGACTACGCTTCCGGGACTAAAGCCCCCCCCCCTTTAGTCCCGGCTCCGTGCACCAGAGCCAAGGCCCCACCTTTTAGTCCTGGACGGTATTACCAGCCGGGATTAAAGGGTCCTACCAGCAGTGCCACGCAGCAGCAACAACCTTTACTCCCGGCTAGTAGTACCGCCCGGGACTAAAGGGGCCCCTTGTTTCTTCTTTTTCTTTTCTTTTCAGTTCTATTTTTTTAGTTTTGTTTATTTATACAATAGATTTTCCAATATATATATATATATATATTAGCAACATATGACAATAAGCTTATTTTATACATATATAATTGAATTATGTAACTACATATATATATATATAAATATATGCACATAAATATATAGAAGTTGTTCTCCAAATCTAGTACTGCACAAGTTGTACTCCAGAGTTAATATTCTAAACATATTACAAGTTGTACTTCATCATCCAAAGATCTACAAAGCATACAAATGATCATTATTGTTTGGAATCATCTTCTCGTTAGGATTATAGTGGAACTCGCCGCTTGGATTTATGACTTGTTCCCGAAGAAATCCTGTTATTGCCTCTTGTATTGCTTGGAGTTGTTCATGTTGCATGAGTTTTTGCTTCAACCATTCAGTCTTCAATTTAAATTAAAAGAAGGTATTAGTTATATCAAGATTATCAATAGTAATTCGAGAGAAAAAGAAAAGAGACATGTGTTACATACTCTGACGTATTCTTCAGGAATTCTATTTGGTACTGCCATAATATACTCGCAAACGTAGTATCCACATAAGTTGTTCCCTGGTTCTTATCTCAAGATCCACTGTAGGATGTAAAGATTCATCTCATCAAAAGACAAAATATAAGAAATACCACGTATATTGATGAAGGATAAACTTACTTTTAGTTGTGGTGCCCTACGTTGAGTTAGATGTTCCCGAACAATAAATCTTTCCCAAACCCTAAACCAATGATATATTTGAAATAAGAGAGTTGGATCGTTAAGTATGCATATATACAAGCTTAGTCTACTTTACGCATGCAATGGATCGAAATTACCTTTGAATGATGTCTATAATATCATGGTAATCTTGTTGCGGTTTCTTCATTGAGTCATAGATTACCAACTTACTTTCAGCAAGATCGATGACTATGAGTATCCAGTGAAAGCTGTTCATAGAGACATGAGTCATAGATTAGGGTTAAGTAAAATTAAAGGTGCACACTTGCATGTTAACTATATATGTATAACTCACTTGAAGTTGTAGGGGAAGTGTATTCTTTTTTTGTCATTTTGGTTCACGAACAACCTCATAAGATTCGTACACATGTCATTGATCCAAGTCACCGAAGGGTTTGGCTTCTTGAAAGCGACGTAAGGATCAACAAATCCAAGAGTATTATCATTTTTTGATCTGAGCTCAGTCATTTGGAGCCAGCATATAGTGAGTCCATCAACAAGTACGTGTGTAAGGATTACTACTATATAGACATGCTGGAGAGTTTAATAAAAACAAAGAAATACTTACAAAGAAAAGCAGCTAATGAGTGATTTGTCCAGAGCGTCCATGTGGCGTAGATAGTGTAATTCGCTCATCTAGACTAAGATAAGGTCATCGCCATGGAAGTTGTGATGGTTTCGAATTCGAACAGAAATCCAATCAACTCTGACTTTAGAAGCCTCTATGCACTAATTGTTGATTGCAAACATGTGCATACCGAGTACATGTAGGTGCTTGGGGTTCATTAGACTCCTACCCAGTGCAAAATTTCTCCTCCATTCATCAACTACTTTCGCTCATGGAAACTCTAGCCTAGCAGCAATATTTTGAATTATGGAGTATGGGAGACCACTCTGAATGAAATAATTTTCAAGTGAGTCCATCTCAAATGAAGTGGGCTCTCCAGATTTCCTCTGTACTATGCCCACATTTGAACCATACTGATCTGCCACAATTAATAGGGACAAAGGTCTTGATGTGTCCCCGAGCTGCGGAACACTCTTTCCTGCTTTCTTCTAGGCGGATTGAGCTCTTACAGCTTTTATTAGTTGGCGTTCATAGTCTAACTTTGGCTGAGGCTTTCAAGCTTCGCGCATTTTCTGGTTGTGCTCTTCCACCCTCTTCCTCAGCTCCCCTTTTGGTAAGTAGAGGTATGGCTTTTCAGGGTTCTGCTTTGCTTCAAATTCCTTTTTACATTTTTCAAAGTGTGCTTTCATATCAGAAGCAACTGATGCAATTATCTCCTTGTCAGTCTTCTCATAAGGCAACTTTTCACTAGCTGCTTTAGAGCTAGAGGTTGCCTGAGCCTGCTTCTTTCTAGGATGTGGGACCGAAGCCTTTGGTGCTGGAGCGGACCTCTTCTTATTGGCTTGAGGCGGTGGTGGTGGCGGGGACAGTGCGGCCCGTGGCGGCGTTGGAGACCGTGTTCGAGGTGGTGGTGAAGGCGGTGGCGGGGTGGGTGCGGCCCGTGGCGGCATTGCAGACCGTTGTGGAGGAGATGGGGTTGCAGTCACGTCCTTCAATGCATCTTCACTGTCCACAACACTATGATGCGTTGGGGAATGAATACTTGGACTGAAGTCCCTGCTAGGAAAACAACGAGTGTTGTGAGCGAATAAATTGTTTTGAATAGGATGTTAGAGAATAAATTAAATTATTTTTGAATCCACGCACCTATGCTGAGGATCTTGATCATCAGTAAGACGAGGTGGTTGTGGTGAGACTCCAGGAATGATGATGAAGCGCTTACGCCAACAAATGAATGTCTTCTCTGCCTCACCTAGAGTCTTCTCCCCATCTCCCCTTCAATGTCGAGAGGCACACTGGCACAACCTCTCTCCACCCTATCCACTGAGACACGAGCATATCCTTCTGGTACCGGTTGACTATGGATTCTTGGTGTTCTCATCCGGTTGATAGCATTTACAACACCGACCGCCACCTTCTTCATCCCGGTTCCTTCCGAAATGTGTAGCTCACACGAATTAACTGGTTATGTGAGGTCATCCACGGGGAACCATAGCTTCGCGTCAGCTTGGGTGGTTGGTACTTCCATGGAGGCGCAACTGCTCTTCAACTAACCTATCTGTCGGCTATGATGTTGTAGCCCCCCTCTTGTCAAGGAACTAAATATTGCTTGCACTTGCCTCTTGATCTCCTCCTACATCCATTCTTCTCGACTTCTTTCACGCTCTTGCGAGCTATGCACAAACTCCTCCAACTTCTAAATCCACTCTGCCTCCTCCACCTTCTTTCTCTAGCGGCTTCTATAAGTTCCTTGATCAGCTGGGAAGGAATGGTACCATGAAACTACCCCATACCCTCTTGTACGCCCGCCGTGTTCTCAATTTTCAAGGGTGTACGTGAGTGCATCATTCTCTCTATTGGGCTTGAAGAGACCAGATGCAACCTCCACTCATGCATGAACGAGCCTCTCTACTGCTAATGAGATTTTTGGGCCCCAATCTAGCAACCCAGTTATGGGATCTACGGTTCCCCCATGACCGTATAACCATTGCTTCAAGCGTTCACCCCAATTCTCCTATATTGTCTGAGGTACTACCCCCCTGGCCATCATCTCCTGTTCCATTCTCTCCAACTTTGGAATGGCACTCATATAGTCACCTGATCCCAGATGATGGTGGTATTTCTTCTTTGCAGCATTCTCTTTGTTCCTTCTGATAATAGCTTTGCTCTCTTCTGACATTTTGTACTGCACGAATTCATCCCAAAAAGGGCCTTAGCTTGACATACGCCTTGGTGCTGAAATTTGGCGTCTCATTCTTCTTCACAAACTTGGTGTACAAGTTCTTCTTCCAAGCCTAAAAAAGTGTTGCCATCTTCATTGTCCACTCTCGGATTCTCTCCTTCAGCTTGTCATCATTCGTGTTGAACGTGAATTGGAGTCCGATGTTAGTCCACATGTCGGCTTTATCACGATCGGAGACAAAGCTAGTGTGAGGAGCACTTGGCTTCTTCTTCCATTCTCAAGCACTGATCGGTATCCTGTCCCTCACCAAGTAACCACAATGACCGACATATGTCTTTGCATGCGGTCCTAGTGGTTGGTCTGTAGCCTCGTCGAACTCGGAGATTACGAGACGGCCCTCCAACGGCCTCCTTGGCCCTCCAACAGCTCTGCTCTTCCCGGTCATAGTTGTCGATCCAGAGGGCTACATATATATATAAAGACACGAAGATGAAATTATTACAAGATCCAATATACCCTAAAGTCTAAACCTAATCCCTAATAAACATGTATAATTAATATACCTCGCCAGTATTGGCTTGCTCGACAATTTGTTGCTCATTAGGTGGCGGGGAGGATCCCTGCATGATCTCCTCGTAATCTGCCCGCAAGTACTCACTCCCATCATCATCACCCTCGATTTGTTCGTCACCAGTGGTGATGAGATTTATCATGATGGCCTCATCATCGATTTGTTGATCCCTGAGATCGGCAATTGTCTATATATATAAGGTATATAAAAAACTATACAAATATATAAAAGATGTGTCTATATATATAATGAGTCATATGACATTCATATCAAGTTACATCTATTCATACATATATAATCATTCATATATATCTATTGAAATATATAGAGAAATATATATATACAATGAATAAAATATATATATATAGATATATATATAGATATATTTATAGATATATATATATACATACATATATATATACTTAGCATCACAAGGTTAGGCCACAGTTGTTTCTTGGCTTGACAGAAGAGCATGTGGGCGCCATATTATCTCATTGTGTGTATGATATGTCATGTGAAGAATTGATTTTGTGGCAAAGTGCATCGAGGGCTCTACAGACATTCCTGGAATTTTTTGCCTCAGTTATGAATAATGGTGTGTCCAAATACTCTATTGATGATAAGTCTAGAGAGAATAATACCAGAAGCATTTGCACGATGGGTTGTATTCAGAAGATATTGGAAAAAACTTATCTGCACAATATGAGGTAGCAATGACTAAAGATATATCAATTCGAAAGGTGCGTATATATTTTTTATTTGATAGACTACAAACTAAAAAATATATATGTATGTATATGTATATTCAAGTAAGTGTGTATATATATACACATACATACATACAATGAGTCATCAAGTTATATATAAGCTAGTGACTTTCAAATACAAGTCATGCA
>Ga0182004_10000089_pt1 | contig 36962 bp, 25 predicted proteins | sample Sormic07211540_1_FD_120479 | JGI IMG/M metagenome (GOLD analysis project Ga0182004, IMG submission 120479) | Endophyte microbial communities from Sorghum bicolor roots, Mead, Nebraska, USA - 072115-40_1 MetaG | ecosystem: Host-associated > Plants > Roots > Unclassified | place: USA: Nebraska...
ATAAGAAAGATAATAGGAAGACTAATGCTAAATAATATAGATCCCATTATTGGAGATCAATTCAGAAGGATTAAACAAGAAAAACGCTGATTTTCAATTAACTAGCTAATTAGAGTGTGTGGTAGGGGACAAACTGATGTTTAATAGGCAATAATAAAAATAAAAGATATGAAGAAAATATTAGAAATATCTATTTGTATAAAAAAACTATTAGAGATTAATATAAAATAAGAATAAAAATCTTAGTATAAATAATATCATTAACTAGCTAATTAGATAATTAAACATCTAATCTATGAGATGTATTAAGGGAGTTATGGGAAGCTTGGGGGGTGGCAGGCCCCCCTCAGCCCCACCTTCCCTCCGCCACTGCCCCGCCCGATCTGCTCTGTGACTCTGCCACGACACCTCCTCGGTCTTTTGTTGGTGTGCATTCTATAAATATTTAGTTAAATTTATTTTCTTGATAAGCAAAGACAACAGATATTTAGGGAGAGTACTCCCTACTCCAGCTCCCGTAGACTGTAGCGCGCAGAAAAAAAAAAAGCAAGAGAATTTTGACAGCAGCAGCTGCTGTTCCTTGCCTTTGCATCGATCAACTCAATTCCAATCACTGTCCAAAAAGTGGTGTCACTTAATGATGAGATACCTACGGAGCAAAGCAACACCAACACGGGCTGACGGGCTCCACCACGCAAGAAAATCCCAGGCCAGAATCCCCGCGGCACGGCCGGGGACACGACGACATCCACACGCTCCCAGTACCAGCCAGCATCAGGTGAGAGTTGAGACTGCGCGCAAATCACAACATCACGCATCTTTACATGCACCCACGAGCCAAGCCACGACACAAGAGCATATCATGATAGCGATCTATTCTCTACTATATGGCCATGGAATGGATCACCAGACACAATCATACCACGACGCAACGGCAGCGGCGCATCCATCACCAGAGAGCAGAGGCAAAGGCAAAGGCGGCAGCCCTTCTGTCTCCTCCTCATACCAATGCCACCAGCTCCTCACCGCACGTCGCCTTGCCACAATTACCATCACACACACACTTTTTACTTCGTAGGAGTACCAGCCCTCCTGTTTAGGTAAATTCATTGTCAATATATTCCTGGGCCGGGCATTCGCGCCTTTCAAGGATTCGAATTATGGCAGCCTCAAATGATAGCCACGTAGCCACTGTGCGGCCATGATCCCAAACAGTTGCACATCTCATATGCCCACACAATGGAGCCAAGTTCCCAGTCATTCTTTAGAAGGAATCATTGCAGGATACAAACAAAGGTGCTCATACAAAAGTTTCACCAAATCCACATACGCCGGAAAAACAGTCCTCACAAGTAGTACACAGCTACAACGGTCTAACCATACCACGGGAGCTGCAAGGGCCAGACACCACCATCGCAGCAGCCAGTGTGGACATCCATCTTGCCGGTTGGCCGGTCGGTCACCACCCATAGGGCGGAGCGAAAACCTCCGCTTTTACCTGTCGTAGCCACCGCCGCCCGCCCGGCGGCCTCCACCATAGCCCCTTTCTGGCATCCGATACGGCGAAATCGATCGCTCCCTCCTTGACCTACCACCGCCGTAAGGAGGCGGCGAGTAGCCACGGCCACCCCTGCTTTCGTAGTAGTCCCGAGGGTCCCTGTGGGGAGGAGAGTAGTCCCGGCTGTCCCTGTAGGGAGGGTAGTCCCTGCTGTCCCTGTAGGAGGGGTAATAATCCCGACTCTCCCTGTAGGAAGAGTACATGGGTGGCGGAGACCTGCGGTACCCATGCCCACCGCCATTACCGTAATACTCATCACGCCCACCACCATAGCCTCTACGGAATCTCCCGCGCTCTCTGCGCTCGTACCGATGGCCTGTCAAGGGTATCAAAGTGTAGGATAACTGCATAAGTAGTGAGCAGTACTGATGGCCTGTCAACGGTATCAAGGTGTAGGATAACTGCAACATATGTTTCTATACAGTAAAAGCAAAAGAAAAGGTTCCAGATGAGTCACCAAGCAATAAGTGATAAGATAAGACATGTCATGGCAAAAGTAAAAAGGGAAACAGAGAAATAAACAGAAAGGATTCAAAAAGATGTAAAATAAAATGAATTGGTATCTACAGAACCAATAATGCTGCTTGCATACCAAGATAGCTTCCAGGAGTTGGTGTTCTTGGGCGACCACGGCGTGACTGAAACAATGGAAAGAGAAACTTTAGTCTGATTACAAGGAATGGTAATAATAAGATTAAAAGTAGTATCATTCAGGACCATGCAAGTAATTACAAGTTCCTCTTACAATCAATGGATACACGCCCTGCAATAACGGACCAAGGGAGGAAATAAGTAACGAAGAGCCCAAACTTCAACTAGCAGGCATCCAAAGTTGCTATCGCACATGGCACCACACATGCTTGACTAACGAGTTGGCAATGCCCGTTGATTAGTTGATGTGGAAGTTGAAGGTGAATGCTCAGGTTTAGTTGAAAAATTGCTATGTTAAGTTGTTGTGAATCTTGTGGTGCATGGTAACCCTTTGGGCTGTCCACTGATCGAGCCATATGAGCTAAAGTTGGAATTGGTGAACTCAGCATCTTGATTGCTGGACACAGCTTGCACAATATCTTCTGAATAATAACCAAAAAAAACTTCCAGGTCAACACTCTGCACATATATGGTTGCACTTTATTTAGCGTCAACAACCCTGGTGGAGGTAAACAAAATTACCTTCTCAACTGTGATGTTTCGACCTTCCATTACAGAATCATTGAGATACTTGATGCAACGCTCAGCTTCTTCAACAGTGTCCATGGTGACAAAGGCAAATCCACGGGAAACACGTGTATGGGGTTCAAGAACAACATGGCAACCAACCACCTAGTCCAAAAGAGATGTCACGATGAGATACTTCACAGATAGATTAGACTTAACTCTGTTTGAAGTCACTAACCTTTCCATGCTTAGAGAAATAATCTTTAACATCCCTTTCAGTCACCCTGGAAGAGAGCCCAGTCACATACAGAGTATTTCCACGGTTAACAGCATCCTCCTCCCTGCAAACAGGAAAGAAATCAGAATGTGGCCATTGCAGATAAAGAAGTATAAGCAAATGTAAAACTAAATGGCATGCAATATTTAGGTGGCTCATTGAAGTAAAAAACAATGTTTTCGCCTCTCTTTTCTCCTACTGTATCTCTTTTACTAGTCTACACCATAAAAATTTACATGCCATCCAAACTATAAAAACATTATTACATAAGCAAAACCTGTTATCTACTTCATCAGTGAATTTTCCTTTCCAATTGCAGCTACTATTACCATATTACATTGGTCCATCACACATCGGTTGTTGCAAATCATTCTCACCAAAGCAACAAAATTCCTTGTACTCACTATATGAAGTTTGCAAGTCAAATACATTGCATATGACTTTCAACTATCACAACAAATATACTCCCTCCGATTCACAACAAATATACTCCCTCTGTTATAAGTCACTATGACTTTTTTCATTCATCCATTTTGCTATGTATCTAGACATATTATTGTATCTAGATGAATAGCAAAATGGATGTATATCAAAGATGCCATGTTTAAATACTTAAAAGAACTATACTGAACAGCTATAACAACAGGTGCAGAACGTTTTTTTTTACTCTCAGCCCACATCGACACATGCTATTACAACATGAACATCACTTAACTCCAGCGATACAATTACCATATACATTCAACTTTTCTAGTGATAAAAGGAAAATTCATACAAATATAAGCAACACACCAAAGCAAACAATTTAAACCACATGAGTAGCAAACTTTTAAAGCACATGTAGCTTTAGCAAACAAAGGAAAGGAGTAAACTGAGAACCTCTCATGGCTTCTAGACCTTGACCTGGCCTGAGATCTAGGATCAGGCACAGGCGACCTAGACTGAGACCGAGCTGGAGATTGTGATCTTGACCTCGCTTTTGGGTGCCCCCTGCTGTATGAAGGGGACCTCGAGTACCTACAAATAAAAAATTTGCCACAGGCATGCATTAAACATTAAAGTATTAAACAACCCTTGGAGTTGCGATAAAGTGTTCTGGCAGAAGATGGGAATAGAATGAGCAGTTGAAAATCTAAATTAGCATGCAAAACAACTTTATTTATGTACACAGTTTTCAAACTTCACATGATATCACATGTCTACTGAAGTACTGATAGGACACTATTACAGAGAAACACTGAAATACGATAGGCACCACATATAAATCATAGTCATAGTTAAACACATATAAATCATAGTCATAATTAAAATTGGCAGCCAACCTAATAATACTTTTAAAACAAACACAAAGTTTACAGTAAGACTCTGATAGTTGCAGCAGGAATTAGGACCATGAGCAAGATATAAAAGGACAGGAAAATGCAAATTTCATAAAGTGTGTTCTAGACCAAATGCTTCTTGCCTTATCATTCATCATGAACATAGACATGCCATGAATTATCTGAATAAATCGACTAAATCTAACTCTACTGATAACTCTCAATAAGGCAGCAATAACACCTTAGAGGATACTTTCTCCACAAAAACACAGAGGTGCCTTCCAGCATTGATTTGAAACCATTAACAAACCATTTGATGTTGCTTCAGTTTCTGTAAGCAATGAGTGACTACAGTGTATATGACCTAGAAGGCAACCTTTCTCAAGGAAAGGGTTGTCCTCAACTGAGTAATGGACCAAGTTTCAAAGACTATACCTCGTAAGAAGATGAAACATAAGAATGGATTCATTGCCTAATTTTTTTTTTGAATGACCAGATGATGGATAGACAAATCCTAGGAAATCCTAGGACCAAACTATTCCTCAAAAGTCAAAACAAAGGTACCCTAAGATAAAGCACCAGAACTAATATTCTAGTTGTGTGCAACGACAAACTAACACCTTCGGGAGCTAGCAAATTCAAGCCAGACACGAATAGCACTTGTTTGAGGGCACCTCTGACAAATAGGTAGAACAATATAACATAACAAAAGGAATGAAAGGAGAACCTTAGCACTTATGTTCATGGAATATATCTCCAAAATTAACCTGACTTTGTAGATACAATGAGACATGTCTATATAATAATATGTAGAACCAGACACTAACCGGTTAAGCTATTAAGTGTATTAACAATTTGGTCAAAGGTATTAGACCATGCACACTTTGGATAGAAAAAGCAGGTTGTGCCAGCATGACAAACACCATTGTTTCTGGCCAAAGGTGTATGAGGCTACACTAAACATGCACATGACCGATTCAAACAGAAACCTAACCTGATTCCAAGACAAAGATTACAAACGTGCAAACTCTAGATAGTAAGCAAGTTGTGCCAGATTCAAACGCAGTATTCACGACAAATATCACAGTTTCTGGTCATTAAAGGTTTATTAGGAGGCTACACCAAAACCTTTAGGACAAAGGGGGTTATTAGTAGAGAAAAAACTCATACAGGCAAGCAGAAGCATCCATATTTGATAACCCAGGAGCCCTTAAGATGCACAAGTCTAAGCATATAGCTACCATTGCCCACATAAGCACAAGAAGCAAAATACAGCAAGCCTCACTATTCATTATTAACTCAAAACATGACAAATAAAACAACAGAAATCACAATCACACATTCCCTCCCACATATCATTTTTACATTCTCTGTATGGATCCTCACTTTTCCCATACTACCCCAATGAAATCAACACCACTAGGGAATTAAGCTGAAATCCCATAAGTCAACACCACTGGGGCTAGATCAGGGGTGGCCAACGGCCGAGGATTACGACGCCCATATACGAATAGGGAGGCCGGCGTAGTTACCTCCTGCGCGGGGAATCAGCCTGCGAAGACATAGAGCGAGCATCAAAGCGTCAGTGCGGAGATCAACGGAATCACCGTACGAGAAGAAGAAAAAATAAATCACAAACACGAATGGAACAGCGACGGCGACGAGGGGGAAGGGGATCACCATGTCGCGAAGCGGGGACAGCGCCGCGGGCGGGGGCGGGGGCGGGGGACGGCGCGGTGGAGCTCCCCCGCGGTCGCGAGCACGGGGCTAGGGTTTGGCTGCGCGTTCGCTTCTCCCCGTGTTCCCTCGGCTCTCCCTTTCTGCTGAGGCGTGCACAGCACTGCGCTCTCTCCGCTCCAAATTGTTCCGCGTTGTGTATTTGTCGGGCAGGGACCGCAACAGCTGGTGGGCTTCGAGGTAAACCCTTTCCGGCCCGGCCCGGCCCGGCCCAGTTAGGACAGATGCGGGCGGGTGAGGAAAGAAGCCGTTTCAGAGCTGTCGGTTTCCCAGTGTGGCGTGGGTGCTGTGGAACAGTGGAAAAGCCGAGCCGAGGAAGGGCAGGCAGGGAAGGGAAGCGAACCCCTCGTGACCGGCGGCGGCGGCGAAGGGAGATGCCGCCGGAGAGGACGAGAATGGAGGAGCTGTGGGAACGCGAGGTCGGCAGCCTCCCACCCAAGCGCTTCGCCAACTCCGTCATGGCCTCCAAGGTTTTCCCGTCTCCCTCGTATCTCATCTCGTGCTCCGATGAGGATATCACGGTTCCGTGAATTCGAAGAAAAATTAGGGCGTAGTACTGAGGAATTAGTGCGATTGATTCGGTTTCGAGCTACGCCTACGCGCTTGGGGAGTTTGGGAGAGGATGAGGGGGGCAGCTTGTGACCAGTTTGCCTGTGCTGTGCGCAGGAGTATGTGCAGTCTCTCAACATCCAGAAGCGGCTACGGAAGCACAGGGGCTGCGTCAACACGATAAGCTTCAGCGCCGACGGGAGCCTGCTCCTCTCCGGGTCCGATGACCGGACCCTCGTGCTCTGGGACTGGCAGGAGGCGGCACCCACCTTGTCGTTCCACACCGGGCACAGAAACAACGTGTACCACGCGCTGTTCATGCCCGTCTCGGATGATCGGAGCATCGTCTCGTGCGCTGCTGATGGGGAGGTATGCATATGTTACAAATTTACATGGCCTTGTCCTTGCAACAACAAATTAGATGATCTGGTGTTTATGCTACGGTGCTCTTTTTGGTCACTCAAGCCTTTGTGCTGTGTTTGTCATTTATGGATTCCATACAGGTGATCCATTCGCAGATAGAGGAAGGGGGTCGCGTGATTACAGACAAACTCGTTGAGTTGGAGTTTGCGGTACACAGGTTGGCTGTTGAGCCGGCAAGTCCTCACACGTTCTACTGCTGCTGTCAAGATAGCTCCGTGTGGCATGTATGTTGAGTTCCATTGCTTCTTTCTATCCCTGCTGATTCTTCTGCTGCTCACCCTGTTCTCTCCTCAGTTTGATCTCAGGGAGGGAAATGCCATGGAACTATTTAAATGTAGAGCTGCAGCCTATTACCCTGGTGAAAACACCGCGCTCTATGCTATTGCCTTAGACCCAAGGAAGCCCTGTTGTTTTGCAGTTGCTGGATCAGATCAGTATGTAAGGATATATGATACCCGCAAGATTTTTGTGGATGGGAATTCTAGTTCCAGTCGCCCAATTGAGCACTTCTGCCCTCCACATTTGATTGCTCGAGTTGAAGAAGAAATAACTGGTTTGGCCTACTCACAGACCAGTGAGCTATTAGCGTCCTATAGTCATGACGATATCTACCTTTTCTCAAGAGAGCACGGTTTACACTTCAACAATATTGAGGTCGATAAACGACTCCTGAAGGATGTGACTGAGCTTTCCTTTTCCTTTGTTGATAAGTTGCCCATACCTAAGACATTCAAGGGACACGAGAACGTAGAAACCATGAAGGGGGTCAACTTCCTTGGGCCCAACTGTGATTTTGTTACCTCTGGGTCAGACTGTGGCAGTATATTTATTTGGAGAAAGAAGGATGCAGAACTGATCAGAGCGATGCGTGGAGATAAGCGGATTGTAAACTGTGTCGAACAGCACCCTTGTGGGATTGTTCTAGCAAGTAGTGGCATTGATAAAGATATTAAGATTTGGGAACCTGGTGAAGGTGAAAACCTCACCATCACTCAAGCTCACGAGGTATGTGCATGTTGTACTTGAGTCTCTTATCGTTCTCCTTCCTTGTTGGTTATTATGTTCTTTGTATGCACAACTTGTCATAAATCGCCTAATGTATTGGACAGGCATGACAAAATCTTCACATAGCAACATTTGCATAATGAATTTGCTTGGTTGGTATTTGTATTGTGAACCTGAAGCGTATAAAGGAAAAGGACCACAGAGGATCAGTTTCACATTAGAAAGTAACTTGAGTTAGGAGTGGCAGTTTCTTGTTGAAGTCGATTTTGAGCTACCAGAATCTTACATTATGAAAATTCGTGTAATGTTGATTAATGCAAAATAAATGTTCAGTAGTTTGATACACCAAAGTTCATATATTATATTTAAGGTAAAACTAAAAGATAGTGATCAAATTATAGTTTAAGCTTTTAAAATGGACCATTGTTTAATGAAAAATAAAAAGGATGTGGAATCTAATCTTTTTGTCCATGCAAAGTTAACTTATTTTATTTTGGCATTATAACAGTCGTATGATCCTCCAAACCGTATTCCTGTTCTTATTTGACACTGTTGGACATATCGATTTCTGCTGCCCTACTTTTGAGTTTGAACAGAGTTGCAAAAAAATGCTATTGCTATATGAGTGATTTTAGAATCCTGATGTGGAATTTCAATTTTGAAGGATGATGAAGATATTTGGATCTCCAGTGATTATGATTCTGATGACTTTATTATCAGCGACGGCTTTGGTTATGTGATTGACTTGGATCCTGCCCATTTATACGAAAACGGTGATCATGAATCTGAGGAGGATGAAGATACATCGTCAGAGGAACATGATGACGGAGATAACAGTGCCAAAGAAGACGACGATGGTGACAATGGTGCTGAAGAAGAAGATTTTGATGGTGGAAACAGTGCTGGAGATGAGGGCGATGATTGATGATGATATGATAGGTGAGGGAGATTGCATTCAGCCATTAGATCAAGAATAGCTGATTCTGTTGCCGTTGTAGTTGTAGCTTTGTAGGTTATCTTGGGAGGAGCAAAGGCTTACAAAAAAACGAAAAACATGCTTAGCTAGGATTATCAAGAGTTTATTTACGATGCCTCCTAGGTTACTGTTTAATGTTCCTCTTCATTGCGTAATATTTAACCTGTATATATCTTTCGTCAGGATTGAGATAATCTAGCATAGTCATGTAAATGTATTGTGAAAACAATTATTCCAATGAGAGACTGACATCAGAGCAACTTTGGACCATGATGTTGAATAACATCAAGTATTCAGCCATTCGTATGTTAGTAGAAAGTTTATGAAAAAGCTGTTTGCTCTTCATGGATTGCTCCTCGCAGTATGGGCACGCACTGGAATCAGCACAACGTGCAAAGTCTTTTTACTAGCTTGGAGGAATCTTTTATATATTTAGAAAATCATTCAGTTCCTGGAATGTTTTTATTTGATCAGAGCGGCTTATTTTTGTCTAGTACGTCCCTTTTGCAAACTCAGATCCCCTTAGAATACATGACCTTTTTTAGGATAAGAAAACTATGGGGATATTATTTGAATAATCCATTTAGTTATTCATGAAGGATTTTCGTGTGCCTTCCCCTTTGCTTCTAGGCCGTAGTGTTCTGTTTAATAAGGGCACTCAGTGCAAGACTCTATCACAGAGTCCAAGACAATTAATTACATATTATTTATAGTATTTTGTTGATGTGACAGTATATTTATTGAAGAAAGAGGTAAAAAAATAAGACTCCAAGTCTTATTTAAACTCTAAGTCCACATTGTTTGAGGTAATAAATAACTTTAGACTCTATGATAGAGCCTGCATTGTGAGTGACATAATACGTATCCCTCTGATTGAAAAGTAGTACTATGCCTTCTCAATTTTTCTCGAAATACATGCCATCCTGAACTTTGAACTTCGAGGCATTTTGTCCTCTCCTTGTCTTCCTTTGATGTTATTTTAAATATAGGGTACTCACCGTGTAAGACTTTATCACAGAGTCCAAGACAATTAATTACATATTATTTATAGTATTTTGCTGATGTGACAGTATGTTTATTGAAGAAAGAGGTAGAAAAAATAAGACTCCAAGTCTTATTTAGACTCTAAGTCCACATTGTTCGAAGTAATAAATAACTTTAGACTCTATGACAGAGTCTACATTGTGAGTGTCCTAAGTGCTATCGTCCTCACAAATAAACAAATAAATTAAAGGGCCGCTTGGATCCTTTTATTTTGAAGATTTTGGAATTTATTTATTAGATTAGACTATTTGGCTAGAAAATTAATATTTCACAGCTTTTCCAAACTCACAAATAATCTTATCTCAAATTTATAGGGCGGGAGATGAAAAATTGATTCTATAGATCACCATACTATATTTCTACTCTGTAATTTATTCACTTCCCTACAGTAGAATGCAACATATAAGTATATCTCTTGTATGACTACCAATAGTATACAAATATATTTTATATACAATCATATTAGCTTAGTTAATTTTTGCCTAAATATAATTATTAGAATAAATTCAATTCCAACCTAACATATAAGTGTAACAAAAACATTCGGTCCACTTTTCTTAATCCCCGTGCACATCTTAAAACCAACAAATATTTTGAATTGGACTTAAAAAAAACTTAAATTGGAGAGGGATTATTATAGCTTAAAGCGCACAATTGATAAGCTGCGGCGGCAGCGCTTTAAGCTGAAACGAACAGAGTTTAGAGTTTATAAGGTTTAAAGCGCACAAAGATAATTTAGCTATTATTTGCTATTTTTCATTGTATATACTTTAATGATCAAGCTAATCTACTATGTAATTAAAGGCTAAATGACCCCCCTATTGACATTTGCGTCCCCTAAATCTAATTCCTAACTTCGTCACTTGTTGCCAAGACAAAACTAGGAGTTTGTCTACTAGCGACAATGAATGAGTAAGGTTCTAGATGTGAGTTAGAGGCAAAATGAGATTGAAGTCAGTTGTATGTCGTGAACTGTGATTATAGATATCACAACTGAGGATCTGTTTGGTTCGCTTCACTAAAATTTAACTACTAAAACTATCTTGGGTAACTAATGAGATTAGACTAATTTAGCTTATTTCTAGTAAGTGTCTAGAAGTTTAACTGTTAAAATGACTAAAGTTTAGTTGGCTAAAATTTAGTAAGAGAAACTAAACACCATAACTCTAGTTTTAGTTTTTCATATTATCTTTATGTTATGCATATAAGCTGAATAATATAAAATTTCCACAAAAGAAAGTTTCCAAAACGGACCAAGAAATTTTTGTGAAACCGACCAAACTGAGCAGGTGTGTATGTGGGGCCAACAACCTCCGTTAATCCTCACCCGCTCCTTCAAAAAAAAAAAAAAAACCAATTCATTTCTCTGCCTTCCCCTTCCAGCCCAAGAGGAAAAAAATCTCACGCCACCAGCTGCACCTCCCTCCTCGCCGTCGCCGCCCATGGACTCCGTCGCGGCCGCCGCGATCGCAACCACCTCCCGCTCTCTCCCGCTCCCCTTCTCCTCTACCCCGCTCCACCGCCGGCGCCGTGCCTCCTTCCTCCCCGTCGCCGCCTCCAAGCGTACGTGTCCCTCCCTCCCCTCCCTGAGCGTCTCATTTGGACCTCTCTGGTTGCGTAATCCTCACGCATCACGAACCATCTGCAGGTTACGAAGACGATGAGGAGGCAGCCAAAGGCAAAGGGTCCGGCACGGGGCCCGGGCGCGAGCCCACCAGCCTGGCGCCGTACGGCGGGCTCTCCATCTCGCCGCTCTCCAAGGTACGGACGCGGCGGCGGTTAACCCGCCGTAACCACCCTTGGCGCAATCCGACAGCACCCCGGCCTGATTCGCTCGGTTTCGTGCCGTCTCGTCCTGCATTTCTATTGGGGGTCTCTTTGTGGCACTCGGATCGAATTGGGCGGGGCGCGTTTAGGCTTGCTTTGTGCTCGCAGATTCGCGTGATCTCATTCTTTTTTTTTTTTGCTTCGATTCGCTCCCATGCCTCCAGCAAATGGTCAGATCGTGCTGAAGATTGATCGATGCTTTGCTGTTGGCTGACCTGGTTCCTGTGTCACATCATCGGCAGGACGCGGCCATGGGACTGGTGGTGAGCGCTGCCACGGGGAGCGGCTGGACGACGGGATCGGGGATGGAGGGCCCGCCGACGGCGAGCAAAGCCGGTGGGGCGGGCAGGCCGGAGGTGTCCACGCTGCCTTGGTCCCTCTTCACCAAATCACCGCGGCGGCGGATGCGGGTGGCCTTCACCTGCAACGTGTGCGGGCAGCGTACGACCAGGGCCATCAATCCTCATGCCTACACTGATGGAACTGTGTTTGTTCAGGTATGAATTATGTGATTAGTGATATGAGTCCAAGTTGAGCTGATCCTTGTCCTGCTTTAGTTAAATGTATTGAGGTGTCAATTGCTGCTTCCGTAGTTCCGTGTTGATTCATTTTGTCATTAGTTAAGTTTGTAGCATGTGGTTTAGGTAGGCTTCTGAATGTCGGAAAGAAATGACCAATTCAGTGAATTATTAGTACAGTATCACCCTTGGTTATATGTTCTTCCTCAAAACCAGGGAGCAGTACAGTTCAAATATGTAGAGCTTGGTTATCCTAGATATGAGAATCACTTGATAGTTGCTACTTAATATCATGAGAAAAGAGACATTATGTTTCTATAATCTGATGCGATTCTTCTGAATATTGAAAGAAATGACTAGCACCGTCAATAATCAGTAGTACAGTTTTACTATGGGTTATATGTTCTTCCACAAAATTGGGCATCTGTATAGTTCAAATTTTAAGAACTTGGTTATCCTAGAGATGAGAATCTTTTGATAGTTGATACTTGATATCATGAAAAAGAGACATGATGCAATAGTCTGATGCAATTCTTCTGAATATTGAAAGAAATGACTAACACTGTCAATAACTAGTAGAGTTTTACCATGAGTTACATGTTCTTCCATGAAATTGGTACCTGTAACATTCAGAGTTGAAGAACTTGGTTATCCTAGAGATATGAATCACCTCATTTTGTATGTGTGTTATACTGTTATATAGATACAGTATTAGATATGTAGTGTTCTTTTTTTTAGTTTTAGACGTGTCAATTGCTTAAATAATTTTAGTCCATCCAATCGAACCCATAGCTATGCAGTCTCTGTACTACTATGTTGCTTTTTCTTTTTTTTTTCTCTCGAAAAACACTATGCTGCTTCTTTTGATGTAAAGCTCAAACTTTCCTGGATTGTGAATTATCATAGTTCTCTATTTTTGTTTTGCGGTCAGCTCTGCCCTTGACCTTTTTTTTATATACACAGATTTCTCATATAATTAGCTCTAAATTATGTGCAATATCTGGAAGTCATTCTTTTTCCGTATTTTGGATGTTCTCATTTTCCTTCCCTGGTGCTGAATTTTCTGTCTCGCCGTTTGCTTTCATATGTATCCACATTTGCTGAATATTGGTCTATTGTTGCAGTGCTGTGGTTGCAATGTGTTCCACAAGTTGGTCGATAACCTGAACCTGTTTCATGAGATGAAGTGCTACGTTGGTCCAGACTTCCGTTACGAAGGGGATGCTCCATTCAACTACCTTGACAGAAACGAGGATGGCGACACTATCTTCCCTCTCTAAAGTCTAAAAGCCTCCCTTATGTTTCAGTACGAAATGATCGATGTTGTTCTAATTTGCTCGTATAGCTGTACTTAATAAGAAGATGTACGTTCATGAACCTGTTAGACTATTCAGATGTATATAATTATACTTAGTGCACACAGGTAGTGGATAATAATGGAATAGACGAGGAAGTTATGCATTCGGCCTTGTGCTCTAGGAGTCTATAGTTTGTGAACATGATATATGAATATATCTCAAGTGGTTTCTGCCTTTCTGGAGTAGATTTGTGATCCTGGGGAGTGGGGACTGAGTGGGGCCTTTCTATTGTTTGTGTTGAATTGGAATATCAATCTAGCAGTCGTGTGTGCATAATGGTAAATTCTTTGTGTTGGGCGGTGGTTGTGGTTCAAACTCAACTGAAATTGACCCATTAAGATTTAGACCTTGTTTGGATGTAGTCGGATTCACATCAATTCACATGTGTTGAGGTGGATTGGAGTGGAACTTGAATTAAATTCCACCCTAATCCACACCAACACACATGGATTGAAGTGAATCCGACATCTAAACAAGGTCTTATTGCTCACAATCAAGTAAAAGGAAGACTGTCTGGTGTCCACGAAAAAAATGCACGACGTTGTTAAGCAACATATCCAACAATGCCCCTCTTTCTGGTAAATGCACCACATATTTTCAGTTGAAACGTATGAGTGAGTTTCAAGTAGGGAGTTCTGCATGTTGAGGTCTCATTTTGAAACAAATGAACAATAGAGGTATTTCATAGGATTTATATTTCCTACATAATAAGAAAAAAAATCCACGAGAAAAGCCTTTTAAAACAAGGGATTGGCCCACTACAATTCATATGAAGTTCCTAAAAGATAAGTTGTTTTATAGGAATTTTAGAGGAATTATAACATGGGCCCAACCTCTTAGCAAAAAAAAAATATTTTCTGCTTATCTCTCTTCTTCAAGTTGCCACAACATTCAACACAGCTGTAGTTCATTGCTTAATATGAGTACTTCCTGAAAATTTGGTTCCTTGTTTCCCCCAACTCATAGTTCTTAATAATCCAACTATAACTTTCAGATGTGTTGATGGGAGCACTGCTGATTCGGGAGCACACAACGATGATTGATCTATTTAGTTGCCTCTGGCTCATTGAGGTCAATGTTTACACACCATGTGGTGCATGAGTGCTTGCTTGGCCTGCTAGACTAGGCACAACTAGTTGTTATTAGAGCTCACCTTTGTTACTAATGCTTGTGCCTAGTTATGTTGTGCCTTGTAAGATCTTCAATTGGCTATTCACCCCCCGAACATCAATCAGTCCTGACAATGTCTCTTAGGGAGTTTGGAGACTTGGCATGGATTTGGATGCACATGGGGTTGAATCACATTGATTTAAGAAAATGCCAAGTGAGTGTAATTCTTATGCACAAACTCTAATTCTTGTTGATTTTAAGCTCATTTTTGTGTATTCTAATGATCTAATCGAGAAATGAACAAAGCGGAGGAGCTCAAGCTTACTTCATGCTTCATGGCAAACCTTTGGCAATATGTCAAACTTGGTTTCTTGTTGAGTAAGCTTGTTAGCCCTCTTTTTGTGTGAACCACTAGCATAGGTGTACTTCTTTGTGATACAACAAAGTGGTGTAAAATCAACCTCAACCTGGTTCCTCTTTATTCTAACGTGCTTGACCGAGTGATCTTTTCTTGGCGCGTGGTAATAAGGTTGATGTCATCTAAGTTGACTTGCCATATTATAGAGTTGTATTCATAGAGGGGCTTCGCTAAGAATGTCTCCAACAAAGCTATCCAAACCCAAAATACATCATTCGCAGTGTTTTTGGTACAAAAAACCACTCCAACGGAAGACCCAAAGAGAGGATGCACTTTGGGTACCATCTAAATCGGAACGCAAAAATACGCGCGCCCATAATGGTGGGCCCGTGGTGAGGCAAGCCGCAGCGTGGAGCGGTCGGCGTCGAGGCGAGCTCGGGGCATCGAGCGGCCCGCGGTGAGGCGAGCTTCGGCGTGGAGCAGCCCCGCGCTCGCGGCATCGAGCGGCCCGCGGTGAGGCGAGGTGCAGCGTGGATCGGCCCGTGGCATGGAGTAGTTGACCGTGGCATCGGACATGGCGCTGCCGCACCTCGCGACGTTCCCGTCCTGCTTGTCCCTCCTAGCGGTCGCCACGGCTCCTTGCACCGCCTTGTGGTTGCTGTCGCGTCGTACCGGCTTTTGCTGCTAGAGCTGCCGCGCTAGCCGCGGGTCCTCGCCGGTGGCGGCCACCGCCTGCAACGTCCCCTGCAGCGCCGACGCCAGCTCGCCGAACCACGCACCAACCAGGTTAGATGTTGTTGTCGAAGCCATGGAGACGCTTTGCTTGCTTGTATTCGACGCAGAGAGCTAAGCTTACCTCAGTTTGGTGTCGTGTGCTTGAGAAACAAGGCTGGATGCGGATGAGTTGTTGGTTGCTGCCGTGTCTGTCAGGGGCCAACGTCAGCGGGGGTGGCTATGCGTGCCTACGCGACCTCGACCTTGACGACGCACTGTGGGGGCGCTGGGCAACCGTCCGGTGGCGCAGGTCGGGGCCAACGGCGGCGGGTCGTCATCGTCCACTTTTCCATAGGCTGTTGGAGAAGATATGTTTTGGGTGTCTAGCTTTTTTATTGTGTACGACCTAAATCATGGAATGAGTGTCTGATTTGGGTCTGTGCTGTTAGAGATAGCTTAACTTGATTAAGATGATTATGTTTGCCATTGTGAATAAGCTCAACTAAGGTAACATGACAAGCATAGTTTTAATTCTTGTATTGCATGTGCCTTTCATATAACCGTGCCCTCATTTGTTTAAAATGTATTTGACCGAAAACCTCTCTCTCTTTCAAATAACCAAAAAATCATCATATTCTAATGTATGCTGTGTTCAAGAGCAAAATAACCGGTTATTGTAATGGTACTCGGCAAACACACAAAATAGCGGTGCTGAACAGTCAATTTTCATCAAAAAAATGGTGTCCACTAATAAAAATTGCCTCTACTCTAATATATCTTTCTAGTTTTGTTATGAAACTTATGTGGAACTACTCCTACCTTTTTAATGTTTTCTTCTGCTAGAAAATACCCACTAGTATCTCTCAATATGAAAATGATACCAAAACGAAGATGAAGTGTTATATCTGTTTTGGAACCGAGTCGTTCTACTCAACCGTAAAAGACTTTGACCATTCTCGTAGGAAAAAAAATTCTATCATTCAATTTGATTTCTAAAGATAGACAAATTCGTTTTACCAAAGAAGCTTATTCTACATCAATGTCTCGTCAAACATACCCACACGTTCAATAGTACTCCATATATTTCAATAGCGTATATGCGAGAATCCTATACAAAATAATAATCAGAAATTCAGAATCCATCTCCAGGTGGAGTTGATATTAACTCCGTTTGCTTGTCTTGTAATTTTATTATTCAGGGGGTGTTTAGTTCCCTATAAAATTCAAAATACAAAATGCCAACTATTTTGGAGTGATAAAATGCAAGATGCTAAAATTTTCAGAGTCATGTTTAGTTCCATCTAAAATGCAGAATTTATTGTCCTCATGAAGCCTTGAGGCTTATTTTAGAGGTTTTTTTAGCATCTTGAGGCCAAAATCCAAAATAGAGAATAACTATTTTTTGTCAAAAATTTTGCATGGCGTTTAGTTCCATTTTGTAAAATGATGGACCAAAATCTAAATTTTTTTTGAAAACAAATAGGAACAGAGCAACTCCAACCCACCTCCTAAACAAGTCCCTATTCTAAATCTAGAGACTTGATTAAAAAAAATCAACTCTAACTCATCTCCTATTTAGGCTCCCATTTTCCATACCCTCCTAAATTATAGTTTTCAACTCCTCACATCTAGAACTCCTATCTTACTTGTTTAGGAAGTGAGTTGGAGTTGGGTCTTAATTTGAGCTCCTACTTTTTTTTTTATCATAGCATGTAAATAAAAATTTAAGAGCTTAATGTAGGGACTTGGGTTGGAGTTGCTCTAAACACCCTGAATAGTGTTTTTTTTTCTAATCAGCGAACGGTAAGCAGCGAAATCGTTAATTCGTTTCTGTTGTTTTCGCTCACAGTCACAGACTGTCAGTGGCGTCCCCAACCATCCCCTCAGGCGTAGGCGTGACGTCACCCAAGCCCTCGCCTCGCTCGGGAGCAGCGGCTGCGGCGGCGGCGGCGGCGGAGGAATGGCGAGGCGAAGCAGAGGTAGGCACTGAACGGAACCGACACGACCCGATCCAACCAATTGGCGTTGCGCTCGCTCTCCCTGTTCGGATCTGACGGTTCGGTTCGGTTCCGTCACAGGCGGCGGCACCGTCACGGAGGCGGCGTCGAAGGCGGACGCGGCGGCGATGCGGGTGGTGTCCCGCAGGGGCGCCGTGCGGCTGGTGCTCGTGTCGGCCATCGCCTGGGCCATGCTCGGCCTCGTCGCACTCGCCTTCCACCTCCGGCCCTGCAGCTCCCCCGTCGCGTTCCTCTCAGGTCAGCCAGCTAGCTAGGTTCCCTGCGGCTTCCCTCGCTGCTGTCCATTGACCCACTGCAATTTCCTTGCCTGTTCTGCTAGCAGTGTACTCTACCACTATGGCTGCCCAGCTTCGTCTTTGCAATGCACACATGCCTTGAGCTTGATGATGCATCGGTACAGCAGTAGCAGGCTTGTCTGCTAATTACATTGCTTTGGAAGTTAGTAACTCAAGTAGTAACAGGACGGGCCGGTTATCCTATCCACATTCTTCACCAATAAGGAATGGAAACAATATCTGATAACTACTAATTCTGTTGGTTATCTCACGTCTCCTTTCACATTCAGTGTGCAATCATGCATTAAGATATAGCTAATGTTCATCACTTCATACTTGCTCATGGACGTGGTAACTATCGGCTGTTCGTTTGAGATGGATTTAAGCTGCTACCGCTGTTAGCACAATGCATCACTGAGAAGGGGAACAGTAAAAAAAATTGGAGTCAGCCAATGGCTTAAATCAGAAGCGAATGGATATGTTATTCTAATACTTTATTTAATCTCTATTATGAATTTATGACACTGTTTCAGTGATACATCTTCTCAATATACATATTTTCTTCAGTCTGAAGTTAAATACCATCTGGTCTTCCATAGGCTGCTTATCATAACATTACTACTTTGTCTTATCAATTATCATTACATGCTTTGGTATGCCTTGTTTCTCTGCAGCCCTTTGCAAAAAAGACAGTAAAGTTGTCTCTGTGTTGGACTCAATGGGGCTCCAATCGAAACCACTCCACCGTAAGACTTGTGCCTTAAAAAATTCTATTGGTGGCTAAATTGTGACTGCTTTGTAGCCTCACATTTGTTACTTCAATCTACAGGCTGTCCAATACCTGTTGTGGATGATCCAGATGCTGTTGTCATCCCAAAGAGGACTCCCAACACAATTGTAAAGAAGCTATCGTATATAACTGTTGACAAACAGGACAAAGATCCTTCACCGCTGTTTGGAGGACGTCAAAACTGGAAACAAAGGGAGCAAAGCTTTAAACTGAATTCTACCATGAAGGTAACTACTTGCCTTTAATGTGTGCATGTACTGTTTAAACTCGCTTGCACACTTGGTTCTTAACTTCTGTGCTATAGCTCTTCATTTAAGTGGCAGTTGGTTGAAAGATCAGTTAGACTCTCCTTTTGTAGATTATTAGGGCATTTGGCACTGAAGCTTTTCCAGATTTTGTTGAATGCTAAATGAATGGGTCTGGTATCAAACTGCACATAAGGCAAATGGAGGAGTCACCCTTTTACTATACCTTCACTAGGAGTTTCTTTTTTGTACAATGGGGATTGGGGGAAACTACATTCTGCATCCATGTGTTTTGATGTTTTCACCTTGCATTTGTTTTCCATTAGTGGTGTCTTGCAAACTGCATCAGTGAGGTGCACACAATGTGTGATTGTGTGAACTGTCTCGGAACCATCCTTGAGATCAAAATTACCTGAAACTTACCCTACTTGACAGAAATTGCTTGTTACAGCATAGAACTTATTATGGACAATCTATGCATTGGACCAATCATCAGCTTAATATTTTTCAAGGTCCATAAATAGATGATAAAGATCAGTCACTAGAATCTACACTGGAGTTGTAATGTCGGTGACCAGTTAGTGTAATTTTCTAGTGCTTGTCTGTTTTGCGCCTACAATAAAAAAATATAGCCTGCATTTTCATCATTGTTTGAAAAGAGCAGTGCACATTTTCCCTCTAAACGATACCTTGTTGCCGTATTTTCATTTTCATCATTTTCTGAATCTTAAGTTATGAAGCTTTATAGTTAAGTCTCTGAATTCTGTTAAAAGTGTTTGGCCTGTGATATATGCCCAGGTGCACTGTGGATTTATGAAAAGTAGCGGTGCGGATATGGATATCATCGATGTCAAGTACATACAGAAATGCAAATTTGTTGTTGCCTCTGGTATTTTTGATGGTTATGACATTCCCCATCAGCCATCAAATATTAGTCGTCGGTCTCAGAAGCTGTTCTGCTTCCTAATGGTGGTAGATGAAGTATCTCTTGATTTTATTGAAAAGAACACCACCGTCAAGATTGACAATGCTGGAGGAAAATGGGTTGGTCTATGGCGACTTATAACGGTACATCGCCTCCCATTTGACGAACCCAGAAGGAATGGAAAAATACCAAAGATTTTAACGCACAGGCTATTTCCTCAAGCTTGGTATAGCATTTGGATTGATGGGAAAATGGAGCTCATAGTTGATCCACTGCTTATTCTTGAGCGGTTGGCTTTCTATCTGGAACCTCGGACAAATCATATTGCTTTATCGATGATCTAAAATGGAAATTCTTTGCAGATATCTCTGGCGTGGAAAATACACATTTGCAGTAGCTGCCCATAAGCATCATAGGAGCATCTATGAAGAGGGTGATGCAATCAAACGTCGGAAGCGATATGCTCGTCCTTTGGTTGATCTTCAGATGAAGATGTACTATTATGAGGGGATGGAGCCCTGGAGCCCAAAGAAAAAGATGCCTAGTGGTGAGTGCAATCACATATGCCCACAACATTCTGCACAACTGCTGTTTGTTGCTTAACATTAGTACTTCTGAAAAACTGGTTCATTGTTCCACCAATCCACATTGCTTATAAGACCTATTATAACTTGCAGATGTGCCGGAGGGAGCAGTGCTGATCCGGGAACACACAACAATGACCGATCTATTCAGCTGCCTCTGGTTCAACGAGGTCAATCTTTTCACGCCCCGTGATCAGATCAGCTTTGGTTATGTTGTGCATAGGCTCGGAGACGCTCTTAAGTTCTTCATGTTCCCCAACTGTGAGTACAATTCACTGTTCATCTTGCATAGACACACAAGAGAACACTCATCTAAAGTTGAATGGGCCAAAACAATCGATGAGATTGTGAAGAAGGGACTGAAGGAGAGTAGAGGAGGATTAGGGCTATGGACTCCGTATCCCGCAGATCTCAGCTCTGTGGAACTCCCTGCTGTAAAAAGAACTTCACCGGCAGGCTAGGATGTAAATTTTGTGGTCTTTGATTCTTTCATGGTTGTACAAAGTAGAATGCTGATTTTTCTTTTTTTCTTTTCTTCGCTTAATTGGACAAGATCATGTAATTCCTGTAGATTCTGTTGCAACTAAACACCGGGGGTACTGTAGGCTAATGCTTGGAGTTTGTAGCTTCCAGTTTTGTGCAAAAGAACAGAGGATTCATGTTTGTAGTGATAAAACCATGTGACTAGTCATTACCATTTCACATTGCAATTCAACATAAGTATAAGAGAACAGAAGTAGCAGAGTACATAATTTTTCATCAAGCGGAAGTAGGTTAGTGCATAGGCAGAGAAAGACATGCCCATCCTAGAAACAAACTAACAAAAGAATGCACCACATAATCAAGTACAGAAAAATACTCAGCGATATTTCCCTTTCATTTGGACCTCTTTGGTTTGGGGGCGAGGAGCTTGTTCGCTAAGCAGAGGCTTGCAGCAACTCGGGCACATCTCCCATGGATACAGCAGGCAGTCCTTAGTGGCGGCCAGCGTAGAGTTGTGTGAGCATTTCAGCATTACCATACCTGTTCCACCTGTACCATTCTTCCTCTGGCCATATGTGACCCCAAGCCTTGTTGCTTCCAGTTTTTATATTTACTTAATATGGAGTATATGTGCAAAATTGTAGATTTGTACTGTGCACATGTAAAAGAACCGTGGAATGTAAAGGATCGTATTTCTTATTTGTGATGATGAAATCATACATCTAGTCACCATCATTTCATATTTCAATTTAACACTCATTTATGTGGGTGCTATGAAAATATTTTCCGCGATAGAAGAATCATGGTTCATCAGATCTGGTATAGGGATATCAAAACAACAATTAGAAGTTATAGCCCTGAAATTAATCAGTGCCAACGCATCATGCACTTCTAGATGAATCACTTTCCTTCCACCTGATACAATTCCATCAGCATTCTCTGATCTACCAAAAGTTCCTACACCAGAATCACAAGGGCCAACTCGAGTGGAATACAGGACCAGGTCTGCACCTCCTCACAAGTCACATCCACGTTGAGCTGAAACAGTTGCTGTTTGGCCTCGGTGCCTCTTCACAAGCTCTGTCCCAACATGGTTCATCATATCTAGAAAACTCTACGTGAAGGTAAAGGGATATCAAAACTAAAATTACAAGTTATAACACGTCAAAATAATCGGTGCAATGCACCGTGCGCTTGTCAATGAATCGTTTTCTTTCCACCTGACAATTCCAGCAGCATTATCTGTTCAACCAAAAGTTCCTGCACTAGACTCACAACGACCAACTCGAGTGGAATACAAGACCAGGTCTGCACCTCCTCCCATCAACGTTGAACACAATGCCAGGCTGCACGGCAGCAGTCTTCCCCAGATGCAGGTTCAGAAATCCCTCCACCTGAAACAGTTGTGGTTTGGCCTCAGTGCCTCTACGCAAGCTTACGCCCCATCCAAGGTCACCCTGGGGTGTATCTGATAGTGTGACGGCCCATCTCAGTAAACGTGAGTTTGGCTTCTTGTCAAGCTCAATCCAGGCCCCGAATCTGGTGTCCTCATCAATTTCCAGTTCAAGATCAACACAGCCTCCAGCAGTTGGTTTCCTCTTCCGAGGAATTACACTGGGTCCATGCAAAGCAGCAGACAGGGTCAACTTTATGTCATCAGGGAACTGGTACGAGATTTGCCCAAACTCTGTATAAACTCTGCTGGCTCCACCATCATTTACTGGCCTCCCAGCAATTGAAATCAGCTCCGCAAGAGAAACAGCAAAGTTCTTCGATCTCAGTATTAGGCCACCACCGTATCTGTGAATTTTACTCAGCAAAGGTGGCCTCAACGAAGAACGCAAACTGGCCAGCCAGTGTTCCTGTCAAGCAAACTGTTACCTTACACATTAGAAGGCAAAATGGTAGTATCGAAGGCATCACTGCTTGTCTAAAGAAATTACCTCTCGGATATTTTGGTCTGTTGAAAAATCTTTACACCTTGCTCCTTTCGGTACAGCAGCAACAGAAAACGAGTCACTGATATTCGACAGGTACATCAACTTTGACAGCGCAAAAGGGGTCTCAATTTGATCATTTTCTTGAGCCATGCATCTATTATCAGTGCTGAGCTCAACAAAGAGGGAGTCCTTCTTCCTGACGGGAGCCTCAAACACAAACCGTGAACTGATACCAGATTCTGCTTCTGAGATATCTCTTGGGAGCGAGCCAGCAACATTGATAACGCCCTTGACCCGAGTGCTTTCTTCTGCGAATGGACCAACTTTGGTAGCTTTGAACAACGAGATCACTCTTTCAACTTTCTCTTGTCTCTCCCTCAGCTGCATAATGTCATAAAATGCTTGTTGCTGCAAACGCTTCAAGATCTGTACCTGAAGTAAACAAAAGAATGGAAGGTACATGAAGCAGAGGCTCCCAAGGAAACGCAAAACAAAATCAAAAGCAGAAACCCATAATTGAACATCAAGTTTACCCGTCCCTTGACCCAAAAGCATGTCAGGAATAGAAAAGGCGTTAAGGGCACATGAGAAGAAAAGCACTAATTGTTGCCTTCTTGCTGATGCAACACTAGACATTCCATTTTCCATGTGTATTTAAGGAACTAGAACACCACATACTTGTCTATCCCATCTTATGGAAGAAACAAAAAATAATCCTATCACACATCATTCTAGGGGCATGTTTGGGGCCGCTTAAAATCGGATCTGCGGTCGTCCCACCACGGGAATCAAGAAAATCACGCCAAACAACCCACCATAAATGATGATTCTTTCCATCACCATAGACACAAAGACCAGTAGACCACAAGCGCTCGCATTTTCTCTAGCCGCGGTACAGATACTGCACCGCGGTGGCTGGGACGTGGTCCCAAACACACTCTAGAACTACCAGCACGAATTAATTGACCATGATGCAATTCTGATTGAATAAAACATGAATTACAAACAAAAGTCATCTGTATCACAGGTCACCTAGCGCAGCCGTGCAGCCACATTGCTCAGGGAAGAAACTTTGTCTATGCTGTTTGCTGTGTAACACTCAGGGCAGCATTTCCAAACACAACATACCAGCCTTTCAATGCAAGCAAACTCACTAGGATGACAGGACACAACAGTCAGAAAATGGCGCTAATTTTCCCTCCCAATGTGCCTGCCAAAAAGAAAAAGAAATCCAAAACCTTGACGATGGGGCTCATACGATGCACAATTGCACATAAATAAATAAAACAGATAGAGCTGAGCCTCCACAAAACCCTACGTTAATTGACGTTTAAATGCAACTGATGACATAGCAAACTACTGTAACTCGCTAGGAGCCTAGTAGCACACAACAGTGTCTGAAAATGGTGCAGTTCATTGTCCTCCTGTTCCTAATGTGGCTGCAAAAAAAAAAAAATCCAAAAACTTGGTACATAAACGCAACAAATAAGCCACAGCTTCCGCAAAACCCTACATCGATCGAAAAAAAAAGGAAAGCTTTAGGTTTTTGGCATTACAGGCACGCTCTAACTAAACCCGCCGGCATCCTCATCCCCCGGCAACGCGAACGGGACGGAGTCCTACCTCTACGGCGTGGGCTTTGAACTGCGAGAAGACAAGAGAAGGGTGTGGGTTCGCTTACGGGGTTGGGGTCGGGGACCGGACACGACGGCGGCGGCGGGCGGCGGAAGGAGAGGAGGAAGCGCTTGGCGGAGTCAGCCATGTCGGTGGCTCGATTCACCGCGCCGGTCCACGCCGCCTCCATCCTCTTCTTCCCCCTCGGCCACGCTTCGCTCCGCAACACTGGAGAGAGAGCGTGCGTCAGGAGGCTGGCTGGCTCGCTGGCGGATGGATGGATGATTCGAGTCGAGGTCGAGGCGGGGGAAAGGCAGCGCAGCACCCCCAACAGCGGGGAAGAGAATGGAAAGTTCTCGTGGAATCCTCGGACCTCGGTGGAGCTCGAAATCGCCTCCCAGATGCCAGAGGACGACTCTAGGCCGTTGGATTTGCCTCAAGATGCGTGTTTTCCTATGGTAAGGCATATTCAATTCAAATCACAGTAATTGGGGCTTGTTAAAACTTGGAAGATAAGAAGATTCGACTGTTCGTCACAAATTATCGAAAATAAATTCTTATGTGACACTTGGATAACTTGTATTGTTGACCCTATATGCTATCAGGGCTTTGTTTAGTTCACCCAAAAACTAAAAAGTTTTCAAAATTTTCCGTCACATTGAATCTTGTGGCACATGCATGAAGCATTAAATATAGACAAAAACAAAAACTAATTGCACAGTTTACCTGTAAATCGCGAGATGAATCTTTTGATCCTAGTTATTCCATGATTGGATAATATTTACCACAAACAAACGAAAGTGCTACAGTAGCAAAATCTAAAATGTTTTCGCATCTAAACAAGACCCAGATTGATAAGGCTTGTACAGTTGTACTATCCATATTTCAATTACAAGCTAATGCTCCCTTTCTATAATTTATAGGTCGTTTTGGCTTCTCTAGATACCCATGTTTTAAATAGCGAGCATAATTGTTTTCAAGCTATTTCGTGCTATAGCGGCTAAAATAGCGGGCTATTTTTTTCTATGCTAGATATATAGTAACTTTTATTATTATATATCTACTAGGTGCATAAGAAAATCTAGAAAAAACAAAACAACCTACTCCCTCCGTCTAAAAAAACGCAATTCTAGCAATGAACCTAGACACTATGTATGTTCAAGTTTATTGTTAGAATTGTATTTTTTTTGGGACAGATGGAGTATAATTTAGGATAGAGGGTGGTACATCATAAATTCAAATAGACATATGTGCAACAAGCAAAATCCTACAATATTGACACGTAACAAGAAAATCCTATGTATCCCGTTCTTGCTGAGTGCTCAAGCTAGTGAACCTGGCATTAAGGCAAAATTGTATTTTTTTTTCACTTGCTACTGTTAGGCTGTTAACTACAAAAACTAGCCCCAGTACCGTACCAGGGCAAGGAAAAAGGTTTTAATGGCTACATAAGGAACAAAGTCATTTTTAGTGTCAAATAACGAATTTGTTTGACATTTGGGAATGAGAAACACAAAAAAAAAATCTTATTTAATTGAGTCAGCAGATAGATGTGGCAGTTTGTTATCAAGTTTGTACTTGACTAACGATGACTTCTTGGTTATAAACATAGGGACTATTTTGCATTTCCAACAATTTCTTGTGCCTTAATATCGCTATAGCGTTAGCACGGACACTCTACTAGCGAAACTAAAAATAACAATTTCATCAGCTCCTAGTTAATTTTGTGAAAAGAGATATGCTCTTTGGCTCTTTGCTAAGATAGATTCTACTAGGAATCAATCGAAGCAAACACTCCACGCATGAAGCAAACACTCCACCCAAGCAAACACATTCTCCCTGGTCAGTGAGCTCAATTCCCTCTTATTCACGTGGAAGCCGGCTCAGAAAGTTGTTCCAATTCGGCCCAATTCCGAGGACCAAAAAAGGCTCATGCGCCATATGGTTGGCACGTGATGACCGACGCTACGAGTTAACGCTACACATTTCCTTTAAAAAAAAGGGGGCTACACAACTTTTTCTCATGTAACAGTAGCAAAGTTGATGGTGGCAGTAGTACATGTGATGACCCCTGCTTGCTTCTCAAAACAACTTACAACTGAAATAAAAAAAAAACAACTTACAACTGTACTAATAATTCGCAAACGACTCAAACTCAACCATATACAGAGTGCAGCGACAGACTCCGTGCAGAGTTAGGGTACAGACAGGGATAGCCGGATTCAGCATCAAGCTCCATTGAACAGGACTGACTTCTCGCTTGTCAGTCTGAGAAGACTCCACCATTGCATGGCGGCTGAAGCTGAACTCAATTCAACGGGCGCTGACAAGGAAAGGGTGCTGACATACGCCGCACTCTATTGTCTCCGAACCAGAAGTTGGAACTTCAACCTGGATCAAAGCAAATTTGTTGACTTGTTGTGCAATTGAGATGTCGATTGTCAATCAGGCACTAGGCATCGGAATTCAAAAGTATATTGTTGCGAAAATAGACCTGAAGATGGACTGTGCAGATTGGGCACGCGACCTCCCGCATTCGCTTGCCAGAAGCATCCGAAGACCTCGTCCCTGTCAAGGGATAAAACAACACATTTGTATTGTTAAATAGCACAACGGAGAGCATCTTTGGTATGGATTGCAGAGATGAATCCACTCACCTGAAGATGACCTTTTATTTATATCCATGGCTTCCTGTTCAAAACAACATAATATCGTCAGTCAGCATGTATTCAAATTTGAAAGTTCGATACTCCCTTCATTTTGACGTTTAGGACAATGTAAAGTTCAAAAATGATGGAGGGACTATGTATTAAGACAAATAACTACACACTATACAGGACTGAAGGAGACTGTATGCAATAAAAACTAAAAAGAACAGTGAAAGTGAAACAAAATTAACTGTACCCATGGGTGATGTCTCCTCCATTTGTCACTTACTAAGTTCCTATGGCAATAGGCCAAAACAAATCAGTAAAGTTGGTGTCAAGCGTTTTTAATACATTAGCGCCTCAGGATAATCTGGTCTCACGCTTAATAAAATAAATCTGTGCAGCTGTCATAACCAAGTATTATCCCTTGAAAGTGAACTAGAAAGCTCTATCGGTTCAATGCAAGACAACAATGCTCAAAAGAATCGGAGGAGCTAACAAACCTGAAGCTTTTTGGCAAGATCCTCATGGCTCTGAACAATAGGTCGATTTGTCACTTCCCTTGCATTGTTAAGTCTTTGCGTTACTTCAGCCTTAGAAAACAGGAAGGCATGATATGAAAATTAGTATAACTCATTGGGAATTGTATGTTCAGGTTGTCCACGTAGACCACTCCGAACAGACCAGGGCATTAAAGACTTGACAAAACAACAGGGTTTTATTGGATGAAAAGAAACCCACCAATCAGTGCAAATCTTTAGTTTTTTTACAAGAAAATGCACTAACAGCGTAAACTAACTCCCTCGTTTATTTCCCAACAGTGCAATACAAAGAAACCAGTAGCTCCTTGTTGAGAAAAGAAATGAATGAACAATAAAGTTTCAGTGCCTCAAAGAAGCAATAAAATGTCAAACTCAACATATAGTGCTCATTCAAATATAAATATCTTGGGGCCAACTTATAAATTAACAGTATATGCTGTACTATCGAAGTGGCACGTTTGTTTTTTCAATGTTTATGCCTTGAGCCCTCTAATCTCAAGAAAAAATATATCAAAGCACTAAATAATAACTAACGTAACATAAGTAAGAGCATTGGTACTGCAATGGAAAAGGATTGAAAAAGAAAGTATTACCATGCATCTGTCACAAACTCGAACTGGTTGAGCATCAGCATCCGTATTCAGAGGAGTTCTTCCCTGGGTGCACTTATCGCAGAAAATATCGCCACAGTTTCGACAGTGATGCTGAAAATATAATAGGTTTGCCAAATTAAAAAAATATATATGCCAAGGTGATATCATCAGCAGAACAGATCAATATATAACTGTTCTTACCCTGCGGTTGAAAGCACTGAAATCTGCTGCGCATGCTGTGCATTTGCTGACAGCTTCATCTGGGACCTGAAAGAAAGGAAGAAAGGAGAAAACATGTGTCTGATTAGAAAAAAAGTGAGTCCATGAACAAATCAAGAATCAGGAAATGCGCAAACACATATTGCATGTGACATGATAAGTATGAAATCAAAAGCAGAATGCAGACAACAGTATTCAAGGCAGGCTCCACTATGATGCTATCGAACAAACACAAAACTAACAAAGTAATCAAACCAATAGCAATTAGCAACAGAGGCAAACAAGCATTGAGCTCAATTTGAATATAGTTTTGCAAATTATGCAGAAATTACAGGTTTGAAATGATAGCAACAAACAAATAGAGAGACTAATTACCCAGTGATCTTTCTCCTCATTCATAGGCTTCATTAAATTCCTCCAATCAAGGAAATTTTTCTTCCTCTCATTTTGCTGCTCAGCAGGCTTGGCTGCATCAGCAATGGCTCTACTTCTTGAAATGCTGCTTCCACCCATCTCCTTGAACTGCAGTCCAAAGAAACTAACAGACATCAATCATTTCCGGCAAGCCACATATAGTGCGACAATACAAAGTAAAAACTATTGGATGATTTAAATTATGTTGATAACACAGATGCCAAACCTGCACAGTCGCAGCTGTGACTGTGTCAAGAATGGTGTTGGATGTATAGCTGTTTGATTTCAGCCTTATTCTTTTTGCTTCAACATCCACTGAACTCTTGGACCAAAAGGCAAAGATAGAGGAATCTAATACCTGATACATAGACCATAAGATCAACAAAGGAAATACTAGAATTTCGACAAGTTACAGAGTCGCCATAAGGACAATTTACTTACATCCCATCTAGTTACAGTTTCAAGGGGATATATTCTTAGTGTCCTACCAGTGTTGGGATCAAGCATCCGAATTCCATCCAAACCAACCTGCATAAGGCACAAGCAGAAAAGTATTGATCAATGACTGCTGGACCATACCAAGTTATGACATGCCAAGTATAACAACATAACATTATTAACACCCCTTAAACAGGAGTTCAAAAGCATTTACAGGTATTGGAAACCATTATTTAGTAATTTTAAACGTGAACATTTTGGCAACAACAGTCCTGTCCCAGCCTGTCCATTTTCAGTTCGGTGCGAATTCACAACCATCTTTTAATAAGGTAAAAAATACTTTCAGTTTAATGATTTCATTTCAACTATTGAACACTCTAACAGCACAGTTAATAAATGTTGCAATGCTAACTACACTACAACTCCATTCAGAAACCAATTGATTTAACTACCATTTCATTCACAACATATACTACATATTTTAAACACCAACATTAGTATCCTTGCACAAGGTTCTTGCTGTTGAACTTCTGTAAAAAGAAATGTCCGCTACCTTTTATACTGCGTTAGTTATACAAACATAACAAAGAAGACAATGTGGGGAACTTTTCCAGCATATCATTTAGTTGACTATCAGTAAACAGAACAGTTTGACTTGGCCTTTGCTCTGACCAATAGGCCAAAATTCCACAACAGACCATTTATTTCACATTTAGCCTCTACAAATGTCGTGACATCAGTTCCAGAAACACGTCCTAATGGCTATTTGGTGAATATCTGATCCCCCCCCCCCTCCCCCTCCTTCGAAAGGCCCAGTACTGGCTACTGGTTTGACCAAGTTAATTTACTGGTCATGGTCGCCTCCTCCGTTGTAAAACAGCAAATGAAACCAAAGCCAGCTCTGAAAAACCGATGCTAAGCCAGTAAGCAATGCACTACTACAAAATGCAATCTGTTTGCACACTGAATGGATCAATTGTATTAGTACACTGAATGGACTAGGAAGCTCGTCCATGACAATGTTCACAAAATTCATCTGGTTCCACAGCTTCAGAGCAAGCAGAGTACCTGGCAGAGCACATCCATGGGGCTCCCAGCCCCCTCCGGCAGCAGCTTGACCCTGAACTTCTGCACCCCACCCCTGACGTCCTCTGACGTCTCTGCCTTGGGCACGGCCCTCACTACCTTGGGGCTGGCCGCACTACCCCCGCGGCCACCACCCCTATCGGCAGCTGAGCCAATGGACCTCCCGTAGTCATCAAACAGCGCGGATCCCGAGCCCAACCTCGGTGCTGTGCCTCTGGCCCCGTAGGGCTCGGGCGCGTCGCCGCCGTCGTACGCGTACGCACCGTCGTCGGACCACCCGCCCCCGCCCCCGCCCGCCGGCTTGGGCGGGTACAGCTCCTGGCCGTACCCGGAGCCAGGGCCGGATCCGTAGCCGTAGGTCCCCGCCCGATCCAGCGACGGGTACGGGGGCACCGGGTTGTGCGGGAGCGGCGGCGCCGGCTCGTAGGGGTAGTACGGCTGCGGCGGCGCGGGCGCGGGCGCGGTGGCCGGCGGCGCGTAGTGGGAGAGGTCGGCGGGCGGGTACGCGGGGTACGACGGCACGGGGGCGAAGTCCGCGGGGTACGACGAGTACGGGGGCGCGGAAGCCGGGGCGGACACCGACGGGTAGGCGGCGGCGGGAGGCGGCGCGGAAGCCGGGGAGGGGTAAGGAGGGTAGTAGGGGGCGTAGTCCCCCGCGCCGGAGGAGGGATGCATCGCCGGCGAAGGGAAGGGAGGGATTGGATCGGAGAGTGCGCGAGGCGAGGCGAGGGCGGAGGCGATGGGGTCGTCGGAGACGAGGCGGGAGGAGGAAGGGGACGAGACGACCGGCGGTTGGTGCTGGCGCGGTTTTGCGAAATGGACCTCCAGAGATGGAGTATCCGCGGGTAAGGACCTTTCCTGTGTGAGAGAAATTTGATCAGCCTGTGTGTTCATGTGGCTGAGAATGATGTGCTGGGACTAGAATGAATTATTATTTGGATCAGGGATCTGTTGCCTCTGATTAGCATGACAGTGTTCAGCAAACTGATGCTAATTACACTTTCAGGCTTTGATTTGAAGTAATCTGGTGAAAAATGTTGCTCTGGTTGGTTTTGGTTGTATTATTTTAATTTAATACAGTACTTGTTTTAGACACAGAAGATAGACTGCTGAAATAGGCATTTGGAATGCTGGAAAATTTCCTATATCCTACATTTTCCCTGTGAAAGTTTCACAGGATTTCTATAGAAATTTTACAGGAATCAATTCAATTTCACGGAAAAATGCAGGATTCAAGAAAATTTCCCGCATTCTAAACGGGCTGAAAATGCACTGTTCTGTTTCCCTCAACAAACACACGAGCTGTAGCTTCCATTTGCTCACCAAACACACAAATTACAACCAAAACGCATTGCCACACCCATGCTTGTTTTCTACCTGTCAACTGCTCTCCTTTGCTGCACAGTTCCACAGGGCTAAATACAATCTGCAACTGGCTGCCTGCCAGGCTTACATTACATATGCAGCTATGTCAGATTCAGTAACCTAACCAAGAAATCAGACCGTTGGTCTAGGTAAGAGAGGCCATTCGTTCATTCACATTTGGATTTGACTTGCACCAGCATTATTAGTTTCCATGCATGTCGATCTGCTCTGAACACAAGCTATTCAAATAACAGACAGTGAAGGCAACACGAACTTTACTGGAAATTTCTATGCAAATGCAAGTCAAAGCAAACTTGATGCAAGGCTGATGAGGAAAGCCCAACCAAACCCTGTCCAAATGCATACAACCTACCTTTCACCACGACGTGCTTGCCGAAAGAGGCAACTTGCACTATTGCTGAGGGAGTTGTTTTCTTGATTCGGCAAGCGATAAGATACTAAACAAGTCGGTAACTATCATGGTTAGACCCCAAAAAAAAAACTAGTCGGTAATCGGTTGTCCTAATCCTATGTCAGCACATGACAAGATGAACACTGTCCAATCAAAAGGAGAAAGAAAATCACCAATCGGAGCATCACAAGCATACATCTGGGCCGGGTACTGCTTATATTGTTTACACCAATTATTATGTGATTCTAGCAAGCTACACGTATAATTATATTGTAGGCATGGTGATTCATCTAAGCAAATTGCTTTCCTTAATGAAAAAAACAATTGTTGCTATGTACCTTGTTGGGCCTTGTTTACTTCCACCCTAAAACCCAAAAATTTTCAAGATTCCATGTCACATCGAATCTTTAGACGCATGCATGAAGTATTAAATATAGATGAAAATAAAAACTAATTGCACAGTTTAGTCAAATTTTACGAGACGAATCTTTTGAGCCTAGTTAGTCATGGTTGGATAATAATTACCACAAACAAACGAAAGTGCTACAGTGTCGCGGAATTTTTCCTTCGGGAGCTAAAACACGACCTTGATGTCAGAACTCTGAAGACTGTCAAGTTGGTTTGCTGAAAGACTATGTCAGTCCAACTGCAGGATCATTTAATTTGATCCTCCCCCCTCTGAATATTTTCAGAAAAATAACACATGCTGTGCTGGATCACTCTTTAGTTTCTACAGTTGCTAATATTTTTTTATCTCATTACTGGGTTCTGTTTTGCAGCTGTGCAGATGATGATGTACATGTTTGTTACTTTCCATACGGGCTGTCTAGAGTAGTGATGTGGCTGGTGCTTCATCTTTACATGTAGACATCCTATGGTCGGCAAATACAAACATATCTTGCCCATTATCCATTGCCAAAATTTTAGAATGCTTGCAGGCCTTTTGTATGTAGCCTCGACAAAAGTAAATGCATGACAAGGTCAAAAGCTCAAGGTGTTTCTTAATCAGGTGACGACATTTGCAGCTAACTTTCCTGAAAACGATATCAATCAATTCATAATTTTTTTTTCGCGAACGTGCCTTAGCATCTCAAATGCTCGCTTCGGCTTGGCCTGGCTTGGATTGACAGATGATTGGGGATGAGAACAAGCCTTAGTCTTTGTTTCGGAAACAGATAGATGGATGAAACACAGATCAGGACAAAGGTGAATTTAGGTTCTGGGATAGGTGAAAATATCTTGTACGACCACTGCACAAAGATGATGCCAAAGTTTCAGACATCACACAGAGTTAAAGAAATGGGATAGAATATGCAAATTCTATCAAGGCAGGCAACCACTACACCTGGAAATCCTCAAGTGCTAGCTAAGCTTTTGACTCATCACCTCCTGTATATATATTATCTGTCGTCTCATCAGTCCCAATTATCTGCATTGCAGCTATAGGCCATGCTCTGAAATCTGAATATATAGTACTAAAGGAAGCACCGCCGCGTGTGATAAAAGAAGATTACTTCCTGTAAAATATCTCTGCATGGATTGGTCGATTGGATAGAAAAAGTTGGCCAATGTGATCCGTTTAGTTGGGTCAATGCGTTTGCTGATGATGAGATGGGAATTATGAGTAAATTTTATGTCGCTACTCGCTGTACATATTAATTTGCCGTACAATGATCTATCGACAGAGTGAAGTAGTTTCAGAACTTTTGGATGCCTTTTTCTTTTCATATTGGAGAAGCCAACAAAAGTTTTTTCAAGACATATATTATATTATGAGAAGAACTCAGCATGCTTTTGAGTTTTGATTACAGTCAGCATCTAGAGGGTTATCAGACAGCAACTCAACCTTAAAGTTTTAATGGTAGTAACACTGATAGTATCTTTCTATGAACTCATCTATATATCCGTCATAGCTCTGACAAACGTTGAGTTATAGAGGTCCTGTTTAGTTCACCCAAAAACCAAAAAAATTTCAAGATTCCCCGTCACATCGAATCTTGCAGCACATGCATGAAGCATTAAATATAAACAAAAACTAATTACACAGTTTATCTGTAAATCGTGAGATAAATCTTTTGACCCTAGTTAGTCTATGATTGGACAATATTTGCCACAAACAAACGAAAATGCTACAGTAGCAAAATCAAAAAAAAATCGCATCTAAACAAGGCCAGAGTTGTTGTAAAACTCTGAATGAGTGTGGTACAGCAGTACTGTCTGTTGTCTCCGTAGTATCAGGCTATCAGCTACACTACATACAAAGTAATAATAAGACAAAGTGTCAAAGGCTAGGATCTTGGGAAAGAAAGGAAAGGAAGGCGAGATCCAGAAGAAGGTATTGGAAAAGGATGCCCTAACCAACCCAGATTGCAGTTCTTCACTTGTAACATCGACATCGATCGACCTGACACATGACGACGTGCGTTGCCTGGACGATCCTGCTATCTTGCTCGATCGCTTTCATTCTCCAATATGCAAGGGTGCATGGGAGCACTGGAGCAGAGCAGGCATAGAGACTTATTAAGTTATTATTAGGAACTCAAAATTCTTGAAAAGGAAAAAAAAAGAAGATTTATGAACTAAACTACACAGGAGAGGCAGAGATAGTATATAACAAAGATTATGCTGCTATATATCGCCCCAGCACACAGCAGATAGGTCGTGATCCATCCGATCAGTCGTCTTGTCGCCGTCGTCGTGATCGTGAATTGCAATCTCTCCGGCCGGTCGGCCACACCGTACCGTCGCGGTCACAAAAGCCGCGCCGGATCTATCATGCAAGTATCTTTAACTGCAAGAAGAATCTGAATCATATATATCTATATGACGATTGGTGAAGCACGCATGCCATACATTTAGGGCTCGTTCGGTTGGGTGAAATCCAACCAGGAACTCTTCCAGCTGATCAAAACTCTACTCTCTCCATTCCAAATTATAAGTCATTCCAAAAATCTTGAAGAGTCAAATTTTTCTAAGTTTGATCGAATTTATATAATAAAATAATAATTATTATTATTATACCAACCAAATATCATTAAATTCTTTCTCAATTATATTATACTCACTATATGTTACAATTCTTAGTATTTCTCTCTATAATTTTGGTCAACCGTAAAAATAATTTGGCTCTTCAAAATTCTTGGAATGACTTACAATTTGGAAATGGATGAAGTAGTATATAAATTAGTGAAATATTCCTGATAGGAATGGATCCAGAGGTTGGTTCCTGCCAAACGAACATGCCCTTATTAGGAGAACATACGATTTCGAGTAGCAGAGTGAGCACAGTAAGAATTTGTTAGCATGCGTCTCCTGAATCCTGATCGAAGTGGTACGCCGTGGTGGCCGCCGGTGGGTTTAGTCAACTACCTCCGTCCCAGACATGATTATTATATACTCTAAGATGTCAATTATTAACATATACAATTAATTAGCCTATCGGGAGCAGCTAGCAGCTAGTAATTAACAAGCATATATCTATGCAGGCATACGACACAGACACAGCTAGGCTGCATCATCAGCATCGCCACATGCTGCAGCCTGCTGCATGTATATAAACTCCTACAGGGGCAGCCGGCAGGGCCACCATGAAATATCTCACCGACTGCAAGTGCAAGCTCAGTACGTGCTGCACAGCACCTGCACTGCCAAAGGCCAAAGCTAGCTGCTGAGCTCGATCTGCACCCTGTCAGTGAGTGTCCGATCCAAGCAGCAGATAGCAGGATCGGAGCCAAAAGTAGAGGGAGGGAGCACTAGCGATAACTTGTATATCTCGCGGTGGTAGTGGTACCGGTGCGTGACTGGTAGCCCGCCTATTGTGTCGTTGTTGCATTGGTGGTGGTGCTCAGCTCGCTCTTGTCTCCTTACTACCGTCCGTCATGGCGGCCAACTACCACCACTACCAGATGGCGGTGCACGCGGCGGCGGCTGCGGCGGCGTGGAGGGAGCCGGACAGCCCGCAGCTGAGCTTCGTGAGCGGGTGCAGCTCCCTCTTCTCCATCTCCACGCTGCAGGACGACGACGACGACGGCAGACCCGCCGTCGTCATCGCCGGCCACGCGATGCCCTCCACGCCCGTCTCGCTCGCGGGGTTCGCCGCCGGCGACGAGGTCGACATGGAGGTGCAGCAGGCCAGCGGCGACGACCGGCGGAGCATCAGGATGATGAGGAACCGCGAGTCCGCGCTCCGATCCAGGGCCAGGAAGAGGGTACGTCAGTATACAAACCTTTTTTTTTTTGCTTGCAAGCATTTCAGCACAGTTGCATTTTCTCTAATTAATAAAGATAGTATTTTGTACCTGTGAGTTTATTACCGATTTTATATATATATATATATATATATATATATATATATATATATATATATATATATATATATATATATATATATATATATATATATATATATATATATATATATATATTTATATATATATATAT
>Ga0182004_10000090_pt1 | contig 36937 bp, 35 predicted proteins | sample Sormic07211540_1_FD_120479 | JGI IMG/M metagenome (GOLD analysis project Ga0182004, IMG submission 120479) | Endophyte microbial communities from Sorghum bicolor roots, Mead, Nebraska, USA - 072115-40_1 MetaG | ecosystem: Host-associated > Plants > Roots > Unclassified | place: USA: Nebraska...
AGTGTTTTTGCCCCGCCATGCATGGTGGCGGGGCCAAACGGCCTAGATTTGAAAATTTTTTAAGAAGCGGTCTAAATTTGAAATTTGTTTTAAAAATGGACTAAAAATAAAAAAAAATTCTCAGCCCAAGCGTTGCTTTAATTCTTGGGCCGATTGTAGGGCAAACTGCAGGAGATGTGCCCCCAAATGCCCATCGTCGCAACCATTGCCCTCAAATACTTATGAATCGATGTCAATCGGCGAAACAGCTTAGCTAGTTTTGGAATTTATTCTTGAGAATAATATTGTATCACGAAAGTTTCAAAAAAAAAAACATATTGTATCATGGTGTCATTCTTGAATCTTGCGGTTCATGAGCTAGGATGCATGTGCACGGTGAAATGCTGCTAAGAACAATTAATTATACTTTATTTTGTTTCTCATTTCCATTTCTCAATATCGGCAATTTGATGGTATACACTTCCAATGCCCAAATTGAAATCTATGCATGAACTCAAAGTTTAGTGCCACTCTTTGATTTTCATTGGTTTGTGTTGACACTACAAGTTGTCCTGAGAAGGAAGGGATACAAAAATGGATTGGATCAAGCGGAGGATAAAGTCAATGCAAAATTGAATAGTTGAGTTCATCTTTGGTCATAGATCTTGCCGAAGCCATCAAATTGAACATGGATCGCCCAAATTAGAGTATGGATGCAAAAATATGACGATTGAAAGAGTTGAAGACAACACATGAAACTCTACTGTAGTCGTTCGAAACATATACTGTTGCAGAATCATCATTTTCTCGACCTCTTGTTCGGTTCTTCTATAAATATATATTCATCTCTCTCTTTTTTTCAAAGAAAAAATAAACAGACGCAGACGCACATCCACACGACCAACGAACTGAGAGGAACTGGCGGCCCCACGCCAATCCACGGGCCACGCGGCTGGACGCCAACCGGTCCAACCGATCACCTCGCTTCCTTCGGGGCCACAATTCATTCGCCGGGAACCGCCCACCCCACCTGAGACCGAGAGCCATCGGAGCACAAGTGCGCTGCACTGCACCACCATCGCAGGGACACACACCGGCCGCCGCCGCCGCCCGCCCGCCATGTCTCGCTGCTGCCCCTGCGCGAGTGCCGCCTCCACCACCGCGCCCTTCCTCCTCCCTTCCATCCCCGCCGCTTCTTCCAGGAGCGGCGGCGGTGGCGGCGCCTTCTTCAGTGCTGCCGTGGGCCGGAGCAGGCTGCGGTGCGGAGGCGGGCCGAGACACGGGCACGCGATGGTCGCGGCGGGCAGTAAGGACAACGGGAGCGGCACGGCGGAGGGGGAGAAGGGAGAAGACGACGCCCCGGCGTTCAATCCGTTCGGGTTCGTGACGGACAACCCCTCCAGCCGCAGCGCCATCCAGCTGCCAGCGGTTCCCGCCGAGGACGGCAATGTCGGCCAGATGCTCTACGTAATGCCTCATGCTGCCTCGCTTCGTCTCCTTGTCTGCTTCGTTCGTCTTCTGATTACAGAGACAGTATATGGGTTGTACTGACTCGAATTGTTGCGTCCAGAGGATCGAAGACAAGGGCAGGGAGTACGGTTCGTATGTCAGAGCAGGAGAGTTTCGATGGTTCGTCAGAGAAACAGGTACTGTACTATCTGTTCATCTTTCCGTTCGTTGTTGGACCGCTAGGAAGAACATTCCAGTAAAACATTTGGATACACATTGATATATGGTGCCCACCTGCCCAGCCAGCAAAGCCGCACTGTATTACACTCACGATTGCATGTTACATGCAAGATTATACTAGATTGTTGAGGACATATAAGGAGTCCAAATACTTATTGGTGTCCAATGTCATATAACCCCTTTTCTTCTTTCAAGCTTCTGCAAGAGAAGTGAAAACAGAGCATTTTTTAATCTGTTAGTGTGTTGTATCACTTCATTTCATCCACTAGTTTTACTGGTGAATGAAATGAGCCAAAGGGCTGCAACCACAACTCTCATGTATAATTATAATTAACCCCTGGATAAATAAAACTCAGGCTCGTGCAATCGTTGGTCACATGCATGGACTTGTTGATATATTGTAGGGTCACCTGATGCTCGACGTGGGACTATTGTGTTCCTTCATGGTGCTCCTGCTCAGTCATTTAGTTACCGCGTGGTTATGGCTCAGGTTGCTTCACTGAACCCGTATATCATTGGAATAAATACAATCTATGTGATGATCAGTCGTTGGTACTAGGCATTATATTTACTCAACAGTGAATAGGGTGCTGAGTCTGACAGTTTTTATGCAACTTTTTATTTAGCAAAATATATATATGCTTAAGTAACTTTCCATTGTCATATGAGAGAAAATTTGATGTGGTTGGTCTATTTAGACTATCTCCTTTTAAATTTGAGTAGTTTGGACCTATAGACGAACATGTATTTTGTGTTTTCTTTATGCAAAAAAATATGGGTGCACTTTCATGCACTACTGAAACAAAAAAAAAACAACGACAAAATATGGTATTTGTTTCTGAACATTGCAGTTATCAAGTTCTATAAAAACCTACGAACTCTCATGTTCACTACAACATTATTATTAATCACATTGCATCTTTTGTTTCAATCAATTATCCCATCCCCTAAGTATCTTTTGAAATTAAAAGATGGCAGATGCTGGCTACCACTGCTATGCACCTGACTGGATCGGATTTGGGTTCAGTGAAATGCCACAGCCTGGATATGGATTCGACTTTAAAGGTCAGGAAAATGTGTATTAAACTAAAGGAATTTGCTAAAGACACATCTATATTGTACCATTTGTAGAGGACGAATTCCACAAGGCATTTGATGATCTTCTTGGTACTCTAAATATCACCGAGCCCTTCTTCTTAGTTGTCCAGGTACAAATGTGTAACTTTCATGAAAATCAAGGTCTGTAAAAATCTTCACTTCACATGTAGCATTTTCTTTCTTTCTTTTCATTGCAGGGCTTTCTTGTTGGTTCTTATGGGCTGACATGGGCACTGAATAACTCAAGCAAAGTCCTTAAGTTAGCAATCCTTAACAGTCCACTTACAGTTTCTTCTCCAGTCCCTGGATTGTTTCAGCAGCTAAAGTCAGTTATTTCTTCTTATCTTGGCTCCTTACTATTAGTAGGCATTAATTAGCTAGTACATGAAAAATGGAATCTCCTCACCCACCCAACCTCTACTAGCACATGAAAATTCCACTTACAATAAAATTAAGTAACCAAACACAATCTTACCAAACACAGCTTGCATGTGCAGCAGGGCAATCAACCCTAACACACTATATACTCGTTTGGGTTTTCCTGCATAGGACCTAGTGCAAGCAAACCTATCACACCCTATATGACTACACACTAACAATGAGCACACCACATCAGCACTAGGACTAGTGCCAAAAAAAAATACACCCTAGCAAATGAGCGCACCACATGAGCTAAACCATATAATGGGTTAAATCAGCAGCTCACTAAACCTTTCATTTCGCACCACAAGTCGACATGAGTTCAAAACTTGTGGGTTGGTGATATTAATAGGCATATAATCATATGAACTTTTGCATGTATGTTTGACTAAAATATGCATTTGCGCTCTTCCATTTTGTTGTCAAATTTCAATGTTTATGGTTACAGTATGCTACTCTATAAAACTTTCTTGAAGTCGAGGTCGATTATCTTATTTATTTAGTCCATGGTGTAATGTGTTAGTCTTTGCCTGTATAGTTTTGACTTGAGTACAGATGGATGGAGTATCATGACCCTGATTCTAGTCATCATTTCTCCACTTATATGTGTTATGTTGATGTTTGTCTTTCATTTATACATTCAACATTCTATTTATATATAAATTGATGGAATCTTTCAATGCAGGTGGCCACTCCTTGGTGAATTTACTTGTCAAAATGCTGTTTTGGCTGAGCGTTTCATTGAAGCAGGTAGCGCGTATGTATCTTTGTCGCGGAAACACTGTTCATTATACCCCTTTTCTTCTTGCTGTAGTGCATCTTCCATGAAAGAAGAATCAAGTCTGTCCATTATTCATATGAAGCAATAATATGTCAGTCCTGTCAAATGTTTCATTTTATACTATTCATTTTGCACAGTGGCTTAAAATGTTCCATTTGTCTTGCATTTGTTTGGCAGATATATGCTGAAATTGGAAAAGGCTGATGTATACAGGTTACCATATCTATCCAGTGGTGCTCCTGGATTTGGTTAGTCCATACTCCCAGGTTTAGTTCCAGCACTTCATATATAGTCCTCTGTCATTCAGTTTGGTATACTGACCCAATCATCAAAGGAACTTCTCCTAGAATATCTGAAATAATTAGTTTTTCACTTGGCTCCATGCATTGCCATGAATGAACATCATCTTGCAAATCTAGATTAGGTTGCTTTGTATATGTTATGTGAAAATAGTGTTTTCTGAATAAATAGTAATCCATTTGCAGTGTTTCTAGTTTTTACGATGCTGTAAAATTTCTACAATTGTCTTGCAATTTGACTTGGTCCTTGTATGTCCTTTTCTTTTAGCTTTGCTTGAAACTGCCAGGAAGATCGATTTCCAAGATGTACAGAGTAGAATTTCGGCCGGATTTTCGTCCAATGGGTAAAGTATATCCAAAGAACAAAGCATCCATATTCTATATGCAGAAGAGCATCTTGTGTAGTTAAGATAGGCTGACTATGATTTATTATGTGCAAAAGTAGTAGCGCTCTACTTCTCTATTAATATATGCCGGGCAGAGCTCCTGCCGGCCGTTTCAAAAAAAAAAAAAAAGTAGTAGCGCTCAGGAGCATTAGAAAGTTCATTCTGAATAAAGCAGTCGATATATACTAGTCATGTGGACCCGTGGCAATGTATTCCTGTTCTGATATAGAAACTGATCATCTTGTTGCAGTTGGGAAAAACCAATACTGCTTGCATGGGGAATATCTGACAAGTACTTACCGTTGTCGATAGCTGAGGAATTCAAGAAAGCTAATCCCAGCGTTGTAAAACTAGAGGCGATAGAAGGAGCTGGTCATATGCCACAAGAGGACTGGTAATTGTTTTCAGAAGCTTGAGGGGTTCAGCCAGTTCACGTTTACTAACAGTTTCACGAATTATAAACTACTATATGTTTCTGTGTACATCCACTAACCTTTAGACTCTGTACATCCTTGACGTATCTGACATCGTATCTGACATCATCTGCAGGCCAGAGAAGGTTGTGAAGGCGCTGATATACTTCCTGTAAACATGGACAAAGATCGTTGTACCATAATCCTCCAGGGAACATGCAAAGATGCACGCTGATTGTCGTGGCTTCATGACGTCCTACTGTCTAATTTCATTGTGCCTTGGATTGCTTTTGGTGGCGCGTGAGCGTGATGTTGGGAAGCCCATTAGGTATATGTCGATGCCCTCGCCGCCGTTCCACCTCCACCCACGGTACAAAGGTTTCGTAAACCCAACCGAGAGCTGGGCAGCGATGAATTGTTGTATTTTTTTTTTTTGAGAATGATGAATTGTTGTATTCACTATGATGTATATTAGTGGCAGGTCAAGATGTATATTAGCGAGGGGAAAAACAAATGTCTATATGATTTGTGATCTGGACAATATCAGTGACATGTTAGCTCACATTAGAGATGGATAACATGTTTTTTTTTTTGTCTCTGATATGCACATATTAGAGACGAGGCCTTTATAACAAACGTCTTTGAGAAGATATATCAGGGACGTTTTCAGTTTGGACTCAACGTGATGAAGAGACGCTACTCAACACAATGAAAGGTCGTCCACGCCTGTAGGGAAAAAGAACCAGTGCGGTTAAGCAGCAGTAAGGCCTTGTTTAGTTTCGAAAAAATTTTGAATTTCGCTACTGTAGCACTTTCGTTTTTATTTGACAAATATTGTTCAATCATAAACTCAGTATGATTAAAAGATTCGTCTTACGATTTATAGACAAACTGTGTAATTAATTTTTATTTTCGTCTATATTTAATGCTTAATACATATGCCGCAAGATTCAATGTGACGAGGAATCTTGAAAACTTTTTGGATTTCGGAGTGAACTAAACAAGGCCTAACTAACTAATGGCTGATGGGACGCCGAAGCGACTTGAGTAACCTGCAACTTCGAGATAGCTAAGCTCAGGCTGGCACCTGTGTCACCACTCGCAGCAAGTTTCGCCATCGTTACACTGTCCTTGCTTCGCCGCATCGATGAAGCCACTCCTTCCTCACATGAGCTAGCTCTCGCCACCACCAGGCGCGGCCTTGTCCGGTGCGCGCGCGGCCGGCGACGCAGCCGGCCGTGGACCACCGCCCACCGGGATTGTGCAAATTCACAATCGTCCGTCCCGGCCGTGGTGTCACCGTCTCTGCACTGCCCATCGTCTTACGCATGAGGACGACATGCCACATGCATGCATCGCCGTATCAGAGACCCATCATGTCGTGTACTTCAACTAAAACACACATCATATTCTACTTGATTCACTGCACAGTGCCACAAATTACAGATCGATCTACTGGTAACGTTAACGGATCGTCGCGCCAAACATTTTTTTCTCGGCATGTTGCTGCGTGCAGAGTCTACGTACGTACGTACGTGCGTGCTCCGCAAGGTTATAAAAAGAGCACGAAATGCGTCACGCTCGTCAGGCCATCCGACGTCTACGTTCGCGCGGCACGTATTGAACGCCGAGCGAGCAAAGCTAGCTAGGAATATTAATGGCCGCCCGCCGACAAGCCACCGCGGCCGCCACCCTCGCGTTCCTCCTCCTCCTCTCAGTCTCTGCAGCGTCGTCGTCGCCGGCGCTGCCGACGACGGCGGCGTCGCGCAAGGTGCTGCACTGGAAGCTGAGCTGCCCCTGGGACGCGGTCAAGTTCGGGGCCTGCGTCGGCGTGCTCGGCGCCGCGGGCCTGCAGGCCGGCGCGCAGCTCGGGAGCAAGTGCTGCGACGTCGTGCAGGGGCTCGCGGCGGCCGAGGCGGCCGCCTGCTTCTGCACCACCGTCAAGGAGACAGTGCTCGGCATCCCCACGGAGTGGGACGTCGGCGTCGGCGTCTTGGCCAGCGCCTGCAAGACGGAGCTGCCCAACGGGTTCAAGTGTCTCTGATTTTCAGAGCTCTGATGGCTGATGGCCTGGCCACCAGTGTATGCATATGCATGCGTCATATGTGTCCCTGTACTAGTGCACTTGCATTGCTGTCGTAGTGTCATTGTGGAACCCCCGGCCCCAAATGTTATTTGATTTTACTGTAACATTTGCATCATCGTTTTGCCCTTGGCCTTGTTGAAGTGTTGCCTACAGTAATGAATAGCAAGGATGACTGTAAATTTGTTTGTTCTAAAACAAGGCCGTGTCTATGGCTAGCTTGCTGTAAAATGTACAGTAAAATGCTTAATTTGAATCATTTTGGGGATCTGATCGTCAGAAAGTAGGCAAAATGTCCCATCGCTCAACTGGCCCGGATTCAGTCTATTTGATCAGTAAAGCCACGCCGTCCTCACATGACATGCAGCAGACGGGTTGCTCGTAGAGCTTGTCAGGGTCAGGATCAGGACTCAGGAGGGGGGCTACTTTCCTGCTGGTTTTAGCATGTTATGATCAACAACGTATGGTATGATATAATGCAGGCATCAGGGAACAGTTACCCGACCGAGATCTACCATCTATGCATGGAAAGTTTTCGTGATTGCTCTGGCCAGATGCCCAGATCTGGTTCCACCGATGCAACTACAAGCAAACGAGGACTAGCTAGCTAGACTGCATGCATGAGCTTGGCAATCGAGTTCAGCTAGAATAATGGTTCCGTGGACTACAGGCATGCATGCATACGTGCATCCGGACATAGTAGCTCCAGTCGTGTTAAAGATAATTTGACATGTGTTTTACCTTTTATTATCTCTTTTAGGCTTTTTTTTATGTGCAGTTTTGATCAGTATTTTTTTTATTATAAATCGCCAAAAAAAATTACATTTGTTTTGCTATACCACTTTCCCTTTAGGCATTCTATCGTCGTTAGATTGTGAAAGTAGATATATATATAAGTTTACACATTGTATGCTTTAATGCTTTTGAACATTGAAAAGTTCTTGGCAGTCAAAGCCTGAAATTTCTGACCAAATCCTTATGAAAAACGTGAATTAACAAGAGGAGGGAGTGTTAAGAAGAAGAGTACTGTAAAAATGTCGTACTGATCTGATCAAGCCCTTTTGTTTAACTCTCTGAAAAAAAAAGAAGTATCCAACAGATCGAACAAAGTTCCCTGCATATTGCCCATTCAAATTCAATCCCATTAGACATTGGCCGGCGAGATGATTAATTCCGATCAATGAAAGCATATAGTTAAACAAATGATGAGACTGCTGACAGTAATGAACGAAGTTTCACCGTCCTCTCTTATGTGTTCTGAACCAAGCTTTCAAGAATCTATCTGGGTTGGGTTTGCCAACTTGCCCTTCGTGAAACATGTAGCCGCGCCGTGGGCAAACGACGAGCACCGATATACGCAGAATCGTGCACCGCCAGCGTTACGAACAGAGAGGCACAGAGCAGCGCAACGCGGAAGGGGACGACGCGGTGAGCAGTACGTTTCAATCATGCCCTCGGACGCGACCAAGCGAGTGTCACACGCCGCTGAGCTTGCTTTGGCGCCATGGCAACGAGCCAAGGCGTCCAGTCCAGCACTGCCAATCCCACTGGCTCTCCACGTGAGCTGTTGCCTGCCGCTGCATGCCGCAATTGCCAACGCACCAATGCCCGGCGCGCGCAATAATGCCCCGGCCCCATGCCGCCAGCGCCCGCCCGCCTATAAAAACGGCGAGCTCCGATGACGCCTCCCGCCACACACAGTACGTACGATCGAGCACCTAGCAGCAGCAGCAGCAGCAGCTAGCAGCAATGGAGTCCACCAAGCTCTCCGCGCTGCTGGTGCTCGCCATGCTCGCGCTCTCCTCGTCCCCGCTCGCTCTCGCGTGGGAGAAGGCGGAGCCGGAGTGCCACTCGTGCGAGTCCGGCTCGCCACCCTCGACCGGCGTCCCCCTGCCCCCTATCAGCATACCGTCAGTCCCCTTGCCGCCTGTCAGCATACCGTCGGTGCCCCTGCCGCCTGTCAGTATACCGTCGGTCCCCATCCCGAAGCTCCCCGTCCCGCCCGTCACCTTACCCCCTGTCAGCGGGCTGCCGCCGGTCAGCCTCCCGCCCATTCCGATCATCGGAGGAAGCCCGACGAAGAAGGGACACCGGAAGGCGTGCCCGCCGCCTCCGTCTCCCCCGACGCCGACGCCGACGCCGACACCGTCCTCGGACAAGTGCCCCATCGACGCGCTGAAGCTGGGCGCGTGCGTGGACGTTCTCGGGAACGAGGTGCACATCGGCGACGCCAACGTCAAGTGCTGCCCACTCGTGAAGGGCATCGCCGGGCTCTCCGCGGCGGCGTGCCTGTGCACCGCCATCAAGGCCAAGGTGCTGGACATCTCCGTCTACGTGCCCATCGCGCTGGAGGTGCTCGTCAACTGCGGCTGCGCCGTCCCGCCAGGCTACAAATGCACTTAAACGAGTCCATTCCCTTCCATTTCCATCCATCACGCGTGCACAGCAACGTCTCCTTTTGCCTTCCCAAATGCAAAGTTTGAAAGGCTCGTCGACGGATTTGGGTGGAAGCCGCTCGCCTCCGGGCTGTTCAGCTAGTGCATTCTTCTTTATTTCATTTCATTTGCTGTTCTTGTTGCATGACTGTATATGCATCTAGTGTCTCCTCAAACGTCACTTGTACCTTTGTGTGATCTTGTATCAAACTATTTTTTTTTCGGATTCGATTATTGTTTGGAGTGCTAAATTAAGGCGCATTGTCATCATCATTTTATTCAAATCTCCAGAAACTGGGAACATGTCAGAAGCATACTCGCCTGATGATTCATTTCAGAACACGCTACAAGCTATGTGCTTCTGAACTTTCATATATCAAGCAAACATGTCAGAGCGCCCACGTAACTCTGTATTCAAGAGACTACTTCGACAATCGACACAATGTTAAGAGATTTCTAAGCATCATATATAATTAATCCATAAGGGTAGCATTATTTATGTACAAATCGACCGTACTAAGTCGAACTCCCCATTTGAGACCACCTGTGTTTCTCCTTCTAAAGCTGTAGATACCTATCGAGCACTGTAGATCTTTGGTGACATACTAAGAACTACTAGGAGCAGCCTCCAGTAGGCTCAAGTACTCTGCAATAGCCTGTCCTTCGTTACTGACATCAATATCGTAGTCATCCAAGGCATCCCCCGTCAGTTCATTGGCAAGCTCACTTTCCATCGACGCATCCCTGGCTGGAACTGGATGAGAGTTTGCGCCTTCGTTTTCATCATCGGCAGCTACTTCATCAATCATAATTTCATCTTGGTTTGCAGTTTCTTCATTGTTCATCGGAGGGGCATCTCCGTCTGCAGCGTGTGGAGGGGCATCTCCATCTGCAGCATGTGGAGGAGCATCTCCTCCATCCGCAGGATGTGGTGCTCCTCCATCTGCAGGATGTGGTGGAGCATCTCCATCAGCAGGATGTGGTACATCATTGACAGAAGTCTGAGAGTTGTTGATTGCTGGAGCAGCCCTGGCAACAGCTGCCCTGGAGCTCGATGATCCTGCACTAAACCCTGGCAAGAAAGAAGAGAACAGAAAAGGGAGTGAAATTTCATTACTCCAATTGGTTTGAGGCCACACAATTTTGAAGAGATCTGTGTTGACCCATACATACCACGAGATGCCCGGCTTCTCTTTGCCTGAATTTTACTCTGCAATTAAACATAATGTTTTAGCAACTGTGGAATAGCTTGTTAAGAGTAAAAAAACAAAGAGGATGCAGAGAAGGCATACTTGTAGGATGCAGTTTTGTTCAGGATTTGTCAAAAGGTCTAACGCTTTGTCAGCATCATTTTCATTTATGCGCAGTGCTTCTGCAGCAAGATACTTCTCAAATCTTCAAGATTGAAACAACCAGTCAGTAATAAACAGGAAGTACAGGTAGTACAAATCAACGGCTATGTAAAATTAGGGGTATCACCATGCACAAACAACTGAAATGTGTTCTACCTTTGTATCTGACATACAAGTACTCAATTTCTAGAAGGTCCATGGCAACCATATAGGCGTTCTATAACTATTTAAACACTTATAGTCTTCTATAAGGTTGGTCTACAACATCTTTCACTAGATCAGATGAAACATAAACCACATAGCTATTCTAAGGTAACTAGCCAACATTAGCTATAAGGTAATGTTGCAGACCCTTTTGGCAAAAGAAACAACAATAGCTGTTTAAGGTCCTTAGCCAACACTAGCTATGTGCCAATAAAATAAAATATCACTACCTTTCATCACAAACATTTGGTCAATAACATTCCTCAGTAACAATAACAACTACTACTTCAATTTGACTCAATGTTTGTAATCAACCAAATGTTGAATAAAATTAAGCCCATACAAAATATGATTGAAGAGCTGACATTGTTTTGGGTGGGTGTCAGGGTTTGTCAAGCATTCTGGTGGCCTTTTCAAGCACTTTTATTTTATTATGTCAGATTTACTAGCTGAATCAGGGTCATGTTTAACCATTATACATCCTGTTTTTCCAGGTTTAGGCCCCAATCCAACTGGCAGTTTACTAGAACTACAGCACATGGAAATAAAATTAAAAACAACTCTTGAGAGTAATATGAAAAGACCAACATTCTTACCCGATAGCAGTCAAGCCTTTCAGCTTCTGCATGTCAACTGCCTTGTTCATTGGAGTTTTACCATATGCCATTTGTTCTCTGGGATAACACCAAGAAAGTTCATTACTCAGCTAAAAAAAGATAAAGAAAGAGGGGGGGAGGGGTAGACTTCATGATGAGGAGCTCACAGAATCTCTCGTTGTCTAACTCGGTCCTCCTCTCTTCTACGAAATTTCTTTTCACGCTCCTCACATAAGAGTTCAACTGATGATTGAATATCATAGCCAGTCATCTTCAATGCTCTTTTTGCAGATCGTGGTTCATAGCCCATATCCATTAACATCGATATAGCTTCCTCTGGTACTTGAAGCTAAAGTTCATATCCATTTAACAAAATTTAAGGGTGAGACTGATTTGCTGAACATGAAAAGATGCTATAAGAAGAAAATAAAACATCTTTCTGCGGAAGTAATATGCTATAAGAAGAAAATAAAACATCTTTCTACAGAATGTACCTGCAGGTATTTAGCATGGGCAGAAGTGAGACATCCACGCGCCTTTTCAACATGACCATTATGGTATGCCACCACTCCTTCCAAAAGCTCCAGCCTTACATAACTATTACACAACAAAGGAAAACATGTATGCTAGGTGTCAACACAAGTGAACTGTAGAATGCTACAAAAGGAAAGTACCCATAAAGAACCAAGACAACAAGAAGCTGTAAACTCCCAGTTAGTTTCTTAGAAAAGCATATATCTATATTTCTATAGCTCCTTCCCTCTACTGGTCTTTTTACCCTTTTAAAGAAGAGATGCTGGGACCTTCCACTCACACAGACAGAAACCTTTTTCCATAAATGTTCCCACACATTTGTGTCTAAGTAGCAATTCAGAATTTTGATTGAAAATGAACACATTCAGTAAAAAGAAATATAATACAGAGGCAAAAAAAAAGTAAGGGTCTCACATAGCAAGATCAGCTTGCCGGCCAGCCTGGAGTATTCTGAAGCGAGTGGAATCTTTCCCATGAGAACGTTCAAAACCTAACCGTGCTTTTTCTAGGCGAGTCCCGGCGACCTCTAAGCATGATACATCACGAAGCACAAAATAACACCATACTATATCTAGTTGAAGCATTGGCACATTATCAACTTTCTGCAGAACATGTACACCAAGTGTAAGTAAAACTTTCAGCAGGTTATTGATACAAGTGGGAACATTCTCGAATATTCAAGTTACCTCAATAAGCTTTGGGTCACAAAGGGAGAAAGCTTCCTGTTATGGAAACAAAGAAATTGTCAATCCATATCAGTTAGAAACCTATGCACGTTTCTTGCAGTGGTACGATTACACTACAGTCACATAAGCTAGATGGGAAGCATGGTAGGACACAAAACGGCAGTGTACCTCAGCCATTGTTAACACATCTAGGGCTTCCTTATACATTTGCCTCTTCATCTGAGTTTTAGCTTTTTGGTGAAGCATTAGAGCCATCGTCAAAGCCCTAAGGGAAGATTGATGATGATGGTGTTAAATAGTAAAACATCATGAGGCATCATCATAAATAGAAGATTCAGTCCATTACTTTTTATCATCTACAGATCCAAACATCACTTTCTGGCCACTTTGATCCTCAAGATCTAAGTTGTAGTCTTCTTCCGCAAGGTAGGAGCCATCCGTGTGCCTTTGAGACAATGCTTTTGCAGCTTCCCTACAAAATCGTCGTATTCAGTGGTCATCCAATGAAACAACTTTGTGAGTTCCTAGTGAGTTCGATGATACTTCAAGGCCAATCCTGGTTACATTACATGTGGTTCCAAGGTATACAATTTAATCAAACAAACTATCAGCCTTCTTTCAGGTTCAGTATGAGCCCTATCTGCCCCGTCTAGTAGTTGATCAAAGTACTGAATTCCATAATATGAAGTATATGCACTATGATCTCCATTAGATCTTTTCCAGATTATATGGTTCTTCTCAACTTTTAATTTTCCATATTATGAATTATGTTGCATCTTTTTCCAGATTATATGGTTCTTCCCAATTTTTGTACATCAAGACTGAATTAACAATTTCTTACTACTGCATTGAATACCAGCTAGGAACAACTTGGAATCTGTTCGGTTTTGCCGTTACAACTACGTAATTAGAGCAGTAAACGCATCAATCGAGTTCTTAATTTCACAATGCCAAAGTGCAAGACTGTAATTTCAGCACCAGACAAAGGGAACGGAAACCTAAGTACCTAATAACAATCCCAAAAAGAAAACAAAGAACCCTAAGAGTTCTGATCGTTACCACAGCCTGACAAGCCTTGCAGCGTGCTCCTCCTCAGCCTTGGCCTTGGCGGCCTCGGCGGCGATTTCTTTGGCGCGATCGGGGGAGGTAAGGGAGGAGAGCACCTTGGCGTTGGCCTTAAGTCCGGCCTCCCGCAGCGAGGCGGGGGGTTCATCCTTGAGCACGCGGCCGCCGAAGATGAGGCCGACGCACTCAGGCCCCACGCCGTCCCCAACCCGCCGCGCCACCTCCGCCCGAAGCATCGGCACCGTCCAGGCGCCCAGGTCCACCTCCAGGGCGCCGGCCCACTTGCCGACCACCCGAATTCGATCCGCCGCCGGCGCGGGGACCTCTTCTGACGCCATCGGGATGATCGGAGTTGGAGTTGAGGCTTGACTCGACTGTTGGGGACTTGGGTGCGTCGATGGTTTTTCCGTGGTTTTTTGTAAACAGAGTGTTCGGGACTTTGGGTCCGGCGAGCCTTCTTATCAGGAGAGTAAACAGAGTGTTCGGGAAAGATAACTTGGGCAGGAAGAAGATGAGGAAGGAGAACCGAAGGAGCATGGTAAACCGGGCGAGTTCAGAGTTCGTTTTGGCTACTGTTACTGACTTTCTAGCCCTCGAGAGAATTCCAAATGAGCCAATGTAAAAGATTACAATTCCTTGTGAGTTATTAAAAAAGTTCAATAAACTTCAGCGTCACTAGTTTAATTTTTTTTTTGTCTTCTAGACCGTTAGATTAGACTCTAACGGTGTCAAACCGTGGGTATAAAAAGTCAAAAATACTCATAAGTGTAAATATGTTGTTAATTTTTTTAGCATTTTAATGACTTTAAATAAAAAAACTCAAAACTAAAAAGTTGTACAGGATGTACAATTTTCATATAAAAAATATTTTCATTCAATATCGAAAAAAGATATGTTTTTTCTAATAAAATATATTTTTATAATAAATTTATTTAGAGATACAAATTTTGATACTCTTTTATTTATACTTTATTAAACTTTAGAAGGTTTAACTTCTCCAGACTTGAACTTATTTTGCGACGGAGTGAATACCAAAGAGTTAGCAGCGGCCCTGTCGTGGTACGACGTTTAGCTTTTGGGCCGGTTTGTCAGACTAAAGTTGAATCTGTCGTAAACGTGGATTAATTAGTTTTTTTTCTATTGATTTCTACTCCCTCTATTTTATCTGATACACGTTAGAATGACACAGTCTCCTAAATTGCAATTTTGACCATTCATTTACTTTATATTATATTATTTATACTTATAAACTTATAATCATTAGATAGTATAATTCGTTACAAATCGAATTATATAAAGCTTGTGTTATAATAGTTAATAATTATTAGTCTAACTAATGGTCAAAGTTTTTAAAGTTTAAATCTTGATATGCGTGTGCGTCAGATAAAATAGAATGGAGAGAGTACTTATTAATTAACCTCTATAAGATCATGATTAGTTTACGTTTATGCCTTCTATTTAGGTCTCACTCCACTTCACTGGTAAAACTATTTTTAGCGCTTTAGCTCTATGAACAACTCTATTGGTATAGTTGGAACCATTTTGATAAATCATTTTTAAAACAGCTCATTTCTTAAAATATGCTCTCAAATAATGTCATGTAGGATGAGGTGAAGCTAAAAGAATCCACTATTTTTGGCTTCTTCGCACTCTAAAACTATGTAAGAGCACGTTTTTAGGAGCTTTATCAGTGCAACTATTTCATTTCATCCCATTTAGCACAAAACGTCTCTAAACAACTCCTAAAACCATTAAAAAAGCCTTGTCAAACGGAGCCTTAGCATCAAAAACATGAGCTACACCCCTTTTGGGGCACACTCCCAAGTCCCACCAGCATGACAAGAGAATGCCTTGTAAGCACCCAGCGATCAGCACCATATATATTTGCCGATAGAAAAAGGCACCATATGTACTTGCCCTCCTCTCATGAGCGGCCCGGCCCGGTCCAATACGTAACTGGGCCAGTCCTCTCCTATCCACAGTCCACGTGAAACCGAGCCCAATCTGACTCCTCAGACCTGACCTGACACCAAAATTACTGCGAATTAATTGCATGTCCTATTGCCCCAACACGACGACGTGGCCGTCACATCCGTCTCCCGAGGAAAGCAGAGCACCCGTTTCCCACTGCCGCAGCTGCAAACCTGCAAAAGCCCATGTCGTCGTCAAGCCCGAGGCCAAGGGGGAGCCCAGCTACTCTGCCTCTGCTTGACCCAACGAGCTAGGCTCGCGCACTCCAGAGTCCAGAGTCCAGAGTGCACCCAGTCCGGTCCACTGCTCCCACTCCCACCTGTCGCCGTCGCCACCGCTATCGTCCAGCTCCCCGAAACCCGCAAAAAACCACCACCACCTCCCCACTACGCGCGGCGCGCGCGCTCGCTTTCCGAGGATGGTCGCCTCCGGCCGCAAGAGCTCCCGCCGCGCGCCCATTCCCGCGCCATCGTCTCCCCCGACGGCGCCGGCGGTGGCTCCCCAGTCGCCGCCGCAGCTGACGTCGCTGCTGGCGCTGCTCGCCTCGTCCGTCACCCTGGCGCTGCGGTTCGCGTCCGACCGCGACCTCCTGCTGCGCCCGTCCCAGACGCTGGCGCTGGACCCGCTCCTCCTCTCCGCGGCGCGCGCCGTGTCCCGCCTCCTGGCGCAGCTCCCGCTCCACCTCCAGACGCTCACGCTCACCTCCCTCTCGCTGTCCCCGCCCACGCCGTCGCCGCCGCTGCCCTCCTCCTGGTTCCTCCGCCTCCTCTCCTGCCCTTCCCTCCCGGACACCGCCTGGCGCGACGCGTTCCGCATGTCCAAGCCGGCTTTCTTCCAGCTCCTCCACGCCCTCGCGCTCCCGGCGCCCGCCGCGTCGTCCTCGTCCTCGTCCCTCGCGCTGCCGCCCGACCACAAGCTCGGCGCCGCGCTGTTCCGCCTCGCCCACGCCGCGCCCGCGCGCGCCGTTGCGCGCCGCTTCGGCCTCCCGTCCCCCGCCGTCGCCGCGCGCGCCTTCTACGAGGTCTGCCGCGCGATCGCCGAGCGCCTCGCCCTGCTGCTCGACCTCGCCGCGCCCGACCGGATCGCGCGCGCCGTGCCGGGGTTCTGCGCGCTGTCGCTACCCAACTGCTGCGGCGCGCTCGGGTACGCGCGGTTCGGGGAGGCGGCCGTCGCGCAGGCGCTGGTCGACGCCGAGGGTCGCTTCCTCGACGTCTCCGTCGGGTGGAACCCGGAGATGGCGCCGGCGGAGATCCTCCCGCGGACGAAGCTGTACACCTCCCAGACCATGGTGCTCGCCAATGCGCCTCAGGGCGAGCTCATCGGTGGCTCGGTGCCGCGCTACTTCTTGGGGCCAGCTTGCTGCCCGCTGCTCCCCTGGCTTGTGACACCGTACAAGCCTGTGGTGGATGCCACTGATGACTTATCCAAAGAGAGCATCTTCAACCATGTGCACGCGCACGGGCAGCAGGTGGTGAAGAATGCCTTTGGCCATGTGCGGGCACGGTGGCGCCTTCTGGAGGAATGCTGGAAGGGCGAGTGCCAAGAGGCACTGCCGTATGTTGTGGTTGCTGGTTGTCTGCTCCACAATTTTCTCCTCCAATGCGGCGAGCCGATGACTGCAGAGGTTCAACGGAGTGATGATGCTGATGTGTTTGTGGACTTTGAGGGTGAGAAGGATAAGGAGGGGGAGAGAATCAGGGATGTTCTTGCTGCACATTTGAGCTTGGTAAGCAGAAACCAGTGAAGAGTGTATATAGGAGTCTGTAGTCTGTCCCCAGCATCTGGAATGCTGATGTCTGTATGTATGTATCTTATGCCATCTTCAGCTGCTTTAATCTAATGCTCGACTCTTCTCAGTTCACTTGACTAGCCAACTGCTAGCTTTCTGTGTGGCACTAAAAATTGGTGACATGCCTGATGTTGGTAGTTTCATTCTCATACAGCTTCATCTTCTGGTTCTGCAAGTTATTCATCGTGCCTTAACTTATACCTTCACTAACACTTTATTCTGCTTAGGTTGATATACATTTGATTTCAGCATATGGTTCTGCTTAGCATGATATCGTTTTAATGGATGTTGGGTTCACGGTGCTAGGGTGAAAATTTATTTACAGCACCACAGTTACAATTTTGCACCGCCCAGGATGTGTTTCATGATGGAATGGGAAGGAGCTTGCATAGTTGCATCTTACAGCAGAAACTTCCATATCATAGAGATTCTTCAAACATTCCCCCCCACAGTTTCTGAGTTCATTTGCAAAACTAATGCATCATTCCAATTTATAGAAGACTGAATTTCATCAGCAAAGAAAATGGAATACATTTGTGCGGAACTGAAAAATTATACTAGAATGACATGGACTCCTCTCTAGACAGGTTACTCTGCTCCTCATAAGACATCGAACTACGAAGATAAAGGTTTTACTTTGTTTAGTTCCAAAATTCTTTATAAAATGGGCACTGTAGCACTTTCGTTTGTACGACAAATATTGTCTAATCATGAATTAACTAGGCTTAAAAGATTCGTCTCACAAATTACAGATAAACTATACAATTAGTTATTTCTTTACGGAGAATTGAAAAAAATTGCAAATTTTTTTTGGAACTAAGGCCTTGTTTAGTTGGCAAAACTTTTAGATTTTGGGTAATGTAGCCCTTTCGTTTGTTTGTGACAAATATTGTCCAATCATAGACTAATTAGGGTCAAAAGATTCATCTCGCGGTTTACAGGCAAACCGTGTAATTAGTTTTTGTTTTCGTCTAAGTTTAATACTCCATGCATTTGCCGCAAGATTTGATGTGATAAGAAATCTTGAAATTTTTTGGGAACTAAACAAGGCTTAAACAAGGCAGTTTCATATTGGGTAACTGGGTAATACTTCCAAAGCATGTATGAAGTGCCCAGTTTCACATACGGAGTACTTCCTGTTCCATTGGACTCTGTATTTTAAGCATCCGTAAACTGTATCATTGTCAGCTACAGTCTGCCTGGGAAATGGAAGCAAGCAACACTAGTAATTGATGAGTCGATGATTTCTTTGTTGGAGCTTCCTCACGAACTCACGTGGGTCTCTTCCACGTGGCTTTGTTGGAGCTTCCTCACAAACCAGCAGTACATCGAGGACAAGCTGAACATGCCAGGTATGAGACAGAAAGGAGAGCACCGGCTAACTGCCCAGTCATGGATACCGAACTCCCACTACTACTGCAGTTTCAATCCACAGTCTCTTTCCGCGACTTGCTCCCTTCCTTAACTAAACAAGGAGAACACATATATTTTAGCACCAATGTAGCCAACATAAATTACTAGTATTAGCTTTTTCCAAAATATTATTACTAATACTAATATTTGGAAAAAGCTAAATTCAAATATTTTAGCACCAATGTAGCCAACATAAATTACTCCTAGACAGTCTTAGCTCTGCCCCTGTTTAGGTTTGAACCCATAGCTGCTCAAAATGTATTTGATGCACAAGATACACTTGAGAAAATATTAAAGCTGAGGACGGTTTTGTTTAAAGAAGGAGAGGATGATGAGTCCATAGCTTCTTTAAATATATTTGTGGAAAATTCTTCTTCAATTTCAAATATACTTTTTAAGAGAACATACTAAACTTTGTTGAGAGCATATACTTTTTAAGACCTGCTTAGAGTCAACTATTATTTATTAGCTGGCCCTAGAATAATATTTTAATTATTACGTCCTTAGAGAAAATATTCAGAAAAAGGCATTAGACTGACGCTGCCACCATTAGCTGGCCCTGTAAGGGCACTCATAATGCAGACTCTATCATAGAGTCTAAAGTTATTTAGTACCTCGAACAATGTGGACTTAGAGTCTAAATACGACTTGGAGTCTTATTTTTTCTACCTCTTTCTTCAATAAATATGTTGTCACATCAGCAAAATATCATAAATAATATATAATTAATTGTCTTGAACTCTGTGATAGAGTCTTGCATTGTGACTGCCCTAATAGCAGTTGGGCTTATGGGTGTGGGTAAACGGCCGGACGCTGAAATAAGGCCTTGTTTAGTTCACATCAAAAACCAAAATCTTTTTAAGATTTCCCGTCACATCGAATCTTACGCCACATACATGGAGTATTAAATGTAGACAAAAATAAAAATTAATTACACAGTTTACCTGTAAATCACGAGATGAATCTTTTAAACCTAGTTACTCTATGATTAGATAATGTTTATCAAATAAAAACGAAAGTGCTACAGACAAGGCCTAAACATTACATTTGCAGGCCGCGTCTCATGGATGAACATCATGCGGTCACCCGGACCGTCCGTTTCTCCAACCCGAGGAGTAGTGGCACGGCGCGGCACAGTTGGTGCCTGTGACTTTTGTCACGTACTCCACTTTGCTTTACCTCCGTACGACCACGAGCTAATAATGCTGCAGAGCTTGCACATTCTGAAGATACATAGCTTTGCTACTACATCATCAGAGTCATAGAAATACAAGTCCCGATCTGAAACCAGAATCATAGGAAGGACATCTCCCTCTGACCTTGCGAACATACCGTTTCGTAGAACGGCAGAAATGAAAAAAAAAAAAGGCGAAGCTGTGAAGGAGACGGTTGAACAAACATATAGACAACACGCTCTCTGAAGTCTGATGTGTCAGCTTGATCAAGAGGAATTCAAGAAGCCATACTGTGTCAGCTTGCAGTCTGCCTGGGAAATGGAAACAATCAACGCTAGTAATTGAGCTCGATGATTTCTTTGTTGGAGGTTCCTCACGAATTGAACACGCGTGGGTCTCTTCCACGGTTGTTTCAAGCTGCAGTCTGCACAGCAAACCAGCAGTACATTGGGGACACACTGAAACGTAACTACCTTTTTTACGTCCGTTACTAAAATTTGCTAGGTGTCACAGCTGTCTATATCGGTTGAAACAATTACGCTTTGCAACGGTGGTGGTACTGTTTCTATTAAGAACATGAATTGCTGTACGGTTGTTTGTTGGGTGAGTAGTTTCTGGCAGTACAACATAGTACTCAATACTGACCGCTGTGTACCTGCGTGCCTGGGCAAGGCCAGTCTTTATGAAATTGGTTTTAGTCCATGTTTGGAAGACTCTCAAACAAAAACAGTGTAAAAATTTTCATCTCCATGAAATTCATTTCATACAATAAACTTTATCATCTCTCTTTATTTAGATTATGTTATGTGAGCTTATTAATATCTATAAAACTCTCGTAAATCTTTCATTGATACTGTTGCTCTTTGAAAAGTCACCTGGTGTGGTCCATGATGTAGACCCCATCATTGATTCTTTGTCCACAAAAGAATACAAATGTGAAATCTGTTAGCATTTATGTCTTTAAATAAATTTATTTTGAAAACATATTTTATAACTAATTTAATAATACTTATTTTGTATAAAAAATATTACTATTTTTTTATATAGACTTTCAAAAAACGAGGATTGTATTTTTTTTTTATGGAGAGAGTATCTTGCAAGATCAAGAAGACCAGATGCCGTCGTGCGTACTGATGGTGATGGCGTTGCAGTTATATGGTGTCGCTTGATCGGGTATGGTACTATGTTTCTGCCATAAACTGGTAGTACGTGCATGGTTGCTCGATCTGTACCGATCAGGCAAGGTAGCACGTAGTGGCTCACTGTCGGCGCTTGGTACCAAATGCCCGCACCAAACTACATACGGTCTACGAGTAACCAACTAACCACTACAGAGGAGCAGGGAGCTAGTACCAACTAACCCCCAAATTTATGTTGGCTTGATCGAAATGCGAATTTGTACTACAGAAATACAACTACTCATCAATCATCATCACGTGTTGATTGAGGCCTTGTTTAGTTGGGGGAAATTTTTGATTTTGGCTACTTTAGCACTTTTCGTTTGTATTTGATAATTATTGTCTAATCATGGACTAACTAGACTTAAAAGATTCGTCTCACAAATTACAGACAAACTGTACAATTAGTTATTTTTTATCTATATTTAATGTTTCATGCATGTGTCTAAAGATTCGATGTGGCGGAGAATCTTGAAAATTTTTTAGAACTAAACAAGACCTGAACGGAATATCTATCGAGCGACTGGTCACGCGGAGCACACACCCACACGACCCATGAGCCCTGCCCACCCCACGGCCCATGCCTTCCTCCGTTGTTGCCGCCGCCGAAGACGAGCTCACTCCGGATCTGAGTGGGCTCCATGGCTATGAACCTTAGAAGGGGAAGGGGGCCTGTGGTAACGGACGGCCCGGCAGTGGTGGCTGATTGAGGGTGGCGAGCGAGGCGGTGGGGGTGCATTGAGTGGGCGATGGTAGATGCACAATTGGTTGGGAAGAGCTCATGACGGGAGGCAAAGGTCACCTAGGTTAGTTTTAGTGGAGTTTTATAGACATTTAACATGTTAATGTGACATTGTATTAATAAAGAAAAATGATAAGAGTTTTCTGATATTAGAGAAAATTTTATTTCTATAAAACTCTTCTATATTGTTTTTAAAATATAAATATATTAAAATTGGGTCATAAAATATCCCGGATATGGCCTTATTATCACGGTGGGTGGGTGGCCGGCGACGACAACGCCACTAGCCGAGGTGGCGGGCAAGGAGGGCAGGGCGGGGCGTGCTGGGCCAAGGATAAGGCTGAGAATGGTTCTTCAAATAGATATCCGCGGTTCTTCTCTATTGTAATTTAATGAACTAAATATACAAATTCTTGCCTTATTTAGTTCATTTAGGCCTTGTTTAGATGCACCCAAAAACCCAAAACTTTAAAAGATTCTCCATCACATCAAATCTTGCGGCACTTGCATGGAACATTAAATATAGATAAAAAAGATAACTAATTGCACAGTTTACCATGGAACATTAAATATAGATAAAAAAGATAACTAATTGCACAGTTTACCTGTAAATCACGATACGAATCTTTTAAGCCTAGTTACTCCATAATTGGATAATGTTTGTCAAATAAAAACGAAAGTGCTACAGTGTTAAAATTTAAAAAAAATTGGATCTAAATAAGGCCTCAGTTTATTTAATTACACTAGAGAAGAACCATGGGTACCCGTTTAGAGCACCATCTCCATCCTTAAGCGAGGAAGATGGGAGATGGGAGCGAACATGGGCAAGGAAGAAGAACAGTTATTAACGCGCTCCTTGATTAAACACTTGACAAATGAACAGAATATGTACTCGTTAAAATGAAAGAACAGTAGCAGACGAGAGAAATCAACATCATGTTTATTACACGTCAACAACTTCAAGGCGAGATCCCATCATACGCCAAAACCAGACGTCCGATGGCCAGTTCCAAGCATAGACTAACATAGACTGTACATTACACGCAAACAAGATCGACAGCGAAGCAACTAGACTCACTTACGAAACACAAGCACAACCGTTATTAGCACTCTGAACACTGATCGTCGTCCCAATAGTCCCAGCAGCACTTCCATCGCGTGGCAAACGGTGGCGGCGTCAGTTGGGCTTGAGGTCCTGGAACAGGCGGTCCCACCTGACCATCTCGTCGCCGTCGCCGCCCTCCACGTCGCCTACCGCGTGCACTGCCGCGGCGGCCCTCCCGCCGACGGAGAACCTGGGCGTGGGCCCCTTGGGCTCCGACTTGGCCCGCCGCAGCGCCTTCCCGCCACGACGCTGCTGCTTGTGCATGGAGACGCCGCCGCACGGGCTGCGGCCGAAGGCGTCGTGCTGCTGCTGCTGGCTCGGGACCAGGACGAGCGCCGTGGAGCCGTCCTCGTCGCGTCGCACGAGCGAGCGCACGTACCTGGCGACGCGGCCGAGGAGGAGGCGGGCCAGCGCCGCGGGGCGGGCGCGGCTCCGGCGGTCGCGCTCGCGCCAGGCGAGCTTGAGGATCTCGAGGCGGTGCTTGGCGACGGAGATGCCCATGCTGTGGAGGAACTCGTGGTCGAAGAAGACCACGTCGTCGGGCTCCAGCTCGTTGCGCGCGAACACCAGCGCGTACTCGTACACCAGCACCGGCTCCAGCCGCGCCCCCGACAGCCACGCGTGCCAGTCCATGCCCGCGCGCGCGGCCGCCGACCGGTTCCTTCGCTCGCTTGGCTCTGCCACGCGCTGTGGCCTGCCGCCTGCCGGTGCGCGTGTGCGCGCGCGCTCGATCTCTGCAGGGCGCTGGCCATCGTGCTGGGAGCTGGAGTTTATACCGAAGTCATGGGGGTGGGTAAAATGGCCGGACGCTGGAATAATTGTACGTTTGCATGTCGCGTCGGACGGATGGACATCATGGGGGTCATCCGGACCGTCCGTTTCTCCAACCCGAGGAGTAGTGGCACGGCGCGGCACAGTTGGTGCCTGTGACTTTTGTCACGTACTCCACTTTGCTTTACCTCCACGAGACCACGACGACCACGAGCTAGTGCTGCATCGTACACTCCTGTCACGTTACATTTCGCCGTAGCTCCAGTGCTCCGATCCACAGCTGAAGACACAGAGCTTTGCTACTACAACATCAGAGTCATAGAAATAGAAGTCCCGGTCTGAAAGCATAATCATAGAGAGAACTTTCTCTCTCTGACCTTACGAACATACGGACTGTTGAACAAACAGAGACAAACACGCCCTGAAGTCTGCTGATGTGTGGTTGATCAAGAGGAATTCAGGCATTCTAGTCATACTGTCGGGCATGTGAAGGCTACTTGTTACAGTCTCAATTATTAGGCGTCTGTGACAGAATGCGCCTTGCACAAATTTCTTGCAAGCTGCACGCGCAACAGGTACCTATGGTTGTATAGGTCAACTTCATGTTTTTTTAGTACACCGAAAACTCCCAAAATGGCCTAATAGGGATTTTTTTTTTAAAAGGATTACCTTGATGTGAGGTGTTGGTGTATAAAACCCATGTCCCCATGCATGTTCGAGTTCACTCTATCACATTAAGGCCTTGTTTACTTCCACCTCAAAATCTAAAAATTTTCAAAATTTCCCGTCACATCAAATTTTTAGACTCATGCATGAAGTATTAAATATAGATGAAAATAAAACTAACTGCATAGTTTGGTCGAAATTTACGAGACGAATCTTTTAAGCCTAGTTAGTCCATGGTTGAACAATAATTACTACAAATAAACGAAAAGTGCTACAGTGTCGCGATTTTTTTCACTTCAGGAACTAAACACGGCCTAAATAGGAATAGTATTATATTGTCTATCCACATGGAGTATTAGCTCCGTGTACCTTATATAATTAGCCTATAAAGTCCAATGCAAATTTCATCAATTCTATTTTTCTTATATGGTATCACAAATCTAGGTTTAGATCTAGCCCTAGAGGCCCCCACCTTTTGCATTGCACGCCCCTAGGGAGAGCAATCTCCGCTGGGCAGCACCACCCCTGCATCGGATCCTATTGATCCCGCTACCATTCTCGTCTCTGTCAAGTAGCATATCGAGCCTTCTTGTGATCTGCGCCATGCTCGTCGCTCTCACCACCCTAGCCATGGAGGATAGTGGTCGTTGCCCCATTCTGCACGTGTTGTGGTGGTGGCTCGGATCTGGTCGACCCCAACACTGAGCTGCCATAGTGGAAGCTACTCAAATTTGGCTGGATAATTTATTCTTAGTTAACCAAAAAGATTTTTTTGCGAACAACCAACCAGAAAAAATTAGCTCCACTTAGAGGTTGGATCTTCTTGTTTACTCTCTCAATTTCAAATTATAGTCCAACTTAGGTATGATGCAAAGTCAAAATTCTCTAAATTTAACCCGTTATTAGAGAAAACAACAATAATTGTCATACCAAAATAGTTAAAATTTACATGAATTATATCATGATAGTGCACTTATTTGAAAATATAGATGTAATATATTTTTCACTTGGTTAAAAGTAAAAAAAAAAACTTGTTTTAGGATAGAATTAAGTGCACTATAGTTTGGAGTGGATGGAGTGAATTGATCTATCACCGCATGAGCCAGATTACATAGGCATGTAGGCAAGTTTTGTTTGGCACATCATATATGGTAAATGAGCGAGATATTGCGCGACAAGTCGTGTGATTGGGAACCGCTCGACATGTCTTCCTCCTCCCGCCCTCGTTGGCACTCCTCCTCTACTGCCTCCTCCCTTGCGTAGGCACCATCTTTCTCCCCACCGCCCCAAAGCTCTGGCGAAACCCTACCGCGTCGTGGCAGCCTCCTCCTTCCCCAGTCCTACCGTCATCATGGCCATGGGCAGTGTCACAGTGCTCCCACTCTGGCGGCGTCACCGCTGCCTCCACCGTCGTCTCTAACATCCTGACCCGTCTTGCCTGCCTCCCCTCCCAATCTTTTTTTAGGCCTATCAGCGATGAAGGAGAGAGAGAGAGAGAGAGAGAGAGAGTGAGTTTGCGTATGGTAATTGGTATCATTGAGGACCTTTTTTTTGTCCTGGGAGGTCACATACTAGCAAGGAAAATGATCATTAGGCCATCTCTAGATATCATCATATAACCAAATCAGGGTCCCATGGGTTCTCGATTACTTGTCCTTACTCTGAGTTCACGGACATACAGCCCATGTTTGTTCCTTTCCAATGCGTCGATGACAACCAACAAACACACATTGCCCATGATACCAGTCGCAGAAATGCAGAATTACCCAAGAGAGCAACCACACCACATGCGTCATTTCGATTTTCACTTTCAGATGCACAATACCATACTGTACATAGCTGAATCGGATGCACGAGGCTTCATCTACAGAGCCGTGGTTGTCAGTCCAGAACAGCTCAATCTAAATCGTGGCGCCGGCACGCCACCAAGATCTCCTCAGTCACAGCTACTTGCACAAGGCGCGCCGCCGCCGGTGCCGTGTGTGCACCATCCAGAAGACGACGGACAGCATGACGCCGGCGGAGATGACGACGAGGCCGATGTAGACGTCCCGGCTGTACTGCTCGAGGCCGGGGCAGTTGTTGTTGGTGATGGACGAGAACGTCTCCCGCACGAAGGAGCAGTCCTGCAGCTGCACCAGGAACGGGCTGAACTCGTACAGGCCCTTGCTGACGCTCGTCGCCGCCGTCATCTGGCGGTACGCCGCCGGCGTGACGCGCCCCGGCGTGGCGCACACCTCCGACCCCGGCGGCCCCGTGGTCTGGCACTCGAACCGCTTCCACTCCCTCGCCGCGCTGTCGAAGTCGACCTCGCCGGGCGCGCACCGGCGCGGGCTCATGTCCCGGTTGAACGGGTTGCAGAGCACGGGCATGAGGGGGCCCGACTGGTTGAAGTAGAGCGGGCGGAGACCTAACGGGAAGTTCCGATTCGAGATGTTGACGACGACGTTGTTCACCAGCGCCACCAGCTGCGCCGTCACCTCCTGGCTCCGGTACAGCGACTCGTTCGCCGTCGCCACGTCCATGCAGGGGAGGATGTCGTCCAGCGCCGTGTGCGCCTGCGGGTGAGCCACCCAATCGCCCATGGCCACGCAAGTGTCCGACACCACGCTACCACGCACAACGCACGGAACAGCCCCCGTTCTGTCAGTGCCTCAACGACGATGCCTGCTGCAATATACTACTGCATTTGCATTGCATGTCCAGAATTTCAGAGAGCTTACTTGTGCAAGAGGAGGAAAAGACCAGAACTGACGATGGTAATGGTGAGAAGGATCCATGCAGCGATCACCAGTCTGCAGAGGTATGACAGGGATGAGAATTTGACATGAACAATGGTGACATGACGGGCATGCCGGAGACGAAGGTCATGGAGATTTTCACTAAACATGGTTAGATGTTAACTAGTCAGCTATATGCATGCTTAAGTGCAATTCCTTATCTGAAACGAAATGAATGGTACTGTAAGAACTGCTTACATGGAGATGAGAAACCGCAACCCCAGTATGGAGAACACTGCCAAAAAAAAAAGAACTTCAGAATATACAGATCATGAAAACAGAGGGCCCCGGACTAATGTAGCTGAAAACAGATTCGTGTCAGAGAGGTTAATGCTTACGGAATCCGAGTACTGAAAGGGCAGCCATAACAGCTGCAACAGCCATCAATTCGTGCTCCCTAAAATCAGCAAAATAAAAGGACATTTGGTTATTAAAACGCCCCAATCTGCTGATCTTTGTTGAGACCAGGAAAATTTGAGAGCAAAACAAAATGCTCTGCAATACAAATCGTGTTAGCCCGCCAACATCCATACGCACATATGGTTTAGCACTTTCTTGATCTTCCTGGAGTTCTCCTGCATCCGAGTGGAGAAGATGTTCGCGGAAGAGTTGAGCTTCTGCTCGACGATGTCGATCTTCTGCTGGACATCAGCTGGGAGGAAGATCTGGTCGATCGTGATGTTCTTCGCCGCCGCCAAGCTGCCGGCGAAGTTCGTCAGGTGGTCCACCGTCAGGTTTCCCTGCCCGAAGACGTAGTTGACGGTCCTGATGGTGCTCCCGTGGAACAGATCGCTGCCACCGTGCAAGATCAGACACCCGGCGCTGGTGGAACCGTCAGTTTGTGGAAGGGAAACGAGTAGGATCTTCAGTTCTTTTTCATTCACGGTCATGGCGAGATTTAACGGAAACATGCGTGGTTGAAGAAAGGAGCAGTCACATTGTGGCCATGGTGAGCATGATGAGAAGCACCAGGGAGCTGAAGTAGCACCCCGGCGAGTAGGCGTTGCTCTTGCTCCGGCAGAAGCAGCAGCAGCAGGAGATGACGAGCAGCACGACGCCGAAGCCGACGAACCACAGCACGGCGATGAGGAAGAGGGGCACCGCGGTGTACGCCACGGACTGCATGCAGAGGAAGCGCGGAGGGGGTGATGAGCGAGAGAGAGGAAGAAGACGAGACGAATGGATGTGATGTGACGTACAGCCCAGTAGTGCTCGTCGCTAATGTTCCAGCCGCCGCTGTACGCGGTAAGGTTGGCGAAGGGGTCGCTCCGGTGAGTCCTCGCCGCAGCCAGGACGAGGGAATTGTTCGCTGGAGGCGCAGCGGCAGCGGCAGCGTCGGCGAGCGACCTCCTCCATAGCGCCATTATTCCCCTCCCTTGGCCATCTGCTCGAATTCATGGCGCGAAGTTACACGAGTTGATTGAGAGGGGAAGCAGAGGAAGCTAGGCATGAGCACGGAGCCCACACGGTGGCGCACCTGACAGAGCACGCCTAGCCTGGAACGAGCCGTGCGCGACGGAGGCGCCGGCGAGGAGCAGGAGCAGGACGAGACGCGCGACGCCGGCGGGCGAGGAGGAGGCCGGCGCCATCGGACGACGAAATGCCGGCCGTCTCGCCGCCTTGGCGTGTGAAACAGCTGGCCCCGACGACCCGACGACGCCCTCGGGGGTGGGTGGGAATTCTCAGGGGGATCCGGCTGGTGGATGGAGACCGGATTGCCGAATGCTCCTCTTGTGCACTCCCATCTGAGATGGGAGTGCGGTGGTGGCGAGGGCCGGACGGAGACGGAGGAGGGTACCGACCTGCTGCCGCGCCTCCATGCCAGAAATAGCAACAGGAAACACGATTGAGCGGTACGGGGGCACCTCCAAAAATAGCAGCGATCGATTCGGCTGCGCATGCATTGCATTTGCATCTCCAGGCTTGCTCGGCCCAGTCATTCCATACATTCGGCCCAATCCAGAGTCACGGGGCGCGACCTCTCAAAAAGTCTAGGCCGGGGCGCCGGGCCGTCCAGTGAATCAATCTGTTTTTTCTTTTTTATTACAACACAGTGAACCAATCTTTGGTTCTCCTCTCACACTCCAGTTCCTATCTCCAACAATAACACCTTAAAGTACAAGAGTAAAAGATTCAATTTTTTATTTTTGGTCTTCTCTAACAATAGGACCCAAAAGAAAATCTTTTCTACAAAAATAAGTTTCTATGAAAGAGAATACTCATATTTAGGTTATACCTCGCATGGATACTCTGTTAGAGGATATAGGTACTCTGTTAGATACTCATTTTAGGTTTGGGTCTTGCAATAGGTCTCTTGTTGGAGATAGTTTATGTTTGGTTTGACTTTGGCAAATGGAAAAATAGGTCTCCCATCCAAATTACTCCCTCTGTCTCTGTTTCTGACGATTCAAAATTTTAGATTAAATTAAATCAATGTAAATATATGTTAATATTTATAATATCAAATACCCCCTTCGTCCCAAAATAAGTACATGTCTCGCTTTCTAAAAAGTCAATCAAGTTGACTAAATATATAAAAAGTGTACCAAGGTTATGGTACCAAATAAACTTCATTAAATTAATCGTGCCATGTATTTTTATACAAAACTATTTAGAGATACAGATTTCAATATGCTATTTTCTACAAAAAGAAAATTAAACTCGAGATTGTTTGACTCTTCGAGATGTAGAAAGAGGAAGTATTTATTAGATTAATTATAAAATGCATCGTCATAGTAAATCTATTGTGAGGATTTAAATTTCTATAAATGTAGTCAAATTTAAGAATTTTTGCTTCGGTTCAAGTATAAATTGCACTCTTTTGGTATGAGGTTTGGTAGTCTAAAATAGAACAGCCTCATTCAACTCTGAACCTTTTTTTGTACCCATTCCTTGCTCTGAGACGCTCTGTGCGTCCTCCGCTGCAATCCAGCATAATACAGTAATACTAGTATATTCAAGGAGACAGTTTGGTTTTCCTCTTTGTCGCGAGTATTTTATATGTTGCAAAAAACAACAACAGGAGGTTCTCAAGTCTTCTCTGATCTCTGATCGAGCAAGATAGGATATGCATTCGAGTAGCAGGATGGGCGCTCGCTGAAGAAATTCTATCCATCCTTCTTGTTCCGCGATGCCCGGCCCGCCTCTGCGACTTGTTTATCTCTCGCTTCGCTTCCGAACCATCAGAACGGCGCAGTCAGGGCAGCTGGGCAGGCAATCATCAACATCGTCAGGTGGTTGTCAGCGTACAGCCATACAAAAAACGCGAGCACAGACTACAGTGTGAAGCACTAAACAAAGGCTCCACCGTCAGAGCTGAATCGAAGGCAATTTATACGCGCGCGTTCCGTCCGGCCGGCCGCCGGCCCGGCCGGTTCTTCCACTACCCTGCATGACTGCTCCTGGTTTGATGACTACTGTAGATACACGTCCCAAAGCACGCATCATGCATGCGTGCGTACATGTGCCGCGCCAGAGGAGTCAAGATCGACTCAAGACCCGATCGATCGAGAGCTGTAGCGGGTACTACGTCAGTAACAGCCTCTGGTCGTCGTTACAGTACAATGGATAGTCCTTTTCGAATAGTAGTAAGCGTCGGTGTCTGGATTTCTGATCCTCTCTAAACTCTTTGTATGAACTGTATTTCTGTTGATGAAATGGAAATGAAGAAGATCCCTCGTATCAAAAAAAAGCAACAGCCTCTAGTCGTCGTTACAGTGGTAACAGTCACGCACGCAGCATCCCATTGCCCGTCCGGTAATATCATCATCATCATCATCATGCTCTGTGCATGCCCGCATGTGTGCCGTGCCGTGGCGCAGTATTTTTCTACGGGCCGGCGGCGGACTTGCGCGCCCGGTGGCGTAGCGTACGCGAGCATGGCGCGGTCGACGGACAGAGACAGGTTAGCACACGCAGCGGCGCCGCGCCGTCACGTAATATGGTGGCGTCCGGAGCACGTACGTACGTGCGTGCGTGCTCGTCAACGCGTGCGCGAGCAACGAGCGGCGAGTTCCCGGCCGTGGGCCGTGCGCACGGCGCCCTCGTTCCGCTTCGCTGTCCCGGCCGCCCGGCTTTCGCGTCGCGGCCTCGCCCTCGCGGGCGCGCGCGCGCTGCAGGCTCCACCTCCACCACGCTGCCGCCCCGCGCGCGGACCGCGTCGCGATCGCCGGGGGTGGCGCGCGCGTACGTCCCTGCCTGTGCTCCCTAGCCGGCTGGCCTCGCCGCCCTGCCGGAAAGCGACGCGGCTCGGCGGGCGCGCGACAGGAACGTGCCCCCCACGGCTAACCCGGCCAGCAACTCACGGGGCCTCCGCACGCCGCCGCTACGGCCGCTTAACCCACCGCCCGGCCGGCCGGCCGCCTAATTACTCGATCGCGCACAGCCGCATGTGGCAGATCGCTCACTGTCGATCGCCGGCCGACCGCCGCACCAACCCGTCGTCCCCTGGTCTGATTGGAAGCTTTAATTTGGCTACTCACAAATTAGTCACGAGCAGATTACTACAGAGTCGATGGGTCAAGATGAGTACGTACAGCATAGTAGCGGTCAAAAACTATAGCTAGATCGCGGATCAGAGTTTACAAATAAAGGGCATGCAGTGAGAGGCAGGCATGTTACATTACGTCGTCGGTCCGCGGGGGACTCGAGATGAAAAACGCCAAGCAAGCTTTTGTACTAGTAGTATCGTCGTCACAAAAGGTGCAGCATTTCCTGCGATGCTGTCCAGTATCGAGTGGGTCACTAGACTGTACGCGCGCTATTCTATTCAGGATCAGGACTGACCGGACCGGGTCGAGCACTCACTAGCTACTACGGCTAGCAGCTAATCTAATGAACAAACAAACAAACAAACAAAGCTAATAGGCCAGTCGCAAGCACCACTAGCTGAGAACGTAGACCTGTGTAGCTAGCCACTATAGCTCGTACTTGTGCTGCGTGCACCACTCACGTGCTGCTGCTGATCTTTGATTCGTAGCCCACCAAGCCCGGCCCCCGGCCGGCCGGCGTTCAGTTGTGGATGGGAGGCTTTCGCGTGGCGGGCGAGTAGTCCATGCCGGCGATGTCCATGATGTCCGGGTACGTCTGCCGCTGCCGCGGCACGCCTGGCGGGGCCGGGGAGGAAGAAGAAGCCGCGGGCGTCGTCGCCTCCGCCGCCGCTTCGTGACGCCGCCCTTGCTGCGAGGTGGCCTCGCCGTCCACCGGTGTGCTGCTGCGGTGATCGCTTCCCGTCGAGTTGTTCTTCTGCACATAAGTAGATCGATATCCAAGAAGTAAGTTACCATGCATGAGAAGCAGTGTGCATGCATACCATGCATGACACTGTGAGAATGTTCAGGTGGTGGCTGAAAGTTAGCTAAGCCTGAAAATGCACACACTGACCTGCTGCTTCGCTTCCGCTGCTGCTTCAGGGTGCGCCAGTGCCTTTTTCACCTTTCCTGCAACATCAATCAAAGGTTACAAAATAAACCACCTGTTACATTAAAAAGTTGGTGTACTGGTACGGAAGGTAAAAGAGATGCCAAAAGCTTTGCCTAGCGTATTCTATGTCTCAACTTGATGCAATTGACTACTGCACGGGACCAAAAGGGTTGTGTGTAAAATGTTACTGTACTAATGCCTAGCCATAGCTGTAGCCGCCGACTGACATGCTGAATTTCCTATTTCTTGCTAGTACCGTTACATGCTGTGCAGAGAGTGGAACCGTGGGTTGGTCTCGCACGTGAATAATTCAAGCATCCACAGAGAGAATATATGAAGAAAAGACCGAGCAGGAAAGACCAAAGCTGTGTGCAGAGCTAAAATGTGCTTAGATCAACTAGATTACAAGTACTCATACATAGCATAACAGAGATATTGACCTGGTGCGGAACAGAACTACAACTAGCTAGCTAGCTTCTCCCTTTACATTCTCCAAGCCAAGATGATGATGAAGTATGGAGAGAGAAGAACGACTACGGGTAGCTAGGCTAAGAAAAAGGGTAGAGGTAGCTAGAAATGGTTTGCTCGAACAGCTTGATCAGTGGTGATTAGGCTCATGGCCACTTGGCCCATAGTAATCCTCATGGAACCTCGGCGCCGCATGCGCACTGATCATCACTTCGCTATCCCTGGCAACAACAGGAGTAGGGGTCATCTGCTTCGTTGTACCTGAGCAACGCCCATCGGGAGTGCAGTGCTTCTTCACCGAGTCGTCGCCAGCAATGGATGCTTTGGCATCGCCGGCCTTGGAATCGGCCATCTTCTGATGATTGGCACAGATAGAACACAGCAAAAATGAGCAAAACTGCAAATCTGGTCTAAATTAGCTCGTGTGTGTGGTATATGTATACTGAACTGACCTTGCTGTTGATTGCTTCATGCAACTGCCTATCCAGCCTGATTCCTGCTTGGAGAAATAAAGAGGAAATATGCATGGTCAGATCAGTCCAGGGCGGATACACCTCACAAGGAGCACGCACTAATGGAGGAGATGGCCATGCATGAAGCAAGCAAAGCATACCATGTGCTCTTGTACCCAGAAGCAGCAGCATCAGAAGAGCAGCAAAGGCGACAGCAGGAGTCCTCATCTTCATCTCCTCCTGTGCTGTGTTGTGCTGTGCTGATCCAAACAAATCGATTGAAGAACCAGATGCGGTGGTTTATCCTGCTGCTGGATGTGAAGTAGCTAGATCGAGCAGTAGGATGGAGTGGGAGGAGCAATCGGCAAGGCTGAGGCCAAGTGACCTCAGGCGCCTGTATATATATACACCGGCAGTGGTCTCCCCGGCCTTGCCCACTGCAGTGATGGAGCACTGACATGTCAAACTCTCCCCAATTATATTAAGGGCAGCAGGCAGCTTAAAAAACAATTAGGAACGCTGGATCGAAGGCAATTCTTTAATCCAGCGATGTACCGTGGCTGTATCTTGAGTTTTGGTTGGGCTGTCACTTTTTAAGGAAGGATGTTCCCTCCAAATTAGAACTTGGTGCTAGTTTAATTTATATAGTATCTCACTTTGCTTGTCGTGACGCAGTTATAAAACTACTCCTACAATGGAGCACGCAGTAGGTATATGCTGCCCCTGATTACTGTTAGAAACTCACCTGCAAGAGCTGAGTCTTTTCAGGTTTGATATGCTTGTGACCACTGCTCAGAAATCCAAACTCTGATTTCTGAATCTTAGCAGAAGACGAGGTGGGATGGTCCCTGCTGCTTGCAAGTACGGTTGGATTCAGAAATGTTACCGTAACTGATTCAGAAGTAGTAGGTGGACTGCAACCTTTTGACTTTTGGATGGATACTCTCTTTATAGGAATAAAACTAACGGCGGTCTTGAGGAAGCTACTGTTGACTTCAACTTTACATGACTACATTCTCTGATGTAAGCACAGATTGAACATTTTTTTTAGTTATAACTCTGATATATAGCCAGATATTGCAGCTACCTGGTGACATTTGCAAACCATTTCTGTTCCTACATATTGGCAGTCATCAGAAGTGCTAGAACAATGGTGTTATGAAATAATTGAATGAAATTGAGTACAGTTAAGTTCTCAGCCGAAAGTAATGCTTTTAGTTTTCTTTGCTTCTTTTTTTGTTTCTTAAAGTTCCCTTCTTTTGTTTCCTTGGTAGTTTGTTTGAAGCTTTTTTCCCTTTTGTAAGGCTTTCTAACCTTTGTTTTTAATAAATTCCTGTAGAGGCCTTTGACCTGTCCAGTTCCTTCAAAAAAAATAAAGAATTTTGGGGAACTAATTAACATGCTCCAACCATGCAAATTAAAAAAATGACATAAAGTGGTAAAACATCTTCCTGTCTATTATTGTGATACAAAGAACTTCTCACACAGGTCAAGAAAGACCTTCGAACCTCTGCTCCACCCTTACACAGGGGCTCCATTGCCCTATGAGAACCAGGCCAGCCTTTTAACCTGTGGTTTGGCTGTGGGACAAATGAGTGAATTTTTTTACCTTCAACCTAAAACTCGCTCCTATCGGGAATCGAACCAAAGACAACGCTCTAACTGTCTCAGTGAGAGGCCTTTCGCTAACCATGCAAACTAGTTATCACAACTATTTTTATTAGTAAAATTCAGCCGACTTAAGTAAACCATCTACCTAGTTTACTTCCTAGCAGTGCTACCTTTTGTATAAAAAGATACGTACAATTTTAGATTTATTCTTAATTGAAGTGTCTAACGTTTAACCAAATATATAGGTAAAAATATTAACATTTATGACGTCAAATAAGTATATTATGAATATACATCTTACATACGACAAATCAGATGCTACTTATTTGATATCATAAATGTTAATATTTTTTATAATTAGTTAAATTAAAACAATTTAACTTGGTTCCGTGCTAGAATTACATTTGTATCCCTGTTTTTAGTAGACAATAGTTTGACGGTTCAAAATCGATCATTGCCCATAAATGATTACTATAGTAATATTTTGTTGATATAGTTAATCTATTAAAACAATATTATAGCAAGAAAAATGCATTTAAATGTGAACATAGTTTATACTGCTCACTACATCTCAAATTATAAGTCATTCTAAAAATCTTGAAGAGTTAAAAAAAATCTCAATTTTGACTAAATTTATATGATAATATAATAATATTTATGATAAGTACCATTAGATTTTTTTTATTAATTATATTTTCATAGTATACCTATTTGATGTTGTAAATTTTAAAAATTTTATCTATAATTTTGGTCAAACTTAAGATGTTTTGACTTTACAAGATTTTTTGAATGACTTTTAATTTGTAATGGAGGGAGTATGTCACTGAACTAATTTGGTGGGAACGTGATTGTTTATTAAAGTCAGTTCTTTTTTCTCACTAAAAACGAACGAAAGGAGTACCACCCTTTTAAAAGGATGTTTTTTTTTATGGTGATAGAGTATGTAGCAGGAACTGCAATAACTAAAGACATTGTTGTGGTGGTATGGTACGTGCGCACGACGCATGGGCTAACAAAAAGAATGAGAAGGGAGTGTACGTTAGTTTGAACAAATTTCGTTCCCAAGGCAAAGCTCCCGATTCCCAACCGAGTCAATGCCGCTCATACAGCAAACAATGCCTGTACCACCTGATCTCGCGGTTCTCCTTCGGACCGGCACATCGCCCTGTCTCTTGGCCATGGACATGCAGGATTATATTACTCACTCCTTACTGTTACTGACATGACCTACACTAATAAACCCATTAAAAACTAGGCCTTGTTTAGTTCCAAAATATTTTGCAACATCAACACTGTAGCTCTTTCGTTTATATTTGACAAATATTGTCCAATTATGGACTAACTAGGCTCAAAAGATTTATCTCGTCAATTTCGA
>Ga0182004_10000091_pt1 | contig 36903 bp, 27 predicted proteins | sample Sormic07211540_1_FD_120479 | JGI IMG/M metagenome (GOLD analysis project Ga0182004, IMG submission 120479) | Endophyte microbial communities from Sorghum bicolor roots, Mead, Nebraska, USA - 072115-40_1 MetaG | ecosystem: Host-associated > Plants > Roots > Unclassified | place: USA: Nebraska...
ATCTATCTATCTATCTATCTATCTATCTATCTATCTATCTATCTCTATCTCTATCTCTATCTCTATCTCTATCTCTATCTATATCTATATCTATATCTATATCTATATCTATATCTATATCTATATCTATATCTCTTAAATTTTCAAATCCCTCTAGCAATTTATTTTGTTATGCAAAGTGTCGACATAAACATTCACTAGAACATTCCACTAGCATATACAACTATCTCGCCATGTAAGTGTCAATATCAACATCCGCTAACACATCCATTATATCTTCATTCAAGCATACCAAACCATATCATTTACAATTTACAAATATATATTTAGTTTATCCACCTCAGAATGCTAAAAATCACCCGCTACATGTATTATAATATTTAAATATGAGTAGTATAATTTTACCAGTGATTTTTGTAGGAATGCACGGGACGTTCTTCTAGTTTCGGTGCAGTGATGTACTTTACGTGTATATAATTTATAGCTAGTTTTATTACAGGATAACATAACCATGTTTATAATACCATAAGATTGCGATATTATGAAAATCTAAGTAATTTCTCCCTTACCATTAATTTTAATTGAAAAATATTACATTTTTTCTTCAGTCGACATGCTGCTCTCGAGTTACTCCCGAGTAACCACGATTAAAGTGAAAAGCTAAAGCCAGATACATAAACCCCACAACTAGGGCTTTGTTTACTTCCACCCCAAAACCTAAAATTTTTCAAGATTTTCCATCACATCAAATCTTTAGACACATACATGAAGTATTAAATATAGACAGAAATAAAAACTAATTGTACAGTTTGGTCGAAATTTACGAGACGAATCTTTTGAGCTTAGTTAGTCTATGGTTGGACAATATTTGTCACATACAAACGAAAGAGTTACTGTAGCAATTTTGCAAAAAATTTGAGAAGTAAACAAGGCCTAGATAAAAAAAGATGTAGGCCCTTCGTAAACCCACTCGTGGCCTCGTGGGGCTCCGAGTTTGTTGTAACACCTTAATTAAATAGTTAAATCATGATCAGACAAAAAACTATGGAGACTCAAATTGAAAAAAATATTATATTTTTCTCAGATGCACACACTACTCTTAAGTATCAGTAGAGTATTCAGGTATGCTCTAGTATTTTGACAAAATAGTTAAATTATGATCAGATGAAAAAACATAGAGGCTCAAATTAGAAAACATTTCATTTCTCATCAATCCGCATGAACGATGATGGTAAAAATGGAATTCGATAAAAAACTGTGTCCGTGTTTAACCCACCCGTGGGGGCTAGCCATAATAAGCCCATAACGCCTTAACAAATTCCACTCCGCCGTTAATTAATCCCACTGCTTAAATCCCTCTCCTTCCTCTCCCCTTCCCCTCCAGGCCTCCACTCCCACCACCTCCACCTCGTCTCCCACCACCGCCGCGCGCGAGCCCTAGCCCGATCTCGCCGGCGGCAGGCGCCAGATCCCGCCGCCCGTTGCGCCCCGGGACGCGCCCCGCCGGATTCACCGCTCCTCGCGCTGCAGCACGCCTGGGCCAGGGTAAGTTTCCCGCCCGGTTGAGCTCGACCAGGTCCTCCTGCTACCCTCCTCGCATTGGGCTGGGGTTGCTGCGGGGACGTTTTCGTCCTGCAGAGGCTTCATGCTTTCTCCTGTGTGTCCTGGTCGTGGCGTTTCGGTTTCGCGTGAATTATCGAGGCGATTTCGGCTTGAGCGATTGATTTGGTTCGTTTGGGGGTGGTCATGCCTGGGTTTGGATTGGGAACGCGGAGCGTGTTGCACTGTTGCTGTTGGCAGCGTTGGATGTAGCTAGGAGTTGACTTTTGGGTGCCAACTGTTTGGACTCGTCCACCTTCTATGGTGGGTATGATTTGATTTGTGCAAGGGGGATCGCTAACTGTTTTTGTTGTTCTGATCGATGGGACAGTGAAACGATTTGGAACTATGTGTTTTGGACGTCTGAATCGTGTTAAACCCCACTGTAGGTAGTCACAGGGCCAAGCAAGTTAGAACATCGCGAAAGACAAGTAGCAGATCTCGTAGGTTGTAGTAGTAGTAGAGGGGTGATGTGCTATAGGCTTGTAGTATTGCATCTTGCACAATTTGCTTGCTGTTTTTGATAGTGGCGTGAATTGGAGCTTTCTCAGTTCGTGGATTAACGCTGTGGGTACCTTGCATTGCAGACAAGAGGGCAACTCTGGGGGCACAAAGTAATTCACCTTGGTTACAGGTTACTGCGTGGCATGTAGTATTGTATTATTGGTGGAGGCTGTCACCACAAGGCATATGTTGTGATTTGTCGATGGCGAGGAGATGAAACAAGTGTGGGGGCGGAGCAGCAAGGACATGACAGCCATGCCCCCTCTGCGCCACCGAGGCGCTGCTAAGAAGCCCATGTGGATCATAGTTCTATTGTCATTGGTTTGTGTTGCCCTTATGGGGGCCTATGTATACCCACCACGGCGCTACTCCGCATGCTACTTCTTTGCTTCGAGTGTCTGTACTCCGTTCAAGGATTGGCTACCTGCTGTTGCTCGGGAGCGAACCGATGAAGAGATAGTTTCATCCGTGGTTATTAGGGATCTTCTTTCGATGCCTATGGCTGTGTCAAAGAACCCAAAGATTGCCTTTATGTTCCTGACACCAGGTACATTGCCTTTTGAGAAGTTGTGGGAGAAATTTTTACAGGTGTGGTCCTTAACCTTAATATACCCATCATCTAATTTTGGAGTTCATAAATATGAAGTTTGTATTATGTCTTCTGTATCGTCACCATTTTGTAATAGTTTATTAGTTTGCTCGAAATTCATTGCACAGGGTCATGATGGGCGATATTCCATCTATATCCATGCATCTCGTGAAAAACCTGTACATTCTAGCTCTCTGTTTGTTGGGCGTGAAATTCACAGTGAAAAGGTAACTCCCTCACACCCCTTTACAAGTGCTTTAGTTTACTTATCTGTAAACATGTAATCATATGTCTTGACTGTTCTTGTGATTGTTGAGGAAGAAGAAAATGGAGCATTTCCTGTTCTTTTGGTGTGTGAATCTTGTAAGCTGGTAATACCAGCCATAGCTTTTATTTGAGTTTAAACATTGTTTGTACTCTTATATGCTTTCTATAAAAAGCAAGGTTTACCTCTGCTAAAAAAAAGAAAACAGTGCATCATTTTTTCTTCGTATTGTCCTTTTAGTGGACATTTAGAACACTAATAGATCGATCATTTTGTCGCCAGAAACTATAATAGAGCCTATCTGTCTAAAGCTGCCATTGTGTATGACATGGATAAGACTAAGCAGAAGGAGGACATGATGAGTCTCTAGATTCAATTCCATGTTATTCAACAATGCCTATTTAATGTGGAGCATAATTATGCTACGTTGCTATGCTAAGTATATAACAGATATCAACCAGACAGTTTGCTGAACTTGAATCAGAACAGGTATCAAGGGTACAATTTGGATTCTTCAGAGCTCCTAGGGAAAATAGAGGTTTTATGCTGCCCATCATAGCGACCAAGTTTTTCAGCCTGACATGTATAGAGTACTTTATTTTTAATGTCTGTACTATTAAGAGTTTTCCTTACACACTTTATGAAGCTACAATGGGATTTAAATTGAACAATGGAGTTAGGACCATTAGTTGTTAAGGCACTGGGAGTTAACAACGGTGAGACAGGGGAAGATTGGATGGCATAACACTGAGGGCGTCCGCAATAAGTAAGCCAAATCGCCAGCCTACGTGGAGCTCAGAAAAAAGAAAAAAAGAAAAAATAATTAAGATACTCTAATCTGCAGAGCATGGGAGCAACAGTCAGAGAGAGTAAAATCATCGGATGGTGTGCGAGCTTAGCGCTTCCAATCTCGCTAGTACTGTTTATTTCTCTGATTCTCTCTCTGTATGATTGGCTCACTGGCCCTCCTAGCTAGCACTGTGTCAGCCATTGCGGACGCCCTGAGAGTAGAGAAAAAGAAAGGCCAATACTCGAGGGGAAACTGAAATGATCTAAAAGAAGCAGCGTTAGTTTTCAAGGGCTATAAATTAGATTACTTTTGCATTGAATGGACTTAAATATGGGTAAGCTTTTAATCTAGCTTCAACTTTTGTTTTTGGCTTTATGGAATGCGTTGAACCCTGTCTTCTAAAGTTTCACTGATACAAATGATCCTTGCCATTTCGTTTACTTGTTACTTCCTTTTATCTGACATTATTCCATTATTTTTTTGCTACATGTTTGCTTCTGGGGAATGTAACACTTAAATGTCACTGAACTGCAGGTAGTATGGGGGAGGATTTCGATGGTTGATGCAGAGAAGAGGCTGTTAGCAAATGCATTGGAAGATGTTGATAATCAAATTTTCGTCTTGCTTTCTGACAGGTTCTAAATGATTTTGCAGAAACAACAGCTCTTTTCTCAATTCTTTTGCTAATAATTTAATAAACCTTTTTTCTTGTATGACAGCTGTGTTCCACTACATACATTTGATTACATATATAATTATCTGATGGGAACCAATGTCAGCTTCATTGATTGGTAAGATTGCTACAACTTATATCTCGATTCTTATGTCAACAGGAATACATGTATATCTGAAAACTAGTGAAACTTCTGCTTATTTCCCCTATTGCTGACTAGACATCTATTTCAAATTCACTTGAAGTCCTATTTTGTGGTAAATTTTATGAATATTTTAGTTAGGAATACTTCTATGTTCTATCGTGCGCATTGTTTTTCAGGGACAATGGTATTCTTAGCGTATATGTTATTAAAAAGGAATGCATGCGTGATGTAATAATGATAGTCTAGATAAGATATGCCTTTTGTTCTAAAGAGTAAATCAATGAGTTACCCCAGTTTTATCTAACTTCATTAACTGAAATGAATATGAGTTCACATGTTTATTCTGATCTTGTCCATGTTATCAGCTTCCTCGATCCTGGCCCACATGGAACTGGAAGGTATTCGATGGAAATGCTTCCTGAAATAGAACAGAGGGACTTCAGGAAGGGTGCCCAGGTACATGTTTAATAGAATGATTGGTGCTTCAAAGTATTCATAATTCTGCCGTCTTATAATTCCTGTCTTATAATCAGGACATGGTAGTTCGTATTGATGTGTGATCACATTTTTTTTTTCATGCTTTTGTTGAATAATTTTGTGTGCTTGCTGTAGTGGTTTGCTATAACACGAAGGCATGCTTTATTGATTCTGGCAGACAACCTTTACTACAATAAGTTCAAGCTGTACTGCAAGGTATGTTCCCTCACATAGGTATTCTTTAATTGAATGAAAATGGATGCAAGTTATGCATTCAATATTTGCTTATAGTGCTTGGTGATCACTTTGTTTTGTATGCTAACTGCAAAATGAAGTCGACAACAGAGCTAGGACATCTTTTAGATCTGCAGTTTAGACATATCATCATGGGACTTCAGTATAGTAGTTTATATGTGGCCTAAAATTAGGAAAATTGGGGAAACAACTTGTGTCCTGTGGTTCTAACTGCTTCTGGTGATAAGGTTAGTGAGTTAAAAGGGGACTATGCTTTTGAGCGCACACTCACAAAACCCAAAGAGAGTTCCATTTTCATTTATTGTGTTAGTGTGCAACTACTGCAGACAGGCTTCATTAATAACTGACAGAGCTGGGTATGTTACATCTCATACCAATTGTCACATGGCATGCTACCAGTATCATGTCCATGCTACATATATTTGTTACCGCAACCAGTGATCATGGGTTTAACCGTATTTGAACAATTCGTGATATCTTAAAACTTGGTTTTAGCTAAGCAATGTCTTTTCTTTTTTTATTTGCAGCCAGCAGAGGGACACAACTGTATTGCTGATGAGCATTATTTGCCAACCCTCTTCAATGTCAGTAATTATTTTCAACTGTTATTTGCCTTTTTTTTCCCTTTGGTCCCTTGCTTTCCTTTTTTTTTTAGTATAGTTGTGCTTTAATCTTCAGATGGTCGATCCTGGTGGAATAGCTAACTGGTCGGTGACTCATGTTGATTGGTCTGAGGGAAAATGGCATCCAAGGTCATATAGAGCTGCAGATGTTAACTATCAACTCTTAAAGAACATAACGGTATGCCTTTACCTTTCTGAATGGATAAAATGTGTTCCCACTTGCCCTCAACTCATTGTGTTTCATACTGATTTGTTTGCTTTACTTTGTGCAGTCTGTCAATGAGAATTTCCACATTACAAGTGATGATAAGGTAAGCATATCAGTTCCTCCATATCTCTCAAGCACCACATAGGAATTTGCTATTACCTCTTTACTAGGATTTGGTGATGATTGCTGTGTTATTGTAGTTATACAAGAACACCAAATATATTTGATGTTTTCATATGCCTTGCACTGGTGTCAACCTTCGTTTTTGGATAGTTAATATAGGCCAATGTGGCCTGTTTCAAAGCAAATGCACGTGATTACTTTTCTTATGGTGCATTAAGATACTTAATTCTCCTGTAAAAAAAACATAATTCCAACCACTAGCTGGTATGCGGAAGAATGTCCCACTTAAATAATTCTGCAGATTTTGAACTTGAAAAATACTGTATCGTAGCATCTATCTTAGCTGGCATGCTGAAGAGTATGCGGAAAAATGTCCTTCTCAAATAATTCAGCAGGTTTTGAACTTGAAAATACTGTGTTGTAGCATCTGTATGGAATGTTGACGGATTGCTTTTTCTTCATTGCAGAAAGTTATGACACGGACTCCATGTATGTGGAATGGAACAAAAAGACCATGCTACCTTTTTGCTAGAAAGTTTTACCCAGAATCTCTGAACAACCTGCTGAAGCTATTCTCCAGTTACACATAGGCTTGAGTTCTACATGATTTTTTTCCCCATTTGGCCTAGGTGATTCCCCTAGGATTTCTTTTTTCTGCTTTATGTAAATTGTGAAATTGATACTTAGAGGCTTAACACACAGTTACAGATCCAGGGCCAGTGATGTAATTCTGAGTCCCTTGGTAGGGCTGAGGTGCTGTTTGTTTAGTATTTACGCTGCCCTCACTGTCATTCGTGGTGCCCTCTGTATGACTGTATGCTTCTGTTAGCCCTTCACTTCTCTCTCTCTGCTCTCTCATTCTTAGATTCCTAGCTCCCATTTCCTGAGTAACAGGGGTTTTGTCAGTTCCTACTGTTATTATAAGATTAATTCTTTTTCAGACACGAAGAGATTATGAAATCAGTTACACTTTATAGTTTAACCTGGCCTTGCTTTGAATTCCAGTGACAGTTTTACTCTTCTGATGAGTATGGCAGCATGGTTTCATTATACACTGAAACTTCTAGTTCCGTAAAAAACTATTCAGCATAGAACTGGTACTAATTCATGTTATATTTCAAGATTTGGATATTGCAAAAGAAAGTTAATATACAACACCTCCACTCAGCCAAGAAACTCGTGCTGTACAGGTTTGCTGCTCTACTCAATTGAATGATCAGAAGTGACAACCAGTTCAGAGAAAAACTGAGTTGCTCTGTTTTCCAGGAGCACCCATTGGGGCAAGGTCACTGAAAGGATCACCAAACGGGTTTGGAGCTCCAGATGGAGGCACAGAGTACTGATACTGGTGGTGGTACATGTTTTGTGTTGGCATTGCCGACGTCTGTTGATGCTGCTGAAAATACTGCTGCTGTGGCTGGAAATACTGCTGCGCCTGGTAGTACTGCTGTTGGTTTTGAGTCATCAGTGCCAACTGCACATTAGCCGGTGGTGCGAAGCTGCTGGACATGGCGAACGGATCGTTGCCATTGACGCTGAAAGGGTTGGCTGCTCCTAGGCTACCTGTGTAGGTCACACTGGCGATCTGCTGCCTCCTTGCCCCGTCTTCGTAGAGGCTGTCAAGTAACAGCTTGTCAAAGCCTCCAGCCTGTCGATCAGATGAAATTCTATCTGTAAGTGATTTTATCTCGGGGTTACTCTGAATTTGCCCCCAAAGGTGGATATCTGAAAAGCAGCTTATAGAGCAAGGAATGTTCATACCAAGTTGGTCTGAACTGCTTGACTTGTATGGGTGCTTGGAGCAGTGACCAGTGCCAGCTCCCACCCAGACGAGTTGACATCAAACATACTTTGAGATACTGACGCCTTGCAGTCACCTACAAGCAAAACCAGAAAAACTAATGGTATTTCCTTCTCGTTTCATCGCTTAATAGCAGCAATGCAGATTAAAAGATTTGATAGTTTGGTATTCAATTGTGTCAATAGTAGTACTTGTAAAATTGTGACATACGATACCTGGTGCTATAATAGCAAGCGCCAATGCATTGCTTTCTTCGAGTTCTGCAACTGAAGGATTCACCTCTGCATCCAGGTTCTGCTTACACGCAAACCCAAGAACATAAAGCGATTCAGATAAACGTACACCAGAGTTTCTCTAAGCAGAAATGAATCAGGTAAAAGAATTGAGAATACTAGTAGATCTCCAGTTGTTTGCTGTGGGTGGGGTTCTGGATCAGGCACAGGCTGAGGTTCTGGTTCTTGCTCAGGTTCTTCTTTCTCCTCTTCCACTGGATTTTCGGGTTCCTCTGGAGCTTCTTGGTCATAGGTCAGTAGCTTCGGCTCCTCGCTCTCCTGCTTTAGCAGCATCAATCAAGAGTTACAAAACAGAACAGATCTAGTACTTGTTTCTCAAAAAGAGATGCACTCACCTCACTCTTGATTGAGGGTCGGGGTGCTTCTCTGATGTACTCTTCCATTGTTGCAAGAAACGATGCAGGTGGCTGCACAACAGTCGTGATGAACGCATATTAACTCAACTTTTAAGCTTAAAGCCTCCTAACAGCTCTAAATCAAGATGGCAAGATGTAGAGACAAAGTAACTAACCTGCCTGAGAGTAGGAAACTGGAATGTCCTGGCAAGCTCAAGTTGTTTGCAGAAGTCATAGAACTCGGCAAGGTTTTCTGCCTGCGAATGAATTTGACAAATCAAAACTATTTTCTTCTGAGAATTATTTGGTAAGCTTTGCATGCTAAGATCCTTCAATCACAAAAACACGGATACAAAAATTTGACACACCTGCAGGCCAGCTCGTTTGTAAATTGCCAGAGCGTTGATTGCTTCATACTTTGGCATATCGAAGAACTGGACGAAGACCAGCCAGAGTAAGAAAAATATGATTATGGTTCAGCGACAAAGAAACCATGATTTATGTGGTAGAATTGCTACTTTACCATATCAACGAGATTGATGATGCCATCATTAATCGAACAGTAGATCTTAAAGCTCTCCTTCAGAACCTAAGGAACTCAAGAGCTGAATAAGAGACCTAGTAGAACAGAAAAAAAAACCTTGCAAGAGGGGAATAATTTGTAAGAAATAAGATGTTTGCAGTTGCAGCTTACCAGGGCTAGTGCATACTGAATAAGGTAATTTGAGCAGGCAGCACCTTCAGGCTGGAATTGACAACAAGGATGTAACTAGTGAACACCAGACATTCAGCAAGCTTAAACAACTTAAGAAAGCTTAGCAGTAGAGGTTTAGCATGTCGGACCTGGACGCCTACAACCCTGAAAAGCAGCTGCTGCAGTGCAGGCAACTGCTCCAAAAGTTCTGGGCTAGGTAGGTTCCTGGTTTTACTATGTGCCTGTATTTGTCAGGATTACAAAACATGTAGACAGTCATAAGACAAAGTGTCTATATCATCAAAATGCTGTGCAGCAAATTTCAGAAGACACACAAAAAAGGGAACCTTGCTAGAAGTCTGGGGATATCTCACGAGACGCTCAGTTTCGATGTCGTATTTGAGAACCCTAAAGCACTCGAGCCGTTCCTCCAGGAAGAATGCATAGGTGCGAACCCATGCGGAACAATCCCAAGCTGACAAATTAAGGATGGATGAATTGATTCATCATTCATAATTCACAGGGAAGGAACATTAAAGGAATTCCCAGCAGGATGTACAAGAACTCACCTGATTGGCTCGAGTCATCCTTGAAATTGGCTATATACAAAATGTTCCCCCTGCTTGAGTAGGCCAGGAATTCTTCCTTGAATGTGGGATCACCCTCTCTCAGAAGCCTATGTACCACTATCAATGTCTTGAGGGCAACCTGTAAGGCAAACATCGGATACGCGTTAATTAAAGGCATGAGCTCCACACACACATGGTGACCGAACGAAGAGGAACAGCACGCACTATCCAGTTCTTTGTCTTGGACAATCTCCTTGACAATGCATACATGCAGTACGAGACGTCTGCGCGAGGGCGATTTGCTGAGGTTGCCAGCAATATTTCTGCGTCGCAAGACGAAAATCAGAATACCACAGAAAATTGGGGGCGTGGGGGATAAGATAGGAAGATTAATGTACAAGAGTAAGGAAGAACTCACTTCTAACGTGCCGTTCCTTGGGAGGGCATTCGACATGGTTGGTTGCCTTCACAATTGCAATATCCAATTCCTTTTCTCAGGCAAACAGATAGCATCAGACAGTTTAGTTGGTGAGAATTCAGAATCCACAGAAAAAATGGGATCGCAATCGCCATGGCTAGCTCACCTTGAATTCGCTGTTGACCTTGGCGAGGCCAACCGTGGTGGAGTCCTTGAGGGCGCCGTAGGCCTTGCGCCACGACCCCATCAGGCCGTGATCACCCAACCCACAATGCGCCCTCTTCGTCCTCCCTCACCTCGCCTCTTCCTCTTCCCTCCCTTCTTCCAATCGGTAATGCCACCTCGCCGCCACCCCCCGCTGCTTCCCCCCATACCCTGCCCGCCTGACCACCGCACACCTCTCTCGCTAATTTTAGCCTGCGGTCGGTGGCGGTGCTCCAGCAGAGGGAGAAAGAGAGCCAGATGCGTTGCCGCCATTTCTATCTTCTCGGACCGGTATGCGCGGGAGCGGGAGGGAGGAGGACGAAGACGCCCTCCGCCCTCTCTCTCTCTCTGCCTGGTGGGCCTCACGTGCACCTCATGGCCCAAAGAAGCCCATTCACCAGCAACTGCACGGCTCGGCCCAACAACGCCCTCTCTCCATTTCCTTTCCTGAACAAATTCCCCTTCCCCTTCCTCCCCAGCCCCACCCACCCACGCCGACGAGCAAACCCTAGCGAGCGAGAGCCGGAGGCGAGAGGAGATCGATCAGCCATGGCGCTGCGTGCCCTGTACAACGAGATCCGGGGCATGAAGGTCCGCGAGGTGCCGGCTTACCTGAAGCCGCGCTTGACCTGGGACAACGTCAAGAAGAGCGCCGACCAGGCCGTCGACCGCTACATCGAGAAGTACATCGACACGAGCTCGCCGGACCCGCTCTTCCACGTCTGCTTCGGAGGGATGGTCTTCTCCTACCTAGTCAATCTGCCCTGGGAGCGCGCCCACCTCGCCCACCTCGAGGAGATGGAGAGGACCGGTGGGAAGCACTAGATCCGCCTCCTCGCCCCTCGCCGGCAGCGCCGGAGGTGAGTCTGCGGCTCCCTGTTTCACCCTGCCCGATCGGATCCGATCCGGTCTTGCCTGGCGCAACGCGGATCGCTCCGACCGGCTTGCTCTCGACTAATTGCATCTGGGATGAAGGAGTTCAATCCCTGTACATTCGGCGCGCAGTAGGCCTAGGTGCGGAGCACTGCCAGCTATAGATAGATTTGTTTGTTGTGATTAGTAATTGCCGTGGTGATTTGTGTTAGCGATGATTATTTGCCTGTGTTTGCGCACGCCTTATTGAAATGTGAAATCGGATAGTGCACCTTTCCCTACAGATTTAGCGCTATCCGTTACCTCTTCTGCCTGCAAGGGGGGCAAAGATTTAGTTGTTGAATGCAGACAAATTTAAATTTGGCGTTCATGGATTGCATCTAACTGTTGTCTTGCGATGACATCTTTTTACCGATTGCAGTGTTGTCATTCTGTCTATCTGTATTGTGTGTTACTGCCATACCACAGTGCAACAATGAAATCCTGCTTAGTTTGTCCTAATATAGGGATCTATCTCCTTAATTCACTTCAAATGTGTGCTACTCGTCTTGTTGAGTGTAAAAGTTTGAGTCAACATCCAGAGATATGTGAAATGGATAGATAGCAAAATGGTTTACTGCCTTGTTGAACAAACGTTATGAAGATAGTATTTCCTGCAAGTTGATTCCAGAATTTTGTTTCACTTCCAACAAATGTACCATTGACCTGTATGTTCTGTGTCTCTTGAAGTGAGAAAATAAATCTGTTATATAGACCAAATAGCCAAATTATTCTGAACTCGAGCTTTGTATTATAGGGTATACAACCTTGGTGATGCCCATTGTGTATGTGAATTTTTTTGGTCCATTCTGAGAAGGATGTTCACTGGATTAAAAGTGGTTGCTAAATGCTGCTTATTATGTGTGAATACCTTTGTTCCATTCTGGGAGGGATGGTTTCGCAACTATGGCATTGACTTCAATGAAATGGATTCAAAGTGTTTGTTAATGTGCCTTAGAAAGGACTTATCTAAAAGGAAAGGACATAAAAGAGGTTAATGTTCCAGACTATGGTATTGTGAAAATGCACAGGTTTTGGCAAGACCTTGTATGTGCTGTGTTGCAGATGATGTCTTCGCCCCATTTTTCTGTGCATCTTCTGTGCCTGGTACTGTTAGGATGTTACTAATTGACCACTTGGGTGCTGAACGATGTAAAGGTTGTTCTACCTTCCAATTGAAGACCATTATGACACCTGTTCTTTCTCTTTATTTCAGGACTGGTGGCTTTCCTGGGGTCCATTCAGGCTGATGGCTTCTATTTTCTTCTGCTGATGAGCTACTGGAGTCATGTTAATTTGATCATTTATTTTGTACCCAGACAGCAAGAAACTGTCCAGCTTATTGTTATGTTCCTCAGCATCTTGTCATAAGCAACTTCAAACTAAGAAGCGCATGCATTGTGATTAAAAACGTTTTCAGTAATTGAGTACAAGTCTTTTGTAATTTATGCTCCAGACTCCAGTCATATTTTTGCTGCATTGCTGGACCATCGTGGTGTTATTCGTCGTTGTATGCCTCTTCAGCTATTACTTTTGCTTCACTCATTGAAAACCAATGTATATAGAAGTTTTGGTTTGTACGTGCAGCCATTTTCCCGTGGTCCCTTCCTATTCCTATCGCAGTTTTCTTTACAACGCTGGTCTCTTCCTATTGCTGTTTTTTAAAGTAAAATACGCAAATTGTACATAAACTTGCAATTAGGTACATCATCTGAGTTCAATAACTTGGTTTATGGGTGCGCAGTTGCTCATGGTCATGACACAGACAAAAAATGCCATGTTGGACTCTGGAGCAATGGGTCCAAGATGATGGGAACCTAGGGTTGTGGAAGATCAAGGGGACGAGGTGGCATAGTACATGAGGACTACATTGATCTCAATTTAGTTTCTGGCGAGATTAGTACACTGATGCAGGCTACCCAACAACATTACGTTTAGCTAGATATTTAAGCTATGCACATTCTTGTATAGCTTCCATTTTTCCCACAATTGTGTTCACAGGCAGCTCTAAAAACTCATGCAGATTCGACCAGGAAGATAATTTCATTGCTTTCATAACATAGTATATTATATAGGCAATGTCGTACTCCTGAACGTGTGGCCAATAGAATCAGTGATAGGTCATTGATCATTCATCGAGCGTTTTGTTTTTGCCTGTGTCACTTTCATGAGCAGTTGTGCATCCAGTCACCAAGTTATTGAAGTCATATGTACATCTAGGGAGATAATGGACCTAAGCGCACCCACATGCCAAGTTATGTACTAATTGTGCATTTTACTCTCTTTTTTAACACTTCCTATTGCCGTTGGGATGGACAGTGACACACTAGTACACTACCTGCGCTTTTAAGTATGTACTATTCATACCGACATCACAATACTTGACTCAATATTGATTGATCATTGAACTATTTGTTCTGCATTGGGTTTACTTGTCCGTAACAGATACAACAAAATTTGCAACAAAAATCCGCACATTTCAATTCAACAGATCCCATACAGGTATCCTGAGTTTTTCTTACAAGCTCACCAGCCATATTTTGCTTGAGTTTCTGCTTTCGTAAGAATGCCTTTAGAACGCCTCTCCGCAAGCTCCATCTCCTTCGACTGCATGTCGAAGTACAGAGAACCAATCTGGTGTTTCCTTTTATGCAACTTGGATGGCTTTCCTTTTGCTGAAGGGGCAGGCTGTTCACAAGGTAGAAATCTTGGGTAAGGACCATAACAACAATGCTGTATTTATACAGTACATTTTCTTCATGGAAAAGGATGTATTGAATGGACAATGATGAACAGAAATTTTTTGTGCTATCCTACAGTCATTCAGCAAAACAAGCGTACAGCTGTACTAGGGAATGCTGGATATGCAGAAACATGGTTCCTATAGGACTTGGGAGTGAATCAATATTTTCCTGACTAAACATTACTGAAACAGTGGAACCATAGGGTGATACATGCTGACCTTCTAGCTAGGGTACTTCAGTTACAAGTGAATTTATTGTTCAGGCAACCAAGCCAATTCTTTTTCTTACAAAGGCTAATCTCTGTCCATTGACCAATTAAAAGAAAGTCAAAAATCAACTCTTAGCCTGTTCTTATTTCAAGAGTATACTGTATGGCCTAAACCTACTTTGGCTTGGTGCATCATCAATTTCTTCATGTATCCAAATCCCATAGGAGAGAAAACGTATCAAATTGTTAGCTGGAACATATCCTTCGTTACATGCAGGCAGACCTACAACTATAACATATATCAATCAATGCTACACCCCTACACCCCTTGAGAGTTGTATCATAAATTCATAATCCACAAAGCAAGGGTGGATTCCGTCTACTTAAACCAAAATTTGTGCAAATCCGAGGGTGTAGCATCAAAGCATCACCCCTTTCATTTTATTTGTGACAATAAAGTTTACTTAAGCATAAAGGTGTGAAATCACTCTCCAAAAAAAGACACAATACAAACACCATTTGCCTGTAATTCTGTATGACCATAAGCAAGCTTAACAAGCATAACTATTCATATGACAAACGGTTTATTAAAAGAAAGTTCAAAAAGAATGATTTTTCACTTCATTAAAGTACAAAATGTAGCCATTTATTCCACTGAAGAACTTTATTTTACGGCTATTCCACTTAAGAACTGGCAACCAAACTATTGACAATATGACTTGACAGCCAAACATAGATTTTTGGTAGTCAAGTATTTTACTTGCTTCATGAGATATCAAAATTACAATAAAAATAAGAAGTGTAGCATAAGTGTGCCTATTTTTCAAGAATCATTGCTTGGGAATTAGTATGACAGTATCATACCCATTATTGCTTCTGCACAAATACTATTGTGTGATTGTGACATTAAGCACTGCGCCACAGTATATGATACTGGCTCACGGCTAACAGGAGCAGCTTTAGTTTCAGGTGTTTTAGCAATCTGAGAATAGAGCAAATAATCTAGCTTTGTCATCCCACTTCTATCTACTGGATTTGGTACTAAGCTACTGAAACACAAGCATATAATAAGCTAATAAAGCATAAAGGTGTTCGAGTAGAATGAAGTTACCAAAGAGTGATGAACCTGTACCTGATAACTAGGACCGAAGGCCAACCCTGTGAGCTTGGATTTATCCTGCTTTGGTCTGTTTTTCATCAGCTCTGCTTGATTTACCTCTAAAATCTGGGCCGGCATATCATTCCTACCTCTTTTCCCTCCAATCCTACCCATCTCTGGTGGCAGTACTGGTTCTTGCACCGGTGGTAACGTGGTTGCCGCTGCCTCATGACCATACCCTCCAGTATAATCTACTCCGTATGGCACTGCCGCAACATGCTCATATCCGCTGCCATGCTCCCCTCCGTGCGAATGAGCATACCCTCCACTTTGGCCTCCTGCATATGCGGCATACTGTGTTCCATCCGCATAATTTGCACTGGCACTAGGATCCCAACCATAATTCGCACCGTATTGGGCATAGTAGTTTGGATCCCACGCATAGGCTTCATATCCACTAGTGCTCCCAGCTCCAGCATCATGGCCTTGCTGGTGCTCCCCAGCTGCAGCATTAAAACTCTGCTGCTCTTGGTGTTCCTCCTCCAGCTCTGGCGCAGGCATGTCGTCCTCACTGCCGCTATTGTCCGAATCATCGTCATCGGACACGCCACTGTCGGGCCTCTCCTGGGCTCCTGTGTTGGCAACCGAGCTTGAAGGTACGGCGGCGCCGAGATTTGGCTTCTCCGGCGCAGCCGTATCGATTGCCGACCTCCTGGCTCCGGCACCAGAACCGGCGCCGAGCCCGAGCGAGTGCTTCGGCGGCGGGAGGAACGAGGACACGGGCCCCGAGCCAGCAGACACAGGCGGCAGGCGCGCCTCGTTGTTGCTGGCGCGGCGCTTCTTGGCTTCGTCCTCGTCGTCGTCGGAGCTGTCGCCTGTGGGCTGCCGGATCGGCTGCGGGCGGTACTGGACGACGCGCTTAGGGTTTCCTCCGGAAGACTTGGGCGCCGGGATGGAAGAGAAGGTAGGGGCGGGGGCGGGTGCAGGGGCGGATTTGGGCGCCGACAGAGAGGAGAAGAGCGGCGCGGGGGTGGATTTGGGCGCCGGGAGGGAGGAGAAGAGCGGGGCCGGCGCGGACTTGGGCTGCGGGAGCGAGGAGAATAGTCCGCCTGCGCCGCCACCGGAGGAGACGGCGGGGGCGGGGGTACGGGCAGGAGGAGGAGCAGGCGGTGCCTCGTCGGCGTCGTCGTCGGAAGAGGCGTAGCTGGCAAGGAGAGAGTCCATGGCGAGGCCGGGGTGGCGGCTTCGGTCGCCGGGGAAGGACGGTAAAGGGGGAAGACGGCGGGTCGGGTTCGGGATTTCGTGTTCGGGTTCGTGGGCACGAGGGCGAGTCGTGGGCGGTGGACCGGTGGCTGGGTGGGTGATGCGGAGGCCGGAGGATTCGTGGGCTGGATAGGGTCTGTTGGATGGCATAGTAGTGTAATCGCTGAGTACAAGTAGTTGGCTAAAATTTGATTCAAATTAGCTTAGTGTATTTTTGCTCAAAAAAAATCAAAATAGGAGTGCTTAGGTGGACTAATTTTTAGATAAGTCTTTTAACTAACTGTTAGCTAACTACCTAGCCAATCTTAACTAATTTATTACTTCTTCTGTCTCTAAAGGCTTCAACTCTGTGTCAGTTAACTTTTTTTTTTATATAAATTGACCAACTTTATAGAAAAAAACATTAATATATATAACATAAAATAGATATTTTATAAAAATATATTCTATAAATTTAATAATATTAATTTAGTGCTATAAATTTTAGCATTTTTTTTTTCTAAAAATTCAGTCAAAGTTTTAAAAATTTAATTTAAAATAATTCTAGAAGTTGAAGTTTCTGGTAACAGAGCAGTAGGTTAACTTGTAGCCCCAAGTAGTAACACAGGTTCATAGCTGTGTACGTATTTCACGAGCTGCTGGGCCCTTCTACTAACTAACAGATCCGACCCTACTTTAGTTTGGGCCTTGTTTAGTTTCTCAAAAATTTTGTAAAATTTTTCAGATTTCCCGTCACATCGAATCTTTATACGTATGCATGGAGTATTAAATATAAATGAAAATAAAAACTAATTGCACAGTTTGGTCGGAATTGATGAGATGAATCTTTTGAGCCTAGTTAGTCTATAATTAGACAATATTTATCAAATACAAACAAAAGTGCTACTATTCCTATTTTGTAAAAAATTTTGGAAGTAAACAAGACCTTGGCTTGAAACGAATTTGTGCCTTGGTGACGCTAACAAATAGCTCAAGTTAGCGCTCCCAAACGGCCCCTTAATCATTTTGAATCTCGTTAAAGACATTGAGTCTTCTGCTCGATCGCTCAACATGGCCTTATTTAGTTTTCAAAAAATTTTGTAAAATTTTTCAGATTCCTCGTCACATCGAATATTTAGACGCATGCATGGAGTATTAAATATAAACGAAAATAAAAACTAATTGCACAATTTAGTCGGAATTGACGAGACAAATCTTTTAAGCCTAGTTAGTCTATGATTTATTACAAACAAACGAAAGTGTTACAGTGTCGATTTCCTAAAATTTTTTGGAACTAAACAAGGCCCTAGTCCTCGGGATTACTTTGTATTTTTTGTTATAATAAAATCTATACCTGCTCGAGATTCCGCACAAACTGAAGTACTCCATCTGTCTTAGAAAAGTGTTGTTTTTGACTTTAGACATCTTATTTGACCATCTGTCTTAATTATTTAAAAGAATATATCTAAATTATAACTTTATTTTATTATTAAATATAATTTATAAAATATTTTTAAATAAGACGAACAATCAAAGACGATGTTCGAAAGTAAAAAAACATTCTTTTAGGATGAAGTAGTACGAACAACCTAGCTATTGTACGCGAATACTCATACGCCAACTGCCATGCTCACTGTAGCGTTTGTCTTACGCGAGGCACAAATAAAAGTCATCCCAATGAAAATTAATGATAGTTTCTATCCCTCTTAATTACATTGACAACTCAGCACTTTGCTGATGTGGCAGAGAAATTAATATAGAGAGAGGGTGTAGAAAGGAGAAACGGTTTCCTCTTCAAGAAACCATGTCTACGCGTAAATCAACGTACGAAGAAACCAGGAAAGATGCTACCGATTTCTATAGCCCTCTTCTGGATCCGCTACGTCCACGCTCAGGCTGCCTCCTGCGTGCACTCCATTGTGTACCTCGATTCCGACGTCGTGCTCACCGACGACATCGCGACCCTTGCTGCAACCCCGCTCCCGGGAGAGGGCACGGCCATGGCGGCACCCCGCTGCAGATCGGCGCAGATCGCGGAGTAGATGGCGCAGATCATGGACCATCACAGGAACCAGCACAGCCTCGGCGGGGGCCTCTGCCACGGCCTTCACGCCGCCGGCACCATCAGCCTGCTGGACGCTGGATGCAGCCGTTGTGTACAGGAAACGGCCACAAGGAGCAGCGGGGCACGGCCGCGGTGTCGCGCGGCAAACGGATGCGGATCGAGCGCGCGGTCGGCGTGCGATAGGCCCAAAGCTGACGTCCCTGTAGGAGGAGGTCCTGTACAGCAAGGAGCTGGCCATGGCCATCCACCAGCACCTTGACGCCGACACCGTTAACTTGTTGCACGCTGGACGCAGAAAGGTCGTCGCCGCTCGAGGGCCAGGCGAGACAAGTCCAGGCTCGATGTGCCTCGTCGCCCACGGTAGAGGAGCTGGAGATGAGGGCCAGGCAAGGGGGTCCTGGCGATAGATGACGGGAGAAGCTGGCAACAAGACTGGCCAGACACAGGCAATACAACACGAGAGTGAAAAGTAAGAATAGTCAAACGCGTAGAGGATCCAGAGACATAAGGTAGGAATACGGTGATTGATTGGGTAAATTATTGTCTAAACCTTGGTAGAAAATCTTGCATTGTGAAGATGTAGTTTCTTGGTACGATAACCTATGTTATAGAAACTGCTATGGTTTCTTTCATTGGGACTGCCCTAATGATTGTTGGCTATCTCCGCAGCATTAATTGGGCAAAGTCGGAAAACGGACCGTCGGCTAGAGGTGCTGTGTCTGGGAGGTCGTCTCCGCCGCCGTCTTCTGCAGAATGACTTGTCTATAGAAGATCACTCAGCTCGCCTATCTTCGTGTTTGGCTGATAAGCTATAACGGAAAGTACTGTTGGTTGATTTACTGTGAGAGAAAAACACTGCTAAATGATTGATAAACTCGACTGATAAACTCCAAAAAAAAGTCTCCAGACGGACACTGCTGATATCAAAACTATGGGATAATAATATCAGAAGCTTATATTATGCTATAGTATAGATGAACAAAACGGTTACCCCTTGATCCCATTCATGTCGTTCTATCTACTCCATATCTCTCTCCTAGCCAAAACATCTCGTTGTCGACTAGTTGACCTCTATCCAAAAAGATGCGTACGTCTCACTCTCAAGCATGGCAAAACGATGGCCGCTTCTTTCAGATGTGTGGAAACAAGAAAATGGCTTGTACGGTTGTACCCAACTCCTTGAATGCGGGACAAGAACACCCAAAATGATTCTCGCTTTCTTTCACAAATGGGGAAAAAAAAAGAGAAAATGACTTGTACCCACCTACTTGATTGCGGTGCGGGTCAATAAAACCTCGTCAAATCTTATGGGTGACAAGCAGAGCATGCATTGTTCACATGCAGAGTTCAGCGAACGCAAGGTGCACTCCTCTCTCACAAAATAGAAGACATTCTTGAGAGTCAAGTTTTTTTAACCTTAACTAATTATATATAAAAAAATATTAATATTTATAATATATAAATATTTTTATTAGATAGATCATTGAATATACTTCTACAATAAACTTATTTAAAGATATAAAATAGATATTTTATATAAAACTATTTAAAGTTAAGAAAATTTGACCTGCACGTGTTGTATAACCTCTTTCTTCGCCTCTTCCTGTTGTGCTTTGATGGGTGACAAAGATCGGCAGCTATATATAAGTAGCACACGGCAAAGCACAACTACTGCACAAGACATACACGGCAAGAGCTCTCACGCAGCCGCGCGCATAGATCGATAGAAATAATAATCGATAGCCATGGCAGCCATGGACGCTACTAAAGTTGCAGGGTGCTTTAAGGACAGGACCATCCTCGTCACCGGCTCTACTGGCTTCCTAGCAAAATGTACAGCATGCTCATGTTTAATTTCTTCATGTCTTGTCTTGCAGAGTAAATAATTAACAAAAGTATTGCATTTGCATATGCATATGCATGCAGTGGTAGTGGAGAAGATCCTGCGAGTTCAGCCGGACGTTAAGAAGCTCTATCTGCTGGTGCGAGCGCCGGACAACGCGGCCGCCCGGCAGCGCGTGCTCCATGAGGTTCCATATATATGCTGTACATTTATATACTCTCTTTATTATATAGATATGATGTATATCTAACTGTATAACAAAAACTATATATGTAGAAAAGACAAAATGTTTTATATAGTTTATATGCATACATGATGGCCGATTATCTTAATGCATGTATGCCTCTTCTTTTGTCAAATTAAACTAAAAGATTCTAGGCAAAGAGCTCTTCAATGTCCTGCGGGCAAAACATGGAGCTGATTTCCACTCTTTCATCCAAGAGAAGATATCCTCTCTAGCCGGAGATGTTGCGCATCAGAATCTTGGACTTGAAAACACCCGAGCTCAACAATTATTCGAGGAGATCGACATTATCGTCCATGGAGCTGCAACCACCAATTTTTATGAGAGGTGCGTGAGCGCGTGCAAATTAAAGATCCTGTTTGGCACAACTCTACCACCAGCTCTAAGAGATGATTGATCTATTTCGTGCCAAACAATTCCAACTGAGGAGCTCTTTGAAACATACTCTCACAGTGAATGGATGAGAGATAGAGCTGAAAATAATAGCTTCTCTTGCTCCCACTCGTTCAACGGGTCCTGTGTGAGGATTCATGTTATAAGGATCTCCACTTTTAGCTGCAATGATAAAGCTACCCTGTGGAGCTAAATAAGCCAAAAAATCCCTAGTGAAATACTCTCTCCATCTATGAAAGAATGCAATTATAGGATCCGTGGCAGTCAAAATAACTCAAGTTTGACCGACTTTATAGTAAATAATATTAACATTGGTGTCTCAAAACAAAATTCATTATGAAAATATATTCTACAACTATTCTAACAGTACATATATTTTATGTCATGAATGATAATAGTTTTTCTACAAAATTTAGTCAAAGTTTAAACTGTTTGACTTTTGAAAAAAACAAAAATTACATTCGTGCCGGAGAGAATGGCAGTGCCAAATGGGACAAGATATTCGATCGATAACCTGCATGCATGCATGCGCGTGTTTTGGGATGGAAATACGTAAACTAGCTAATCAAGTTTTAACTACGCCATGTATAATGCTTGTTGCGTACTTCTGTAGGTATGATGTTGCTTTGGCGTCGAATACCTTCGGAACCGCGCATATATGTCAATTTGCAAGACAATGTTCTCACCTCAAATTGCTCCTTCATATTTCTACTGGTAAGTCTCACGCGTATGTTCGTCATACCTATATATATATACCAGTGCTTGGTCCTATCAAAATACATGCTGCGTTTACGATAAAGTTTGGTCAAAACTTAAATTATAGGAAAATCTTCACTTAACCCCTCGACTATATATTGGTGGCTACATATAACTTAAACAAGGATCACCTACATAACCTCCTCAACTATAAAATATAATATTGTTGCTTTTAAAATATCTAATAATATTCAAAGAGTAAAATGCATATTAGATCCTTAATCTTTTTATGGATTCTCAGTTGAATCCTTAAACTTAAAAAGTGATCATCTAGATCCTCAGTCTACTACTAATTTCACTTGATACGTGAAATAAAAAAGTGATCATCTAGGTCCTTACTCTACTACTATGCTCAGCTAAGGGTCCAAAACCCACCAAGCCATTACCAACTACCTATGAGGCCATACCAGTTAAAGTTGCAAAAATAACCCTCCCTCTGCATCTCTCTCCCCTTGCAGTCCTCTCTCTCTCTCTCTCTCTCTCTCTCTCTCTCTTTCAGTCCACCTCTCTTTATCCGTTCCACGGATTCCTATCGTGTGCCTTCAGAGTCCAACTACGCAGGCGTAGCCACAAGGCTAGCGGGTGCAGTGCAAGCGAGGACACAAGCACAACCACAAGGTGGGTGTGGGACTAACAGGAGACAGAGAAGGGAGTGAACAAGGAGGAGAAGGGAAGATTTTTTCCTATAAGTTTTATACCTAGCCTCATCCGTGTTGGCACAAGCACTATAGTCATATAGAGATGATGTTGTAGAATTTGGACCTCTACTCAAGCATAGAATTACTCAAGGGACCTAAATATTCACTTTTCTAGTTGGAGGATCTAGGTGAGAATTCATAATAGATTGAGGACCCAGATGGTCACTTATAAAATATATAAAATATGAAGGGTCTATTTGGTACAACTTAGCTTCACTAGTGAATCACTTCTTTTAGCTTCAGTTCCATAAAGCAGCTTCACCAATAAAGCTAAAGTTGTTTTCGAAAAGCATTTGGTAAAACAACTTTTAGGGAAGATACAAAGCAGGGAGAAGCTAGTACTTTCAGCTTCACCTAGGTTCTTGTGCTGTGAAAGGAGTTAAAAACAACTTTTAGGGAGAAGCTATTTCATTTACACCTCTTTGGCAGGAAAAGCTAGAAAACCAGCTTTGTGAAGTTTGGAAAAAAGCCCTACCAAATAGGTCCTAAAATTTTGAATGATTCTATGAATAAATTCAAGAAGATATTAATGATCAAAGATATGCATCGAAGACCATACAAAAATAATTCATAAACGTGAAAATTGAGTGCAAGTTACAACCCAGTTGGTGTACAACAATTATTTGAACTACTCCCTTTATCCTGCAAATAAGAATTTATAGTATTCAAATTATGTCCCATAAAAGAAGAAACTGTAGCACTATATTAATAATATATAGCACTGTTCAATATACTGCCCATCAATAGTTGTAAGCGGTATCTAAGTCATTTTACTTCATTTACTAATGTGCTCAACAAAGCATATAGTCTTTCGAACAAAGAAAATAGTATATTTCAAGTAGGGTTCTTACATAGGTTTTTGAACATACAGCTTATGTAGTCCGTTTGCAAAAAGGCCAACTATTGGAGAAACCACTCGAGTTGGGTCAACCGCTAAAGAAGGGTCGCCACTTGGATATTGAAGCAGAGCTCAAGTTAGCCAACGAGTTCAGAGCAAAGTTTATGAAGGACCACTCTGGTGCTGATAGCTCACAAAAGTTAGAAAAGGTAGCCATGAAGGAACTTGGCTTCAAGAGGTCTGCACAAATCTGCCTATCAATAATCATGTCAATTAGTAGAATTAGCACATTAATCTTTTTCTTTGCCTAACAATCCGTTAATAAATTTAGCATGCACAAGTAACTAAAATTGATTGCCATTACTTTTTTCTTTGCCTAACAAATACCAATATGGTTGTAGTAAACTTGCGCCTCCGTAGGTTTTTAATATATATTTTATGGAAAGCTTAGTTTAGTTCATATTAGCTCTTATTGTTTTGTTTTTATGACATAACATATCCATATTTTTGACCCATATTTTGGTTTTCAACTTTTGATATCTTATTAGTTATTTCAATTTTTGTGGATGCATTAAGCTTAAACTAGTGTTTATTGCATCTTTCATTCAAAAAATTTATTTTATACTTTCTTAAAAATGAATTTTAGATTCTACACTTCACTCTTAGTGACTACAATGGCATAAAAAGTTGTTTAAGTCTTCGGCACATCACTCAAGATATTCAACTACACCAAGTTTACTATGTCATAAAAAAGGTGTGTTTAAACTACAAGTATTGATATGTCATAATGTTTACCCAAAATATATTAAATTATATAATATAATAAGTACAAACTTTATGATAAAGAGTTTTAATATAATTTTAAATGAATTGCTAGTGTTATTGGTATGCGGTTTGTTAAGGAACATATCTACATCACTGATGTATGCATGAAAAATAACATTTACATTTGCTTTGAATTTAATAGTGATCAGATTGGGTCATTTTGAAATATACCCGTGTAATACAATATATTTCAAAAAAAAGATAGCTTAAGGGAAAACTCAAATGATGTATGTATCCATAGATTAAACTCAGTTAAAAAGTTTATCCTTACTTTATGGTTTTTGTTTTAACAATCTTTATTCAGACTGAGCATGGACACCATATAGAATGCTTTATATTTCAGTACAAATTTTAATAGTCATAATGCACTATATTCTTGAACGGAGGGAATATATAGTATACTTTATGGCCATGTAATCCTTTGCCATATAGTTTCTATAGGTGATTTAGATGTAGATTTGATGGATATTTTAGTTTATGTTTTCCTAACATAGACATGAGTGATTTATATCCAAACTATTCTATGTTATATTTTATAATAGTATGGGAGAGTAATTTAAAAGAAAATTTAGAAAATATCTTCCGTAACAGCAGAGTTTGGTAATTTAACAACAGAGGTTGGTAATTTAGATGTAGATTAGGAGTTATTTATGTTATCATAATGGTAGAAGCGGTTACTTTTTAAAAAAACATAGTATAGCCAGTGGTTATTATTCTCTATGATGGTTACGGTTGACTGAGCTAGTGAGTAGTATCTTATAATTATTATGAAAACTTTAAGGATTTATTCAATGGTAACTATTCGTGAGGATTAATGTAGAGACTTTATTGAGGGCATATAATTAGTTATATTAAGATATGTGTTGTTGTCATTCATTGCATATAGTTCCTCAATAAGTATTTATTTGAGATTAAACTATACAAGCTCTTACTGTGTCCCTTGATGTGACATTATGAATCTATGCTTTGGCTACTGTTGATCTTGTTACTTATTGCATTTTAATCCACATGTTAAGTTGAAACTCCCTTATCATTTATTTAAAATTTTCCATCTATATTTTGTTAACATATTGATTCTATGTCCTAGATTATATAATTAGTTACCGATATGGCATAAACAGTCACCGCTTCAACCGACACCACGATTGTCAAAATGTTGAATTTGCTCTGTTTAGTAATTGTATTTGTAGCACTATTATTTACAAAAACTTTACAGAAAACTAAATTACTATCATTGATATGTAATGTTTCAATCAAAATGTGTAATTTCATCTAAAGTAACAACTTATAATTAAAATGTATTACCAAGGAGTATTAATATAGTTTACAATGCGGTTTGTTAATAGAATTACAAATTTATGCTTATTTTAATTTAAGGGTGGTATAAATATATAATTTAGAAACATACATAACATACTTATGGTTATTCAATTATTTTTGTTAATAAAATATGATATTTAAATGAATTTATTATTTTATAATGGTAGTGATGGGAAATTTAGATACAAATTAATGGGGTTAATTTATATTGTCTATCATAATGACATGTATGGTTGATTAAAATGTAAATTTATAGATTACTTTATATTATATTTATAATAGCATATGTGGGTTATCTAGTTGCAAATTTAAATTTCTCTTGTATTTTCTTTAATAATGGAAAAGGTGGGTAATTTAAATGCAAGTTTAGGGGATGTTTTAAATATCTTCCATAATGGTATGGGTGGGCAAAGTTTTTAGAAAATAGAATACATCTAATGGCTATTATTGGTAATGATAATTAGAATCATCTTCCATATTAAGGACCAACATATGTTTCTAACTATTGTGAGAGTTTGTACAATTTATCATTTTTCGTAACGCATCTCGTGAGAATTAGTAATATTAAGATTCATCACATTCTGGTATAATTTTTCTAGGTCCACTTAACTATATTTTTTAGTAATGGTCCTCCTAGGTTTGAATATGCGTATAAGATGTAGAAAGTGATGTACTAATAAAAATGCCTTAAAATTGAAGGGCTAAGTATTTTGGGTGGCCTAACACCTATGCATTCACTAAAGCTATGGGGGAAATGTTGCTTGGCGCCATGAGAGGAGACCTCCCTGTTGTCATAGTACGACCAAGCATGGTAATAAGCACTTTCGAAGATCCATTTCCCGGATGGATAGAAGGAATCAGGTGTGTCTTAGATTTAGGTCATGTACATATATATCTTTTGCACATGCCTTTTATCATAAATAATCGTCACTAAAGTTGCTCTGAAAAAAGGATTATTTAATATTGCTACTTTGCAAAGGTAAAATAATAGATATTACCTTATTTGAAAAAAATAATTAGCATGGGCAGAATATATTGATTAATTACCTTATCATAATATTTTGGTTGCAGGACAATGGATGCCCTTATTGTTGCTTCCTACGAGCAAAGGCTTCCATGTTTCATTACTGGTTCAGTACTTGATTCGGTTAGTGATCATATGCTATATAGTTCAATAATAGGATAATTAAGAAAAACAACCATATTGAAATAGTATGTAAACTAAATTCTCTACATGGAAATGCATGCTTAAATTTGATAGATTCCGGGAGACATGGTGGTGAATGCTATGATGGTAGCGATGGCAACTCACTACAATGATGTGGGAGCTCAAGTAGTTTACCATGTGACCTCGGCACTCCAAAATCCTCTATCATGCAATCTTCTAGGGGAATCAATATATGCATATTGTTTGATCAATCCTCGTGTGAGGGATGACAAAAGGACCATTATTCAACATAAAAGGCCTATATTGTTTAGTAGATATGCATATTTCTATACATATGTGGTTCTAGCTTATAAAACACGATTGCAGGTACACATTTCTCTTTATTCATTCTATATGTAGCATTAAAAATTCCCTGATAACAAAATATTTTTCATCGACATGACGTAGTGATCACTTGAAAACATCTTGTCATGAATAGGTGCTTTATGCAGTGAACTATTTGTTACTTCGCGGGCGCCTCACAGAGTACCACAGTAAACTCAACCGAAGCTTGAATTACTTGATGTCTACGGCGAAATTTTATGCCCCATATATCTTCTTTAAGGGCTGGTGAGCTTTATTATTCAAAGCTAACTCCTATTATCAATTTCACCCTCAAATAGACAAGCAAGGTCCTTGAAGTTCATTCTGCTTACATTTGAATATGAGATGATGATTAAGTCAAGATGACGTTTCAGTCCTTAATATGAGTCGATATCACCTTATATAATAGTGACTGCATTGCAATATTAATATACCAGGTTTCAAAAGCTAAAACTTACTTGTTGCAAGTTAACATAAAAAAAAAGTTTCAATATAATCGATCTACTGTGTGATGCTGATTGAGCGTTTTCTCTTATATTGAATCTCTGTGTGAAGCTTTGATGACACAAACCTGAGAACGTTGTGGGGGACAACAGGCGCAAGGCATGGTGATGGATACATATTTAACTTTGATTCCAGCTGCGTCGACTGGAGGCTTTATTTATTCAACACCCACATACCGGCTGTTCTCAAGGTGGCTGCAGACATGAAGAAACAAGGTAGAGCATGAAATGCATTGATAGATCTTTTCTGATGGATCGGAGATCCTTTGCTACATAAATTACACTATACTAGTGTTGTTACCGGCTATTATATATATGTATTTGAATCCTTTAGTTATAGATGAATAAAGCTGCATGTCGATCGAGCCGCATCACTTCGGCCGCCGAATTGATATATATTACTATGGATATAATTGTAATATCTACATCTCAACAGCTATAATAAATCGTGCAACCAGCTTTACTATCGCCGTACCAATCCACAACCCTCGGTCTAGTTAACACACTTAAAAACCTTGTTAACTTCTTCACTGACACCGTTCGTTGCTAGTGGCACACATGGAATAGTTTGAAAAACCATACAAGACACATATTATAATTGAATGTTTTAGCTTTTGAATAATGTCAAAAAAAATTAACTATGAAGTTTCGAATCTCATCGGATACTACAATTTTGATACAGTGTGCGGCAACATTTGAAACAACGGTGCGCCTTGATGCAAGGTCATTTCAAATATTTGTAAATTTGAATTTCAAGACTTAAGAACTTATATAATATATATCTAAGCTCCTAATCAATCTCAAAAGAAAAAAGTCATTAATTAAGAATTTCTAGAATTCATTGATTTCTATAAAATTTGTCTTCATTAACTCCATTTGAAAAGTAATATATTTGTTTATTCTACAACTATCTTCTCCAGTGTTGCCACTACTTATATACGGCTATACCAGCGGTATCGAGTTGCTGTTCTATGCAAAAGGACCTTCCGTACTTTCTGCCGTGACTCTAATTGGAGGGAATTATTGTGTGTTTGAGATTTCTACTCCATAGACTCCACTGTTAAACTGCTCTAAAAAAAGTTTATGGGGACAACTCATAACTCAACTTTTTTTCTTTGAACCGAGTACGAGCTGAACTTGTTTAACAAAAAAAAAAATGCGGAGTAAAATAGTCCAAACATCCCCTAAATACCACCAACCCAATCGACGACAAAAGAGTATATATATTTATATATGCTTTTATTTATTCTTGTGAAAAAACTACTTCAAAAAAAATAAAGAAATGAGGCCAAATATGCAACGTGGGCTGAGGATGCACACTAACGGGCCACACAAATGAACTTGATATCTGAGCTGATTGGCGCGGTTGGACGCTGGAGGCCGGAGCGGTGGAGCCTAGAGGGGCGTCCGGCGGCCGAAGGGGAAGCGCGAGCAGACCACCGGACTAGACAACAGAGCGAAGCGAGTCACGCCCGCGGTCCCCCCGGCGCTCCTTGAACTAGCGCTCTGGCCGTGTCAGGCCATGCCGCCAATTTTGGTCATCTATAGTTTTCCACTGGTGCTGGGCGAGGCTATGAATGAAAGGGTGTTTGGTGTAGTATTTTTGTCTTATTTGATAATTAGTGTCTAATTAGGCTCAAAAGATTAATCTCGTAAATTACTCTCTAGCTATGTTTTTAGTTTCGTAATAGCCTATATTTAGTACTCCATACATGTGTCTAAACATTTACTGATACGGACAGTAAACTTTACCGAGAGCAATCCAACAGGGCCTGGCATCAACACCAGTTTTACATGGTTGGGTAATGAACTTATTACAAACACAAAGGAGGAAAAAAAACACCACCAACCCATACAAGATGAAACAACATAAACAAGGAGGAACCACCACTATAAGTTGAAATATAATTGTGTAATTGTATCGAAACTATGGGACAATGTCATGATCTGAATGTATTAGCTCAGTTCTTAGGTTTATAATGCCAGTAGAGTGATAGTAGTTCTTTGTTTAGGTTAATCAGATAATGGCTGGTCCACCTTGTCACAGAGTCATTTCCACCCGTATGGATATCAAGTTATATATCAACCCAACCAGATGTACTTACCGAGGAAGAGATGAATAACATGAAGAAAACGATTACCCCAAAATCCCATGCATGTGTTCTACTCCATCGATCGATCTCTCTCCCCTAGCTAATTAAGGCCCAACAAACATCTCGTTGTCGATCAACTGCATGCATGTTCCCCCAAAGATGCGTGTCAGTGTTGTCACTCTCATGAATTTGCCATTTTTTGCAAGGAAAATGAGTGCCGCTTCTTTCCGAGAAATGGAAACAAGAAATGACATATACCCATATCTCCTTGAATGCGCGCGGGACAAGGAAAACTCTCAGCAGGTCCTGAGGCCCGTACGGAGTGCGAAGCCCGTACTTGTATATATGTGTTGCACTGATCTACTATATTTGATCCAAGTTTCTTAATGTCTTGCAAAATAAATTGACAAATTGTTGCCCAGCTAATATTGATATATATATATATATACACGCTGAGATACATATATATCCATCATCCATATGCATGCAGTGTTGGTGGAGAAGATCCTGCGAGTTCAGCCGGACGTGAAGAAGCTCTACCTGCTGGTGCGGGCGCCGGACGACGCGGCCGCCCAGCAGCGTGTGCTCCACGAGGTTTGCGCTGCACTGTGTTACAAAAGCATACTGCGTTTGCATGCATGCATTTCCAGAAATGAAACTAAATCTGCAGAATATCATGCATGCATGAGCATGATGCATGGCTGATTATTATTCAAATATGAAATTAATATCACTCCTCGATCTTTTGTCAAACTTAAATAAAGATTGTAGGTAAGCAACTCTTCGATGTCTTGCGAGCAAGACACGGAGCTGATTTCCGCTCTTTCATCCAAGAGAAGACATCCCCTCTAGCCGGGGATGTTGCGCATCAGAATCTTGGACTTGAAAACGCCCGAGCTGAACAATTGTTCCAGGAGATCGACATTATCATCAATGGAGCTGCAACCACCAATTTTAACGAGAGGTGCATGCGCGAGTATAGATGATTAAGACGATATATCGAAATATATATACACACGTAAACTAACTAATCAAGTTTAACAACACCATGTGCTCAGATCAATCGATCGATCTTGGTCATTGGATCACGTACGTATAATGCATGTTGCGTCTGTATGTAGGTATGATGTTGCCTTGGCATCCAATACCTTTGGAACCGCACACGTATGCCAATTTGCAAGACAATGTTGTCACCTCAAATTGCTCCTTCATATTTCTACCGGTAAGTCCTCGATCACGCGTATGTTCCACATATATAGAAGTGGAGTTTCCCCTCAAAAAAACATATAGAAGTGGAGTACTATATACTTAGTACACCCTCCTATCAAAATACATGCTGCTTATATATAACATTTGGTCAGAACTTAAAAACTACTGCTTCCATCACAAAGTAAATAGATTTCTGAGTCAATAACTTAGATTTGACCATATATAAAAAAAATCTATCAACACCTATGACACTAAAAAGTATAATGTAAAAGTATTTTTCACTAATGTTACTAATTTGGTGCATAGATATTCATGTTTTTATATGTCTATTCAAACTTAGAATAGTTTGACTTAATTAGAACCAGTATTATAACATAAATTATTTTGGGACGAACATCAATGATGACTTTTACATTTCTTTTTGTTTGGTGGCATGCAAAACATATGTAGATTTATATTGGAGGTACTTATAAAATCTTACTCCCTCCGTACCCAAAAGGATGCGATTCTAGAACAGTGTCATGTTTTAGTATACCAAGTTTAACAAATTATAGATAAAAGGTATAAATATTTATAATATAAAATAAACACTATTAGATTAATTATGAAATGTATTTTCATATATAGTAAATTGTTTTGAAGCCATAAATGTGAATACTATTTACTAGAAACTTAGACAAATATGAAATATCTTAATTGACATGCATGACATAGTTGCATTCTTATGAGGACAGAGGTAGTACAATACAACTTTGAAGGATTCTACGAAAAACTTCTAAAAGATACTAATGGTAAAAAATATACATCAAAAAGACCATACAAAGGGGGTGTTCAGATGCTTTTGGAATGGTAAAATTTTTTATCCTAATCTTTTGCTTTAAAACATTTTCCTATTCGAACTTTACATTTTAGTGTTTAGATGTATGGCAAAACTTTAACTATGCAGACATAGCACATGTCCCCATGATGTTTTTGCCTAGTTTTGGGCCTCTTGGGTCCTAAATACCAAAAGTTTAGCAGCCCAAGTTTTGCTCTTTTTTGCCCATGTTTAGATCTATTTTGCTAAAAGATGAGCTAAAACAACAAATGTTTTGGCACCTCCAAAAGTTAACCATATTCGTGAAAATTGAGTGCAAGTTACAACCCGGTAGGTGGACTAGTTATATGAACTACTCGCATGGTCCCACAAAAGAAGACTTCTTCATAGTATTCAAAATTTTGTCTCACAAAATGGCACATTCATGTTAGTATTATTGTCTGTTCAATACTGGCCATCAATAGTTGTGAGCGGTACCTAACTCATTTTTCCTTGAGTAATAATGTGTTCAACAAATCATATAGTGTGTTTCGAACAAAAGGAGTATTAGTAGCTTTCAAGTGGGGTTCTTACATAGGTTTTTCATGAACATACAGCTTATATATCCGACTTTGGATTAAAAAAAGGCCGACTACTTGAGAAACCGCTCAAGATGGGTCAACCACTAAAGAAGGGTCGCCACTTGGACATTGAAGCAGAGCTCCAGATAGCCAACGAGGTCAAAGCAAAACTTGTGAAGGAGCACACTCTGGTAGTGATAGCTCACAAAAGTTAGAAAAGGTAGCCATGAAGGAACTTGGCTTCAAGAGGTCTGTACAAATCTCCCTCTATCAATAATCACGTGAATTAGTAGTGTTAGCACATCAACTCATGCTTTAGCATGGTTTAGAATCTTATGTCACATTTATGTTATATGAATACTAAAATTATTTAATCAATTTATATGTACAAGTAATTAAAACTGATTATCTTCTCTCCCCCCTAATAAATACCCCTATGGACTATGGTTGTATCTCTCTCTCTCAAAGTAAATGTAAATGCTATTTCTCACCATATATAGATAATATATGCATGTAATGCTATTTCTCACCATGCATAGCTAATGTATGCACGTGGTGAGGAATAGCATTTACATTTACTTTAAATTTAACATTGGTCGAACTGGGTCATTTTGAAATATACTCACTCCATCCTATAATACAATATATTCCATCAAAAATAAGATAATTTAAGGAAAACTCAAATGATACATGTACCCATAGACTAAACCTAATTAAGGAATTTCTCCTTAAATTGCAATTTTATTTATAACAAACTTTGTCAAAACTAAGCATAAACACCTCAAAGAACGTCTTATATTTCAGTATAATTTTTAGGAGTCATAATGCACTTTATTCACAATGGATTTGGGAGTATATAGTATACATTATGGCTATTTGGTCTTTTGTCATAATAGTTTCTATAGGTGATTTAGATGTATATTTAATGGATATTTTAGTTTATGTTTTTATAACATAGACATGAGTGATTTAAATGGAAATTAAAGGAATTATTCTATATTATCTTTGGTAATAGTATGTAAGTGATTTAAAAGCAAAATTAGAAAATATGTATCTTTTATAATGATATAGGTTGGTAATTTAGACATAGATTTAGATATTGTTTATGCTTTCTCATAATGGCCAAAGTGGGTACTTTAAAAACATAGTTGATCTGGTCATTATTCTCTATGATGATTAGAATTGACTGAGCTAATGAGTAGATATTTATGATTATTATGAAATGTTTAGGATTTATCCTATGGCTATTATGCTTGTGAGGATTAATGTGGAGAATCCATTGTCCTTCCTTACATGTGGGTTCTCAACAACTGTTTAGTTGAAACATAAGATTAAACTGTATAAGCTTGTATTGCATCAGATCTTGTTACTTGTTGCATATTTTAACCCATGTGTTAAGTTGAAATTATAGTGATTATCATTTATTCAAAATTTTCCATCTGTATTATATTAAATAGTGATTCTATGTTCTAGACCGCATTCTTAGTTATAAAGTGGCATAATCAATCGTTTGAGCCTGCGCCATGACTGTCAAGATGTTGAATTTGCTTTATTAAGAATCATCTTCCATATTAAAGGCCAAAGATATGTTTCTAACTATTGTGAAAATTCATACAAATTATCACTTTCCTTTGCGCATCTCGTGAGAATTAACATGAAGGTTCCATGGTCTCAAATTAGTATAATATTAAGATTCATCAAATTCTAGTATAGTTTATATGGGTCCACTTAACTATTTATTTTTAGTAATGGTCAAGTTTGTATATGTATAAAATGCAGAGAGTTATATACTAATATGCAATGTCATAAATTTGAAGGGCTAAGTATTTTGGGTGGCCTAACGCCTATGCCTTTACTAAGGCTATGGGAGAAATGTTGCTTGGCACCTTGAGAGGAGACTTCCCTGTTGTCATAGTACGACCAAGCATCATAACAAGCACTTTTCAAGATCCATTTCCTGGATGGATAGAAGGAATCAGGTGTGTGTTAGATCCAGATAATGTGCATATATATCTTTCGCACATGCATGCTTTTATCATAAATAATCACCACTAAAGTTGCCTTGAGCAAAGGAGGATTTGCTATTGCTACTTTGGGAAAATAAAGTACATATATTACCTCAATTGAAAAAAAAATGTATGGTTACATTGGTTGCAGGACAATGGATGTCTTTATTGTTGGCATCTACGAGCAAAGGATTCCATGTTTCATTGGTGGTCCAATACTTGATTCGGTTAGTGACCATATGCAATAATATGGTTGAATAGGGTAATTAAGAAAATAACCATATTGGAATAGTATGCACACTTAATTCCATGGAAATGCATGCTTAAATTTGATAGATTCCGGGAGACATGGTGGTGAATGCTATGATGGTAGCGATGGCAACTCACTACAATGATGTGAGAACTCAAGTAGTTTACCATATGACTTCGGCACTGCAAAACCCTCTATCATGCAATCTTGTAGAGGAATCAACATATGCCTACTATTTGATCAATCCTCGTGCGAGGGATGACAAGAAGACCACTAAACATAAAAGGCCTCTATTGTTTAGTAGATATGTGTATTTCTATACATATATGGTTCTAGCTTATAAAACACTACTACAGGTACGCATTCTCTTCCATCTTTCCATATGTACGGTTAAAATTCACAATAATAAAATATTCTTTATTAAGATGACGTGCTGATAGCTTGAAAATATTTTATCATGAATAGGTACTTTATCTAGCGAATTGTTTGTTACTTGGTGGGCGCCTCACAGAATACAACCGAAAACTCAATCAAAGCTTCAATTATTTCATGTATTTGGCAAAATTTTATGCTCCATATATATTCTTCAAGGGATGGTGAGCTTTATTCAAAATTATCCTATTATCAATTTTATTTTCCCCTCAAATAGGCAAGCAAAGTCCTTGAAGTTTATTTTGCTTACATTTGAATATGAGTTGATGATTAAGTCAATACGAATTTTCACTTGAATCGATATATCTCCTTAGGCCTTGTTTAGTTCCAAAAAAATTTGCAAAATTTTTCAGATTCCCTGTCACATCAAATCTTTAGACGCATGCATGGAGTATTAAACATAGACGAAAATAAAAACTAATTGGGTCGGAATTGACGAGACGAATCTTTTGAGCCTAGTTAGTTCATGATTGGATAATATTTGTCAAATACAAACGAAAGTGCTACTATTCCTATTTTGCAAAAAATTTTGGAACTTAACAAAGCCTATATGAGTCACAGCATTGCAATAATGACCTACCAGGTTTCAAACCTAAAATTTAATTAGTTGTTGCAGTCAAATATTAAAAAAATGTCTATATATATATATATATATATATATTTGCAAAGTGTGCATGTCGCACACAGTACCGCAATATATTGAGCTGCAGGTGTACTTACTAGATGAGCCCAAATATGTCTATATATATGATCTACCGAAGTGGTGTTGATTGAGCTTTGATTTTTCTCTTATATTGAATCTATGTGTGAAGCTTTGATAACACAAACCTAAGAACATTGTGGGGGACAACAGGCGCAAGGCAGGGTGATGGGTACATATTTAACTTTGATTCTAGCTGCATCAACTGGAGGCTTTATTTGTTGAGCACCCACATTCCCGCTGTTCTCAAGGTGGCTGCAGACATGAAGAAACAAGACCGAACATGAACTGCATTGGTCGATATTTTCTAAAGGAGATCCTGCTACATGTCGATCGAGCGCGTCCCTCCAGCCGCCAAATATACTTATAATATCTACTACATGGATCTCTTATACAACTATAATAAGGCTATAAGGCTTATTGTGCAACCAGCTTTACTATCGCCCTCCCGATCCACAGCCCTCGGTCAACTTAACACGCTTAAAAAACGTGTTAACTTCTTCAGTGACACCGCCATAGGAGACATGTACGAATATTATATAGAATATTTTAGCTTCCAAATAATGTTGAAAAAATTTAATAGAGTTTTAAATCTCATCGAGTAGTACAACTTTGATACAGTGTGTGTCTTAATCCAAGGTTATTTGAAACACTTATAAATTTGAATTTCAAGATTTGAGAACTTAATACTTCTCCGAAGAATGCAATTCTCATATTTCGATGAGTCAAGGAGCTTAATCTTTAACTAAAGTTATATGAAAAAGTACTAACACCTATGATGTAATACCCGATTTTAAGGACAAAACCAGATATGCACCATATGTGAGTTTTAGAAGTCAAATCCCACATATAGCTACAAATAAAGGGTAATATCAAAAGACAATGCATAAATATATAACGTACTTAGTATGAAAGAGATAACCTTTAATAGCAAACAGCGGATAGACAACTCCAAACTCCGGGTATTAACTTCTCTCTACAGGATCCAACTGACTGGTTGATCACAAGCCTAAACTTCTCCTGAGGTTTGGGGGAAATAGCAAGAGTGAG
>Ga0182004_10000092_pt1 | contig 36897 bp, 24 predicted proteins | sample Sormic07211540_1_FD_120479 | JGI IMG/M metagenome (GOLD analysis project Ga0182004, IMG submission 120479) | Endophyte microbial communities from Sorghum bicolor roots, Mead, Nebraska, USA - 072115-40_1 MetaG | ecosystem: Host-associated > Plants > Roots > Unclassified | place: USA: Nebraska...
CCTCGGCGGCTCGACTTGCCCCTGCGCCAACGGCCACCGCCGATATTCGTGGGAATTTGGCGTACGGGCATCAATAATTCAGGTCGACTCAGCACACAGTCACTCGCCCACCATACCACCACCATGCTGGCGCAACGGTCTCTCCGACATCCCGGAACACCCAGCTCCTGGCAACCAGCCGCGCCATGTGCGAGCGGCGCGGACTGCCGGGTGCCGGCACGCCCCCCGCCCCGCCGTAGCGCTCCAGAGTCCAGACGTGTCGAGGGCGCAGCTATCGCGGTCGCGGGAGCGGGAGGGCCAAAAGGCGCGGCTGCTGGTGCGGCGCAGGCCTCAATAATGGCTTCGCGGCGCCTAACCCGACCGGTCGATCGCCCAACGGACACAGGCAATTGCTCCGTCGCCAACGCACGACGCCGAGGGCCGCGAAAGGGAAAGGGAAAGGGAAAGGGAGAGGCAGGACACGTCGATCCCAACCATTGCTCGTGGGTCGCATCATTCAGGCCCCGGGGGCTCCGCTTGTGGAAAGATGCCCGTTTTTTATTTCCGTTCACTCATCCCGCCGGCCGGGCCCACGAATAGATCAGCACATCTTGCCGTGCCCGTTGTTAATCTGTCTCCGAATCTGGCCGCCTGCCGGGGCCAACCAATCACAATCTGCTCCCGCTAAACGTGCTCTTAGCACTAGTCACGGTCAGTATACTCCAGAAGTAAACTCCTTTTCCTTTTCAAGCTTCCTGCGTGGTGATGCGCCAATTTCTGCACTTATCATCGCCCCGTTAATCTAGTTTAGTCAAAGGACGGAATCAACACTTTTTAGCATGTTATTAATCAACGGCCCAAAAGTTGTGATTAAAGATTGGCGCTACATTGTGCATCTGTTCATGCTAGGCCAGGATCCAACAATTCGCTGTTTTTTTGTTCCTTGTTCCTGATTAGCTTTAGTACCTCGTTTGAGAAGCGTCTATATTCATCTGATTAGTAACTACTATTAATACTAAATCAAAACAGAAGGATGGGAAAAATGGGGGAGAAATTAGGTTGGATTTCGAAAAGGGCTAAAAGAAAGCAATCATGGAGCATATGATTTTGCTCTGCTCCAAGGATCATCATATGCCTCGGCGGAGATCCACGACGACCACGCTAACATTATCGGCGCTCCGCCGGGCCAGCGCCAGCTTCGCCAGCAGCATGGCCGCGTCGGAGCACGCCCTGTCGGAATCCTCCTTGCTCACGCCCTTGACAACCGCGGGTCCGTTCTCGTCGTCCGCGTCGGCTGCCGGGAGGGCAGCCACGCCGTTCGGCCGAGCGGCCGGCGCCTGCGGCGGGCCGTTGCTGCGGAAGCACGCCCGGACGACCTCGCACGCCATCTCGTTGGTCACGACGTCCCACAGGCCGTCGCTGGCCAGGATCAGGCACTCGTCGTCGTCGGTGCGCTCCGTCACCGTTACCTCCGGCTCCGACGACACGAACGGCTTTAGGTATCCATCGCCTGCGCGCCCATAAGCCCGTCAGTTCAAATCCAGTGAGTGGCCCCAAAACTATACAGTGGCAAGGGCAAATCAAACTAGAGCTCACCTATGGCTCGAGACATGGCGAGGACGCCGAGAACACGAGCACCATCCCAGTAAATGACGCGGCCGCCCGCCGCCTCGATGCGGGCCAGCTCGTCAGGTCGATCAGGCTGGACGAATCAGGAAATTGAGCACGTCAAGCTCGTGGACAAGTTACGAACGCGTGAACAGTGATGCACGAGCGCGAGAGCAGCGTTATACAGACCTTGTGGTCGACAGAGAGCGGAACGGCGACGCCGGCGCGGGAGAGGACGGCACGGGAGTCGCCGGCGTTGGCGACGACTACGTGTGTGGGGCTGACGACGGCGACCACGGCGGTGGACCCCACGTGATCGCAACGCAAGGGCATCTGCTGCTCGCACCGGCAGGCGGGCTCGTCGCGGCTGCGGCTGGTCGCCCAGCTGGCGGCCTGCTCGTCCAATCGCGCGAAGCTCCTCTCCATGACGCCCTTCCACGCCGTCTCTTCGCCACAACCAGCCTTCCTGTGCTCGTCCGCGACCACCTCATGCATCATGTCCTGGCACAGCGTCGCTACCTACAGTAATAGCGCGAAACTGCGATCAGCATACAGAACAGAACTCTACAGAGATTTTAAATTCCTAGATGTTCGTGTATGCCGTACGTGGGAGCAGCCGTGGCCGTCGAAGACGCCGAAGAAGTGTTGCGTGCTGGTGCCGGGCAGGAAGTCCGGCCTGATGGAGACCATGTCCTCCATCTCGCGCCGTCGGCCGCAGACGGAGGTGACCCCGTACCTAGGCAACCGCTCCGGCAGGGCCGGCCTGTCGGAGTCCGAGCCCGCGTCGGGGCAGGAGCCGGACACCGTGCGCGCCAGCAGCCTCTGCCGCTTGGTAGCGCGGACGTCCTCCGCGACCGGCGCCTCGGGATCAGTCGCGACGCGGAACCTCCTCATCTCCAACCTGCGTCGCCTCCTCTCCAACGCCGAGGAGGCGACTGCCACGGCGGCGGCCGCCGCGGAGACTGAAGCCGCAGCCACGGCGGTTGCCGGCGTGGACTTGGCTTCCTCGCAGCAGATCTCGGCCATTGGAGGCGAGAGCAAGTGGCTGTCTCCCACAACGGCGCGTACGTTACGTACAGGCGCGCCTGGCAACAAGCCCAAGGCTCTCTAGATTTTGTCTGCCCGTCCGCCGAGCGCACGTCGCCGTCGACCTCGGAAATTGGCGAGAGGCCTACTAAACGAAGCACGCTACCCACGCGAAGCAACGCAGGCGACCCCTCCGCTCTGTCCCCCCGGAAATGGATGCAAAGGAAATGGAAATAGCAGCAGCAGCGCAGACGCGAAGCGAAACGGGCACGAAGGCTTCGGGGGCAGTAGAAAAGAGAGGGGAGGGAGGAAGAGGAGGCGAGGCGGGCAGGGGCAGGTGCCCGTCGCCGTCACGGGCAGCGGGCCTCGACAGGTACAGTTGTTGCGACGTGGTCCTGGTCCGGCGCATCGTGGCCGTCCGTCCCGGCAGGATCTGGACGCGTGTTGGCATCTTGCTCAGCGCGGTCGACACGTGGTGTCCATCGGGCCTCCGAGGCGGGCGAGCGCGGGGCCCGCGAGGAGGTTGATGGTAACGGCGGCCACGACGCCGGTGTTATCGCCTAATCCCCGTGCTGCACACACGTGGCGCTCCCCGGTGGGGCAGTCCGCCTCGGCAGCTGATTTAATTGATGCCTACTAGTGTGGTCCCCACCACATGGCCTCTGTCTCTTGGGCTGCCCAGAAAATATCTGGGGCTCCATTTCACTCACTCTCTGCTGGAGCCCACAGGACTCGGGGCCAATGAGATGTGGGGACCGGTGGAAGCGTTGCCCACATGCCAGGGAGAGAGAGCCAGGGCGGGAGCGTGAGCGAATGGGTGTAGTCACGGAGAAGGGACACGTGGTTTGGGGGCGGTCGCAATCAGTGGGAGGGTGGTCGGTCGCGGCACGGGTGGACACGTGTAGAAGGCTTGCGTGGGGGGAGGCGGGGCGGGGGGGCGGGCGGTGGTTGGGCGCTGGCGTGGCCACGTTGGTGGTGAGGGGAGGTGAACCTGGGGAAAAGCGAGGGCGCACGGAGAGAGAAGCCACGCCGTGCCGAGATCTGCCGCTGCAAAGCTGGCTGCAGGGGCGGCCGGGGCTGGGAGTCCGTTGTGGCGCACGCTGCGGAGTGCGCGTGCCGGCCGAAGTGGCGAGAGCCGGAGCCAGCCGGTGGCCCGGTGCACTGCATACGGCCACGCCCGAATGTGGGGCGGCCGGTGCTGAGTCACCGCTCGTCGGATCGGCATGGGGGAAACTCGCCCGGCGCGCACTTCCACGGTGCCGCGGCCACGCGTCCAGATGGATCATCACTTGACACCCGTACACCGTAGCTCGGCGCATGTACTCCGTACAGTACTCACCAACAGTATGGAGTGGTAGCTGCAGTGGTACATGCGGCCTGCCTGTCAGTGCAGCACCAGCCTGTTGAAAGAAGGAACACAGTGACCGCCGTTTTCTTCATGCTCCCTTCGGATTGGCCATGACCTGGCAAGCATGATCTGCAGTCAAGAAAAGCGGCTCAAATCAGATCAGTCAATGCGCCAATGAGAAATTACTCATCTTTCATGTACTCATGTGGTCATCACCGAGCGAAGGTCGAAGGACTAGGCTACCAGTGCGTAGTTAAGCAGGATTGTGCAGATGCACCACCAAAGTACGTCGTCGTGCGCTAGCTATTTAGCGATGGCTCTTTGCAAGTCGTACAAGTCAATTTCTTGGTGGCGTGGCGTCTCTGGCGTCATAAAAGTTTGCTCACTCTTTCGAGCATAGTACACGGAGAGAACTAAAATTACACCTACTCCGTCATGTATGTATACATGCAATCTTGTCACTCTACTTGGAAGAAGCAACTGCCATGCTGCAACAGCGTGACGTATGGACAAAGGGAGAACGAGCACTGAAGAAGAATTTTGCCTCAAACACCATGGCTGACGCCTTGAAAATCACTATCAGTGACGATGCTATGATGCAGGACTGCCTGCCTTTTGCTTTCTCTATTCGGAATTCTGGCGTTTGGATCCCTTCATTTTGATGAAATTAAAATATATATAATAGACTAGGCTATTTAGTTTCGAATTTAATATTCCTTGATTTTTTCATGCTCACAAATATACCTATATCAAATTCATAAGGTGAGAAATGAAAATGAATTCTATAGATCGTTATGATATAATTTTATTCTCCAACTTATAGCACATCCTTCAACTCACTTCCCTACAATAAAACAATTGATGTACAAACATATTCAATATACAACTCTATTAGCTTAATTAATCAATATCTAAATTATAAATTAGAATGAATTTAATTCCAAGAATCCAATGTAGCGCGTGTTCTGGAAAAAACACTCGAAAACTTGAGTTTTTTTGTTTTCTACTAATAATAAGAAAAAAGAATCTCCTTAGTTCCTACATTGTGGTGGACAACTGGAACCAAAACATATGAAAACAAACATCAAGCTGAGTGCTACACAGCTAACTCATGAGCTACAACCACCCTGAGAACCACCCTCCTTTTCTCATTCTCCACATATTGCCATGTCTTTCTCTCCATCAGTTTCACAATTCCAAAGGATTGAAAATTGGTCACATCATTGATTCATTGTTCTGTTGTGCATGGTTATCGCCACTATTCTAAGACAACAGTATGAGTATGGCAAAACAAAGTGGATATCCACACTTCAGCTTTATAAAAGCATTTTTATAGAATGTGCCGACTATGTTTTAAATTATTAGTGAAATTCTAATAGAAAACAACTGAACTAAACCCAGCAGAAAAGCGAGAGAGAAAAAAAAAACAAAGGGGACAATAAAATAAATAATATGGTAAAAAAGCAAAGAAAAAAGGCACCTAAAACACCGGGAGTTTCGAATTTTCTGTCAATCAAAGCTTACGACTTGATGTTTCTTCCATATTTTCGTATTGGGTCAAGTTAAAGTACATGACGTGTACAACTTTCATGTTTCCACCTGATAAAGTATATATTCTAGTATTTATCTAAACACTATTTAAAGTGGCACCTCAGCATGTGTACTTAATTTAACTCAGAACTCAGGTTTCTATCTCGTAGGCAGATTCGAACCTAGGTTTGGACTTTTTATTGTTTATTAAGCATTAAGGCATCATAATCTTAAAAGAGATCAAGCATATCATATATCTTACTTCATAACTCATGTATTAACGTTTTGCAATGTTTATTGAAATAATTTAATCTAAAACACTCTCAAACTGTCCAACGACAGTATGTTCTATGTTTCATGCATTATAAGATATATGCATGACATACATGTGCATTGTCTTTAGCATTTATGAAAAGAAAATAGCTTGTTTTGAACGCTTTTAAATTTGATTTCACATTAATAAAACCTAGGTTCGATTATATGCTTTGTTAAGGAACTTTGAATTTCGTTCGAGCATTTATGCTGATAAACTGCATTACAAAATAGGTCGTGCTGTTCTTAAAATTCCAGTATCTTTTGGTTAAAATAAAAAAACAGGTTCCAGTATTTCTGGCCTCTTGGGTCCAGCACCCCCGAACAGATTAACAAGACTTGGATACATACAAGCCCAGCCCATGACTTATCACAGTCCACGGAGTGAAGATGCATACACTAATGACCTAATGGGCTAATAATTGCACGGCCCGGGCAGAATATCCTTTCCATGTAGCGATCGATGCTACGGATGAAGCCCATTAGTTCTATACTTCTGCCAGTGAAGTGAAGCAACACTGGTCACTGGCAGCCCCTTCTGAGTTACCCAGAACGTGCTTCTCCTCATACGATGGCGAGTGCCAACACGACGTCTCCGATACGTAGGAGTAGGAACCGGGGACTCCGGGAGCGAGTCGTCGACGTATGCATGCGGTGCACTATGAGACGCAAATTGCTGTAATGGTTAGAGCAAGGTCAAGCATAAACCATTGAAGACCACCTGTTTACCTCCTTCAAATTGCCAACCGGGCAACTGAAGAGAAGTTGCATGAAAACTTTTTTTGATAACTTTGCATGAAAACTTGAAGTAAAGACAAGCTATTCCGCGTCGAGCTGATGAAGCGGTACGTCGCGTGCAGCGCCTCACTTTCAGCCAGGGTCAAAAGACGCTTGACCCTGGACCTCACTTTCACCAGCAGCTAGCTGGTGATGAGAAGAAGCAATAATCCGGTCCAATACAACGACGATGACGAGGCAGACAAATCGCAGGTCGTAAGCCTAACGCCGCGAACCGGCCAGAATTCTCGCTTTCCTCTCCTGTCCGGTTGTCCCCTGCGGCCCTGCCCTTGGTTTGTTTACCTTTTTTTTCTTTTTCGTTTTTATTTACAGTTCTAATGGAATGGAGGACGTTGATGTTTAGAATGAGGTGGGTCTTGGTAGCCGTTTCCTCCACTTGCCACTTGTACGTAGATCCCCGGCGATGCGATGCCATGCGCCGCCGTCGCTTTCTCACTTCGGTTCTGGTCTGAACTCTGAACGTCCACTCACTCGTCTTTGACCTGCAAGTGCAACGCTCCCTCCCGCTGCCACACGCGCACAAACCCACCATATTTTCTTCTTCTTCTCTCCTGCTCACTCGTTTTTGAGTGACTCCGTGTGTATGTCATGTCAGTCCGCGCGGCTCCGATCGACAGACAACGACGCTTTTCAATTTTGTTCGCTAGGATTACGAGTTGGTTTGGTTGGAAGGCCGGTCGGCCCTCCTTCTCGCTACCCGTTTCACAGATGTGGTGGACGAACCAAGAGGGCGACCCGATCGAAATCATTGCAGCGATGCTCGGTGCGGGGACACGCGCAAACGCTGACGGGGACGCTAACGTCCGTGGTACGTACAACTCCACTCCGTGGTACTACGCTCGTTGTCGTCACCGTGCGCCTGTTTTAGCCTGGAGCGCGACGAATTGAACTTTTACCTGGCTGACTAGCCGACGTAAAACCGGGACCGTAAATGTGGACTAGTTCACTTTACGTGCGTACTTTCGCATCAAATGCCGTTCGCCTTTCCACTTTTAACCTCGCCGAGCGTCACTAGGGCCTTGTTTAGTTCACCCAAAAAAAATCAAAAACTTTTTAAGATTATCTATCACATCGAATTTTACGGTATATGCATAGAGCATTAAATATAGATAAAAATAAAAATTAATTATATAATTTGTCTGTAACCGCGAGACAAATCTTTTAAGTCTAGTTATTCTATGATTACAACCGTGAATCGTCTAACCAGCAGTTCGATAAATGTGAAAAAAAAAACCCTCATCTGTCTGACCGGCCCACTCATCCGGTAACGGACTCCTATATACAGGTGGAACATGAGGTTCGGAGTTTTTTTCCGGACGTGAGAGTTTTTTTTTTTTTTTTTGAATCGTCACTGTCATTGCCGAGAGACCGGAGCAACTATATTCCTGTAGAAAACTGCAGCTGCGGTTTCCAATGTCATGAAATTTTTGTCGACGCGTACGATTTCTACTGTCGACTTGTCCAGCCAGCGCAATCGCGCCAACGACCCGGCAGGTTGGGCCGGGGAGCCCACACGGAGTTGGCCTTTGAGACTTTGAGGCGGGAGGGAGCCATCTTTCTATTCTCGGCCATGCCTGTCAAGCTCAGCTGGTACCAGACCGCGGCAGCTTCCGCCGAGTCTTGTCTCCGCCGCCGGGCTTGCCACCCCAAAAGTCGGGTCAAATCAAGGAACTGGACGGAGCGAGGATCGGAGAAATCTTTGCGGCATGCATGATGCCACACTTGCCATTAGCGTTCCTGTGTCCACGTACGTTCCGGACTCCTTTGTGTTCGTCATATGTTCACAGCGTAGCTGGTTGAAACTAGGAGTAGCTAGCGGTATCAGTAGGTTAGAGTTGATGATGTAGTGCGGAGTAGCTTATTGTTTCTCCTTTTTTAAAAAAAACTTCGACCGGATTCGTTTCCTTGGTAAACTGTAGTAAAACTGTTTTCTTCACAAAACAAACTATAGAGAGGTAGAAATTGATGGAATCACCAATCACTATCATTTACTTTGTTGACTCTGGTCTCTCCTTGCATTGTAATTGTGATAGTAAGGGCCTGTTTGGTTCCACAAGATTTTTAATATTATCCATCACATTGAATATTAGGACACATGCATAAAGTACTAAATACTTCATAATTGAACGAATCTTTTGAGCTTAAGTAGTCTATAAGATTTTATTTATCCATCGAGTATTTAGTACTTCATTATTGTACTAATTAGGAGTATATACTATTTGAAAAACTAAAACAACAGCTAGAGAATAATTTACGAAACAAATCTTTTTAGCCTAATTAGTACATAATTGAATATTGATTATCAAATAAAACGAAAATGCTAGATTGTCTATTAAATTTTATCACTCCCAATTAAACACCCCTAAGAAGTCGGAGCCAAATAAAATCGGACCAAACAAGCCCTGAAAACCACAAGTGTTTGATCAGACGAATGGCATGGAAAGTTAGCAAGGAAGGAGACGTTAGCATCCGAGACACGTCCCTCGTCGTCAACACGACTTGATTGTCTGTCAACGACTACACATTTAAGTACACGGCAACTTAACCACAGTAAAAAAAAACTCAACTCCGATAGGTTCGAAGAAATGGGGTCATATGGCCTCATGGGGACATACTGTGCTGCCATTAGCAGCATCCTACCCCGTTGATTTGGGTCACCAACTAATTAACTAGCTACTGTAACTAACAAAAGCCTCTTTTGGAGAAATAATGAACGAGTTCAGTGAATTGGCGCTATTCTCTCGATGGACAACGTGCACATACCGTGTATATGGTAACATCAGTAAAAAAAAAAATCTTGTTCTCAATCCGTCCTAGACAAAAGCCATGCACGTCGGCGCTCTAGTCTGATTTCAAAATAAAGCACAAACAATTGGGTTACCAAGGTATACATTGTTCTCAATTACTATCTAGATTTGCTAATATATTTCATAACGAATTTAATGATACATATTTTGTATCATAAAAGTCCTAACATTTTAACATGTGTGCTGTGGGTAAATCAAACTCGTTCCGTGATGAGACCCTAACATGTTATTATATATACCTATTCTATGATCATCCTCACAACACCACACATGTGAAGTTTTTGCACCCGTGTCTGGTAGGCCGCTCACGGATTTAGAGCATCCATTCTATGTGTGTGGCACAAGGAATGTATCACCATATGCATAATTGCATTAATATGCATAGAAAATTAAAACACAAGCAATTATTCCTAGTCGTTGCAAGGAAAAGCTTGCCGGTGTAGGAACCGTGGTAAGCAAGGTTAGGGATCCATACACGCCGCCTACTTCAATTCCTAGCTCAGTGAGGTGAAATAGTGCTGGGCAGAAGTTCCAAACATTATAATTCATCAATGATATTGTCCACTATGGTTTCATATCCACAAGTTGTTATTTAGTTTTTCTACAACATTTGTTGTAATTCATCTTTCGTACTTAAAGAATTTCAAGTCTTGAATGGCCTTTGCTTGAATGTTATTATTTAGCTTTTACGAGATTTGTTTACACTATTTAATTGTCCATTGTGGTTTCATATCTTGAAAAAAAAATATACTAAAAGCCAAAGGTTGCAAAAGTGATACCCAAAGAAAGATAATTAGATAGTAATAATATCTTGATTTTGATGCAGTACCTTCATATTTTGACACTTGTTCAACCCATGAGAGCGCTAGCCGATGACGCAAAACAATCCTCAATGACACATGAGTTGTTTAGCTAAGGCTTTTAGAAAAACTTCTCTCACCTACAAGTAAACCCCACACATCATAGACAGTAAGCTTGCATCTTCTTCTTCTCACCAGTAGGGGGTGGCCGCGGCGCGCCCACCTGTTGGGGTTGGGCTTGGGCTGTGGCTTCGGGGGAGGCATGGTGGTGGCAGCTAGCCACAGAGTTGAGGCGTGGGGCTGGTAGGTAGAGCTTACGCTGAAAAGCTACGATTGAGCGAGACAACGATGAGGTTGTTCGGTGGCGCGGATGGGAGCACGACGTTGCGGAGGAGAAGATGTTGCGAACGGGAAAGAAGGGGAAAAGAACGAACCAGTATCTACATAACCACTAACTAGTGACAGGTGGATAACTTTTTTTTTTGCCCCAAACCGGTTGAAAGAAAGGGAGTTGCTTTGAGTTTGACTTACCATGAAATCAAAACACTATTTTTTTTGGAGTGATACGGAGCGTATACCTATCGTAATATGTTTTAACTTTTGGCGTTGAAATTTCTCATGGAGTTACGTTGTAGAGCTTGCTAAAAAAAACCTTCTAAAATCTAGAGGGACAGACCGGATAGAGTTATGTCTGACAACCAGGATAGATTTAGGACGTGTTTGGTTCGTAGTCGCAACATGCCACACCTAAACTATGTGTGTTTTGTTGTTGCCACATGCTAGATATGTCAAAAGTGTGGTGTTCTTTCCTATGTGATTTTGTGCCAGGTCATACCAAATGTGTGACGTTTGTTTTGATCGTCAGACGTGCTGTGAGAGCTAAACAGGTCCATAATACAGGGCAGGCCAGATGGAGGGAGGTGGGGGCCATTCGCCCCTGGCCACCGCCGCTTGGAGCATGGAGCCTCTTCTAAACGTCATCAACAAATTTGCAGCTATATGAGTTTGGAAAAGAGAGGTTAAAGGTAGAAGATAATAAGATCCTCGTAGCATATTTTTCTAAATTTCCCTGTGCTACGCAGTTTAGGCTTACTAGGGGCTCTTCTTTTTTACAAGAGAAATAGAACAATATTAACTAATGACAGAGTTATGGCTTTACGAATTACCTTGGCACTTTTCTTCCATGCAGCTATACTAATCGTATATCGGAGCTTAATTCTTAAGCAAAACATGCACTTGCTTAGATGCCCAAAATATTCAACCGAAAGATCGTTGCGGCCATGTGCTCTAGCTTCCAGGGATTTAAGTTGAGACCAGAAGAAGGCATGGCCGCATGGGCGATAATATTACACTATGTGAACGCAGCTATATGGATTCACTCACGAAGCAAGCGATGTCCACGCGCATTCGGGTTTGAACGAACGCATAGTAAAACCTCCGAATTCCCGCCGGCCGTTCTTCCAGATAACGGTCAACCGCCACCATGTGTACGTCGTTTGTGCAATTGTGTTCCAGCATAGCATAGGCCTTATTTAGTTCGGAAAAGTCGTTTGTTTGTGACAAATATTATTCGATCATGGATTAATCAAAAGATTCGTCTCGTGATTTACAGCTAAACTGTGTAATTAGTTTTTATTTTCGTCTATATTTAATGTTTCATGTATGTGCCACAAGATTCGATATGACGAGGAATCTTGAAAACTTTTTGGTTTTCAGGGTGAACTAAACAAGGCCATAGTTTCAGTAAAGCAGGACCGACATGCGTTTGGTCTAAAGAAAACTAAAAGAAACAGTAGTAATATCGCAAAAAAGCCTGTAAAATGAAATGAAGAGAAAAATTCCGCTGGAATCGGCCCTCCTGAATCCTGGTCTTGTACTCCAATCAGAATCAAGTTTTGGTCGCACACAGAGCATTGTTTTGTAGTGGTAGAAACCCTCAAATCCAGTGGGTTAAGCAAGCAACTTACTTTGTCCGTAACCTCGGACTGAGCCATGACAAACCGATTTCTCTTAAAATAACACACGAGCTTGGCTCGCGAACCCCCACCCCACCCGGTCCCGGAAATAAACAAATCCGGCGCTCCCCCAATCAAACGCTTCAACCAACGCTCCGTCTTCTGGTAAGCGCGCGCCTACCATTGAGGCCAGGCATTCCCACGGGGCGACCGTGTCTTCCTCCTCGTGCTTGCCTACTTACACACACACACACACACACACACACATAGCCGTCGCCATCGCGGCATCGCCACCTCTGTCTCCTTCTCCGTCTTTCCTGTTATCTATTCTCCGCAGGGGCAGCGGCAATAAGTTCGCGGGCGCCTTTCCCTCCTCTCTGCCCCAGCGCGAAAGAGCTAGCACCACCAGCGCCGACCCCCCGATATATAAGAGGCTCCGGCCGTCCGTCACCCATACCGAATTACCAACCCAACCAGACCTGTACCGGGCGCAAAACCGCGTGGAGGGGATCGTGGAGTACCAGCCAACAGCACCAGCGAGGCCTCGGCCGCCGACAGCCCTGTTGAAGCTCTACCGGCCGGAATCTCTTCTTCATGTCCGGTGGTATAATAACACGCCATTGATCGAGGAGAGCGTTGCAGGATCGGAGCGAGAAAAGTGAGCTGAGAGATCTCGATAAAGTTCACCCATGGTTGTGCAGAAGAAGCCATGGCTGCCCGTCGACCTTCGGCTGCCGGCGGGGCCGCAGGCGTCGCTGGGGATCCTGGCGTTCGAGGCGGCGGCGGCCATGTCCAAGCTGCTGTCGCTGCACCGCTCATTGTCGGACCAGGAGGTCTCCAGGCTGCGCTCCGACGCCATGCGCTCGCCGGGCGTGGCGTACCTCAACTCCACCGACCAGGTGTTCCTCCTCAGGCTGGCCTGCGCCGAGCTGGTCGTGTCGCTGGACGCCGCGGCGGCCGCCGTCGCGCGCCTCGGCCTGCGCTGCGGCATCGACTTCGGCGGCGTGTACGCCTGCCTCAAGGCCGGCGCCCCCGACGCGCGCCTCGACCCGCTTGTGGCTAAGGGCCTCAAGGTGAAGGCCAAGAAGATGGAGCGCCTCGTCGCCGCCACGGCCAGGCTCTGCTCCGAGATGGAGGCGCTCGACGAGCTGGAGTCCGCCGAGCGGAAGTTGAGCGTCCGGGGATGGAGCCGCCTCAGCGGCCCGATCCCACAGCATCCGCAGCAGGCGGCGGCGGCGGCGGCGGCGGCCCAGCAGCAGCAGCAGCAGATGGCCGGGGATTCACCCGGCGCGGAGTCGCTCCGGCAGGAGCTCAAGACGCAGCAGCTCAAGGTGAAGCGTCTCAAGGAGGAGTCCCTGTGGAACCAGAGCTACAAGAAGGCCGTGGGGCTCATGGCGCGCGCCGCCTGCGCGGTGTTCGTCCGCATCTGCTCCATCTTCGGGTCATTCGTGCCAGGTCTCCCGCCGCCGCTGCCGTCGGCCACCACGGACAGCGTCCAGACCCGGCTGTCGAAGCTGCTGCACCCGCGATCGGGGAAGGCGAAGGCGTCGTCCGGGCCGATCACGCGTCGGGACGGCCCGTCGCGCGTGCACCCGCCGATGACGAGCAACTCGTGCCCGATCATCGGGCGTCCCCCGCCGGGCCAGCACAAGTCGTCCCCCACCAACTGGCGCAAGCTCCTGGACGCGCCGTCCCGCAGCGTCGGCGGGGCCGGGCTGGACCAGCAGTACGCGAACGTGATCGTGTCCGCGGAGGAGCTGCTGCGGATGGAGGCCGAGGGCCGTCAGGAGGAGGCCGCGGCGGAGCGCGCCGAGATGTACGAGATGCTCCCCGCGAAGCTCCGCGCGGCGGTGCGGTCCAAGCTCCGGGAGTGGTGGCGCGACCCGGGCCCGCTGGACGAGGCCCTGGCGCGCGGGTGGAAAGACGGCGTGGACCGCATCATGGCGTGGCTGGGCCCCATGGCGCGCGACACGGTGCAGTGGCAGGCGGAGCGGAACATGGACCGGACGCGCCGGTTCGACGGCGCGCCGCGCGTGTACGCGCTGCAGACGCTGCGGTGGGCGGACAAGGAGAAAGCCGAGGCGGCCATCGTGGAGGTGCTCGTCGCGCTCAGCTGCATCTGCTGGTACGAGGAGCGCCGGCGAGGCTCCGTCCGTCTCGGTTAATGAATTGAACCGTTCAACGCCTTCTTGCTCTCGCTCGATCGGATCGGACGTGGCGGTTGGGCGTTTTTTTTTTCTTCTTGTTCCTCTTCTTCGCCTGCGTGCGTTTGTCAAAGGTTTGATTTGAAGAGTTGATTTTTTTGGGCCGGGAGTAGTAGAAGTAGAAGCTAGAATGGTGGTGCGTTCAACGGGTTAGGAAGGAAGGAGACAAACACACGACTGTACGGTAGTAGCAGCAGCAGCAATAGTTGAAACGAAATCGTTGATTGGTTTGCGCGTTGGGGTGGCTGTCAGCGGCTTGACGCCGACAATTGGGGCCTCGCTCCCCACTCTCCCGTCGGTCTCACGCTGGTGACAGAGTCCGGTGTAATACATAAATGTCACGAGAAAGTAAGGATTGTGTAATAGTATATATTGATTCTTTGAAATTCATCCGGTCTAAGTTTGTAACCCGTCCTTTGATTTCCTGACTTCCCAACAAAATTCTGGATGGCTCTAAAAAAACAAAGTTCTGGGTGATTTTGTTGTCAATTCATTTAAATGGTAGGAAATGCCAATTCAACCCTCATAGGTGACACTTGTGTCCCTTCCATGAAGGTTGTGTGTGAGGGAAAATATTCAAGGAAAAAATTGGGAGCGTGTGTTGTAGACGACAATGCGAGGATTGACATGTGAGTGTTGTGGGCTGGGAGTGGAGGAGTGTGCGGGAGCTAGCAGTAGATCCGGTAAGAAGGGGAAAGATGAGCGTAGAACTGATGAGGCCGCTCCAATGCTAATTAAAGTGGGAGTTTCTTGGTATGTTGATGGATGAGAGCCAACTCCGTGTTTCCAATGAGAAAAGATTTTCACCGTGTTCTCTTTCTTCGAGTAGGTACATTGCTACATATCAATAGCTTCAAAAGTCATCTCATGCAATAGCACGCAAAATTTTTAATCACATGAAGGAGCGAGCGGAAGGAGAGAGAAAGAGGCAGTTGTTTTATGAAGCAACCGTCTCATGATGAAAAATTTAGAACTATAGAACTATGAGGATAAATTAATTTCTATATTTGTCTTAAGTTAAACCTTTTAAAAATCGAGCAAATTTAGAAAAAGGGCAACGATATTTATGACTAAAAATGTACACATTATGAAAATATATTACACGGTGTGTATCTAATGATACTAGTATGATTAGTGTCACCAATCTTTGAACTTTTTTCTATAAATTAGGTCAAACTTAAAAAACATTTGATTTAAGATAACTCTAAAATTGATTTATTTGGGGACCGTGGAAGTACGACTTAGTGTTTCTATGCAATTTACAAGCTTACCTTTGTTGATTGTACAAGTTGTGGATAACTGAATTACTATAATACAACTTAAGATAACTCAACATATGAGTTGGTTGTTCAATCATCTCATGATTACTTGGCAGCCATCCATAAAACTAGCATGTTTGCTTGTCTAAAAAATTATGGCTAAAAGTATTATTCGCCGATTTATTATGAGAAAAAAACTCTGCTAAGTGTCAGAAAAAATATGATTTATAAGACAAAAGAACGGTATACATGGCAACCGAATTAATACTATGAGTTTTATGGATGGTTGCCAAGTAGTAATTGGGACTGGCCTACGAAGGTGTACGTACTATACCGAAGTAAGAAAACCGTGGCTTTCAAATCCCGTTTTGTAACTAACTGAATTCAGTTACACACTCTTCCATTGCTCCTAATGGCATCACGCCCAACACTTTACGTTCACATGCTTATACAAATCACCGCAGATTAGTAGTTGCATTAGGCCATAAACAATTTGCTAGCTCACTGATTAGGCGAGCATAAAGAAGCATTATTTCTAAAGGCATCTCGAAAGAAGAACCTACAAGCAAAAAAAAAAAAGAAAAGAAAAGAAATGCCCCCTGCTGCCGTCCTACTCAGAGAGGCCGAATGGCGTAATTCACATGGCTCGAAGCTAGATTACAACACTTTGATTACTCTATTGCGCATTTGCGCAAACCATGCCTCAGAAACAAAAGCTAATTTTGCTGGTCAAAGCAGCAACAGCCTACCAGTAGTTAGTAGGTAGGTCGGGCTCAGGCTACAGCAAGGACATAATTTTTTAAACCCTAACATCAGTGACGAGCAGTCGCTAATCCTGTGTGCGTGCGAAGGGCGAAGGCTTATCTCTAAGCACGCATCGTGCAGCTGGGGGTTTAATTTCAGTCAACCATCGTTATCTCTTCGTATTATATTACTGCCTGGGATCGGCAAGACGCACTCGGCGCTGGCCGCATTTGTTGTTGTGTTCTTGGTCGGGCTGTGCATGCAGTTGACGGCCAGAATGGATGGGCATGGGGGCATGCAGACGACTAGTATATATGAGATGAGGAGAGGAGGACACAGGAACAGGAGGCGACTCGGAAGAAACGCGCAGATGCAAATATGCGCATACAACTCACGCACACACCCGAACCCGCCAATCATTATGCTCTGCCTACATGATTTGTTAAGTGCTGACCTTTTTTTTCTTTTTCCTTAGCTTTTTTTTTTTCTGTTTGCCCAGGGAAGCAGTAGTACTGATCTTCTTCTTTATTGTTGTTTCAATCGGAGGATCTAACTAAAGGACGGACCTAGTCGGCACCGATTTTCGGTGGAGTATTAAAATGTATTCGTAAATCAAGTACAGCAAACATAAACCTATGTTAACAACTAGTCTAAAAAGTATGCAACCTCAAGACCACATGATAATGAAGCTCCACGCGTCGGTGCCACGAGGCAGTTGACAAAAATGTGGCAGATTTATTATGTCAAAGTAGCTGTAGATTGTTTTTTATTTTTGGTGAAATAGGGCAAGTTATTTGGTAATTCTTGATTTTAAGGGAAAATCCGACCTTAGCAACAACGTACAGCCAATCCTTAGAGAGTTTTAAGCTCAACTGTTGATTATCATATAAAGGGGAATTGCACACTTTAATAATTACGAGAAGTCTATTAATCTATTATTGCTTAATTTGGACGTCTTCTGATTTCTGAATCATCTCTAATGCTTTGGACGTCTTCTGATTTCTGAATCATCTCCTTGTTTCCTCACGCTGCAGCAACACCCATCCTTATGTCCTCGCCAAAAAAAAATGTTACAATAGCTGCAGATTTTTGAATGTATTTACTGTTTCTTTGTTTACAACACCGGCCAAGTCAACTCATCAACCATCGATCTCAGATAATGACACTTCTCACTTCACAATCCAAGTATCTTTAAATTTTGACTATGATTGGAACTCTGGAGATCAGACTTAAAAGGAAATCTATGTGCAGCTACTTGGCCTGTCAACTGCCTTTGCAATTGCTTTAGTCAAAGAGTGGTTGAGCCATTCCAACCTTACAACAATGATTGGCTAAATATGATAAACGTTACTGACGACCTCTTGATCTTTAAACATTAGATTATCTTCCGTCCATTTCCTTCCTTACGCATTGAGCTAAATCCCATGATCTCAGACTACACCCACGCATGCAGTTCGACTGAATAATGCCAGGCAGGCAGCCAGATCCGGGTAATTTGCGCTTACGTGAACTAAAAGTCTCGCGATAATAATAAGCTGCACATGCTTGTGGCCATGGATTCAATCGCTTCACACTCACATGTCCATTTTAGGGCTTCAGGTCAGATGAGTGCTAGTCGGCTAGATCCGATGAACTCAGAGGCTTCCGACTCATTTTTTGCTTGTAATGTCATGCTAGACAGCTGGTTTCTGACGTTCACCTACACTATTTCATTCAGAATTCAACATGCCTAGCTGATGACTAGCTGTGTTTTGGAGACCTTAGATTATGCCAGGGGTCGATCTAGCTTTCCCGTGATACCAGGGGCTCAAGGATTACGATTGCAAGTTTGCCACAGCCCACAGCGCCGGCTGACGAAACGTACGCTCTGTCGCCGCGCGGGGGCAGGATTTGGCCAAGGTGGACTAGCCCTAGCAGCGCCCCATCGTCATCCGCAGACGGCGGCGCCCCGCTCCCATTGAACCCTCGACGAGTAGACGTCACGGGGGACTCACTCAAGAGAATGAGGGGAAGCTCACGTGGTGCAGCTCAGCTCAGCAGCCCTTCGCCGCCGCCTCCCCGAGCGGCGAGCGTAGCGAAACCGAGCACGGTGCCAGGCACGCTTCGCCGCGGAAGAGGCGTTGGAACCAGCCGTGCGAGACCGCACACGGAGGCTAAGGCCGTGTTTACTTAGCAAAATTTTAGTTTTGGCTATTGTAGTATTTTCGTTTTTATTAGACAAATATTATCCAATCAAGGAGTAACTAGATTTAAAAAAAAATCATCTCACAAATTACAGGTAAATTGTGTAATTAGTTTTTATTTTCATATATATTTAATGCTCCATATATACGGACTAAAGATTTGATGTGACGGAGAATCTTAAAAATTTTTGCGAACTAAACAAGCCCTAAAAACTGGTTTTGCCGTGTTCCACTCGTTCGCTGATTAGTCGAAGAGAAAAACACCGTCTGCACATGACCACAACGGAAGCACGGAGCACGGGCCACCGGCTGCCGGCCACGTACGCCTTCGCCGTCTGCCCGTGGAGACGACTAGACGAGGCCTCCTCGGACGGCAATCCGCAGTTGACTGTGTGCTGCGAGTAGTTTGGAATGTTTTCTTTCGTGGAACATACACGTATTTCAACTGCAAACATAAAGCGGGCGTTCAGGATTACTCAAAATTCAGATCGTACCAGAGAATTATTTGGAAAGACAAAGGAAAGTCCAAAAAAATGGATACCTGAAATATCAGCCACAGCCCACAGGTCTCAGGTAATACTGAAATTTCTGTTTATCGTCCCTCCCTTAGGTCCTATTTAGATGCACTAGAACAAACAACTAATCCTATTAGCTCCCATATGTGGGCTAATTGACAAGACTAACAATTAGTCTGCATGTTTGAATCGTCAGGGACTAAAAATTAGTCAATTAATTGTTAGTCCTTGGATCAACAATGCCTTAATAAAAGGGAGGAGAGGTATCCTTTTGGCCATCCAAACTATTTTCTGGATGTGCTTTTGGCCATGCAACTTTAAATTCAGAAATATTTGATCACCAAAGTATCATTACTAGATAAATATGGTAAATTTAAGTTAAACATGTTTGGTACTCTATTTTGAGTATGGATTCTCTTGATTGATCTATAGGTTTAATATAACATAAAACGATGATTTAAATAAATAACGACATGACTATAATGAATGAAACAGTAGGATCAACCACCTAAATAACTCCAAATCTAGCACCAATAGACATTATATATTTAGAAACATTTAGTACTAGTTTAATTTTTTTATTTATGATTTTACAGAATAGACTGGTTTTTATATTTTCAGAAAATATAAAACCACGTCTGAAACCAGCTAGATTATGACTAAATCTTTTCAGCATTAATATTACGATTGTCAAATATTTTTGGTTTTATAGTTACATGGTCAAACATGAACTTGGGATGGCCCCAACTTGAGATTCTCATTCGGCATTGGTTTTATAGCGGAAAAAAAGGACTTCTTGCTAGTAAGAAACCAATGCCGAATGAGAAGCCAGAATGGTGACACTGCCGAGATTTGCCCCTGGAGTTACCTAATTAAATGTTGGGGCCGGGTCGAGATCGAGTCAGACGGAAAAAAATTGTCAGGTCAAGTGTTTCGGCCGTGCCCACAATACTTTAATTGTACTTTTTAGTGAACGAACAATATTTTTCTCACATAATAAATCAGTATAAACATCAACATAAGACAAAACGAAAAGGGGATCAGAATTTTTACGGATATATATATATAGGTTGGTTAGGTCAAGTGGTCCATGATCAAGTCTACTAGAGATGCACTCCTTGGTGGAACCATGGCGTAATGGTTTTCAACTTTGGAGGCTGTACATGGTCACAATATTGCAGACACTGAAACTTCTCGAGTTTGCCAAATCCAACTATGACATAAGGAATAAGGGAATTTGTCAGCAGCTTAATAAGAAAAATACTAGCATTATGGTGTTGCATTAGGATAACTGCACACTAGTCTCATAGTGTAAGACGTGATGGAGAATTTACAATACTTGAGTCACACAAATTAACTTTTACATTCAGATAACAAAAGCTATAGAAAATCTCACAAAACTTTAGTAGGCATTGCTGTACTACCGGTCTTTCAGTCATATATGTCTACCGCTCGATGTTCCAATGATTTCGGCAACATCGTCATTTACTCATTTATTTGCTGTACTTCACTCGCTTCACTTTGGACAATACCTCTTCCCTGAGAAACATCTTACAGGCTAAGTGAACACGGCGTGCTAGTTTCCATGAGCTCTTTCTCAGAATGTGTTACGCTTGTATGGCCCGTTTTCATCCCACAGCCTGGAGCTAAGCAGTTGCCATAAAATCAAGGCAAAGAAAATCAGTCACCATATATGTTAGTTTCAAAAAAGAAATGCCGGCATTAGTGGAAAATTGTAAGAGTAGCTGGTAGCCGCTATGCCTTGTCTAGCTCCAAGAATGTGAGAGGCATTGCTACACACCCCTTTCAAAAGAAAGTGGGCATTGCCGCATTGCTGAACTAAAAGGGTTCATGTAGGCTCGTTGCCAGTAGTGCAAACACTAATATCAGAAATCCACGGCCTACTATGCTTTTTAATACTACGAAACCATCACAGCAAAGCATCTCTAATGATGGAAACCCTTCCCACACACGAGTGCTCTAGTTTGTAACTGAAACCCAAAACTGCAGAAGGAAGAAATCCAAAATTCTGAAAAATACAGGAAGTTGGAAAATTGAACACTTCCTTGAGAAACCAGATCCTGCCCTTTCCTGTTGCGAGGCCAATTTTTTGGGGTCTCAATGCATATTTCATGAGAGTGTCATGCACATTAAATAGAGTGCCACATAAGCAAAATTGTTGACTTGGCAGGGTCATTAAATGAAGGAGTTTCATAAGATGAGAGAGGAGTTTCATCCCCATAAAACTCAAATGGCTCGGTTACCTAGTTTATAGTCTTGTTAACTGTGCTATAAACTATAAAACTATGCATTGAGACTAGCCTTACCCTGGTACCACCGATACACACACACACACAAGTACCCAACACATCAGCATCACATAAACAAAGTCTCAGTATCTTATATTAAGGCAACACAAGTTCCAAAAGAACTGAAATAACTAAACTCTCTGAGGCAAGTTTGCAGCGCGGGCACAAAGTTGCCTCCACTATCTGACCACCACGAGACTTACTGAAAACTGGTACTAGTAATTTCTCCTATCTGACTGATAAACTTTTGATTTGACAATGATGGGTCATCTATGCCAAACATAAAAGATAGCTTTCAAATAACCCAATATAGAGTGCTGACATATGTGTTAGCTTTAGAGTGCCAAACTACCCATAAATTGCCAAAAAAAAATCTACAAAGTAATCAAAACAAGTCAACCATTCAGCAATGTTTTTCAACAATACTTTGTGCTATGGCTTATCAGCCAAACGATCAAGGCGGCAAAGGAAAAGGATACTACTTTTATCTCCGAACAGCCAATGCAAATCAAATAGAGACCCGAATGTAAGCGTGCAATGGAACTTGGAACAAACATACATGGGCCACGGCCCACGGCTTGATAAAGTTGAGAAGAAAGTGAGGTTCTGCACCTGTGTACTTGAATGTTTCTCCCAAAAAAAAAACTGTGTACTTGAATTGAATGTCTCAGAACAGGTTAGTTTGGACGACGAGAATATCATTTCACATTTCGAAATGAATTCAAATATTTTTCGAATGGTTTACTCTCTTTTTTTTTGGGTACGGTATGCATTCAAAATTGAAAACCATAGAGCTTACTGCTTTGTCGCGTTCGAGCTTCTCGCTGTGGCGGCAGAAGTGGAGAACGCGCTGTAATCGCTCCGGCTGGAGGTGTCAGAGAGCTGTTGGGTCCTGAAGTGGGAGCCGTACTCCGGCGGGAAGGCCGGAGGAGGCTGCTGCGGCTTTCCGGGGCTGCGCGTGCGCTTGAGGTAGATGCGGTACTTCTGGAGGTGGCTGGCGACGTTCTCGCGGGTGAGGCCCTCGACGTTCATGAGGCGCACGATGGCCTTGGGTACGGCACCCTTGTCGCCGAGGTGCGCCACCGCCTCGACGAACCGGTGGTGCAGCTCCGGCGTCCACACCATCCGCGCCTTCTTCCCGGCCCTCCCGCCTCCGCACGAGCCGCCGATTCCGGAGGTGGCGTCCTCCCCCTCCTCCTCCCTCTCCCCCTCCCCCTCATCGTCCTCGTCCTCGTCCTCGTCCTCGCAGCGGAAGGACAGGTGAGAGGTGGGGGAGTTGTGCGCGAAGACGACGGGGCAGTCGAAGGCGGGGGAGGAGGGGAAGGCGGTGCCGGTGCCCCTGACGTCGATCCGGAACGCGGCGGCGAGCGCCGGAGGGACGAGCGGGTGCGAGAGCGGCGTCAGCTCCTCCTCCGTGGGCAGGCCGTGCTCCCACTCGAGCACGCGGCCGCACGCGCCGGCGCCGGCGCCGGCGTCGTCGTCGTCTTCCATGTCCGTGTGGCGGGTTGACGAGGATGAGGGCAGGGCGGAGCGCGCCGTGGGGTCGTGGGGCCGGCCGCCGCGAGGGGATAACATAACATATTCCCCCGGCCCCGGGGCGGGTGGGGTAGGCTAGCCGCGGGCGGGCGCAGGCTTCTTCTGGTTTTCTGACGTTGTCACGGCGATCCGTGGGCTCAGGTGCTCACAGGTAGGCGTGGGTGCGGAGCGAGTCCAACGGAGAGTGCATGGCGTTTCTCTTGGGCGGTTGGGCCTTGTTGTTGTTCTAAAAAATTTTACAAAACGAATTAGATTTCAAATTATATTAAATCTTATGGTATATATAGAGTATTAAATATAAACTAAAAAATAATGAATTCTATAATTTATTTATAACATATGATATGAATCTTTTGAGTCTAATTATTTCATAATTAAATAATATTTATCAAATATAAATAAAGTACTATTTTGCAAAAAAAAATTACATCTAAACAAAGAGTGAAGGACCGCGAAGCGGCGAAGGGAGTTTTGACGCTTCGCAGTGCCGTGACGGCCAGTCGAGTGTGCAGCGGAGAGGAGTGTTTGGGTTTGGTTTTGGCCTCGGCAGGTCGACCAGCCGGCGTCCCTCATTACTGCGTGAGGGAAAAAAAAAATCAGTGCGGATCATCCTACGCAGCCGTCGTGCGAACTACTCGTATGTAGCTGATGTGAGAGACACGATGTCATATTAAACTCTTACCTAGTCTTGTTCGTTTGGTCTTATCAGCCAAATCAATTTATTATTCAGTAGTATTTTTTTATAATAAATTAGACAAAAGTCTGCCATGTTATGATAGAAAGTACTTTAGATTAGATGCTCCATATATTCTTTCCCTGCGGATAGTACGCGCAAAAAAAAAAAAAAATCCTGCGTGAACCCTGAACCGTGATGGCGATGGTTCATTTCTACCCGGTCTGTTAGGCTGGTATTTTTCTCGTTGTGGCTGCTGCATCGGCTAGGCATAAATTAGATTGTACCCAAAAAAAAAATGCTATGGCATAGTGATAACCACACCCCACAGCCGTGAAAACTGGCAGCCGAACTCCCAGGTTCGCCTGTCCCGGGTTCTGGTTTGCTGTGTCAGCAGAGAAAGGATGGCTCGGAACTGTCCGAAAATGAGCGTTGTTGCCAACCTTCACATGGCGCAGTGGTGCCGTAGACGCAACTCGCATCTGCGGACGGGTATAGGGTTGGAGACTTGGAATGCTGAAACACGAAAACGGTTTGGCATGGCCATGAACGCCAGTGCCTTCCTGAATAATGAATACAGTAGATAGAAAAGGAAAAAAGAATAAGATCTCTAACCGACGATCGTTTCAGTGGGCGCAACAAATTGTTTCAATGCTGAATCAAGTCATTGCTAAAATTACTGATGGCTAATTTATTGTTAGAGAAAAACACTACTAATTGTAAACAGACTCAATAATAAATCCGTTTGTTGTAAATCAATCAAAATACGGCCACGAGTTTTACAACGGCCTCATATTTCAATACGACCCATTTATGATTTAGGCCTTGTTTAGATGCAAAATCGTTTTGGATTTCGCTACTGTAGCTCTTTCGTTTGTTTATGGTAAATATTATCCAATTATAGACTAATTAGTATTAAAAGATTCGTCTCGTGATTTATAGGTAAACTGTGCAATTAGTTTTTGATTTCGTCTAAATTTAATGTTTCATGCATGTGCCGCAAGATTCGATATGACGGAGAATCTTGAAAACTTTTTGGTTTTTAGGGTGAACTAAACAACGCCTTATTAAGGATGGAAAAGTACGAGCTCAACGCTTAAACAAAACTCTGACATGTCATGAAACGAACGACTGTAAAACAATATTTGGCATGTTGCTTCTCAGGAGTCAGAACCCACTTCCTCGGGTGTTTAGTTCCCCTTGTTTTAAAAAATTTTAGGTTTTGATTTAGTATTTTACAAAATAAAATTAAACACCATACAAAATTTTAGCCACAAAAGTAATTATTCTCTATTTTAAATTTTGGCCCGGCTAAAAAAAACCATTTTGGATTTTTGATAAAAAAGTAATAATTCTCCATTTTGGATTTTGATCTCAAAAGACCAAGGCTGTGTTTAGTTCCTGCAAGAAAAACTTTCGTGACACTGTAGTACTTTCATTTGTTTGTGATAATTATTGTCTAATCATGGATTAACTAGGCTCAAAAGATTCGTCTCGTATTTCGACCAAACTGTGCAATTAGTTTTTATTTTCGTCTATATTTAATACTCAATGCATACGTCTAAAGATTCAATGTGACGAGGAATCTTGAAAATTTTATGTTTTTGGGTGGAAATAAACAAGGCCCAAAAAAAATCAACAAACGTAACCCTAAAAGTTTTAGCATTTACATTTTACATTTTTTGGAACTAAACACCACATAGTTGGCATTTTACATTTTTAACTAAAGATCCCCTTAATGAGGGTCTTGTTTAGATGTGAAAACATTTCGGATTTTACTACTGTAGCACTTTCGTTTGTTTATAGCAAATATTATCTAATCATAGACTAACCAAGGTTAAAAGATTCATCTTACGATTTATAAGTAAACTGTGTAACTAATTTTTATTTTCGTCTATATTTAATGCTTCATTTACAGGTAAACTGTGTAATTAATTTTTATTTTTGTCTATATTTAATGCTTCATGCATATACCGTAATATTTGATGTGACCAGAAATCTTGAAAACTTTTTAGTTTTTGGTTGAACTAAAAGCCAAGGTCGCGAAAAAGGCAGTCGGATCCCAGAACACGAAGGATCTGACAAAGATCCATTCAAAACACGCATCTAGCTTCAGAAGCTGGAACCCTTACATCAGTTATTCAGTATTACAAACATCCATTAGTGATAACAAGGTGGGCAATAAAATTTAATCCTAAGCAGATGCTAACTCTCGCAGGATCGCAGATTTGTACAGTCTCGTCACAAAATATAGACTTTCCTCTCTTTACACCTACAACTTATACAGAACGCCTATTCTCCGCAGCTGACATCTGGTAAAATTAAAACTGTCTGAGCCTCATCTTTGCATGACTATAAGCTCAAACTACAAAATGTACAGACTTCGTAGTACAACATGTTTATTTTTAAACTTGGCTTGTAGCAGCCCAAAGCAGAAGGCAGAAGGTAGATCTGTCTAGCCATGGTTAGCTGTACATAGTCATCTTTACGCCATTAAGAAGGATTTTGCGGTTGAAGTGCAATCCTCCTCTCTGGATTCAGATTGCAAGGATAATCAAGTTAGAATCGTTAGATATTACAAAAGAATACCAATTAATCAAAGAAATAAACAGCAATTTTTTTCAATGAATGAAGTTGGATGGGGAAACTTACCACCAGCGGCAACAAGTTTTTCTACACGAGCAACTATGTGCTTCCCATATGTATATTTCTTCAGAGCATTTAAGTGAACCTTTACCCGTGACAGGATCAACTCACGTTGCTGGTCATCACAAGTCTCGAGTACTTTCTGTACAACATAGTTACCAAACTGATCCTTCATCATGGCCTGTAATAGGTCGAGAAAGAAGGATTAGTCTGTGTTGAGTTCTTCTTTTTCAGAAGCAAGCAAATAAGCTGACATTTTTAGCAAACATGATATGTAACCCGACAAAAAATTGCAAGATTATTTTGTAACAACCTAACTATAGAACTTGTTTATGCAGCGTTTGCTAGATTATTACTTTATTAGCATGGAGCCATGCAAAACTGACAAACTAGAATCCAAAATATCATATCTTTTCCCGCAGTTCTTGAGATTACTACTTCAAAGTTCAAAAAAAACTTTAAATACATAAAACCTGTTGGGTTTCATATGCCATCTAAAAAGGATTGAAAATCCCCTTGTGATCAGCTCAATATATTTTATTCACAACTTTATGATGTGAACAAAATTATTATGTCTGGGACCACGTGCCAATTACTATGCTAATCACACCAGTCATCAGAGTATGCAGAAGGTGGCACAACCGCACAAGCAGTTTTAAGAACTACGCTAATTTTTTTTTCACACCGGTAAAACTTGCTATTTTAGAATTATTAAACTCCAAGTCATAATCATATTAAGCAATAAGACAAAAAAAAATCACCTGCAGAGGCTCATTCTCATCAGTGGTCCCAAGCATTTCACTTATGAGAACTTCTCGCTCTGTAGCTCCCCCAAATGTTAGACACTTCTCAACCACGTTCGAGGCAAATTTCTGTTGGCTCATCTGAATGATCTGTCCAGCTAATTTCTCAATAATGATGGATCTTTCATGAGGCTTCCCGTGCTCTAAAACATGCTGCATGAGAATGGAATCTCAGTATGGTAACTGATTGCTGGTAACATCGACAGGAGGTTTTTCTAACAGAACTTTTGATCTAACAGCAACAAATCGAGTAAAAGTAGCCATGTGATAGCAGATATTCTTGGATTAGTGTCAGTTTGCCTGGAGAGATCATAAATACTCCCTCCATTTCAAATTATAAGACGTTTTAGCTTTTGTAGATACAATTTACAAGACCCTTTCAACCACAAAATGTATCCGACCCAGTTAGTGAGATGCCATTTGTATGAGACAACCAGGTAGAGTAGTATCATTTTCTAAGGAAAAAACACCTTTTTTCCACAATAACATGATGCCATTAACATTACCAATCCTTAGCAGGTTTCAGGAGAAGAGAATACATCCTGGAGATATCCACTTGATGTTATGTTGATGTAAAAACGGTTACTTACATGCTTCACCAAAAGCATGCTTCAAAATACTAGCCAAGCATAGCTGGTTAACACCATAAACGCTAGCCAAGATGGTCAGCACATTCAAGTGTTAATGCCTAATTTTACGACAGTGAAGAATGGTTTTGTATGAATTATATTGAAATAACTCCAGAAAAGATTAGCTGAAAAGTCACTTCAGCTGCATCTCTCAAAGCTTTTCAATTTATAAAAGATATAGAAACGTGTCAACATAATTCTCTTCAGTTCTTAGCTGAAAATTGACACAATACATGCCAACTTTACCATCAACTGGTTTCAAATACAAGAGTAACTCAGGACTAATTAACAGAAAGAATCTATTAGGCAATTGTTTTCCTTCAGTAAGGCATTCGAAGAGCAGATCCCTCTAGAGTTTTGGCATCTTTATTTCCAAAGGAACATGCATCTGTGACAAAGTTACCCTAATAAACACAATTGGAAGAGAATGATTTTAGGCAGATGTGCGTCTGCTGAAGGATTGAACCTGCTTGAAGTTTCTGCTCCATCTACTTGGCTACTTATGTGGATCAAGAACACTGATTGTTTTTACTCTAATGTTTATGTCTCTATAGTTATTACAATCTTTTCCTTTGGGCCACGTTAAACTTGTGAAGCTTTGTTATTCTGGCCCTGGTTTACATTGTCTTAAAAAAAGTTAACCAAAAAAAAAAAACAAGACCAAGACCTCCCCTACAGTGCTAAGTGCAGGTTGCCAATTGAAACGCTGATGCAAGCCTTGTCAAGAACTAACTTTTCAAATAGGATCTCAAAACAGAAACAAAACAACACATACATAATTATGGTTGTATGCCACAGATATTGTAAATATTTACTGCAATACAAGAACCCAAGGTAGAAATATCTATAGCTATTCTTGTTTGGAAATAAAAGTGCTAGTTCAAAAAATTGGAAAGCAGCATTGAACCTGGACAACATAATTTCCATATTGATCCTGTGCCAACATGCATACAGATTGCAATATCTCATCCATAACTATTTGCTGTGTTTTTGGATCAGCACAGTGCTCAAGTACTCTCTGTATAGAGAAAAGAAAACTGTGAATCTCATTAACAATAGGAATAGAACACTTGCATGTATGTGCAAAACTAAAGGTATACCTGTATGACTCTGCAGCCATATGGGTGGGTTGATAATGGAACAACATGACCATAGAATGTTGATATTATAAACTGGATAGAATCTTCTGGGACACATTCAATACATTTCTGGATAACATGATTTCCATTTTGATCACGTACACATTTCATGATATGACCATCAAGCTCAGTAACCATCTTTGTTTTTTGGTCCAGATCAACCACCTCTATTGCCTTCAGTGATGTGCATATAGATTGGGTTAGGTAACCAAAGTGTGTGTTTTAAAAGGAAAAAGGTCAGAGAGAGAGGCCCCGCAAGAAAGAACTCTTTGCATGATTAAATCCAGTGGCTAGCATGTACAGACGATAATCATTTAGTACCTTTTGGATAACTCGGCATCCATACATCTGAAGACTGAGAGCTAATACATGTCCAAGTAGTTTATCAGCCAACTCCCTCCGTTGTTCTGCACTCCCATGCTCAAAAAACTAGGAAAATAAGACATGTAAGTCATGAAATACTTCATCAACATTGAAACATGCTTGGAGAACTGGTGAAACAATGAGGTATTCCCATCCTAACAGAGAGATGCTTCAGATAGTGTAGGAGAAGAATACCTTCTGTACTACATAATTTCCAAATACATCAGTCATCAATGATAGTGCATGGGGCATGATCTCCTCAAAGACCATGTTCTTTTCTTCAACTGTGGCAGTTTCAAGTTTTTGCTGTATGAAACGGCTTCCGTATTGGTCAGCACTGCAGAATCAATGCAGATCAGCAAATGTTACACATCCAAACTAGTCCTCAACCTTAATCCTTATACAAAGTTTGAAAAAAAAAATCAGTGACCAAAGCATCTTTGAAGTAGTGATGCATAATTGTGTTGTGTGTGTGTGTGGTGTGGTGGGGGTTCAAGGTTGAAGGTCCACACCATTACTGAACATGTAGATTTGTGGAGGGAATAGATACAAGACAATGCTCATCAGGATATTAGTGAGCCATTGAACAAATCTGAGATGTTTATATTAGTATTCCGAAGAGGTACAATGTGACAAGGCATACCTAAACTCAACCACATGCCCAGCGATCTCAGCAAGCTCAAAACTTCTGGCTTTGTTACTTTTAAATTCATCCAAAAGCGAGGATGGGAAGTTCTCATTCATGTAGCCACTTGGATCAGAGTTCCAGCCACCTAAGTTTCTTAAGTTAGATGGAAACCTCAGATTTCGCTCACCAAGCCTAAGTGGACTGCCAGGACCAGATTGAGAAGCAACAGGACTGTTCAATGGGCTTCCTGGGTATGCCATGCCCATGCCAAAAGCCAAATTGCCATAATACCCATGATTTGAAGTGGTTGATTTACCAAGAAGTGGCATTTCAAATTGTTTCTGCTGCTGAAGCAAGGCTTCAATATAAGCTTTTTGAACTGCATTTAAATTAGCATATGAGTTACCCATGTAACCTCTTTCCAAGGAGGGATCACCGTAGCTGCCAGCTCCCTGTGCTGCATACTGAGTTGCCTTCAAGTATTGGACATAAAAGGGGTCAGAAAGAGGAGACTGAAGACCAGTGGGAGCTTGATTACCACCCCGACCAAGGTTATGCGCATCAGTTAGGCTCAAAGTAGATGAAGATAAACTATGGTTTCCAAGGTTTCTTGAATCTGCACCAAGTGAAGCTATAGCAGATGCAGCAGCAGCACTCTCAAACAAAGGGGGCATCATAGAAGGCAATCCTGGGCTGAGTGGGTATCCACTGAGCCCATAGTTCAAAAAAGCTGAATTTATACTGTCAAAACTGTGATGTTGAGCAGGAGAACCACCTGGGCTTTCATTAGAAGAAGATGGGGACTTCTGATACGAACGAGCAGACAAATTAGAAGATCTCTGCATTTCCGAACGTCCATCTAACCTTGTGTTGGTAGTATTTCTAAACTCTGCTAGACCAGCAACACTGTTATTAACGTCAGCAAACGAAGAATTAGATGGTTGCGACATCGATGGTATGCCCAAATATCCATCATCGGTTTCTAACATCACAGAATGCTGCTTATTATGGACTTGAGCTCCTTGTGAGTCAAGTGAAAATTTCTGCTGATCACTTATATCTCTCTGAAAGTTCGATCGACTGATGTTGTTATTATCGTTCAGAGAACCACTTTTTGATAACTTCATGTTTGACAATGCAGATAAAATATCATCAGTCCCAACTGCTTTTGAAGATACGGTGTTGAATGGTGATGGGGAGCAGTTCAGTTTCTTATCATTGGAAGTGATCCTAACACCAACTGGTGGAAGGCCAGGGCTAGGAACCCTTGCAACATAATGAGGATCTGGCGTAGCATTTCTGGAAACAGATGAACCCATAATAGATGCAAATGTTTGAGATGTGGATGTGTTAAGGTTGTGAAGGCCACTGACATTTTGCACGTTCCCAATAGGATGATGCACATCCAAAATATCATTATGTATAGAATATTGGTTCTCAGCAGGATTCACTGGCTCCTGATTGTCAAGAAAAGAATTGCGACTGGCCGTGCGGGAAGGATGCTCTGAATTAGGTGTTCTGCGGCCAATATTGTCCTGAAACAACGCATATTAAACTAAACAAGATGCCTGAACGATAGAAGGTGTAGAAAGACACGGGTAGATGGAAGCACAAAACAATAAAGTAGACATGGTAAGAACACGCATTGTTGTATAAATTCAAGCTTGCACACTCTAAACAGAAAGATAAAAAAAATGATAATAGTTGTCTAATAGCAACATTACATGGACACGCAAGTATCGAAGATACGCTGTATCCTGTCTTGAACTTTATGAGGGAACTTGTTAAAGAAATCCCAAGATGACACTGAAAGCATGCACTTTGACACAAGACAGAGGCATTCAAAACTTGCACAGACTCAGAGAAATTTCTACACCCATAAGTGCTACTGTTACCCAGATTAAACTGAATGAGTCAAGTGTGTTGATTCTTCAGAACTGTGTTGACTTACCAGTTCAACCAAAAGTAAGAAAATACCCACACTACTCCATATAAATTGTGACTAACAGGTACCAGAAACTTATAGGAGCCCAAACCATCTAGAAAATAGTTTGAATAGAACAGCACATCAAAAAACTGGAACTAAAATTGAACCTCAATGGGATAAGACCACTAAAAAAACAAGTTAACACCTAATAGCAGCGTAGCTACCAGAATAATGCACCAAGTAGAAGCTATTAAGACTAGAAACTTTCTTTTGAATTAAAATTCAACATAAAAAAGGAAGCAAGTTTTGCAACGCAAATAAGATCAGACCTGCAGTATATCTGCAAAGCTACGCTGCCGCCCGAGTGATAAACCAATGAGCCCATCCCCTCCACCATCCACCCACTCTGCAGCACCACCCCCATCATTCCTGGCTTCCTCCTCCCGCTCAAAACCAGGATGCAGTGAGAACAGAGACCTCCCTACTGCAGTCGCCGTCCCTTGTCCGGCGTCCTCCTGAATAGGCTTTCTCTTGTCCCCAATCCCCCCAACCACCCCAGATTTCAGGCGCTGGGTTGACCGCCAATCCTCCTTGGACAGCACCGGTGGTGGCAGCCTCGGGTTAAGATTTCCATGAGAGTAGTAGTAAGACAGGTAGGCTGGATCGGCCCGGAGCTCCTCCTCCGAGAGCAGGTCACTATGCCCGTTCAACGCCTCAGCAACAGGAATCGGGGCAGCCGTCACCGCCACCTCCCCGTCACCGCGGAGCAGGCCGCTGATGGCGTTCAGAGAACCCTCTATGGTCGGCGGCGCCGAGCCGCTCCGGAACATGCTGAGCTCACGCTCTCTCTCCCTCTCGCCCGCGTCCGCTGGTCGCCGCCGCTGGCCACCGGCGCCGGAGCTGAGCAGCGCTTCGAGCTCGTCCTCCAACTCTTCCTCCCCTCCCTCGCCGCCCCCGCCGCCAATCTCCCCACGCATAGCCACGGCGCTGGTGCTCATCATTCAACAAACCCTAGGAACAGAAACCACAAAGAATGAGACAATGAACACGCCGAAACCCCCAATGGAAATCCCGTACAGACGCCGCACCCCAGTTACCTCCTCCCGGCGTAAGACGCCGCTCTGCACGGTCCAAGCCTGCGCGAACCAGCACGAGAAAAACAGCTCAGTCACAGAAGATGCGGCTCTCCCGACGCCCCAGGCCAAAGCACCATCGAATCGAGCAGCAGCAGCCCGATCGGTGCGGAGCCCTCCATTCCAACACCGATTTCTTCGGGATTCTGGAAGATCGGGACGGGGAGGCACGATTCGGGGACGCCCAGGCTCAGATTGGACACTGATCGGGCAGCGATTCCGCCATTCCAGGCGCCGGAAGCTTCGAGCTGCTCGGAGAAGAGGATGGGGAGAGGAGAGAGAGCACACAGTAATCAGCAGAGGGGGAGCGAGCCCGAGGAAGGAGACGGCGGAGTGATAAGCACGAGCCTCCGCGGCGCAGGAAACGTTGGATCCAGACGCCGACGGTGGAGATGTAAACTGACGCAAGAACCCCTAGGGTTTTATAACTCCAAAACTTTTATTACTTCAGCGCAGGAGATGGCACCGCAGTTATTTCTGCCTGACCTGCGGGCCCCACGCCTGTACAGAATTTACTCCTTTTTTACCATTTTTAGTGAAGGGGTTAAGATTTAAGATTATCCATTAATATGCATGACTGTTGGTGAGTAGTCCTTGGTCTTCTCTTTAATTTGGATTAGGGTCAAGGTGGGTCCCGCCGTAAAAAAAGAGCCCAAGCGGACCCCGAGCACATGGATGTGGATGCCACGTGTCTGGCCCTAGATTCGCTCGTGCGAGCTGCGACGAACGGGGAGATGCGGGCATGCGCCACTCTGACGAGGACTCCATGAAAAGAAAAAACCGCAACAAGCTTCCATTCTTGGGGGGGGGTAAATTATGGATAAGCCCATCAGGGGACGCCTTGTGGTTTTCCAGGAAATGGAAGGCTGTGATCCGTGTTCATGTGCTGTTTGCCAGTTTTGTACTCCTATACTCCTGTACATCACAAGCAATAGGATAAACAGGATAAACGTAGCTCGACTCCTCTGCTCCGTGTTTGAAGTGTGAAGCTGCTCTATGATGAGTTTACGGAGTAAAGTTTGTAGAGTAGCCTTAAACGTATTCATAAAAATCTAGAGTTTCAGACCATCTATTTAGATGCTCTAACAAAGTTATTGACAAAAAAGTACATTGTTAGGACTAGTTTATTTCGCATGATTTTATCTTACACTAATAGTGCACTGACAAAGGCAAGATTGTACGGAAATCAAGATATTATTCCCTTCATCTTAAATTATAAGTTATTTTAGTTTTTCTAGATATGTAACTTTGCTAGAGCTAAGATATACACTATGTCTAGACTAGACAAAATGATCTATAATTTAGAATTTGAGTGTAAAATAATTCATCTCACTATAGAACATCGAATCAGCCAGTTTATAAGTCAAACGGACAATAAAATAGGAAATTATAGAAAAAAGATATCCAGTTCACTTGCAAGTATAGTAAAAATAATAACTAGATGGCCTAGAGAGGAGGTGAATTATGGTCTAAACAAATTACAATAACATTGGACTATACAAAACTCTTTACGTACTGTACACAAAAGATTATGACTAAAAATTCATATTAAAGTTCCATTTGGAAGTGAGAAATGGTTTCTGATTCTAACTAGAAAACAAAGAATCATTGTCAAACAATGGGTCCCGGAAAACATTTCAACCACTCGCTTCAGACAAAATGATTATTGTTTTCGCACCCTCGGTCAATCATTAAAAGTGTCGAGTCTTCGTTAGCGAATACCCCTTCTCCCTTCAGATTAGCGGGTTTCAAACCGAGTACATCTGTAGGAGCCTCACCACAAACTAGCTCCACCAGATAAATCCCCTGACCGCATAATATCGTGGCCAAGTCTAAACTGAAATGAGCACAGTTTCTGCTGGGCAGTCTCAATCATTTGTTGCATGTTTCCAACCCATGTTAAGTTTGATCTTGATCTCATTCTATTGGATTCCTTTGAGATCCTTGGCTTAAAACATATCCTTTGAGATCCTTGGCTTAAACCATATCCTAGGCAGTTTTACTCATCCAGCCTTTCTAATCGAAACTGTACCGTACCAACGCCTTGGTACTCTCACTAGCAGCTGTATATAGTAATGGGCTGGGCTAGAAACTGTCCGGCATATACGAGTCAGGCCGAGAATCGGATAATCATTTGGGAGGAGGAAGGGCGAAGTATATGTTGGGCCAAGGCCGCTTAGATAAATGTTTTACGTACTCAGAAGTGTCGGTGATGCTGATGCGCAGCAGTAGCACCAGCCACCAGCGGCAGCCTTTCTGTTGCTCCGGATGCAGTCGCCTCCGGCGCCCCTGTGCTCAGGGCGAACTTGTCGCCGGCACCGGCTGCACCCGCTGCAGCTCCCCCGCGCTCCATCACCCTTGAGTGCGTCGACGACGTCGGCCTCGTTTGGTTGCGTTTGTTAAAATTTATTATCCATCGTACCAAATATTTAGACAGATTAAATATATATATTTTTTGAAAACTAAACCAGGCCAAAGAAAACTGCAAACCTCTCCATGGTCGACTGCTGTGTATAGTTTCAGGAAGAGAGGAACGTTTCAACTTCTACCAAGTCCAAGCATATATATTAATATTAAACAAAATAGCTTTATTATATTAAAAAGGTTCAACCATGCATTAAGAACACTAAGGTGACCTGTACGAGACCAAAAAAAACTAAAAAAAAGGTAAATGGTATATACTAACAAATTAACCTTCACTATATTCAAAAGGTTCAGCGATGCATTCAGCAAAAAATGCAAAGTAAGAACACTGAGACAAAAACTAAAAAAAAAGAGGTAAATGATATATATTAAACAAAGTAAGCTTTATTATATTAAAAAATGTTCTTGCGATGCCTTCAGCATGTAAGGCGAAAAAAATAATGCCAAAGCGATGCATTGAGCAAAGAAAGGAAAAAAAATAAATGAGCAAACAAATGTGAAAAAAATTGTCAAGAATGGGATTCGAACCCATGCCCTTTCGGACCAGTACCTGAAACTGGCGCCTTAGACCAACTCGGCCATCTTGACTTGATGACAGTGTGTCTTGAAGTTCTGCTTTTGTTCAAAAACGATAGCAGCACAGTTAGTACAAATTCTTCTGTTCAACAGCATGTTCGGCCCAACAAACAGTCAGAGTAGCTTCCCTTCCATTTCAACGCCCGAAATCTTGTACTGATGCCGGTAAGAGCAAGTATTATGGTGAGCTGTAAGCTGACTAAATGCTGATGTGGAGGAGAGAAGGGAGGAGAGAGAGGAGAAGCAGGCTGTAAGCTTACAGCCAGCTTAGACACAATAACCAAAAAACTTTATGAGAGAGATAAGTGGGTCATATATTAATAGTGAATAGCTAACTATTGTATGGGTGGGCTGAAAAAAGGCCGTAAAGAACCTTACAGTCATCAAGTGGGCTGTATTATTAAACTTGCTCTAACGCTTGATCAACAGGTGAAGCCTTGTTTGGCTTGAAATTTTGGCTCATAAAGATTTGATGTGACGAGAAAATTTTAAAAATATTTATAAACTAAACAAGGCCCATGCACCGAAAGCAATTGGCCCGTGGGCGATCAGGACACGAACGAGTCGGCTAGTGCAAGTGTACAACTAGGCCATGGGATCTTTTTCAGGGGCCACACACAGGTCCCCTGTCTCCAAACCATGATGATCTCTGCCGTTCGGGCCACGTCGCAGCATCATAACGGCGAAAGGTCCCACGACGGGCACCAAATTAAGCCCCCGGCCCCGTGCAGTGCGGTACAGATATGACCTGTTGCGCTCGCGCACGGCGCGCGCACGCACGCACGCAGGCAGCGCTCAGCGCCGGGTCCCGGGCCACCGGGGGCAGCCGAGCCGCTGCTGCTTCGGTGCTTCCTGCGTCTCCCGACAGCTACGCGCAACTGCGCGGCGCATGCCCTCCATGATTGGGCCTTGTTTAGTTCCCAGAAAATTTTGCAAAATTTTTCACATTCCCCGTCAAATCGAATCTTTAGACGCATGCATGAAGTATTAAATATAGATAAAAATAAAAACTAATTGCACAGTTTAGTCGAAATTGACGAGAC
>Ga0182004_10000093_pt1 | contig 36867 bp, 29 predicted proteins | sample Sormic07211540_1_FD_120479 | JGI IMG/M metagenome (GOLD analysis project Ga0182004, IMG submission 120479) | Endophyte microbial communities from Sorghum bicolor roots, Mead, Nebraska, USA - 072115-40_1 MetaG | ecosystem: Host-associated > Plants > Roots > Unclassified | place: USA: Nebraska...
CTCAGGGTGTTGCTCTTTGTTTGTCTGCAACTGTGGCTTCGAACCCATACTTTTCTTTCTTTTTCCTTTTTTGCTTGTACATAAACTCTTTTGCTCTCCTACTTAATTGAAAGGCAGAGCTCCGGCCATTGCGTTTAAAAAAAAAAGAGTACCAGCCTCAAATACTTGTGCAAGGGTCTGAACTCTGTAATTATGGTATCCTGAATTAAGTCCAGATTAGCACAGAATGCTAGTAGTTTTACACATCTGATTAGTCTCATTCCACATCATTCACAAGTCCGAGTCCATCACCTGGACCACTGCGTTTCTGAACCATGGATCTGGCAGGGAGACAGGGAAACATTTTTCTAAGACTCTAAACGATTCTAAAACACAAGGCTGTGGCCCACAGGTAAAAGTGAAAAGGCACACAAACAATGTGGAGCCACAACTGAAAAGAAGACCTTAAGCTGAAAGGCTCAGAACAATATTATTCTTTTGATCACTTTAATCAGCAGTGGGGTATTAAGGTATGAGGTAAAAGTAAATTACTGAAAAGAACTTTTAGATGAAAGGAACTATGGAGCTAATGAAGAAAGCATGGAGCAGCCAAAATGCCATCGATCCTGTTATGTAAACCTGACATGGCACATATTTCTAGATTGGTCAAGACTCAAGATCCCTAACAATATTCTACACAAAAAGAGTGATTCAATATGTGAAAGGAAGAGATGTGCAAGAACGAAACATGTATTGGTAGTTTGGTTTTGACACCTTTCTCCATGATCCCATTTCCTAAATTTGAAAAAGAATCAGTTATGCACCACGTGTCATAAACTATTAGAATTCAACATCAGAAGTAGCGCGCCAAAGCCTACGTGCACACCCGTCAGCACCTTATGAAGTGAAGCTATTAGCATGTCATCAACATTTGTGGTAAGCAATGCAAAATGCAATGGGAGTCAGTACCTCCTCATAAGCTGGGTTGAAAGCTCCAAGTATTCTGCTCGTGCTCATTCCTTTAGTCAAGAAAGCATGACTTGCTTTAATTCCTGATGAGGCGATGGTGAGTATGCAGCCCAAACTGCTGATTAAGTTACACCACATTGTTCCCTTGAATAAAACTACCTTTGGGTCTGGACTTCACCGCATACCATTGTACATTGAACAGAGAGAATTGATCAATCACATTGAATGGAAAGCAATTTTTTCAGTGATGTTCTTGAATCATATAAATAAATAAGGTTTAGAAGATAAAACGACATAATTAAATAAAATGATCATTCAGGGGATTGTACCCCTTCCCCACGCTGGATTGGGTTTCAGGCAACCACAGCAGACAACAATCCTATACTGTCATCATTTATCGACAAATGCTTACTGTTTATCTATATGTATTGCTTATTGCGTCACAGTTCATTTGACACATGGATGAATAGAGTGCAGAGCCAGGTAACTTGACTGGGTCTTCGCCAATATTCATGTACAATGGTCAATGGACTTTCCTCAGCCCACATGGCCACATGTCACTACGTCAGATCAAATCAAAAGTGACAAAGGGAAAATACAATATCTCTAATATAACACAACTATAAACCAATCACCAACCAGTGGCTTTATCGAGCAATATCACCTCTCTGACGGGGTTGTGTGTAGGTTCAATGTATGTCAGGTCAAAACCTGAAAATGGAATGGAGACCTGGAACAAAGCAAGATTATTATATTCTTCGGTCCATATTTGCAGAAATCGACTAGTCGACACATCAGATGAGTCCCGTTACACATCATTCACAAGTCCGAGCCCATTACCTGGGCCACCATGTTCCTAAACCATGAACCTGACAGGGAAATACCTTTTATAAGTTTGTTTAAGATTCACAATGTTGTGTCCCACAGGTGCAAGTGAAAAGGCACACTAATGTCTGAGTCACAGCTAAAAGGAGGATCTTGAGCCGAAAGGCTCAGCAGAACAGATTTCTTTTGCTTGGAATTGGTCAGCAGTTTAGTATTAAGGAATAGTAAATTACTGCAAACAGCTTTGAGATTTAAAGAAAACAAACTCGTGAGGTGATGAGGCAAGCATGGCATTGTTGATGCCAAATAGTCAAGTTCACATATCATACATGAACAAGGCCATACTGAACTCAAAAGGTCAAATTACCACATTAGCAGTACTGAAAACATTAAAGCATCTGTGTGTTTCCTTCCCCACGGTGTCCGTAAGTATGGTTAGATTCTGAACGTAATTACACAAATATGTGTCGATGAGTACACAGCAGAAAGGATCTTTTAGTTTCTGTTATTCTTCTGCTCCACACTAAGTGGCAGATTATCAAACCCACATCTCTAACACACAGTTGCCATTCATCTTGTCATATAAATGTGCATATTTTTGTAGATTATTCGAGATTCCAAAACCTTCACAAGTATGCATGAAGGGGAAACATGTACCGGAACCAAATGTATACCGGTAGTTTGGTTTCAGGTTTGAACCAACCACGTGTTTGTTTTACTTTCCTCTCCACTCTCCATGAACCTATTTCCTGAAATGGGAAAAATAATCGGTTATGCACTGCGTGTCATAGACTACTTAGAGCTCATTATATTATTAGCAAAACCTATATTTTTCACTCATCAGAACCTTACAATGTACAAAAGCAACTATAAGCTTGTCACCAACTGCATCGTCAGCACCTTGTGCTAAGCAATTAGCAATAGAAAGTGTAGTAGGGAAGGAAGGCATTGGCACCTCCTCATTGGCTGGGTTGAAAGCTCCAGCTGTACTGCTCATGCCCATTCCTTTGTCAAGAAAGCAGGCCTTGCTTTTGTTCCTGATGAGGCGATGATGAGTATGCAGCATCAAGTGCTGATTCGGTTACACCACATTGTTCCCTGGAATAAAGTTGCCTTTTTGGTGGCTTCACCTTATAAATGCCCCCATATGGCTCAGACTCTGAGCACTAGCAGGCATCAACTTCTCAGTTCTCACAGGCAAAGAGAAGTCTCCTAGCATCAGAGCAGATTTGTAGATAGACCTCCAAGGCTCCAAGCAATGGAGAGTTTCACCCAGAAGCACGTCATTGGAATTCCATTGACTTCGTTTGCATACGCCGATGAGGAAAGACAAGGAAAACCTTCCTGTTCCACCATGGTTCATAAAAAAAGTAAGAACCTCGCAACTTGGTACCCCAGTTCTTCCTTTGCAAACAAAAAAATTACTTTCTGTGCCAATACTGACTTGATATCCTTTGAATGATACAGATAAGAAGAGTTCCTTCATTTATCGGATGAACAAACTGAGCGATAAAACAGATAACTACATGCAAGGGTTCAAAGAACACTGTAAGAATCCAACCATTGTCCTTTTTCACAAACAAAGTTGTGTTTTGTTGATAAAGTAAAAAATTTCATCACTGATAAATCTTTTTCCTTTGCAGTAACTCTGGGACCAAAAATTTCAGAAACTATAAAAGGGAAACTAAGCTTCGGTGCAAAGGTTCTCCAAGCTGGCGGTATTGATAAAGTCTTCAGAGAATACTTTTCTGTTGAGAAAGATGAGAAACTACTGAAGGCTTTCCAGTGCTATCTTTCAACCACAGCTGGTCCAATAGCTGGAATGCTTTTCATCTCAACTAAGAAGATTGCTTTCCATAGTGATAGGCCTTTGAATTTCATGTCTCCCAAAGGAGGCAGTACAAAGGTGCCATACAAGGTAATTGAAGCAAAATCTCTTTCTCAATATGTGTACATGAAGTTTATCAGATAGAAAATATGACCTAAAGATATCCGACATACTTGAGTTAAAGCTAATAAAATATGTACCTTCTGCAGGTGTTGATCCCCACAAAGAGGATAAAGAGTGCTTCAGTGCGGGAAAATTTATACAATCCAGACGAGAAGTATATTGATGTAGTTACTGTTGATGGCTTTGATTTTTGGTTCATGGGCTTTGTCAGCTATGAGAAGTCATTCAAATATCTTCAGCATGTAATTCCGGAGCTGAGATGATGCACATAGTTTTGTAACGTGAAACATTATTAGATACCATGTTGATATGGTATATGTACATTGAAGAGATAGAATTGATCAATCACATTGATTGTGAAGCAAAGTTTTTTAACTATGTCCTTGAATATTCAGTATTCTCAAATGCATTGACTGATCATACTGAACAAACTAATCAATCAGATCTCGCTGATACCTTTTTTACTAACCAACAGGTTATCTTAGACTGGGAGATTTATCTTAGAGAGACTCAGCTCTTAACAGAAACTTGCATTTGAAAAGTATAACTGGACAGGCAATATGTGGAACTAAAGGTCTCACCTTAAGTAAAGCGTGCGACAGTTCCAGCCAAGGGCCTGTTAGCTATAATCCTGTGTGTCCATGCATGTGTCCAAGTTCATTGTGTCTAGGTGCAGTTTTTAGTACTAGCAGATTTTCAGCTAGTAGTTAAGGAGAATGATAGGCAATCATAGCCATAGGAGTTATGACAGCAGTAAATTGGAGGATAGCATGGGCAGGTATATCAGCTATATTTTATATATATGAGAAAACGGTGTTGACTGAGAGAGCTGCGTTCAAGAGAGAGAGAGAGAACTGCATTCCAGAGAGAGAGAGAGAGAGAGAGATTTTTCTAGTGTGTTTGTGATAAAAACTGAATATAGAGGGAGTGATTTCTAATGTTTGTGATAAACACTGAAGACAGAGGGAGTCATTCCCTAGTGTTTGTGATAAACACTGAAGATGGAGAGGTGATTTCCTAGTGTTTGTGATCAATAATGAAGACAGAGGGAGTGATTCCCTTGTGTTTGTGATAAACACTGGCGAGGCGAAGACAGGAACTGATTCCCTAGTATTTGTGATAAACACTGAAGACAGAGGAAGTGATTTCATGGTGTGTGCTTGTGATAAACACGGAAGAATGGAAAGGGAGTGATTTCCAACAGGGCCAAGCTAGAGCTGATTGACCCTGGTGGCTCACTTCAAGTACATGTTCTCGTATGGTCATACAAAATGGACTTTTCATAAAAAATTCAAAAAGAGGAACTTTTTTGGCAAAATGTACTAAATAATTCAGTTCCACTTGGTCTCATTTTCCAGTAACCTCCCATAGCTAGTCTTACTGGAGTGTTAGGCCAAATATGTTAGTTAAATGAGCACTAACAATGTTCAAATATCAATTAGTAGTGTTATGTTATAGAATAAGCGAGAGAAACACTAGGATTCAATTCCATCAGGCCTCTGAAGCTTACTCGACTCAGTTTTTGTAAGTTTGCATATCAATTCTCAAGGCTCAGGTCTTAATTCTTCACCCCACTTGGTCTCATTTTCCATTTTTTGTCCTTGATATTGTTATATCTGGTAACTGTATATTTGTCTGCAGCATCAAAATGGTTATACCTGGTAACCATACGTTCACATGCAGTTGCAATGTGACATCAAGTATAAGCATTGTGAAATGATCAGCTGGCAGCAATGTAAGAATGCCACCTGTATCCTTTCTATGCCAATGGAAGAAAGAAGTGATGAATAAGAGTTAATCACCAGTAATCTCCACAGGAATACCTCACTTTCACAAAATGGTGGAATCTTAGAATTATCTCTAATGATAATATCCCTGCTTTTCTGCCTTAGAAATGAACTTCAATGCAGAATGGCAGCCTACACAGATCTGCAAATTCTTCTTCACGATGATTGGTTTTGTAGCTGGCATGCTTATCAAAGCAAAAGAACCGGCAATCCTCTCACTGTGATAGTGCAGAAGCCTCTCCTTTTTTTTCTATCTTCAAGGTTAAGTGGCAAGAAGATTGTGTCTGGGACATAACCTTCCTCCTTTATCCTTCTGGAGAGTTCCCCAAGCTTTTTGTATATCTGCTCCTGTTGTGGGTGTTACCAAACCTCAGATCCAAACACATGTGTTTTCTTGTTAGCATCGACCTAGCTAAAACCAGGCAGGTTTTTAATACTGCTATCCTTCATCAACTTCCTAACTGACTTTGCATCCTCCCATTGGCCCAATGATGCGTATATCCCAGAAAGGGATACGTGAATACCGGTGTTATCTGGATCAAGCTTCATAAGATTCTGCGCAGCAATCTCTCCCAGCTCCTTGTTTCCTCGCATCCGGCATGCTCCAAGCAAGGAGCACCAACCATACGCATTGGGTTTGACAGGCATCTCACTTATGAATTTTTCTGCTTCATCTAGTCTCCCAGCTCGACCATACATATCAATGATACATGAATAATGCTCCTCTTTAGGCTCAATACCATGTGCATCCTTCATAGAGTAAAAATATTCCAGTCCTTCGTCCACTAATCCAGCATGACTGCATGCTGTCAGGAGGCAGACAAATGTAATGTGATTTGGCCTGATACCACTTGCGGTCATCCTATCAAAAGCTTGGATTGCCCCCCAACCATGACCGTGCTGTGCATATACATTTATAACCGCATTCCAGGCGACCTCACTGTGGTATCCAATCTCATTAAATAACTGAAGGGACAAACTTATGAGGCCACATTTTCCATACATATACACAAGGGTGGAACCAACAAATGAGTCACTGATCAAACTTGTCTTGATCACTTGAGCATGCAGCTGAGCACCTTGTTCGAGCAGATCTTGCATGGCACAGCCCTTAATCATGCTCGCGAAAGTGAATTCATTGGGCTCGACACCTTGCCTCCCCAACTCAGTATACGTCTCAAGAGCCTCCTCAATACGATCAACCTCAATGTAACCGTCAATCAATGAGGTGCCTGACACAACATTCCAACCTCCAGGATCAATCTTCACCACACGAGAGGCACTCTCCAAATCCCCAGACTTAGCATACATATCCAGCAGCGCATTCCTCACAACAGTCTCCAGTTCAAACCCAGCCTTAATTATACAACAATGCAGGCTTCGACCAAACCATCCATCCTTGAGCCCTCCTGATGCACTCAACGCACTGCAGAAGACATGCTGGTCAGCTCCAACGAGTCCCTCACATTTCATATCCCGGAAAGCCAGAATAGCGGCCTTGAGGCTCCCATTCTTTGCATAGCCGTCGATCATGGTAGTCCAGGTGACGGCATCCCTGTGCGGCATTTGGTCGAATACCCTGCACGCCTCATCAAGGAGCCCGCACTTGGAGTACATGTCGGCAAGGTTGCTCGCGACGAAGAGCTCAGTGTCAAAGCCAAACCTGGTACCGATGCAGTGCAGCTGCGTGCCGGGGCGCGGGGCGGAGAGTGCGGCCGCGGCGCGTGCAGCGCTGGAGAGCGCGAACTGCGTGGGGGCGACATGCGCGCGGCGCATGGCGGCGAAGGCGGCGAGCGCGTCGTGGTGCATGGAGTTCTGGACGAGACCCGAGACGAGCGTCGTCCAGGAGACGGGGTTGGGGCGGGGCAGGACGCCGAACACGCGGACGGCGGAGGCCGCGTCGGCGCAGTAGGAGTACATGGTGATGAGGTGGTTGGCGAGGAAGGTGGACGTGGCAGCTGCGCCGGTGAGCAAGAGGCGCGCATGGAGGGCGCGGCCGCGGCGGATGTCACCGGTGCGGCCGCACGACTGGAGGAGCGCGGCGAAGCGGAGGGAGGCGGCGGCGGCCGGCGGGCCTGTGTTCTGGCCCCGGAGCTTTCCCATGCGTGGGCTGGAAACAAAGAAAAAAAATAAGCTGCTTTGCCGCTAGGCTATTTGTATTTTTTCCACTATCACAACTTTTACCGTTATTACGCGCTACAGCGCCGCTAAGTTGCATTTGTTACAATAAATTTCACCACTATTACGTGTGAACTGCTATGGTAAATATTTTCAGTTTGACTCTCAAAACTCCATCTTAGACTAGATTATCATTTATTATTTACTACTAATTTAGTATTTTGGACAATGAAGCTTTCATGAACCATGTTATAATATCATATTGGTATTTTATAATGTTACCTAGACTTATGAAAATATATTTTTATACATCAAATTCATATTTACCATGTCTTTGTCATCAATAACTCGTATTTTTCATGTATTTTTGTATAAAAAATGCTATCTGTCATAGCGCCGCTATAGCCCCGCTATAGCTGCATAGCTTCTGAAAAAAAAATTACCGCTATTTTCAATAGCCCACTATTTTATACTTTGACTGGAAACTGAAATGGCAGTCAGAGACCCCGCGTGTACTTTACTTTGACACAGCGTTTTAGGCCAGAACCCAATATACACCCTCCGTTCATTCTCATTTTTTTAAAGTCAAATCATTTAAATTTTAACTGAATTTACATAAGAAATCCTAATATTTATGTTATAAAATAAGTATCATTAGATTTGTTATAGAGTATATTTTAATAATGAATTTATTTGAAAACATAAATATTAATATTATTTACTATAAACTTAGTTAAAGTTGAAAAAGTTTGATCGACAAGCTTCTCATAATTATATTTTCTTTTATAGATGGAGGGAGTATATTGTTTAGATTGAAAAGTTTTTGGATTTTGACATTGTAGCACTTTCGTTTTTATTTGATAAACATTGTCTAATTATTGAGTAACTAGTCTTAAAAGATTTGTCTCGCAATTCACAGACAAATTGTGCAATTAGTTTTTATTTTCATCTATATTTAATGTTCCATGCATGTGCCGCAAGATTAAATGTGACGGAGAATCTTGAAAAGTTTTTGGTTTTTGGATGAACTAAACAAGGCCTAAGAATTGAATGCATCTTTTTTTTTGCGAGGAGAATTGAATGCATCTTATGGCTACTATGTGTATCTATTGTGAGATTGTGAAAGTTGAATATAACCCACATGCTTTTGACACTCGAGTCAAGTCATGAGACACAAACCCATATTTATCTAGCTAGATTGGTTTTGCAACTCCAGACAGAAAAACAAAACAAAACTTAGACTACAAAAACAACATACGCCTGTGTGCATTGCGCTTAAGATAGAAGAAAACTTCAAACCCCACACCTCATCCTCACACAGGGCCTACCTTGTGAGCGGATCAGTGTCATAAACCTAACCTTTTGATATGTAAGGCAGGCAAGGTTTTTTTTACCTTTGGCCAACCAATTTGTCCCTGCGGACTTCCTCTTCCTAGAGCACAACGAGCGGAGCCCCATCGGCTCCCTCCCTCTCGTCTCCGACGAGCTCGCTGGAGAGGGCTGGGTGAGGGCCCCAGTCCACTAGTTTGTATTTAGTACCTACAGTTTTTTTAAGTCTTCCCATTGTGGTTTTTCTGTCCTGGATTCGTCGTTGTCGTTATGGCTGCCATGGACACCATGGTCGTCTCCGTCGCCGACACAACCAAGGTTAGTGGTAATAGAATAAAATCGATTCTCCCCTTTCCTCTCTGCAGATCTCCCCACCATGTCTCCCGATTCCACCTCCACCAATGAGTTCTGCAGCCCTTCACTCCACTACCTCCGTCACTCACGTCCGTCTCTCCACAACAGCCACTGGTTCTGATGCTCCCTGCTTATGCATGGCTGCTCCTCTGGTGGTGGTGGTACGACTACTCCGTCTTCACTTGGGATCCGAGCCTGAGCTTCTTCAATCGCCGGCGAAGTCTTCAACCGAACCTTTTCGGTTGCCGGCGTGCTTATTCAACGCAAGCTCTTCCGTCCCATCTTCAACCCGTGCTTTGCGAAGTCATCCACCCGGGTGCATGTGTCTTTGACGCCCCTGCAACCCCTCGTTGACGGTTCCGCCTTCACCATCGTCATTGGAGTTGTTGCTATCCTCAAGCAGGACTTAGTTGTAATTTGGTCTTCTTTTAAGGGCCTCTATGTAAAACGGTTGTTGTGATAAAAGACACACGCACCCGATACACACATATGTAAGAAAAAACTAATTTGTCCTAGAGGGATGGAACCGATACGCAAGGGTGCTGCTGGGAGCGCTCCACCAGAGCTGGTCTAGCATCCGTTGGAAGTTTTAGACAACCGGACAAAAGATGGAAGAAGAGGGTTTAGCTAGCTAGTAAAACAAGAAAAGTGGGAGAGTGGGTAATTTAAGAGGATGATTGGACCAAAAATTAGATTTGCAACTTGAAACTCAAAAGGAGAATATAAGGGCCTGTTTTGTTCCCCTTGCTAAATTTTAGTCAGCTAAACTTTAATCATTTTAGTAGCTAAAGTTCCAACACATTGACTAAAAATAAGCTAAAATAGTTTGGTCCTATGTCACCAAAGATTAGCTAAAATAATTTTAGTTGGCTAAAATTTAGCAAGAGAGAACAAACAAGGCCTTGTGGGATGGTGGACTGAGAAAGAAAAGAGTGAGGAACAATGGACTAAGGGTTTCTTCCGTGTACAAGCTTGTTTCTTCGAAATTTTGTCTCGTTAGAAAAAAATGTACTTTTAAAGAATTCGTACATTCAAGCTATGGAATCATTATGTGTTCAGTGTACATATTTTCTTGTAATACAGATCTTGCTTATTGAGAAATCAAACTTTTCTAAATTTCACTAAATATATAAAAATATTAATATTTTTATGTATAATAAGTATCATTAGATTATTTGTGAAATATACTTTTATAATAAACTTATTTAAAGATACATATATTGATATATTTTTTATATAATTCATCAAACTTAAAAGAATGACTTCTCTATAAGCGAGATGTGTCTTATTTTGAAACGGCAGAGAGGGTAATCATTATATCACGAGTCCATTTTCTAAACCTACAACTATTTGTGAAATATAAAAAAAGGAATTGCAGTTTCTAATATCCGTTAACAAGTTTACACCAAATTTGGCCTCATGAAACAAGAAGATTCCATTTTTAATTAAAAACAATTGAGCACCCACTTATGATATGGATTACTCCCACGTACCAAATTATAAGACAGTTTGACTTTTGAGATATATAATGTTTGTTATGTATTTAGATATATACTATGTCTAAATACATAGCAAAAATGATGTATTTAGAAAAGTTCAAACGTTTTAAAATTTGGAATGAAAGGTGTACTTGTTATTTGAAGGACAGGCGGGCTCCACAACAGGTATTTTTTAAAAGTTATAGCTCCTTGCTACTAAAGGCCAAAGTTGGCGCTTTCTGTTAAATGGTTATCAGAAGTTGCTCCTTTTTAGTACTCTATAAATCTATCTTAAATAAAAAGTGATCTTCTATTGTCATAAGCCAAATCATTTTAAGTTTAATCGAATTTGTAGAACCTCGTTGAGCTAAATCAACAAAAAATACATTTGATAATATATCTAATGAAATTTATTTGATATTGCAGATTTTATTGTTCTTTCTTAAAAACTTGATCAAAGATCAAACTTAGGATGGTTTATAACAGTTAAAAAAGAAATCCATGTTCCGGGCCGAATGGAAGTAGTAATTATTATACAATGTCACTTAACATTGGAAAATGAACGCTAGCACCCTTGTGTACCAACAGGTAAGAATGTTATGATACTTTATTATGATCTTGCTATGAACAATATGAAAAAAGGAAAAAGTTTGCGTAACCTCCTAAACTACGCAGGTTAGACTACTTCACACTCCCCTCTGAATTATAAAATCAGATATTCTACTCTTGAACTTTTCAAAACTGGTCAAATAATCCCCCCCCCAAAAAAGTGGTTTTGGACGATAGTTTTGCTATGATGAAGCGGCTTTGTTTTTTTCTTTTTTATTTATTTTGGCTAAATCTTTGAAAAATCATAACAAACCATAGAACAATCATAAAAAGGAAAAATACGATTTTATTTGACTCTCCATGAGTAGATCTACACAAGAACATATAATATAGTATTCTTTAGTACAAAGTTTTTGTTGTAGTTTTAGATCTATGGTTTTTTATAATTAATTAGAATAATTTAGAACTATAGCTCCTACGGTATAATTATGGTGAAATTTCTATGGTGGCCTAGTTATTATATGCTTGAACTATAGTACTAGTTTCATACTTATTGGATCATGTATAACTTAGTTATAAATAAAGTATATATTTAACAAGTATAAACCTAAATAAATCTATGACTAAGTTATACATGATCCAATGAGTATGAAACTAGTACTATGGTTCAAGCATACAATAGTTAGTATGCCATAAAAATTTAACTACAATTGGACCATAGAAGCTGCAGTTATAAATTATTTCAATTAATTAAAAAAATCATAGACTTAAAATTATAGCAAAATTTATACTAAAGCATACCATATTATATATCCACTGTATGTATCTACTCATGTGAAAGTCTAGCAAAATTAGATTTTTCTATTTTATGATTTTTTGTGATTTATTATGATTTTTCAAAAAAAATAACTGAAATAAAAAAAAAGAAAAAAAAAACAAAATCACTTTGCTCTAGCCAAACTACCATCCAACACTGCTTAAGGGGTTATTTGGCAGGTTTTATAAAGTTTGAGGGTAGAATATCCGATTTTATAGTTTATGGGGTAAAATAGTCCATCCTACATAAGGGTTGTTTAGTTCCCAAAAATTTTGCAAAGTTTTTAGACTTTTCCGTCACATTGAATCCTGTGGCACATGCATAGAGCATTAAATATAAATAAATAAATAACTAATTGTATGATTTTTCAAAACAATAGCTAGAATAAAAAAACAAAATCACTCAGCTCTAGCCAAACTACCGTCCAACACTGCTTAGAGGGTTATTTAGCAGGTTTTGTAAAGTTGCTTAGGGCAGGTTTTGTAAAGTTCAGGATAGAATATCCGGTTTTATAGTTTAGGGGTGAAATAGTCCACCCTATACAAGGGTTGTTTAATTCCCAAAAATTTTGCAAAGTTTTTAGGCTTTTCTGTCATATCAAATCTTTTGGTACATGCATGGAGCATTAAATATAGACAAAAAAAAACTAATTGCATAATTCACATGTAATTTGCGAGATGAATTTTTTGATCCTAGTTAGTCTATAATTGGACAATAGTTGTTAAATACAAATGAAAGTGCTACAGTAGTCAACCAAAAATTTTCACCAACTAAACAGCCCCATAGTTGGAGAGATTATGTAGACTTTTTTTTTAAAAAAAAAAGTTACCGCGACCTTACATTTCGAAATGCAACAAGTATCTAATTTACACAGGCATCAGATGATGAGAAGATTACATATGTTACACCATGCCACATTTAAATCTATTAATCTACAACAGGCTGAAAGTAAAGCATGAGGATAGTGGAATAGTGAGCAATCTCACAATCTTCCGCCTCCGACAACTACTTCATCAGCAAGTAATTACATCACGATTCAGTGGTCCTTGACCCCTCAAAGGAAGCCCTTGTGGAAGAACTATACAACTCGCCCTCCACGGAACACAAATCCAGTCCAACACACTGGACTTTCACAACACCCGTAGAATAGATACTCTAGGAAGCTAGAACCACACCGGCGTGTAAAATACCGGTACACCTACAAATTGCCAATCAATCATAATAAACTCACGAAAACTTGGAGGTGTTCAGTCTGCCCCACCATTTCCGCTTCACAGAGTTGGGCGATGACTCGTTGCCATTCCCGAGCTTGTTCAGGATCACCTTTGTCTCCCTTATGCGGCCACTGAAATCCTTCTTCCACGAGTCAAAATTCTGCTTCAACCTCCGGAGCTCCATGTCTGGGTTTAGGCTGGCATCCGCCTGCCCAGACTTGACCTCAACCAGGAACTTGGCGTCATCAGCAAATACCTGGCTCCGTTGTTCGAATTCTTCGTTTAGGCGGCCAATGACGCTCAGGCCAGCGTTCATTTCACGCCCACCAGTGCGTGGCACCAGCTGAGACCCACTACTGACATGATTCCCATTGCTTTCCCAGCTCTGATCCACTGATGAGTCTGACATCCTAGGCGTCTCATCTAGAGCAAGACTCTTCTTTGCTACGGAAAGGCTCGATTGCAATGAACGCATTTGCTTCTGCCACATTTCCTCCATAGCTTTCATTTTCTGCTCGTACTCTAACCAGCGGTTTTCATATTGCTGAAGCCGCTGATGAAGCATCTCATTCTCTTCATCCTTTTCACGAACTGTGGCCTCGGCTTTTAGTATCCGCCTCTGTAACTCAGCCAGGACTGATGCCTTGATCAAAATTTGGTCACCCTCTGCCTCCTGAAAGAATATTAATAATGTAAAACTCAGGTCAGTTTCAATTATTTAAGAATGAAGCAACACATTCCAAGGAGGATGTCATGCATATAACCGCCGGTGGCACAACATAGGGCACACACACACACACACTTATTGTACCTGTTTTGATTCAAACTCTCTTAGCACGTTTATTAGATCAATATTTCCATTACATCTTCGAACAAGACTGCCACGAATACCTATAATAGGAAGACATGGAAACAGTGTGTCAGATAATCGCTTCCCTCCAATGAACTTCTATAAAAGGAGGATCAAGAATCTTCGTACCAGACTGTATTATTACCGAGGCCTTCCGGAGTTTTATGAAATACCTTCTTGCGAGCCAACATCTCACATTTCTCTGCAAAATAACTGCTGCTCTATGTTTCCTCGACAAAGAGGAATAAATTTGCCGTGCATTCTCACCACGAATGACTGCAAGTTAAGAAGGGTGGGGTCCATTCCATATGGTAAACTTAAAGAAGAATAATTCAACAATAAAAAGTAAAATATGTCAAGATAGGAATCAAGGAGAATTTACATGATTGAAGAGCCAAAACTCCTCTTATTCGTTCTCTCGCATGATGACGGGCTTGATGCCCCCTGAAACAGCTTTGAACCCTTAAAATACCGTGCAGAGTACGATTCCGAGTATCTTCAAGTTTGCCAATCTTCAGCCCAATATCAAAGGACACAGTAACACAAGATTATTTTCACCAAATGCTTAGCAAATAAAAAGGTAGCGCATACATATAAAGATAAAAAATCCAGGACAATGAATGGTCTATAAACATGTAATGAAAGCAATAGCTTTAGTTTCTAATGTGGCCAGTACCAGCAAATTGAATAAATAGAACAACTAACCTGGCCAGTTCGGAAAAACAACTTTGTGTAGCCAACTTGATACATCTCAGGTAAAATGTTGAACTGATGAAGAATTGCAACTGAAACACTGAGTGGATCTTGGGATGCAACATCCTCAAGAAGAAGAAAGCCATACCTGATTAAATTAAGTATTAACTTTCGTATTAAAACAAGTTGGCAGAAATTTATTGCAGTTGTTCAGAGTATCAACTTACCGCCGAGCAAACTTCTGGTGAGTCATTCTTGTTGGATATCCAGATCTTGAAATCCGGACAACCTCAAGAACCCCACAGCATTTAAGTTGTTGAAGCACAAGTCCTTGTTCGTAAATTGCAGGGAGTTGTAAATTATTTGGTTTAATGCAGCGAATAAAGTGTGGTGTTGTACTTTCCAGTCTTTGCATAAGTTGGAACAGTTGACCCTGCAAAAATTGCACATATTGTCAATTAAACTGTTCTGATTCAATCAAGATCTAGCAGAGTGGCTCTTTCTGGGAGTGCAAAATATACACCTTGAACTTCATGGCAACACTTAGTTTTTGAGAATCAGCAGCACTAGATCTATATGGAACAGACATAGAATTATCTGATTGAACTAGCATCTTAGATGCAAACATTTTTGGCAGAGAAGTCTTGCATTTGGCAAGGAGCTGAATCGAGTCCATGTGCAATAAATCTCTATTCTTCTCCAGAAAACCCGAAGTATCATAAGCCACCTGATTATCAAGAATAAGAACCAATGATGATAAATGGTAAAACAAAGATGAAAGAAAGCAAACTACTGCTCACTGTGAAAAGTAACAGTGAATGTATAGCAATATCCAACCTCTCCTGCATAGTGACGGACAGCAAATGCCTTGCCTCTTTCTCCTCTGAAGCAAGAGTTCGAGTCAAGATGTTGCTTAAGCTTGTTTGCAAAAGTAAGATCTGTGGCATTGGGGAAAGTAGATTCCTCGTCCAGCAGAGACAATAACCCCAGTGGTTTCTGTATTAAGTAAGAATGTTAGACAGCAAGAATATATATATTACTAGATGGCTGCAGGTCAAGTTTGCAAGATATACAAAGCAAGAGAAATTAGGATACTTTACAAGGTTTTCAGATCCTGTAAATGAAATTATGAAAAACAATAAGAAAAAAAAAAGTATGAATTGTCCAAGTCTAATTGATTTAATAAGAATATGGTTCTAAGCCATATTCTTGCCTTATCTCTTGGTTTGATATATCAGTCATTTTACTTGTAACATTTATCAGGTCTATGTATGTTGTCTCTAAGCCATAACCTTGCTTTACCATCATGGTTTGAGAAGCCAGTAACTCCTTTTACTTTGCAATATTGTCCAGGTCCATAAATCCACCAAAGTTTTGGCAAAGCTCCATAGAACCAACTTATATCTAACAATAATATCTGCAGACTGCAGGGTGGAGTATTCCAAAATCATAGACTTAGCTTTCAGCCATTTGACACATTGTATTTCTCTCCAACAAAGTAGAGAGCCGTATGTCATTTCATTCAGAAGGAAAATAGTACAAGAGGTCAAGAAACCTCGCACAAACCCACCCAGCCATTTGGACACATTCTTCCAAGAAAATTTCACTTTGACAAGTATTATTTTAGATAAACAAATCTTTACTTCGTATCTTCTAATATACCATACTTTTCAGCCAAAAGAAAGCATACAAGGTCAACAATTTTTTTTCTTTTTTTTCCTCATCAATAATGGACTAGGCATCCTAGCAGGCGCACTTATCTTTGCTTATTGTGAAATAAAATAGGAAAAGTTTTTTTTATCTTAAAGCAGTATTTGTGGGCCCATATTGTCGTTAGCAAGTGACATCAGTGAACAGAATGTAGTGGCTCATACTTTCTCAAAGAGACTCAAACAGTCTTGATTATCCTCAAAGTCAACCTTTGCCCAGTCAATGCCATCCTCCACATATTCCTGTTCATAGAAACAAATTGATTCTTAGAGTGTTTGACAGTATTAAAAAATAGCATGAATAAGTAGCATTTCATGTACACCATTTTCCACTTAGATAACACTAGAAGATTCTAGAAGCACATTCCACATTTCTGCCTAGAACACCCAAAAGAAGCACAATAATAAGCTTGTGATAAAATACTGTTCAAAATTACATAATTAAGCATGGGATGGATGTAACAAAGAAACAAAGCTGCTTTAAGAATAAAAAAAAGCTCATGACATAATAAATGAACCATCGTTCTAAAATTCACACCTTTTAATGCTAACCAATTGATTAAAAGAAGTGCAACTTGAGAAAACAGATTCTGCACGTATGAAACATGAAAAATAACTTACCTCTTGCTCAAGCTTAAACAAATGACGATTGAAATGTTGTTGCAACCTTTCATTAGCATAATTAATGCAGAACTGTTCAAAACTGTTCTTCTGCAAATGAAATAATGTCACGAGTAAACTATATGCAATTTAATATATGACGACTTTAGGTAAAAAAGAAAGGTACATTACATCAAATGACTCAAAGCCATAGATATCAAGAATACTGATTGATCTCCCAGTTCGACGCTTGCCTACTGAGAGAGACTTATTAATTTGTTCTACAAGCCACTCAAACAAACTGGCATAGACTGATTTGGCCAGAGCATCTCTTGTGTCAGTTGCCTGAAATATTAAAAAGGGTAGATGCATCAGATATACAAATTATAGTACTTCCTATAACTATGGTTGATAGTTTACCATAAGTTTATAAGCAACAAACCTGAGCAAGGGTAAGTTTCTGGACAATGTTTTCATTATTGACTTTCATGTGGCGCTTTGACAAAGCTAGATTGAGATCTTCAATACTGCAGCCAAGAAGTTCTGCAACCGTTCTTGAAGCTGCAATAGAATAGGACATTTTTAAAAAAAAAAATCCATAGCAGTGCCTTGTTGTGATACCAATTGCTAATTTGTGTTCAGTTTTCCAAAACATCATTTGGCAGACTCCTTGAAACAAGTTTTATGCACATGCACTCTGTTGCAGCAAATCTCATCCTGACAAAAATAAACTCTAATCATATATCAACAGTTCTGTGTTGAGGCTCAACCTGTCAAACATATGGACTACATTCGCAACGCCAAATTTGCGGTTATCATGATTTTTTTTCCCTAGTAGTAAATAATCTCAGAAGGTTTATTGATAAGGAACTAGTTTGATGTGGTGGGTAAAAACTCTTTAGGAATGTATTCACACAACCTAGAAACACCAAGGTTCAACCTTGGGTGGGCAGCCTCTGAAATGGAGCATCTACAAACTGAGCTATTGCTCAGTCTTGACCGTAGCAAAAAAATCAGGATAGCTTTTAATACAGGACCTCATAGCTCAAGACTATAGTGCAAAATTTAGTTTTGTACACTAGATGTTTCCCAAAATCTTGAAGTTCCAATGGAAAGCAGGGCATCATAAATCAGAAAATTCCACAATAGTAAAAAACAGTATTTCAATTGTAAAACATCTTATTAGAATTTTTGTAAAGGAGCAATTTCAAACTTCAGGATTCTGAAACCACAAATAAAACAAGGTAGAACAGAATCAAATGAAAGGTGTTATTCAAAATGATGTGCAACAAACAGAAACTAAAGTAAATTTGCTGAAATGAAAACTAGGAAATGACAGACAACAAAATTAGTACAATGAGGGGATGAAGAAACATTCAGACCGTTAGAAGAACACTAAGTTATTGAGTGAAGATCAGACGAAATTTTACCTTCATCTACAATGATTTCAACATGACTTTCATTGTCAATTACTGTAAATGAGACATCCCCCAGCCATAGAACAGCAGAGACCATTGCAAAAACATTCTCTTGGTCCTCTTTGCTGATATGAACGATGTTCATAGCTTCCTAAAATAGAAGAAATCAGCAAACATGACAGGAGCAAAGGACAGAAAACACACACACGAAAAGAGCTTGTTTTGTAGAATGAGGTAGAAACAGTGTACCGTCACAGTTCGAAACATTTGGGCATCATCCACACCCGCAATTGAATAGCAACAGCTCTGTTTAAGATATTTGTACTCATCCACCTTTTTCAAATTCAACTTCTCTGTATAAAAAACATAAAGAAATTTATATGATCCAATCATGGTTATGCAGAGGAAAAGTGAGGAACGTGGATTTTCCATTAAGAATTATGAAGGAACAATCGCTGCTGGAAAATGAGAAAAACAAATAATAGCGATTTCTAAAATAGAACGTCAGAATTGCTTGAAGGATATAATCAGATGACACCATAATCAATAGATTATTTACCTCTTAGAGACACAGGTGCACCAGCACACAGCTGATAAAATATATGGTAGGATCGCTCACCAACTGCACATTGTACAACTCTGGACTGCCATGGTGAAAGAAGGCATATTAGGCTAATAGCTGTGAAATGATATAGCAGTCTATTTTTCAAAGGACAAACATAAGATTAGAAGTTACCTTCTCAAGCAAAACTGTTCATGCAACAAGATAATCAGAAAAATTAAGCAACCATAGTTAGAAATTTAATATGAAACCAGCAAATATTAATGATACATAAGGGGACTTGATAGATCTGCATACATGTTTGAATCATGGCACCACATATTCTTCCAGTGGTACTGAAATGAATTTCGATAAGCTTTCCCTGCAATCGAGAATAAGGATTGGTCTTCATTCGAAGGTGTAGTATACTGAACACACAAGAAAAAAAATAAAACTTACAAAACGACTTGAGTTATCATTTCTCAATGTCTTTGCATTGCCAAAAGCCTCGAGTATTGGATTGGTCTGAAGAATTTCATATTCAATACCACTTCCACCTCCAAGAGAAGCTAGATACTGCATAGCAATTTTTGCGGTTTCTGTTTTTCCTGCTCCACTCTCACCACTGTATCAAAAGAATAAAAATGGCATCACCTCTTCACATAATCAATAAGGGTACTGCACTGCTACTAGAATATTAAGCAATCAATATCTCAAATGAACTGAGCAAACTAACATAGAAAACAAACTTTAACTTGGGCCCTCAAGTAAAATATTTCTACCACATGAAATGTATATATATTCATATTCAAGACAAGTGATGTATCCAAAAAAAATTCTTGAGTCAAGTGAACCACATAATGGAAAGGGTACATGAGCCAATGCCTATCCCATCAGTTTGAAGACCAGTCACATCATGATTCTAGTAAACCAAAAAAACAACGCATCTTTTAATCCTCTCAACAGGATCCTTAGGATCTGAACTTAATTAATGCACAACACAGGTAAAATACACTTGGATGGACAGGTTACTATTTCTTCAGTTCAGCTGATGGGAAAACTAGTATAAATGAAACAGTGCCATCTTGAAAAAGAAAACATTCTGAGGCTTGACTCTATTTACCATCATTTATCATCAAAGTACAGGGTATATTACACTAAGAATATCTCATTAAAAAAATTACCCACCTTATAATTATAGATTGGTTGACTTCATCTGAAAAGGAATAGAGCACTTAGTTAGGCACAAATTTAGCTAGACAACCAAGATTGTTGCATCAACATTTGTGGACTGACCTCTTTTCATTTCACGAAGTGCTGCATCTGCTATTGCATAAACATGTGGACTGTCCATTGATTTATTTCTATATGCATCAATGTACTCATTACCATACAATGAAACTTTCTTGAAAGGATTGACAGCCACCAAAACTGGACCTGCTTTAGTCTACAGCACGATAAATATCAATAATAAAGCCATTAATTGAACTCAATAAAAAGAAAAAAAATCATATCAGTGCTTACATAAATCATGTCCTGGGAGTATCTGTACTGCAGATTGTATAGTACTGATGCTTCACTTAGATAACTTAGCTGCATAAGATCATCCACTCCATCAAGAATTTCAGGATTTGCAGGTTGAAGACTGTCTGTTTTCAATCGCAGTACCTTGAGAAGGGAAAAGAGGGGGGTCAAATGATGATGCTTCCAGCCTTCCAGTGATTATAGAACGGACTCTCTCAGAAAGAAATCTGCAACTTACTTTTCCTTCAGAAACCTTTAGAACGGACTCATCACCAGAGGTTGTAAGTACTGTGCATAATGCCCAATCACCGTTCGGAAGCTGACAGAAAACTCTATGCTTCTGCAACACATATAGGGTAGAATATAAATTCTCGCTGTAATCCAAGTGAGGAGAGGTGTCCAAATGCAAGTTGCTTGAAAAGACAGAGGTCTAGCAACTAGATACTATGTGAGACAGAGGTCTAGCAACTAGATACTATGTGTGGCATTGCACACTTCCAAAAAAAAGTCAGTTGGCATGAAAGCATAGTAACTAGGTGCAATGTGTCATGTAGAATACCAACAGGCATGACCTGAGATGGGAAATTTGGTTAACTGTGTTCCAAAAAATAAAATCTGAATAACTAATCTGATGCTTCTGTAGGTTTTGACATGCTACAGTTATTGAAATGCTTCTAACTAGAAGAGTAAAATCTAGTAGGAAACACTAAAGTTTGTCTAAATCCTTCAAGATGGAACGAAAAACATGTTTTGCAGTAAAATGGTAAATATCCTTGCTCCCATCATAGAAGAAAGATCACTTCCCCATTCATTAATAACCTAGATGGATGGAACTATAGAAACGAAAAAAGTAAAACACTCAGGATACCTGCATTATCTTACTTGCCATGCAAAAACAACCTAAAGGGCACAAATTCACACCTTTGAACGTGCCAAAGCAACAAATGGTGATTAGCATAGCTTATAGCAGCGCTTGGTTTCACATATCCCTCTATCAAAGTACCAGATCAGCATCGCATCTGCCATTGTTTCACCAAAACAATTTCCCAATGTTCTGAATTCCCAACCCCAACACTCCCCACATTTCAAAAGCATCAGAAATGTAAGGGAGACAGCCCACCTTCTTAGCTCCGTACGAGCTGGTGTCACTCCACCTGGCGTCGCCTTCCGTGGGGCTCGCCGCTGCCCTCGGCGACAATCTCCTTGGCGTCGCCGCGGCCACCGAATCCACCTCGTCTCCTCCTCCACCTCTCTCCCCCACTTCCTCCTCCTCCTCCTCTGCCGTCACCGCCTTGGAGCTGTACGGCGAGTCCGCGTCGTCCCGCTCCAACCGCACCAAATCCTCTTCCTTCTCTGACTCCGCCGCAGCCGCACGACGCCCGACGCCGTTCGCAGCCGGCCCGCGCCCGCCACCGTTCGGCGACGAGGCGGCCCCGGCGGCCGAGTACCTGTAGTCGAGCGGCATGGACCGCGCCGGCTGCAGCTTGCTGGGCCCGCCGCGCGCACGCAGGGCCGCGGACTTCCGTACCGACCGCACCTCCACCGACGCCATCGTCTCGCCGGCCGGCCGGGCGGGCGGCGCAGGCGCAGCGCAGCGCCCGGAATCCAACTCACGGACCGCCGACGAAACCGCAGGACGGTCCCCGCGGGATCTCCGCCCCGACGGTCTCAAATCCACGCCCAAACCCCTTCCGCCCGTCGCCAATCCACGCTCACACCCAGCAAAACAACCTCCCAAAAACTGCCAGGGAAAAAAAATAACAGCCGATCTCGCTGGCCGCCAACCGCAGGAATGGAGAGAGAGGCGCCGCGAGTCCGACCCCCCCTCCCGGACGCGAATCGCGCGGGCCGCGGCTGCCCGCCTCCGCCGCAGCTGCTACGCCTCCTCTGCTTCCCTCCCTGTCTCTGTCGCTGGAGGAGAGAAAGGAGAGAGGAAGGAAGGAAGGAAGCAGGCAGCACCCAGTCCGCAGCGGGCTGGGTCGGGAGAAGAGAATAAAAAAATAATAATAATAATGGGAATTAAGGTGGCCTGCGAATTTCGTGGAGGTGGTTTTTATTAAAAGAAAATTGTTTAAATTTAAATGGGGGTGGAGCGGTGGAGGCTGCTTCGCATCGGGAAGGTTTTGAATCGGCCACATGGCGCACGTAATTCGGCGGCTCCGTCAGATCCAGAAAAAAGCGAGTGGGAGCAGCACGAGTCAGGGACACTGGTGGCTAACGGCTGCCGGGCTCCAAGTTAACGGCGCTAACGGCTACGCCAAGAGCGCGCGCCCGCCCGTGTGCCGTAACTGCACTGGAAAATGCAGGATAGCCCTCGCAGTCTGCAGAATTTGCAAGATACTGTCATTTGGTGGACCTTTGGCGTCACTAAGTAGTAAGTACCACTCTGTCTCAAAGTAAGTGTATCATCTTGCTTTCCAATGAGCTAAGCCTTTTTTAATTTAACCAGGCACGTATAGAGAATAATATTGTTTGTCTCTCTAAATAAGTTCACTCCATAAAAGTATGTTCTAATGTTAATTCAATGATATTTGTTACACATCATAAATATGATTAGTTATTTATATATGCACTTAATCAAACTTGAAAGTATTTGGCTCCCTAGAAAAGCGAGGTGTGCACTTGTTTAGGAACGGAGAGAGTAGAGTTCATGTTAGTTGATTCACAACGAAAAAGTTCCTCCACAGGATATAACGCTTTGCATTTCTGTATTATACGTTCTCATTTCCATGTGGACATAGACTCGTAATTTTCGTCGATGGAATAATGCCAAGGCAGCTATTGTGTCTGAAATCAACACGATTGCTCACTTAATAACCTATGCAATTTTGGGATGAGTACTGTTGGCAACATTAGGTATGATGATAATAATAATAATAATAAAGAGTAGCAAGCTCTAACTCCCCAAACAATAAATGTTACTTAGGACTTATATTTAGCTCTCACATAGTCACATGCCATGGGTCGTAGGTTGGTCCTGACTAAGAGAAGAGGCACCAAGTACTACGATGGTTGCTTAACCACACCCATCAGGTACTGAAAATCGCCTCCGCAATTACCACAGCAGCTAAAGGGCTTATCCGTCATTACGAACAGTCGAACACCATCAGGCAGAGCAATATTATAATTTACAGTCCGTGGCACAACTTTACGAACGTACTGTTGTTGCAATGACACGTGGGCCAACACAAATCGGACCGGTAGTACTACTGTTGTGCTAACCAAAGCACGTGAGACGGTTAACGGCCCCAGCGAAATGACGTGCCAGCCCCATGCTTTTTGAGCAGCAGCAACTGGCATCAAGGGCAAGAGTGTAAACTCCCTTGCTCCGAAACCCACGCCGATACCAGTTGGATCTCTCCAGGATTTCGGAGGCCTGCTTCGCTAGCGTATAGTACGTGCTACTGCTACGTGGCGGAATAATGCAGGAGCGGCGGTCAGGAAACAAGGCAATATACAAATACGGACCTCGATCCGTCTCTGACTGGGTAGGCGTCCAACGTCTCGCGCCTGTTTTGAATCGCAGCCGCTGGATGTCCATCGGAGGAGCGACGGGAAGGCACAGCACAGGTCGTCGCTCCCTTGTTTTCCTCGCCCATTTTTCTCTCTCTCTTTTTTTTTTGTCCTTCGGTTGGGATTTGGGATTGGGACTGGAGAGCCGGCTGGTCGCGATGTGCGGCTCGGGACGGGAGGAGGAGTCCACTCGTCCGGTCCCCGTGTGCCACTTGACAGCAGCACGGGCACGGCGGTGGCCGGTGGCCTGCTGGTTGCTTGCAGAGGCTGCGGGCCATTCAAATTTGGACGATTACTTCTCAAAAAAAACGAAAAAAAAAAGCGGCGATTGTACTAGTGATGATGTAAGCGGTAATCAGCTCCGGCCGTGCCGTCCAAAATGGTCGGTCTTGTTCTGGTTTCATTCGGAGGGCGGTTTCGTGTTTGATGTGGAGATGCTTTCCACTGGTTTGTTAATTAATCACTTATTATTAGCTCAATCCTGTGCTGATTTCAGCTGTCCCGTTTGTTGATTATTATTTTTTTTTATTTTTGTTTCATTGGACCCATTTAACCGAAGCATCCGTGTGTACGTTATGGATTGTTTTACAGCTTGAATTTCTTTTTGTAGCCTTAATTTATTACAACTTTGAGACATGTGTGGTTAAAATTTCGCTAATCCCTCTATTTGAAGTTAATAAGTTCTTGGTCAATTTTGTTTAACACTATGGATGGAGGAATCACAATCACTTATAGCCTTATACTCCCTCTATGCAGCTTCCTAAGGCGTTCCCATGTTTTTTAGTTGGGCTAGGATTACTGATGAGCTTTTATGCTGAGCATTCTAAGGCCTTGTTTAGTTACACTCAAAATCCAAAAACTTTCTAAGATTCCCCATCACATTAAATCTTATGACACATGTATGGAGCATTGAATATAGATAAAAAAAATAACTAATCGCACAGTTTGCCTATAATTTATGAGACGAATATTTTTACACTATAGTTCTCATCATGTAGAGTGTAAAAAAAGTTATAGTATAATTTTCTAACACTTATATGATTTTATATTTATTTTGTAATAATGTTTGATTAGACGTAGTGTCCGCCAACAAATTTGACAAGAAACATAGTGTCTTTGAGCAATCTAATTTTTCCTAGTGTCCGCTGTCAAATGACCACCATTCTGCATGTCCCACAACCAATTCTCTCAATTATCAAATACAAACGAAAATACTACGGTCCCCGAATCTATAAAATTTTTGGATCTAAACAAGGCCAAGGTTATGTGACTGAAGACGTACAAAGCATTTTGCATGCACCAAGCTTGTTTTTTATACGCCACTTCCCTTGATTATTCTGCATGCACCAATTGCTTTGTACGGCGGGTCACAAGAAGTTAATAGGAAGTTTGATTATATGGCGGTGTGTTTAAGAAGAGAGAGAAAAATGAGTTTTATCTAGATGAAACTCTCTTATCACGATTACCAACTCTCTATGAGTCTTGGAATTAAACGTCTATGAAACTATGAAATGAAACTCTCCATCGAAAGTAGGTGTTTCATTCAAATTTCATTTTATTTTATTCCACATGATATGGCAGCCTTGGAAACAACGCCAGAAAACTCTCACTATGCGTGCGCCGCAAAAGAGGAGGATCGTGCCTTGATATCTGGAGTAAGGGCCATGACGCTTTACAAAATGGTCCGGAAGGGAGTAGGTGTTAATAAAAATTACCTGTTAAATGATCGAAAGTCTCAAACATGGCTATGGTGCCACTGAGCCTGAATCTAGACACAAATATTAGGCACCAAAAATAAAACATTGAGAGGTTAAGGAACACTCTGGCTTTCCCCTTTTTATTTCTTATCATACAGGGAAAAATGCATGTACACCTTTCTATAAACAATGTGTAATCACTAATCAGTTCATCAGTTGGACGACACACGTGCCGAATTCGGTAGGGAGTTATCATGGTTGAATTAGCCGACACCTGCAAAAAAAACGATACAGCTATTTACCAGGGCACAATGAAGACCCTACAGCGTTTAATGTCCAGATGCCGAAGAACGTTAGGTGTTCCCTAAAAATAAGTAAATGGCCAGCTTGTCATGGCGAGGATGCATGAATAATTGAAAATAGGTGTGTTGCGTTATGAGGAAGTTGCACACTTCGATTCACACCTGTAGGTTGGCTTGTGCAGTTAGGATTATTGGTTGAGGTTTCCAAATGGTCCACTCTCCACTGTCATAATTGGAAGATAGCTTCTCACTTGGGATTGCTTCTTATCGATCTCCACCATAACCATAATGTGCATGCACGATGTTCATGTGCTCAGAAACTTGGATGTGTCATGTGTGGGAGCAAAGGCAAAGGACAGCACGGTCTCAGAAAGAAATAAAAAAATTGACTGGGTCTATGGGTGTTCGCTACTCAATCCATTTCAAATTATAAGAAATTTGACTTTTTAAAATAAATTTTGACCACTCATCTTATTCGAAAGTTTGTGTAAAATATCACTTTTTTTATTGCGGCTTGGTTTATTAATAAAAGTTTTAAGAATAACTTAAATTTAATTATATTTGCACAATTTTTTTAAATAAGACTAGTGGTCACATTTAGAGTAAAAAAGTCAAAGTCTTATAATTTGGGATGGAGCTAGGGAGTGATAAATGACTTCCAGCAAAGATTCATGTGCGGTGTTGTACATTCTCGTTCAACTGACTATCCTATCGCCTGTGTTTAGTTCGTGTCTAATTTTTGTTATGGTTAACCTTAGACAAACTATGGTTACTACAGAACAAAAATATGGCAAGCAAAGTCAAAGTCACACTTATAATAAAGTTTGGTGTAATGAAATGTGTCTATCGTACGCAGGACAGGATGCTAAGAAAGTATGCAACACGCATATGCCCAGTGTCACTAAAGGTTTCATGCCTCAATTTTCAAGACTCTAATGTGTTAGAAATGATATGAACTAAATTTCATCCCATGAAACTCATTTTACTTCTATCAAACTTTGGTTATCTCTCTTTATTAGTACCATGTCACATTAGCAAGTTTGTTAAGTTAGCACTCCCTTCATTCTAAATTATAAGATATTTTGGGTTCTTTAGATAGATAGATGTTGCTATACACTTAGATATACACTATGTGTATATATTAAAAAGGATAACATATCTTATAATTTGGAATAAAAGGAGTAATTTTTTTAATACTCATAAAACTCTTAGGAATTCCATTAAGACTGTAATTAAAAAAACAGTAGCACGTGAAGGAAAACTCATGTACTGGCTACCGAGCCCACATGATCCCAAGTGACTCAGATCGCAGTTGTTGGGCCATATGTGTACATGGTTCATCAGGACCATTGTGTGCAGAAATCACAGTCATCCAAAAAGATCTTGTTCCATTTCAAGCATACCACTTATATAGTTGTCGTCGGTTCCAAATTATAGAGACCCTAAATAAACAAACGCTAATCCAACCCAAGTCCTTAAATTAAGCTCTTAATTTTTATTTACATGCTATGATAAAAAAAGTAGGAGCTTAAATTAAGACCTAACTTCAACCCACCTCCTAAACAAGTAGGATAGGGAGTTCTAGATGTGAGGGGTTGAAACTATAATTTAGGAGGACATGGAAAATGGGAGCCCAAGTAGAAGGTGAGTTGGAGTTGATTTTTTTAATCAAGTCTCTAGATTTAGAATAGAGACTTGTTTAGGAGGTGGGTTGGAACGCACGGCCGGTACGTCGTTCACAATTATATATGGCATTAATTAGTCATCTTGTTACTATATACATATATACTACTATTAAGGATCACACACACGGTGTGGTTTGGTCAGATCGTTATCGATCTGAAAAGAAATGTTGTATACTACTCCTCAAAAGCACCTCGCACCTCGATAGTTTAATTAACCTTCCGGCACCTACCAAATGGCGAATATTTGTCATGTCGACCCCAACCTTTCTCGATCGGTACCGTGTGGGCAGAGTTTAATACTCCTCCTACTAGTGCAGTAGCGTGCGCTTTTCTCTAGTGGCCAGGCCACAGCACAAGTCACAGACACAATCTAGAGTAATTAATCAGCCTTGTGCATGCGCCGGAGGCCCGATCTATAATGTTCGGTGGTACGTTTGTTGAGCACGTGAGCTGTGAGGTCATCAACTTTTCTCACGAGCTCCCTATGATGAAGGGCTTTTAATTTGTTTAGAATTACTCTATTTTTGTTGATAGTTTGCAATAATATAGAGTTTCGAGCCCCTGTTGATAACGTGGGATCACAAATCCACAATTAAGTAGGCTTCCAGAAGTCCAGTTCATCATCATGGGGACCTGACAAAGTGGCAGATATTTTTTTCTTAAAAAGGAAAAGTACTCCGTGAGTACTACAGTACATCAGTGGCAGCTAAAATAATTTAACGGTGATTCAAACATGCTACTAGATTGTGGGGTAAAAAAAATACTATAACCAAAACGCCATATTACAATAATGAGATTTACTATTTTTTAGGTGCCTAAATTTTGTTTTTTTTCAAGCAACAAATATTACATATATTTTATATTAAAATTGTAGTTTTAGTCCCTTGCACTGTAATTTTTGGCTTCGAGAATAAAAAGCCTGTTAGATAAAACCATAAATCTGACAAAATCTTATGTGTGTTGACACGAACACAATTTAACAATTTACAATTATTTCTAAAGTCAGACAAGGATAAAAAAAATGATATATTATGACACAAGGACAAATAACAAATCATAAAAGTGACAATTTACTCATACTAATCGGTAGTACAAGAGTATTGCTTGAAATTATCTTAAAATTTAGGCACCTAAAATATAGAAGAAGTGTACAATAATCATGTAATCCACCTAACACTAGCTAATTAGAGATTATGGGGCCTAAACAAATCAACTTTCATCTTCACCTTATCCTCCATTAATAAAGAAGCAGCAGCTTGCAAAGGGCGTTCTTGGTCTCATACTCTAACAACAATAGTCAAAGCATCTCTAAGTATCTTTCTAAAACTCACACTTTATCATTTGGAGAGTTATTTACATAAAAATTGTCTTCTATATCTTTCACTCTCCAACAGCTTTTATATATCTTGAGCTTACTCTAGAGAGCCGTTCTTGTTATCTATCTTTCGCTAGCAAGAAATCTGGAATAGAGGATGATTATATTTGCATAACCAGTAAAAGTTGTTGGGTAATGTTTTTTTTCACAAAAATCTTTACTCCCAACAATTAGGGGATCCAACATTCTAGATTATTATTAGAATCCATAATCTAGATTATTATAACCCAACGTATAGCTCTGTTGGGATCTAAATAGGCCTTAATTTTGTCTCGGATATAAGAAATTAAGTCCAGTAATCCCAATAGGGAGCTGGCCAATAAGAAGCTGACCTGGCAGCTTGTTGCACCAATCAGGACGGTTATTTAAGGAAAGAATGTCTGACCTTTTCATTATAGCTTAATTTTGTCCTAATATCTTCAAATTTATTTATGTTTTTATATGGAGGGAATCTATAAAAAAATATGATACCACATGATAGACTTTTCCTAAAATTCTCGGAGAAAACTTTATGCTTTATGATTCAAATTTTGTCTAAAAAAACTTAATGTTTTAGTTACTGGAACTAGGTTGGACCCCATATCAACTTGAGATTGCAGTTTGTATGCCTTCATGCATTCCTTTCATTAGTGGCTTATTCCTTAATTAGTATGGATGACCTTCAATAATAATAGGGATACATGCATATTTAGCACAAATTTGTCTTAACAATCTTAAAACATCCTATTTTTTAGCAGAGGGGGATACTTATTGTTGGCGAGAGGAGAATAAGCTGAGAGAGAAGTGGTAGGGGCAACAATACTTTGTTCAGTTACTCCAGCAAATTTGCATATAGACAAAACATGTTTTTGCAAAAACCAAAAATTCCATATTGTTGTTCACAACAATCCATTATCCATCATAACATCCTTTTTTAATATATAAACGATAGTATCATCTTTTTGGTCTCACCTTTGGAATAACGGTAGGCATGGAATTGTTCCTTGGTCACTTTTTTTTTAAAAAAACTTTGTCCAAAACACGACTTTAGGAACCTTTAGCTTTGCTATTATATATTATATTTTGTAAACTACATGAAAATATAATACTATTATGAACCTATTTTTTGGATGATATATCTTTCCAACCCAACATAAAGAAATACAATTTGCAATGGCAGTTTCAACCTAGAAATTGTAAGATAGTTTTTATAGTTATCGATCAAGTCATGTAGACACCCTCTCTAAGTACATTTGAAGGATCAATACTAAACCGACAGATCTCAAGATTGACGAAGTCACTACAAATATCTTATTGTCGATGAGAACCCAACCAGAGCTGAGCTATCCTTAGTTTGCACACCTCTATTTTGTTTACTTGGCACCGTAATTAATGAACAAAAAAAATCTAGTTTCTAGGTCCACAGTTCTCTAATCAAAGTCTAATAAAATGATTGTTTAAGATGTCCTAACCAAGCAAACCGCCCAGGGAGGTTATGCTAATAATTAGTGGGAGGGAAAGGGCTGGGACTGATTGCTGATTCATGGAAACGATGATCAGTGAGATGATATAAGTGCATAGGAATATATGTATGGCACCTAAATGTGTCATTGGCAGTAGTGCTTATGCTGTTATGCGCATGCCGCAGAAAATTAAAGAATATTTCTTCTTCACTGTAAGGTAAGGTAGGTTCTTGCACCCGTTCCAATCCACGTCAGGGAATAATGGGTGAAGGAAGCTGCCTTGTTTCTCAAGAAAAGAAAAGGACCAATGACCTTCTTCTGGGCGTGGAAACGTTTTATCCGGTGTCGCTGTGATCAATCAACAATCAATCATACATTGGATTATTAGGATGCAACCCTCGTCCACACTATTCTGTCTGCTTGCTTGAAGGTGTTGAAGTGTCCTTTTTTTTTTTTTTTGCCCTCCCATGCGAAGACACTGTCCTAGCTCTGTCGTGTTGGATCCAGATCGATCAATCACACGGAACATGCTGCATCCGACGCTCACAAGTCGTTTCTGGCCGGCCGCTTTCTGCAATCTTTGTCTAGGGTTATATTTCTGCAGCAAGCTTTTACATACCACGCGGCGAAAGCACAGTCCCAGATCGATATGCCCGCAGGGGGTACAGATTTGTACGTTCATTACAAACACGCTTCTGGTGCACGATTCACGAACAATGATGATGCAAGCTGTTCTCTCAAAAACAATGATGCAAGCTACTAGAGAGGAAGTTAATTTAACCGGTTACTATTACATTTTGGCGGTGAAAAGATGATTGATGCACCAGGGAAAAAAAAAATCCCCCCGATCGAGTTAATGATTGCGTAGTTAGCATCATCTATCGTGTGTGTGGCGCTTTATAACGAGGAGGGTTCATGTGGCCACGTACTACAGTAGTATCCGGGTTAAAGGCGCAGGGGCCCACATCCAGTATGGACTCCCGCCGTCCCGCGGCGCGGACGCATGATTGATGCGTGTCCGGCGGGCCGTGCGCAGTGCCCCATCCGCATTCACCCGGCGCGCCACGCAGCACACCATGACACGGGCGGAGGAGCGCGTGCCGGTCCCACTCGAGACTGCCGCCGAGACGCGAGGCACGTAGTACACGGGACACAGGGACCCACCCACGCGTCCGGAAACATGGGCCCCCAGCGATGATCTTGGTCCGGACCGGGGCGCGGGGCCCGGTTGTTCTGTTGATCCGTGGCGGGTGGGCTGGGCCGCTGGTACCAAGGCTTGTGGGCCCGCGCGACCTAAACGGAGCAGTGCTCCCTGATGATCGGCGGATGCTTTGCTGCCTGCAGGCGGCACCACCAGCAGCAGCAGGGCGCGGCGCCCTTCGCGCAGGGGATCGAGCTAGCTAGGGGCACCGGGCACGAGAGGTGGAGAGCTGCTCGATGCACAAGGGCACAAGCTAAAGTACACGTACAAGCTCTCGCACAGTCACATGAAGAGCCGGGCGGTGTGAATTTGTGATGCATGCATGCATTTAGGCCTTGTTTAGTTCCAAAATATTTTGCAAAATGGGAATAGTACCAATTTCGTTTGTATTTGATAAATATTGTCTAATCATGGACTAACTAGCCTCAAAATTATTCGTCTCGTCAATTCCTGTGTAATTAGTTTTTATTTTCGTCTATATTTAATACTTCATACATACGTCTAAAGATTCGATGTGATAGAGAATGTTTTTTGGGAACTAAACGAGCAAGGCTTTACGAGGCCAGCCGGACAAGCGATCGAGGTGCTAGTAGACGCCCTAGCTAGCAGCTAGCTTGTGCCACCTACCTGCATGCATGGGCTCAATAGAAAGATAGATGTGGGGATCGATCGATCGATCGATCGACATGACGAGGCCGGCCGGCTTGCTTTGCTTTGATACATATATACATCTGCCATTGCATTGCATGCATGCATACTCTCTTCCTTCATCAGCTGTGGCGCCGCGCTCTCGTGCGCGCGGTCCTTGTTCCAGACGCTAGCTCCTCCATGCATGATAGATGGGGTGGTTATTCGATGGGTACGTTTCGGCGCATCCGTTGATCCGTCCGCGTCAATCTCCTCTGCTCTGGGCCTGCGCCTGCATGCAGGGGGGGTCGATCCAGACTCTCTCGTGTCGTCGTGCGTCGAATTCGATCCGATCGTGTCCTGGGTGTGTTGTGCCGTTGGAAAGAGACGCTGATGTGGACGTGAGCCTTGCATCCAACAGTACTGCGGTCGCCACTCACTGACCCCATCCATCTTGCCATTTCGAAGGGTAACCAGTAAAAACATTTATAGGATTAGAAGATAACACTTAGCAGAATGGGGATGTAGCTCAGATGGTAGAGCGCTCGCTTAGCATGCGAGAGGTACGGGGATCGATACCCTGCATCTCCACTTTTTACAGATTTTTTTTTTGTTTTTCCCTGCACATTTTTACTCTCTCCAGTTTCCTGCGCGAGGTTAGCTTTCCATTTTAGTTTTTTCTCCTGCACGACGTGAGCTTCTTTATAGATTTGTTTGCCTTATTTTCCCTGCACGACGTGAACCATTTTAAAAGGTTTATATATTCTGTTTGGTTTTTTTCCCTGCACAACTGGAACCATTTTTAAAAGGTCTATATACTGTGCACTTTTTTTTTTCATGAGGTCACCATTCACTAGCGGCCTCCGGCCGGCAAGGGGCCTCTATTTATTTTTTTTGGTTGTTGCTGCCCATCGAGGAATTCTAGACTAATATCCCTCATATGAATAATCTAATCTGTTTGTTTTGGTAGCTCATATATATGGCCCTCCACCGTTTAGCTAAATCAAACATACCATCTGCTAGCTTCTTCTATGTTTCCATATTATGTGTTCTTATTCTACGCTATTTTGAAGCGGGAATGATCAATCTATATGTTGCTGCTATGATTTGCTATTGAAGTTATGAAATGAACACGGAGTAATGTTAAAATGTATTAAGATATTACCACCATTACAAACAATCTAATTATGTATGCACCTAGTTAAACATATATGATCTAGTTGTTCTAGTAGAGCTTATGAGTAGTGGCGGACCCAACACTAGGGCCATTGGGCTATGGCCCTAGTCCTATCTCTTAATTTCAGTAGATAAATTATTATTTTTTCTATAACCAAGCATAACTAGCACTGATGTTTAATGCAATGGCTCTAGTCTTTGACCAATCGTGGATCCGCCCCTGCTTATAAGAGTGCATAGCTAGAGTAGTGCACCCCAAGATTATAGGACCACCAGGTTAACGGGGTTTGAACCCCGACGACTAGCTAGAGCTCAGTCAACCGAATTATGTTTAAGTTTTTATTTAAGCTTCAAAATATTATAGTGACCTAAGCAATATGACCTAAGATCATCACCTATGAGGGCATGTCCAAAGATCTTGTTAGCTTATTATTATTTTGACATCCACATTAGGCCTTTTTTAGATGTTGTCGGATTCATTTTAATCCACATATGTTGGGGTGAAATTTAGTTCTACTTCCACTCTAATGCACCCTCAATACATGTGGATTGATGAGAATCCGACTAAATCCAAACATGATGTAGTCGAATTTGCATTAAATCATATGTGTTGGGATGGATTTAAGTGAAACTTACAACCAAATCCGTACCAACATATGTGGATTGAGGCGAATCCAAAAAACATTCAAACAAGACATTAAGGGGAAACATAACATAATACTACATCCTTGTGGAGCCAACCCTCCAAAAACAAGATTAGCATTGTTTATATTAAATAAAATTAAAACCTCATGGAGAAGAGTATTGAATGGGTGGAGCCAGGGAAGCAGATGGATAGGCTCTCGAGTGGTGGGCCAAGGTACCTTAGGGGTACACAAAAAATCCTCTCACAAGGAATTGATCACAAGTCGAGCTCTTTTGGTCCTCTTTCTTCCACGTTATTAGCCTTACAAAATGCAAGTCTGTTTTTGTTCGTTTGGCTGATAAGTCATGGCAGAAAGTACTGTTGCCTGTTTTGTTGTAAGAGAAAAACACTGCTAAATAGTTGACTGATTCGATTGATAATTAAGCTCATGCGAACACTGTCCGACCTTTATGATCAATTCTTGGCTCTGCTGCTAGTCATTACATTACATAGTGTATATGCGCCTAGAGATGAAAATGGACGATAAAGATCCCTAATTGTTTCCGTTAAACTACATTTGATCAATGGAAACGGGACCACACTGAAAATAGCCGGAACAGGGATAAAAGTGGCAAACACAGGAATACGAGAACAAACAAATACGGCATGATGACATGGTTGAGCATACTTAGTCTCAGTTATAATCTCTATTATCTCGTAAGGTACTTCTACAGAACTCTTTTAAACATTAATTATTCTTAATTGTCTATATACATCCACTACCAGACTCAGAGCTTTTCCTAACGGCCAGAAACCGTCAGAAAAGACCAGAAAACCGTCAGGAATGGTACTCCTATCGGGCTGCCATCAGAAACAAGCCGTCGGGAACAACTCGACAGGAATGATCATCTTTTCCTGACGGTCAGCCGTCAGGAAACAATTCCTGACGGCAGCTCCTGACGGCTTTGCTTTGACCGGTCAATACTTTAGTCCTGATAGTGTGGCCGTCAGGAAAAATAAAACTGACAGGAATCTATGATTATTTTCTGTCGCTAGGGCCGACAGGAAACCAGATACACTAGAATATAATTTAATTTATAACCATTAATCCAAACCAGATGCACCAGCAGTACAATTTAATTTACAACCATTAATCCAATAATTCTAGCTAATGGATGCTCACAAATCTGCATGTTTATGCTTTAACACATTTTCTAACAAAAAAGTATGTTACACATTCACATGTCATCCAAATACAAATGTTTGTGCTTGATCAGTACATATTACTTCATCCCGAGTTCCGAGTTCCAGACATTGGGAATTCGACAACATAACAGCTCCTATACTATGTGTTCACATATTACACAAGTCCAACTCCTAGCGGTTTTTAGGAACCTGGCTAGTACCGTAAGGAGTAATCGTAATCAATCCTGACGGTTTTTAGGAACCGACATGAATCTTTTTAAGTTCCTGACGGTTTAAACAAGAAAAATCGCAACCGACAGGAAAATGCTCGTCTCTGGTAGTGATGATGCATATCCATGGTGGATGATGCAATAGACATACTGCTAAATTGATTGGTTACACCGGCAATCCATGGTGCCGGCCGCTGATCGGATCACCCGTGTGTACAGGCACACAGGCGAACATGGCCATGGACGTTCTGGCCATGGACACGTGCGTGCACCAGCGACACACTGACCCCATCCCTCGATCTCACTCGGTACCGTCACCAATCGAGTGACGGCCCCATGCATATCCGGCGCACGAATCCGGCCGGCCGCCAGGCTTCATCATCAGCGTCATATCAATTCGCCGCCTTATCGTGCTGCGAAGGGGCTCGATCGCGAGAGCACCGACCGGGGGACATTTGCATTTGATACAATGCAAGAAGTCGTGTCGTCCCCTGTGGCTGCTGTGTCCGCGAGCTGTGAACAAAACGATCGAACTTCCCGTGGTGTCGTGCGGTAGAGTATATACTACTTCACCGTTACTTATATATACTGGGCGCTACTGAATTCGGCCCCTTTGCCGAGAGCCGAGCTCATTCGGTAAAAGCCCATTTGCCGCCGGCAAAGAATTCCTCGACACAGGGGGCTTCGTTGAGAGCCACGTGGCTCACGCTCGACAAAAACTTTGCTAAGTGCCGTGTTCTAACACCGTCAACCTAACGGCGTCCTTTACCGAGTGCTGACGTGGCGGACACTGGACAAAGGTGTATTATTTATTTTTTTTTTGAAAAATTCTTTGCCAAGTACATGTGGCAAACACTCAACAAAGAATATATATTTTTTATTTTTTTTAAAGATTCTTTACCGAGAGCCTGCACTCGGCAAAGCTTTGATCACTTTGCTGAGTGCTACCATGACACTCGGCAAAGCTGGAAACTCCTGGACACTCGGCAAAGCAGTCTTTGCCGAGTGCTTGGCATGGCACTCGGCAAAGCTACTCCTCCCACTACATGAATCGCTCCCTTTGCCGAGTGCCCGTAGCTTTGCCGAGTACTAAATCACGAGCAC